>Ga0209415_10012051_pt1 | contig 14464 bp, 3 predicted proteins | sample PeaSoiSIISIP2007_FD_187696 | JGI IMG/M metagenome (GOLD analysis project Ga0209415, IMG submission 187696) | Peat soil microbial communities from Weissenstadt, Germany - SII-SIP-2007 (SPAdes) (version 2) | ecosystem: Environmental > Terrestrial > Soil > Wetlands > Peat | place: Germany...
CTCGACGATTTCGCCAACACTGCCGCCAAAGCACGCCTGTCACCGCCGCGTTCAATCTCCGTCTCCGCCATCAATCCCACCTGCCACCTCTTGCTGACCACCCAATCAACCGCCCCAACGGTTCTCCCGCTTACCCATACGGGCCCATCGCAGCGGCCAGATCTCCATAGCGCCTTCGCCAATCTCGCTCGCTCTTCCCCCGCGGGTTCGTTCATGGGCGGCTTCCGGACGCCGGCCCGTCACAGCGCGTCGTTCATTCGCCGCCGGCGTCCGGAACCCTTCACCGGCGCAGACGCTTACTCCACCACGAGCCGCACCGGACGAGACCGCTCCGGTCGCAACGGCAGGCCGACCTGGAAGCGATGCTCGCCCGAATGAAGCGGCCAGGTCACCGGGGTATTAGGGTCGCTCAGCGCGAATGGTGCACCGTCCACGTACCACACGATCTGCGGTACAAGCGGCTTGGTTTTAGCCCGCAGCACCAGGCGATCCGCCGCCGGCGGTGCCTCCGGGTTACGCCAGATGCGGCTTCCGGCTTCCGGCGTTACTACCGAGAGCTGAACCGTGGCATCGCCGATCGGCGCCGTGGAGACCGGCTTGCCACGCGGCAGCCACTCCTGCAGGGTCCGGCTGCAACTGTCCTGCGGTGTCTCGGCAGGCCCGGCGCAGACCGGTATCGGCGCGTAGCCGTCGGGGATCGGGAGGCTGATATCGGCCAACTCGCCCGGCGCGGCGTGGTGCAGCACCAGCAGGATCGCATGCACGAGGTCCGCCGCGCTGTTCGCGCCTCCCAGGCCGGCCATGGTTCCGGCATCGCTCCGCCCTACCCAGGCACCGACGATGAAGCGCGGTGACCAGGCCACTGTCCAGGCGTCACGGTAGCCCTGCGAGGTGCCGGTCTTCACCGCCACTGCGAACGGGTATTCGGTACTGCCGTAGCGCGCGAAGCTGGGCAGACGCGCCAACGGGTCGGACAGGAACAATCCCACCTCGCGGGCCGCGGTGGTGATGAACACTCGGTGCGGCGGCGCCTCGGGCTGGCCGCGATACCACAGCAGGTCGCGCTGCATTCCGTCATCTGCCAGTGCGGCGTAGGCGCCAGCGACCCGGTCGAGGCTGGTCGGCAATGCACCGATCGCCATGGCCAGCCCGAGGCTGTCCGGTGCGGTATCCAGCGCGTGCAGGCCCAGTGCGCGGAACAGGTCGAACCCCGCGCCGATCCCGAGCCGGCGCAGCACGTCGACGGCCGGCACATTGCGCGAGTTGGCCAGCGCCTGGCGCGGTGGCAGTGGTCCGAGGTAGCGCGAGTCGGCGTTGCCGATCCCAGCCGAGCGCCCCGGACCATCCTCCAGCATGTCAGTTGGATGCAGCAGGCCGCGTTGCAGCGCGGCAGCGTAGAGGAACGGCTTTAGCGTGCTGCCCGGCGAACGGACCGCACGGGTGAAATCGATCGACCCTCCGCGCGGGTCGCGGTAGTTGTCGGAGCCGACTGCGGCCAGCACCGCGTTCGTGTCGCGTTCCAGCACGATCGCCGCGGCCTGCTGTGCGCCGGCGGCGCGCCAAGTGGCGAGCCTGTCGCGCAGAAGCGTCGCCACCGAACGCTGAAGGTCGAGATCGAGCGACGCGACGATGCGATCGTCTGGTCCGGGTATTGGCGGCGGACCGTCCGCCAGCAGGGCGCGCAGGCGCAGGATAGGGTGCAGAGCGTCAGGCGGCCGCCGCGGCGCCGGCCCCGGCTGGAGCGTAGCGAGCTGCGCCATTGCCGCTCGGTATTCCGCCTCGGTGACCACGGCCTGGCCGCGCAGTACATCGAGGATCCGGCCTGCTCGGACTCGCGCGCGTTCCAGCCCGGAGGTGCGCAGCAGGTTGTATGCCGCCGGCGCCTGCGGCACGGCGCACAGCAAGGCGATCTCTGCCCAACTCAGGTCGGCAGCGGGTTTTTCGAAGTACCAACGCGCGGCGTGGCCGATGCCGTGGCTGCCGTTGCCATATGGCACTAGCCGCAGGTACTGCGCCAGGACGGCGGCACGGCCATAGCGCGCGGCGAGCGCCAGCGCAGTGCCGGCTTCCACTGCCTTCGCCCAGAGCGTACGCGGCGCCGGATGCTGCATGCGCGCCACCTGCATGGCGATGGTCGAGGCGCCAGAGCGCCGCCGCAACCCGGTCAGATCCTGCCAGACGGCACGCAGCACCGCGCGCGGGTCGACTCCCGGGTGGAACCAGAAGCGGTGGTCCTCCAAGGCGAGCGTGGCGCGGACGATGCGGGGTGGCGGAGGGTCGACCGGCCAGTAGCCGTACTCGGTCAGGCGAACCCCATCGTGTGAGGGCGCCTCATCGCCGAACTGGGCGAGGAACACGCCGTGTCGGTCGTAGACGATCGGGGTCGGCGGTGGAGAAGCAAAATGTGCGCGAGAGATGACAGTGGCGAAGTAAAGGGCGAGCAGAGGGAGTGCGGCAAGCGCGAACCACTTCCCTCTCCCGCGAAGTGGGGGAGGGTGGGGAGGGGGTTTGGACTGTCCATGATCCTCCTCCCGACCCTCCCCCGCTTCGCGGGAGAGGGGACCTGATTGCACTGACGCCGCTTTGTCGTCCCTCACGGCTCGATCACCACGCGCAGCCCCGCACTCGCGCCGGTCACGCCCTGCCGGTACATCATCTCCGCTGTCCCCGGCGGCTCGGTGAAGCTGCCTGCCGTGCCGGCGCGTGTGCGGAAGCGGAACCGATAGGTCCCAGCCGGCAATTCTTCATACACATACAGCACCGAGTCATCGCCGAACGCGGTGTATGTCGGCGCCAGTGCCGGACCGGCCGAGGGGGTCGCCTCCGCCGTCGCCGTCGCCAGGTTGGGGTTCAACGGCTCCAGCCCGGCCGCGATCGGCAGTACCACCGCGACCATCGTGCGGGCCTCTGGGGACACGAGCTCTGCCGTCTCCTCCACGACATCGCCGTTCGCCAGATGCACCGCGCCATCCGTACCCGGCGCCAGCGCCACCATCGGCACGTTGCCGCCCGGCACTCGCAGCAACGTGCGGCTCAGCACAAAGCCCTGCTGCACCGGCGCGGCCTGCCAGCCGGGCGCGGTGGGCACATACGCAGCCTGCTGCAACGCAAGAACGGGCCGTGCACCGCCGTCAGCCACCCGCATCGGCCCCGGCTGCGTTGTCGCCCAGCGCGCCATCGGCACCGTATGCCCGAGCGTCGCCTGCCGCATCCCATCTGGCAGCACGACCGTCACCGGCACGTCCGTCGCGGTGACATCCCAGCTTGCCGCCAACGCGCGCAGCGCCGCGGCGTCCGCGTTGGTGCTGCCCCAGCCATCCGGCCCGCCCAAAGCCACCAGCCCTCCGCGCAGGAGCCCCAACCGCGGCTCTTCCGGCGTTGTCGTCGCGACCGCGCGGGTCACCTCGGCGAGGCTGCGCGTCTCCGACGGCAGGATCAGCGCATTGGCACCATAGTCCGCCAGGCCCGCATACGACGGCGCACCGTTGCGTGCCAGCACATGCACTCTGCTCCACAGGGTTTGCAGCAGTCCGGCGACCAAAGCCCGGTCGGCATTCGGGGTCGCAGAGATCGCCGACACAACCATGGCCAGGCCACTGGTGTTCAGCGCCGCCGCCGTCCGCGTCAGTTCGCTGGCATAGGCGGCGTCCAGTTTCCCGCCCACCGCCAGGGCGTACAGTGCGGTCGTGCGCTCCAGCAGCGCCGAGTCGCTCAGCAGATGCGGATAGTCGGAGCGCAGCGACTGGTTCAACACGAGAGCCAGCCGATCGCGCAGCGCCGTATCCACCGGCAGGTGCGCTGCCTCCGCCCGGATCATCAGCTCGTACGACCACGCAGTCAGCGTCACCAGCCCGCGCGTATGCGGCCAGAATCCTACCAACCCGTTCTCGTCCACCGCTTGGGAGATTCCGCGCAACGCGGCGGCCACGTCCGCTCCGACCCGCTGCGCTAGCCCCTCCGCTCCGGCGATCGGTGCAAACGGCAGCAGTGCCAGTTCCGAGGACGCCAGCGCGATGCGTTGTTCGGTGCAGCCGAACGGATAGGCCAGCAGATAGTCCAGCGCCCCAAGCACCCGCGCCAACGCCGGATCGGTCGACAGCGCCAGTGAGCCTGCATACGAGCCGGGCCGCACGTCGCCGGGCGGCGCCGGCAGGTCCGCGGCGCCAGCCGGTGCGACCTCAACCAGCCGCCGCTCATGCACCGGCGGGCGATCCGGCTGGATCGGCAATGCGATCTCCACCTCGTCGCCAACCTGATCGGACTCGCGCCGGACCAGGAAGCGGATATGCGCGGTGTCCTTCCCTGGCGCGGGCTGTGGCACACTGACCGGGAAACTCGCCTTCGCCGGTGCGCCGCCGTTCCACACGAATTTCTGCTCCTTGGCGCCGGTCGCGATCAGCCCGTCCAGGCTGATGATCGCCGTACCGTCGCCGCCCGGTCCCTCGACGATCCGGCCGAGCACTTCGGCGTCGAAGGTGTCGCCAGGGCGGAGGAAGCGCGGCAACACGGCTTGCGCGACCACGGGCTGACGCACGCGCATCTGTCCGGTAGCGAAGCCGAAGCGGTCGGGCCCACTGGTGACCTCGGCGCGCAGCATGAACACGGTCAGAGTGTCCGGCAGCTTCACCTGGACATGCGCCAACCCGTCCGGACCCACCTTCACGTGCGGCAGGTATATCGGCACCGGGGTGAAATTGCGCCGGACGGAGATGTTCTCGATCCCGGCGTTCTCGTTGCCTTCGCTGCCGCCGGGGTTCTCCTGTAGCGGAATGATACCGAACGCCATGTTGCGGGTGTCGCGCGCAGCCAACCGTGCCGGGCGCTCCACGATGAATTTTGGCAACGGGTCCAGCGGCGCCTCTTTGGCCAGCGCCAGCACGGCCTGGTCCACCATCCAGAAGGTCGCCTCGCCAGCAAGCGGATTCCCGGCCTCGTCGGACAGCTTCAGCGTTACCGCGACGGTCTGCGCCGGACGCGCGGTGGCGGGCGCCTCTAACGCGACGGTCACCCGGTTCTGCACCGGCCGTACTTTCACCCAGGCAGTGGCGGCGAGCGTCGTCGGCTTGCCCTGATCGAACGGCGCGGTCGCCGACGGCGGCGGTCCCGCCAGCCGCCCGCGCATCAACAGCACATGCACCGGGAATCGCGGCATCTGGTCTTTGCGTATTGCGACCGTATAGCGACCGACGCCGTTCGTCACATTCAGCCAGGCGTAGTCGAATGTGCCCCCCGGTTGCTCCGTCACAACCAGGGCGCGCGCGGTCTGGAAAGGGCTCTCAATCAGCAGGGTAGCATTCTCGCCGGGCGCGTAGTCGTCCTTGTCGGTGTTCAGCGTCACGGTCTTTGCCGGCGGCCGCGACCAGGTCACCGGCGTGTCGCCTGCCATGAAGCAATCCACCCGCAGTGTCTGCCGCCGTCCCAGCCGATCTGCCGCGGTTACTTCCACGACGTAGATACCGGCCTCGGTCGTGGCGAAATTCAGCGTCTGCGCCGCGTCGGTGCTGGTGCTGTGGCGTTCCTCCAGCGTGCGGTCGATCTCCTGGGTGACGTATTTAGCTGTGCCCTGGGTGAAGTCGCTCGCCTGCAACACGGAGTTCCAGTCGCGCTTGATTAGCCGCACGGTCATGTCCAGACCGGGACGCGTTTTGCCCGTCGCGTCCAGTGCCAGCAGGTCCGCGGCAATGGCCCCTGGTTGCGCCAGGTAGCGCGGCATCTTCACGCCCAGCACGAAGGGCGGCAGTGCCGGCACGTGCGCGACGTTGCGGATCTGCTGGCCGTCGTCGCCGGTGACGGTGGCTTCCACCACGTAGGTGCGCGGCTGCGCCGTCGGCTCCAGCGTCGGATCGAGCGTAAGCTGCGCCGCACCGCCCGCATCGGTCTTTCCGTCGCTCTGCATCACCGGCGTGGAGCGGAACGATTGCTCACCGGAAAACCGCGCGTCGCTGGAGAACAGGAAACCTTCGCGGCCTGGTGGATTCCACGTGTAAGGGAACTGCGTGACGCGCCACTTGATCGGCCGATCGGTCACTACGCCGCCGGCATAGTAGCGCGCCAGCAAACCGACCTGGAACGGTGCATCGAGCGGCACCTGCGTTGGATTGTTCAGCAAGACCTCGAACGTCGGCAGCCGGTAGGCCTCCTTCTTGAACCCGGCGCTATCGCATTCCGGTTCATGCTCCGGCTGGAACGACACCGTGTAGTCGCCTGTCGCTTCGGTCTTGACGTCGAAATGCAGGTAGAAGCCGCTGGTGTCGTCCAGTGTCAGCGGATAGCGCCACTCCTGCTTGTCCGGCCCGCGCACCAGCAGCGTGCCGGAGCCGGCGGTGTTGGCCAGCGCGCCGCCCAGGTAGCGGCGGACGAAGCCGCGGATTTCCACCGGTTCTTCCGGACGATAGATCGGTCGCTCGGTGAACACGTGGCACAGGATGCGCAGCTTTTCCTCGCGCGCGGTGATCGCCGTCTTGGTGAATGGCCAGGCAAGCCAGGTGCCGCGCGGCTGCGTCCAGTTGCCGTCGGCATACTGCTGCGGTCCGGGCGCTGTCTGCAGCACCAGCGTGTCGGTGGCCTTGCGCACAACAATGCGCTGCGGCGCTGCCTGCCCGCCGTCATGGGGAACATAGAACACCGCGCCATCGGCGTCGGTGGTGTCCTGGGCGAGCACACGGTACTCCTTGTCGGCCAGGCCCTCGATGCTGATCTCCGCCCCGGGGACGGGACGCGCGGTGGCGAGGGACGTTACCGTGAAGCGGACGCGTCCGGTCTCCTCGACGGCGGTCAGCGACAGGTCGGTGACCTGCAGGCGGATCCAGTGACGCTCGGTGCCCTGCAACGGGCGCAGTCCCACAAGGTATGTGCCGGGTTGCTGCGGTCCTGCGATCCGCGTCAACAGCGGCTGCAGGTCAAGGCCGAATTTGGCGTCCGCCCCGCCGGCGGCCTGCGGCAGCGCCAGCAGTTCGGACACCGAAGGCGAGCCGAGCGCCTTGATCCGCGCGGCGATGTCCTTGGCGCTTATCGAACCGGAGGCGGTCCAGGCGGCGGGGTCGTTGCCTGGCAGTGGCGGCGAGGCCGCGTCGGCGGTATCCACGCCCGTCGCCGGGAAAGGCCAGAAGTCGCGGTCGAGCGGGTCGATGCGGTGTATGCGCACGTCGGCATGGTCGTAGCCATGGCCGCGTACCGGCACCATCTGCGGGCCGAATCGCTCGGTGATGCCCTGGGAGGCGTCCCACACCAAGCGCGGCGGCGCCGGCCGGAAGGCGAAGCGCAACGCCCGTGCCGCACCGGTCAGCGCCCGGCCACGCCGATCGCTCAAGCTGCCGGGGGCGACACGCAGCGTATACCCCGTCTCCGCGGCGAAGCTGCCGCTGATCCGCAGCGTCGAGTCTGCATCCTGTCCGACTGGGGAGACGCGCAGGTCGTCGACCGGCGGGGTGAGGCGCAGGGCATTACGCGCCTGCAGGATATCCAGCGCCTGCGGCGGCGCGGAGAATCTCAGCACGACGGAGCGGCGTTGCACGCCCTTACCGGAATCGTCGGGATTGCTGTCGGGCGTGCACAGTGTCAGCCCATCGGTGTTTCGCGCCGCATAGCCGTCACCGCAATCCAGGTCGGACAGCGTGAATGGCGTGGCGGTGCGCAGCCGAAGTTGGAAGATCGGGTCGTCCATCCCCGGTTCGTCCGACAGGCGCAGCCGGAGAATCGCCAGCCGCTGATCCGGCAACGGCTGGTGCAACATTACGAGGTAGGTCTGCCGATCGGCGCGGTTGGCGCGTTCCAGCGGCCGGATGTCGAAGTCGTCGCCAGTTAGCGTCTGCCCGCCATTGACGTCGATGCCGGGCAGCGGGCGCAACTCGATAGTCAGCAGACGGGCCAGGGCGGACGGATCGACCGGGTCCTGGAAGGTCAGGGCGATCGTGTCGAGATAGGCGATTCCCTCCGGCTGGTCCTCCGGCGCAGTCTGCACCGGTTCGGGCAGCAGGGGCACCAGTGCCGCGCTACGGTCGCCGGCGGCAATGCTGACGCGGCGTAGCGGGGTCCAAGGTTCCGCTGGCCGGAACTGGAGCACGCGCGCGCCGAGCCAGCGCCAGGCGCCGGGCTGCGCTGGCGTGAGCGTGACAAAGCGCTCGGGGTGGTCCTCCGCACCGGCTTGGCTGGGGCCGGTGTCGGCGGGGAAGAACACCGTCACCGGGTCCCACCGGCGAAGGAAATGGTCCGGCACGACCAGCGCGCCATCGACACGCTGCACCTGATCCAGCGGCGCCGGCGTGGTTTGGGCCCGAGCAAGACAAGGCAGCAGCAGGAGGGCCGGAAGGAAGAGGAAGGTGCGGAGTGGTGCACCTCGCTGCACCCTCTCTCTGCCCTCTCTTGCGAAGCGGGAGAGCAGAATACGAACGTGCGTCGGCATGCGCATCTCCTCGACCTCAGCGGCCGCTATCGGGTGGCGCGAATCCGGCGGCTACCAGCAATCCGCGGACGACATCCGGCGGTGGCGGATTGCGGTGTGGCAGGACGCCGAAGACCGCCGGCCGTGCCAGCGTTGTCGGTGCGTCGGGTGGCACGCTTGCCTCCAGCAGGTAGTGGCCCGTCGCCAGTTGCCGCAGCATCGATACCCCCCGCTCCAGCGTCCGACCCTGGTCGTCGAGCAATCGCACAACCACCCGATCGGGGTCGGCGCGGACGCCGAGACCGACCGGTCCCGCGGCCGCGACAGTGAAGCCGAACACGGCGGCACCGCCCGGCGCGATGGCAACCGGCGCGCCGAGACCCTCGCCCACCTCGGTCACGGGGCTCCCCGAAACTTCCAGCGCCCCCGAGAGCGGCCCATCCTGCGGCGACAGCAGGCGTAGCAGCGCATCCCCCGCCGGCAGGTAGCGCGCGAGCGCCACGCCCCTGCCAAACAGTACCGGCGCGTCGGTGCCGATGGCGAGGATGACCGGCGCAGTGCTGGCGACACGCAACAGCATCGGTGCACCGGGCGACAGGCGGAGTGTCATTGCCTCGCCACTCAGCGCCAGGCGCTGCGGCAGTGCCACATCGCGTGGCGTGGCTTCGGGCCAGGGCGAGACACCCGGTCCCTCGATCCACAGCGCCAGCGGACCGCTGCGATGTGTCACCACGGCGGTGGCGTCGCCCACGAGCGGGATAACTCTTCCCTGCCGGACCTGCCCGTCAGCACGTTGCACCGACGCGGTTGCGTCGCCCGCCAGCACCAGGCGCTGGCCTGGCGTGGCAGTGACCGGCAGCACAAAGGAGCCGTCGGCACCGAAGAAGCGCCGGAACATGCCGCCGGAGGCAAGGCCCGGCGGCTGTGCGACCGCAGTCATGGTAAGCGCCGCTGGCACTGGCGAATCGCTGGTATTGACCAACAGCGCATCGGTCCAGCTCCCGGCCAGGCTGCGGCTGAGCGCCGCATCGCCCGCCCACGCGGTCACGCTGCCCGCCTGCTGCCACCCCGCAACCATTGCACCGCCCGCCGCCAGACTGGTGTCGAGCCGCTTCATTCCGACTGGCAGCCGCAATGGGAGCACAGCGCGCGACGGCAGCGTGCCAGCGAACACCTGATCCACCGCGACCTCCGGTTGCATCACCAGGTCATGGCGGCGAAGCCGAAGGCGCAGCGGCGCCTCGTCACCGGCGTTCCAGGCACTGATCGTGGAACCGCCGCATAGCGCGAAGGCGCTGCCATCTGCCACTCCCATGCCACGGCCGGCCTCCAGCCCCGGCTGGCCGAGGCCTGAGGCGGCGACGTAGGCGCACAGTGTGGAGGCAGCAGGCGGGGGTATTGGCATGGTTGCCCTTCCCGCCGTGGGCACGCTGACCGCTAGTTCCGCGCCCGGCGTCGCCTGAACCACCGCCAAGCCGGGCGCCGCCGCATCAGGCGACAGCAGCCACACCGCATCGGACTGAGCCACAATGCTCCCTCCCGCCGGCGGGGCGGCCGGTTGGTCGGGCGAAGAGGCGGCCAGCAGCCCGGCGTCCGGCCTGGCCAGATGCAGCATCATGGCACCGGGATCCGCCACCAGTGCCGCGTTCCAGCTCTGCCTGAGACCACCCAGCGCGACTGGGGCCAGCGCCACCGCGCCGATGGGCGCCGGAGTCGCGGTCACGGCACGCGCCGCGAAGCGTATCGGCACAGTGCCGCCGTCCACCGTCCAGACCGCGGCTCGCCAGGCCGCCCCCGCACTCCCAACAGGAACGCCGAGGATCGGCGCAAGCCCCTGGCTCTGTCCCACCGTGACCCAGTTGCCTTCGGTCGCGCGGTGCTCCAGCGTGAGAATAAGCTCGACCGGCGCCTCGGCGGCCGTCACCAGCAGGCTTCCCGAAGGGGGCGGCTGCAACGTCACGTGCTGAATGCCGCCAGCCCCGAGGTCGATGGCACCATCATCGGAATACGCAACGTCGGGCCGGTCCGGCGGCAGAACGAGAGAAAGTTCGGTACGTGACGGCTTCTTGTCCGCGGCCGGCTCACTGGATTGCTCGGTGCTGGCCTGGTCTTGGTCGGATTTCTCCTCCGCCGGCTGATCCGACGCCTGGTCGGCGGTGTCGCTCGACATGTTGCCCGAATCGCTGTCGTCTGCCGTCGCGTCGCTTTTGGCTGCGTCGTTCCCCGTATCTTCGGCCGAGTTGGCCAGCGCCCGGCCGGCCGGAGGCACCAGCGGCGACAAGGCCAATCGGTAGCGTCCCGCCGGCAGGAAGCGTGACAGCGCGATATTCCAGTCGTCCGTCCGCCCCGCGGACCGAGCCAGCACGCGTCCGGCGTCGTCGCGTAATTCCGCGCGCAACGGTGCCCGGCCGAAACTGGTCAGCGTCACCACCCGCGCTTCTGCGATGGCAATGGACTGCTCCGTCGGCAGCGTCACGCTGCGCGGCGCGCCGGGCTGCAACTCGTCGCTATGCAGGGTGATGGTGTAGGCTAGCCGATCGTTGCGGCCGAGCGCGCTGGCAGCCACACGATACTGCCCGGCAGGCAGGTCGCTGATCAGCGGCGAGCCGGCCAACAGCCGACCGAGTGGCGGCGCGCCCGGGTCCGCCGCCCCGGACTGGAGCGACGCGGCCATGCCGTCGCCAGCAATGGACATAGTCACCTTGGCCGGCCCGGCGAGGATGAAAGTCCAGGTATCCGGTATGCGCGGATCATCACGCGCCGGCGGCTCCCGCCACTCCAGCGACTGCGCCGCGTCGAACGCCAGCGCGTGCGGCCCATGGCCGGTCAGCACCACCGGCGATTCGATCCGGCGCAGCCGGGCGACAACGCGCGCTTCGACGCTTTGTGGCTGCACGATCAACCGATAGCGACCAGGAGAAAGATACTGATCAACCGAGGATAGGTCGCCGGCGGCGAGCATCGGCCAGCCGTCGGCGTCCTCCAGCCGGGCTGTAAACACGCGGCCATCGCCGAGCAGGTCGAGGTGGTAGCGCCCGGCGGCGTCGACGCGAATCGGAAATCCGATGCCACGCCCTGGCGGCAAGGTCGCACGCACACTGGCGCCAGGTAGCAGGTCTGCCCCGTCGGCCAGCGACGTCGCACTCGCGCTGATACCGAGCCGACCCGCCGAATCGAGTGCCGTCACGTCGAGCCGATAGCGCCCTGCGCGCAGGTAGCGTTGCAGCAGCATGTTGTTGCCGACGCCGTTCGCGCTTGCCTGGTCGAGTTTCGGGATGAACGCGGTGCCGATGCGCCCAGCGGTTTTCAGGCGACCGAGGGTTTCTACCCGATAGAGACCTCCCTCACGCATCGTGAGCGCAAAGCCCGCCTGGTCGCCGCGCGCGAGGTCAAGGAACACCGGCTGTCCGTCCCGCAGCGACACGAGATCAGGTGCCGAGGCCGGTTCGGGGGCTACAGACGCAAATGGCGGCAGCACCGCGACCGCCAGGGTGCGGGTGTGATCGGCGGCGGGTAGGCTGACGGTCGTGGTGGTGTCGGCTGCCACGGGGTTGCTGCTGATGGGAGCCGTCCCGGCGATGTCGCGCACCACCAGCACACCCGGGTTGCGCGCATGGACCTCAACCCGGCTGGTCTCGCGCGTGTGCAATGTCACGACCAAGGGGCCGTCGGCCAACTCGACCGGGACGGCGCGTAGCACTTGGTAGCGCGCGCTGCCTGGCACGCGGTTGACGATCCATACGATGCGGGATTGGTCATCGATGGCTTGCACGCCCAGAGGCAGCACTGGCGCCTCGGGCTCCGCTTGCTCTGGCGCCGGCGGGACAAGACCAGGTGGACCGAGCGTCAGGTCCAGAATGCCAACCGCGTCAGGCTTAACCGTCAGAGCCAGCGTGTACCACCCTGGCGATAGCGCCCAGGATGTCGCCGTCCGGCCATCCCCCATCGCGTTCATCACGGCCCCTTCAAGGGTCGTGATGCGCGCGGTGACCGGTGGCCCGTCGGCCTGCACGGCCACGGTGACAGCCGCGGTTGCGTGGAAGAGCAGCGCGGTGTTGCCGCGCAGGTTGAAGCGGGTGCGCCAGGCTTTGCCCGGCCCGATTGCCGGCACGCCTGGCGCTGCAATCACCTCGCGTATGCCCTGGGCGGCACCCGTGCGATCCAGGCGGACCCGGGTGAGAATGGCAGCTGCGGGAGCCTCGTCACCGCCATTCGCCGGTTCCACGACGCCGAGCCAGTAGCGACCCAGCCGGTCCGGGTCGCTACTGGCTGCCGCCAGGGGACGGAGTACGAAGGCCTGGCCCGGCGCGGCCTCGAGGCTGACAACCCGCTCCGACCCAGGCTTGCCCGGCACGTCGAGTACGGCGGTCCTGGCGCGGTCGGTCTTTGCCATTTCGGCGGTGGCCGTGTCCGCGCCTGCGGCAGTGGCGCTTAGCTGCATCTCGGCCGGTTGTGGCAGAATTAATAGTGCGCGGGCGGCATCCGGCGGGGTGTCGAAGACCTCCGTGCCGAACACTCCGACCTGCCCCGACGAACCGCCCGCCAGCAGATCGGTCGAACGCCCGGTGCGCAGATACAGCGGCTCGTCGGGGGCGCCGTCCGCCCAGGGCAGCTTCGGCCCGCCATACGCGGTGACCAGATAGGTGCCGGGGGGCAGATTGCCGGACAGCACGATGTCGGTCATCGGATGCGCTGGCGTCGGCGCCACGCTGCCGGTTTGCTCCGACAGCACCACGAGGTCGCGGCCGTCGCGCCACAGCTTCAGGGCGGCAAGGCTGCGGCCGGCGGCCTCAATCCGGGTGGTCGCGGCAGCGTCGGTGACCACCAGCCAAAAGGCTTGGAATTGCATGTCCCGCAGCACCGAGGCCACCGGCTGATAGCCGGGCGCAAGCTGGGCACCCGCCGCTTCAGTGAACGCGGTGGCGGTCAAGTTGGTGTCACCCGAAGCCGCCGGGTCACCGAAGGCGCGCACCTTGTAGGTGCCGGTATCGAGCAGGGCATCGATGCGACCGTCCTGCTTGCCGGGCCAGCCAATGCGGTCGCTAGGACCAGTCAGCATGTCGACAAGCTGCAACGCGGTGCCGGTCGAGCTTTGCGCACGGATGGCGAAACGGCCGGGGCTGACGACGTGCAACAGGACGTCGCTCTCGCCAGCGGTGGCAAAACGGCCGCGGTCTAGGGTCGCGACACCGGCCGGGGTCGTGGGCAATCCGGTGGCGAGGCGTGGTGCGGCGAAGGTTGGGGCAGTCGGGCTACGCGCCTCTGGGCTAACCGCACCCGGAGAGGCGGCAGGGGTTCCGGGCGTCGAGGCGCCTGTTGTCGCCGTAGCAGGCGGTGGAGGCACCGCCGTGGCGGCCTGCGGCGCGAGGGCGGTGAGACGATCGGCATAGGTCACAGCCAGGCACTGTTCCGCCCGCTTTGTCCTATCCGCCGGCAGATTTGCGTCGGGCACGCAGGCCGCGCGGTCCTTTGCCCAGTTTCGTTGTGCGCTTCGGATCGCATCCGCCTGGGTGGCATCCCGCGCCAGCGCGGCCGCGTAAGCCGCTGCCAACTCGGCATCGAGCTGACGCAGCCGTTGCGAGGCGCAGATCGTACGGTCCAGGGCGTCCCGTGCCTTGTGGCAGTCAAAGCTCTGTGCCCAGCCCGCAGCGGATGGCACCAAGAACGTTACGATGGTGCATGCCAGGCGGATGCTCCGACGAATCTTCCGCTGGGCACCGACGGGGCAGTCTGGCGCCGGAAGGCCTGGGCATGCACTCATCACGTTTGGTCTCCGGCAGTATCGGGTGCTTCTGGCCGCTGCCAGCGGGCGCCCAAGAGGAGATGGAGCCTGACGTACAGCATGTGGGACTGTGCCATAGCTTGGCACAGCCTGCCGATTTTTTTCTGCGTTGTCGGCTGATCCGGGACGACCGCAGCGCCGGGTACCCACCGTGCCAAGGTGAGCGGGAGATCACCTAGCGTTCCTGTGGCTACCGAAAATCGTAGGTGCTGTCCTAATTAGGACGTGTGCCTAGCAATTATGCCGTCCGGACGTAATGGTGGTGCAACCCGCCCAAGATCGGGACCGCACGGATCTGCCCA
>Ga0209415_10012052_pt1 | contig 14463 bp, 16 predicted proteins | sample PeaSoiSIISIP2007_FD_187696 | JGI IMG/M metagenome (GOLD analysis project Ga0209415, IMG submission 187696) | Peat soil microbial communities from Weissenstadt, Germany - SII-SIP-2007 (SPAdes) (version 2) | ecosystem: Environmental > Terrestrial > Soil > Wetlands > Peat | place: Germany...
GATGCCATCGAATCCGAAAAGGACGTCGTCGGGGTCCATGCCGTCTACAACATGAGCCCCACCGACCATTTCGGCCACGACACCCGCGCGCGGGTGCTGGTGCGTGCCCAGGACGGCCACTTCAAGATCATCAGCGACAAGTAGGCCAAACCCACAGGCGCCATGAAGACCGTCCCCCGCAAGGCCCGGGAGCTGTTTGCCGACCCGGCGGTCGTCCTCGAGGACGCCGCCGACGGCAGCCGCCGCTTCCGCTCCCAGATCGAACTGCCCGCCGACTACGCCCGCTGCACCGGGCAATGGCTCGAACACTGGTACGCGGCCGCCCCCGAGCGGCTGTTCCTGGCCGAGCGCGGTGCCGACGGCGCTTGGGTGGAGCTGCGCTACGGGCAAGCGCGCTCGCGCGTGTACCGCATTGCCACTTGGCTGCTCGGCCAGCGTCTGTCGGCCGAGCGGCCCGTGGTGATTCTCTCCGACAACGGCATCGAACATGCGCTGCTCATGCTGGCGGCGATGCACATCGGCGTACCCTCCTGCGCCATCTCCCCGGGCAACTCGCTGCTCTCCCGGGACCACGCCAAGCTCAAGGCCAACATCGAGCTGCTGCGCCCAGGCGTCTTATTCGCCGATCCGGCCGAGCGCTTTGGTCCCGCCATCGCGGCCGTGCACCCGCTGCACGACGGGGTCGTGGTCGCCGGTTCGCGCAGCCAGCCGACGGCGGGCACCATTGCCTTCGCCCAGATCGAGGCGACGAGCGACGAAGCCGCCGTCTCGCGTGCCTTCGCGGCCGTGACGCCCGACACCATCGCCAAGTTCCTGTTCACGTCGGGCTCGATCAACGCGCCCAAGGCGGTCATCAACACCCAGCGCATGCTCTGCGCCAGCCAAAAGGCCAAGGAGCTGATCTGGCCCTTTCTGCGGGACACGCCGCCGATCCTGGTCGAGTGGCTGCCGTGGAGCCACACCTTTGGCGGCAACCACGACTTCAACATGGTGCTGCGCTGGGGCGGAACCCTGTACATCGACGAGGGCAAGCCGACCCCGGCGCTGCTCGAGAAGACCGTGCGCAATCTCAAGGACGTGGCGCCGACGCTTTACTTCAGCGTGCCGCGCGCCTACGACATGCTGGTGCCGCTGTTGCGCGACGATCCGGAGCTGCGCCGGACGTATTTCAGCCGCCTGCAGCTGATCTTCTATGCCGGCGCCGCCCTTCCCCAGCACCTCTGGGACGAGCTCGAGCGGCTTTCGCGCGAAAGCACCGGCGCACCCATCGCCATGGTTTCCTCCTGGGGTTCGACGGAGACCGCACCCTTGGCCACCGACTGCCACTACCAAGCCGCGCGCTCGGGCGTCATCGGCGTGCCGGTGCCCGGGGTGGAGCTCAAGCTCCTGCCCGTGGCCGATAAACTGGAGGTTCGCGTCAAGGGGCCGAACGTCTTCCCCGGTTACTGGAAGCAGCCCGACCTGACGCGCGAATCCTTTGACGAGGATGGCTTTTACCGGATCGGCGATGCCGTCGAATTCGTCGACCCCAAGCGTCCGGAACTGGGCCTGCTCTTCGACGGTCGCGTCGCCGAGGACTTCAAGCTGCTGAGCGGCACCTGGGTCCACGTTGGCTCGCTGCGCGTCAAGGGCATCGACGCCCTCTCCCCGGTCGCACAGGACATCGTCGTCACCGGGCACGAGCGCGATGAAATCGGCTTCCTCGTCTTCCCCAACCTGCCCGAATGCCGCAAATTCGCCCAGCTCCCGCAGGAGGCCACGGTCGAGGCCGTGCTGACGCACCCGGGCGTCGTGCGCCGGGTACGCGAGGGCATGACCATCATGGCGCTGGCCGGCGGCTCCTCGACCTATCCGGCGCGGGTCATGCTCATGGCCGAGCCGCCCTCGATGGAGGCCGGTGAAATCACCGACAAGGGCTATATCAACCAGCGGGCCGTGCGCACCCGCCGCGCCGATCTCATCGAGTGGCTGCACGCGGACGTGCCCGACAAGAGCGTCATCACCGTGGGCGCCGCGCAGCGCCCCCGCTAACCAGCGAGCAAGGATTTTGCCGTGAGCGATCCCCTGATCAAGACCTCGTTTGACGATCCCATCTACACGATCACACTTGCCCGTGCGCACAAGCGCAATGCCGTCAACGACCGGCTGCTGACCGAGCTGGAGGCGGCCATCGGCGCCCGCCCGGACGCGGCCCGCGTCATCATCCTCGAGGCCGAGGGCGATCATTTCTGCGCCGGGCTGGATCTGGCCGAACACCAACACCGCGACCCCTTCGGCGTCCTGCAGCATTCCCAGTGGTGGCACCGGATCTTCGAGCGCATTCAGCACGGCGGCGTCCCGGTGGTCGCGGCCCTGCGCGGCGCCGTCATCGGCGGGGGGCTGGAGCTGGCGGCCGCGGCCCACGTGCGGGTCGCCGAAGCCGATGCGATCTATCAGCTTCCGGAAGGCCGCCACGGGATCTTCGTCGGCGGCGGCGCTTCGGTGCGCGTGGCCAAGATCCTCGGCCCCGGCCGCATGTGCGAAATGATGCTCACCGGCCGGATCTTCAACGCCGAGGAGGGCCAGCGCCTGGGCCTGTCCCATTACCTGGTGGGCAAGGGCGAGAGCGCCTCCAAGGCCAGGGAACTGGCGCAGCGCATCGCGCAAAACGCGCCGATCGCCAACTGGGCCATGGTCACCGCCATCGCCCGCATCGACGACATGGCCAGCGGCGAGGGCTTCTACGTCGAATCGCTCACCGCTGCCCTGACCCAGACGGCGCCCGAGGTCGCGGAGCGCATCGGCCAATTCTTGCAACGCAAGCGCACGGGACCGCAGACATGAACGTCGACGAACTCATCGCCATCGACACGCATACCCACGCGGAAGTGTCGTGCTGCCAGACGCCCGACCCCTACGGGGAGGAGTACGACCGGGCCGCCGACCGGTATTTCCGCAACCGCCGGCGCCCGACCATCGACGAGACCATCGCCTACTACCGGGAGCGCAAGATCGGACTGGTGATGTTCACGGTCGATTCCGAGTCGCAAATCGGCCGCCGGCGCATCCCCAACGAGGAGGTCGCCGAGGCCGCGGCCAAGAACAGCGACATCATGATCGCCTTTGCCAGCATCGACCCGCACAAGGGGCGGATGGGCGCCCGCGAGGCGCGCCGCCTGATCGACGAAAACGGCGTCAAGGGCTTCAAGTTCCACCCGACCATCCAGGGTTTTCATCCCTACGACCGGATGGCCTGGCCCCTGTACGAGGTCATCGCCGAACACCGGCTACCGGCGATCTTTCACAGCGGCCACTCCGGGATCGGCAGCGGCATGCGGGCCGGGGGCGGCCTGCGGCTGGAGAACTCCAACCCGATGCATCTGGACGATGTGGCGATCGATTTTCCCGACATGCAGATCGTCGTGGCGCACCCGTCCTGGCCCTGGCAGGACGAGGCGCTTTCGCTGTGCCTGCACAAGCCCAACGTCTGGATCGACCTCTCGGGCTGGTCGCCGAAGTATTTCCCGCCCCAGCTGATCCAGTACGCCAACACCCTGCTCAAGGACCGGATCTTGTTCGGCTCCGACTTTCCGCTGATCGCGCCGGAGCGCTGGCTCAAGGACTTCCAGGAAGCCGGTTTCAAACCCGAGGTGCACCCGCTGATTCTCAAGCAAAATGCGATCCGGCTGCTGCGCCTGGACACCGTGGAGAAGCGTGATGCGACTTGAGAAGCGAAGCTGTATTGTGACCGGTGGCGCCTCCGGCCTGGGTGCGGGCACGGTGCGCCTGTTCCACGGCGCCGGCGCGCGGGTGCTGATCGCCGATGTCAATGCCACCGCCGGGGAGCGGCTGGCCGCCGAGCTCGGCGAGGGGGCGGTCTTCCTTCGCACCGACGTCACCTGCGAGGCCGATGCCAAGGCCTGCGTCGAGCTGTCGGCCTCGCGCTTTGGCGGCCTGCAGGTGCTGGTCAACTGCGCCGGCGTCGGCGCCGCCGAGAAAGTCGTCGGCAAGGAGGGACCCCACCGCCTGGATACCTTCTCGCGCACGATCCAGATCAATCTCGTGGGCACCTTCAACATGATCCGGTACGCCGCCGAGGCCATGAGCCGCGGCGAGCCGAGCGCCTCGGGCGAGCGCGGCGTCATCGTCAACACCGCGTCGATCGCGGCCTGGGACGGCCAGATCGGGCAGGCCGCCTATTCGGCCTCCAAGGGTGGCATCGTCGGCATGACCCTGCCCATCGCGCGCGAACTGGCCCGCTACGGCGTGCGCAACGTCACCATCGCCCCGGGTCTGTTCCAGACGCCGCTGATGGAGGCGCTGCCGGTCGAAGTGCAGCAGTCCCTGGGCCAGTCGGTGCCTTTCCCTTCGCGCCTGGGACGCCCCGACGAGTTCGCCGCGCTGGCGCGCCAGGTGGTCGAGAATGAAATGCTCAACGGCGAATCGATCCGCCTCGACGGCGCGCTTCGCATGGCACCCAGGTAGGCCAGATGGTCAGCTACAGCGCCCCGCTCCGGGACATGCGGTTCATCCTCGAGGAGCTCGCCGACCTGCCCGGCGTCGCGCAGCTGCCCGGCTGCGAGGATGCGACGCCCGAGCTGGTGGGCGCAATCCTCGAGCAGGCCCAGCGGTTCGCGGCCGGCGTCCTGGCCCCGCTCAATGCCGCCGGCGACCGCCAGGGCTGCCGTCTCGAGGACGGCCGGGTCGTCACGCCCGACGGCTGGGTCGATGCCTACCGCCGCTTCCGCCAGGCGGGCTGGATCGGCCTGTCGCTGCCCAAGGAGTTTGGCGGACAGGCACTGCCCAAGCTCGTCTCGACCGCCGTCTGGGAAATGTGGTTCTCGGCCAACTCGGCCTTCGCTATGGCGCCCCTGCTCAATGTCAGCGAATCGCTGGCCCTGCTGTTGGCCGCGAGCCCGGAGCTCCAGGCCACCTACCTGCACAAGCTGGTGAGCGGCGAGTGGGCCGGCGCCATGAACCTGACCGAACCCCAGGCCGGCTCCGACCTGGCCGCCATCCGCACGCGCGCCCAAGCGCATGCCGACGGCAGCTATCGCCTTTTCGGCCAGAAGAGCTTCATCTCCTACGGTGAACACGACCTGACGGACAACATCATCCATCTGGTGCTGGCCCGCTTGCCCGACGCGCCCTCCGGGGTCAAGGGCATTTCGCTCTTCGTCGTGCCCAAGCGACTGGTTAGCGCCGCCGGCACGCTCGGCGCCCAGAACGACGTCCACTGCATCGCCATCGAGCACAAGCTGGGCATCCACGCCAGCCCGACCTGCACCATGAGCTACGGCGACCGCGGCGGAGCGATCGGATTTCTGGTCGGCGAGCTCAACCGCGGCCTCGAATACATGTTCATCATGATGAACGATGCGCGCTTCGGTGTCGGGGTCCAGGGCATCGCGCTGGGCGAGATCGCCTACCAGCACGCGCTGGCCTACGCGCAGCAGCGCATCCAGGGCCGCGACGCCCTGTCGGGGCGCAACGGCGTACCCATCATTTGCCATCCCGACGTCAAGCGCATGTTGCTGGGGATGCGGGCCCGCATCATGGCCCCGCGCATGCTCGCCTACGCCGCGGCCGGCTGGTTCGACCGGATGCACAACGACCGCGACGGCGCGGCGGCGGACAAGTGCCGCCGCTACGTGGATCTGCTGATGCCCGTGGTCAAGGGCTGGAGCACCGAGCTCGGCAACGAGGTCACGGACATCGCGATCCAGGTCCACGGCGGTATGGGCTACATCGAGGAAACCGGCGTCGCCCAGTTCCGCCGCGATGCCCGCATCATCACCATCTACGAGGGCACCACCGGCATCCAGGCCAACGACCTGATCAGCCGCAAGATCCTGCGCGAGGGCGGCCAAACCCTGCGCCTGCTCCTTGCCGACCTGCGCGCAACGGCCAGTGCGCTGCGTGCCAGCGGTTTCGGCGCCAGCATGGGCGAGGCGCTGGCCGCCGATATCGATTGCCTGGAACAGACCCTGGACTGGATTCTGGCCAACGGCCGCGAACACCTTGCCGACGTGCTGGCCGGCGCGGTGCCGTTCCTGCACCTGCTGGGCACGGTCTGCGGCAGCTGGCAGATGGGGCGGGCGGCGCTGGCGGCGCGCAGCAAGCTCGACGCCGGCGCCGACGCGTACTACCAGGGCATCATCGACCTGGCCCGTTTTTGGTACGCCCACCACGGCGTGCACGCCTCGGCCCTCGGGCGGACCGTGCGCCACGGCGGGGCGGTGCTGACCAATTTCGATCCGGACGCACTCTCGCCCGCTGGGGCGTAGCGCCGGCGGCCAAGCGCGCCGCCGCGCCCGGGGCGACGGGCCCTACGGCGCGGGCCCCGTTAGCGCCTCGCGCACGAAATCGAGCCGGTCCTGGCCGAAAAACATCTGCGTGCCGACGAAGCAGGTCGGGGCGCCGAACACGCCGCGTGCGACCGCTTCCTCGGTATTGGCGATGAGCCGGCCCTTGATCTCGGCGTCGCCGACCAGGGCGGCGAACTCGTCGTTGTCGAATCCGGCCTGCGCGAGCGTCTGCGCGAGCACCGCCGCATCGCCCAGGTTGCGGGGCGCAGCCCACATCGACCGGAAGACGAGGTCGACGTAGCGCTCGAAGAGCTGCGGCCGGCGCAGCTGCAGGCCCACGGCCCCGCGCATCAGCGTCAGGGTATTGATCGGAAAGTGCGGATTGAAGGAGAAAGCGACCGCGTAGCGTCGCGCCCAGCGGACCAGATCGTCGTTCATCCATCGCCCCTTGGCCGGCACCGCGAGCGGACTGGCATTGCCCGTGGCCTTGAAGACCCCGCCCAGCAGCATCGGCCGCCACACCAACTGCGCGCCACACTGGCGGGCGATTGCGGGCAGCTGGGTGTAGGCAAGGTACGACGCCGGGCTGCCGAAGTCGAAGAAAAACTCCACCGATTGGCTCATGATCTGCGGCTCACCACTTCTCCATCCATGGTCGAAGGTCCAGTTCGTGGGTCCATGCGCTGCGATGCTGGCGGTGCAGGCTCCAGTAGTTCTCGGCGATCGCGTCCGGATTCAGGATGCCATCATTGTCCTTGAGCGCATAGCGCTGCGGAAAGTTTTCCGCGATGAACTGCGTGTCGATCGCCCCGTCGATGACAACGTGCGCGACGTGGATCCCCTGCGGGCCGAGCTCGCGCGCCATGCTCTGCGCCAGGGCGCGCAAGGCGTGCTTGGCGCCCGCGAAGGCGCAAAAGCCAGCCGAACCGCGCAGGCTCGATGTTGCGCCCGTGAACAAGATCGTGCCGCGCGCGCGCGGCAGCATCACCTTGGCGACCTCGCGCCCGACCAGGAACCCGGCAAGCGCACCCATCTCCCACACCTTGCGATAGACGCGCTCGGTGGTCTCGGCAACGGTAAAGCGCACGTTGGCGCCGATGTTAAAGACCGCCACCTCGATCGGCGCCACGTCGCGCTCGATGCGCGCCACCAGATCCGTCACCTCGTCTTCCTTGCGGGCGTCGGAGCCAAAGCCATGGGCAACGCCCCCGTCGGCGCGGATGCGCTCGAGCAGCCCTTCGAGCTTGTCGGCACTGCGGCGCGTGACGCAGGCGATGTACCCTTCGCGGGCAAAGCGTCGGGCGATCGCACCGCCGGTCGCATCGCCGGCGCCCACGACCAGTACGCTCGCTTTTTCCATGGTGCCGCTCTCCGGTGGAAGGCCCCTTGCTAATAGTTCTGCCGCGCGGGAATCACGCCGCGTACGCCGCCGCGGGGATTTTGGACGTCGCCCGGATACCGCGGGATCAGATGCAGATGAACGTGGCCCACGCTCTGCCCCGCGACTTCGCCCACGTTGATCCCCAGGTTGTAGCCCCGCGGATCGTAGTCCTTCTCGAGCATCTGTTTCGCGCGGTCGGCCAGCGCCAGCATGGCTTGCCGCTCCTGCTCGGTGGTGGCGAAGTAGTCCGCCACGTGGCGAAACGGGATGATCAGGCAGTGGCCGGGCGTCACGGGATTCTTGTCAAAGAGCACATAGGCCCAATCGTTGCGCATTGGCGCCTCGCCGGGCGAGCAGAATGGGCAACGCGAATCCTGCCGCATCTTCGACTACCGCACGACCAGCACGGCGCAAGTGGCGTGATGCATGACCTGCTTGGCGATCGAGCCCAGAAGCCAGCGTCCCATCAGCCCGTGACCACGGTGGCCGACGACGATCAGGTCGGCGTTCCACTGCTCGGCCTCATGGACGATGCGCTCGGCGGGGTGCCCCGTCACCACATCAAAATCGACTCCCTGCCCCAGTGCCGCCGTATGTTCCTTGAGTGGCTGGAGCACGTCATGGTAGTGCCTGCGCGAATTCTCCAGTATCGCCTCCGTTTCCACTTCCTCGCCGAACTCGGGCAGCCGCGCAACGGCGAGCACGCGCACCTTGGCGCCGTACTTGGCGGCCAGATCCAGCGCCCGGTCAAATGCGTGCGCTGCGGGGCCGGAGCCGTCATAGGCGACCAGGATCTTATGAAACATCGCTCTGCTCCTTCGCCAAAAATGCCCACAGGCATCCCGTCACGCGCAGAAAGCGCCAGTGCACCAAGAAGGCGCCGGCCAGGCGCGCCGGCGGCGCCGCGCTGCCGACCCCGGCCAGCGCCGCGGGGCGACCCGGATCCGGGCCTCGCTCATCGGCCCGGTGCGCCCAGAGCGCCGAACTCGACGGCGGATTTGACGTAAAAGACATGAACGCCCTCCCTGGCCAAGAGCTCGAACAGGCGATCGGCTTCCTCCTGGCTCACGGCCAGGACCACCTCCTGGGGTTGCCCGGCCAGTTCAAAGAAGTGCGCCGAATGGATACGCCGATGCTGTCCATACCCCTCGCTGCCGGCGATAACAGTCGCACCGCGAATTCCCATATCCCGCGCCGCGTGCACCAGCCACTCGGCCAGCGGCCGGTTGCGGTGCCGGTGGTCCTGCTGGGTGAAGAAGGTGATCTGAAAGCCCCTCATGGAAGTCTCCTGAGGCCTGCCCGAACCCGCGACAGCTAACCGGGCCGGCGGCATCTGCGCCGGACAGCCGGTAGCCTCGGCAACAATAGCGCCCATCGCCCGAGCGTGTCGAATCCTCCTGCAAGGCCATGCGATTCCTGGATCTGGCCTTACCGCCCCAGGCCCCTGCGGGGCCGGCGCCCAGCTCGCCCGGCCAGGCCCTCAGGACGCAGCGGCAAGCAAGCGGTCGAGCAGTTCGCGCATGCGCCGCCAGTGCGATCCCTCCCAAAACACGCGCCCGCAGCCCTGGCACTGGCTAAAGCGCTCCTGGCGCTCGCGCACGCCCCGCGGCAGCTGCGAAAGGACGTGCGCCTTTTCGACCGGCTGCAGCAGCGCGTTGCAGCTCAGGCAGCGCGTGAAGGGGCATGAAGTACGCGCCAGGTCGAGGCGGCGGAAGACTTCGAGCAGCTGCTCCTCGGCGCGCAAGGCGTGCACGTAACATCCGTGGGTGATCGCGCGGCGCTTGAGGAGTTCGCGATCGCGCGTCAAGACGATGCGCCCTTGCTCGAGCGCGAGCGACCCGATCTGCTCGTCGCCGAAGTGGTTGTCATACAGGGTGTCGTAGCCGGTGAGGCGCAACAACCGCGCCAGCCCTCCCAGGTGCGAGTCGGCGACGAAGCGCGGTGCGCGCAGCGCATGCTCGCGCACGCGCAGCAGCGGCGTGATATCGAACGATTCGAACTTGGGGTAGACCGCGACGCGGTCCCCATCCCGTAGCCGATGTCCGAAGTCGACCGATTCGCCGTTGACCAGCACCAGTTCGACCTCGGTGTGCGGCACACCGAGCGCCTCGATCATGTGCTTGGTGGTTGCGGCCCGGGCGCAGTCGCAGGCAAATTCGCGCCCTCGCCGCGGTGCCGGGAGAAAGGAATTGAGTTCCTCGTAGAACCGAAACGTCGCCCGGGCCATCGGTCGATGCCGTCGGGGCCGCCCCGTCGCGGCGCCAATTCCCGATTCAATGGGTTGGGGTGCCGCAGAAATGCCCGTGGCGCGCGCTGCCCATCAGTTCGCCGAATTGCTCGTGCGACATTCGCACGAGGCATTCATGATCGCCGCCCTCGAGGTAGACGAACTCGCAGCCCTCGAGCTCGTCGTCGACCACGGTCTCGATGTCCCAGGCCATGCCGGCCGCGGGCACCGCGCCGAGCTCGCAGTCGGCAAACAGCGCCGCGATGCGGCTCTCTTGCGCCAGGCGCAGCCGTTCGCGGCCGAGCATGCGCGAGAGCTGCCCGAGCTTGACGTGTCGATCGGCCGGCACGACCGCCATCACCCAACCCGCATCGTCTTCGACGATGACCGACTTGGCGATCTGGTGCAGCGGCACCCGAGCCAAGCGGGCCGTCTCCGCACTGCAGCGGCTGTGGGCATGCAGGCAGACCTCGTAGCGCGCGCCGCGGCGCGCGAGGTAGTCAGCAAGACGCGATGGTATCGACATGATGGGCCTCCCCTGGGAAAATCGACCGGCGCCGGCGCGAACCGCGCCAGCGCCACCCCGCCAAGCTCGCATTTTGCTCCCGCGGGCTCGGCCGGAGGCCGGCAGTCGCCGCCGAAGCCCGCGCGCGCACGGTCGCTAGCCATTTTCGGTCGCCTTGCCGCGCACCAGCGACTGAAACAGGTCCACCGGGACTGGGAAGACGATCGTCGAACTGCGTTCGTTGGCCACCTGCGTGAGGGTCTGCAGATAGCGTAATTGCATCGCCTCCGGCTGCAGGGCCAGCATGCGCGCTGCTTCGAGCAAGGCCTGCGCGGCCTGCTTCTCGCCTTCGGCGTGGATCACCTTCGCGCGCCGTTCGCGCTCGGCCTCGGCCTGGCGGGCGATGGCGCGCACCATCGATTCGTTCAGGTCGACATTCTTGATCTCGACGTTGGTGACCTTGACGCCCCAGGTGTCGGTCTGCGCGTCCAGGATGCGCTGCACGTCGAGGTTGAGGCGCTCCCGCTCTGCGAGCATTTCGTCGAGCTCGTGCTTGCCCAGAACGGCGCGCAGGGTCGTCTGCGACAGCTGGCTGGTGGCCACCAGGAACTTCTCCACCTGGATGATCGCCTTTTGCGGGTCGACGACGCGAAAATAGACGATCGCGCTGACCTTGACTGAGACGTTGTCGCGCGAGATCACGTCCTGCGGCGGCACGTCCAGCGTGACGACCCGCAGGTCGACGCGCACCATCTGCTGCACGCCGGGCATCAGGATCACCAGACCCGGTCCCTTGACCCGCCAGAAGCGGCCGAGCAAGAACACGACGCCGCGTTCGTATTCGCGCAGCACCCGCAGGCACTGGGAGACAAAGATGAGCAGCAGCACCAGTGCCACCGCAACCAGAACGATAGGCAGGTCGAAGAACATGGGCGAGTCTCCGTTCAGCAACGATTGTCGTCCGCGGCGACGACGTCCAGCACCAGGCCGTCGACCGCCACCACGCGCACCGATTGTCCCGGGCCGAGCGGCGCCTTGCTGCGCACGCGCCAGGTCTCGCCGGCCACCTGCGCCCAGACCTCGTTCCCGGTCACGGCGCTGACAGTGCCCGGTGCGCCCAGCAGCGCCGCGCGTCCGCTCACCACCGGCCGCCGTCGCGCACGCAGGGCGAAGCTGCCGACCCCGAAGATGAGAAGGCCCGCGCTGGCGACGAGCACGGCAACGACGCCCGGCGCAATGCCCAGGCCGGGCACCTCAGGCGCGAACAGCAGCAAGGCGCCGGCGGCCAGCGCGACGATGCCGCCGACCCCGATCACGCCGAAGGTCGGCAGGAAAAGTTCGGCGATCATCAGCGCGAGCCCCAACACGACCAGGCCGACGCCGGCCCAGTTGACCGGCAGCAGCTCGAAGGAGTACAGCGCCAGCAGCAGGCAGATCGCCCCGGCCACCCCGGGCAATGCCAGACCCGGGTGGACCACCTCGACGAACAGGCCGTAGACGCCCAGCATCATGAGCACCAATGCGAGCGTCGGGTTCGAGAGAGCCGCGAGCAACTGGGTGCGCCAGCCGGGATCGATTCGCTCGATCGCCGCTCCGGCCGTGTGCAACTCGATCGTCGTGGAGTCCAGCGCAATCCTGCGCCCGTCAACCTGGCGCGCGAGGTCAGCCACGTCGGTGGCAATCAGGTCGATCACGTGCGCACGCAGCGCCTCCTGCGCCGACATGCTGTGTGCCTCGCGCACCGCGCGCTCGGCGAACTCGGCATTGCGTCCGCGCAGTTGGGCCAGACTGCGCAGGTACGCCGCGGCGTCGTTGACGGCTTTGCGGTGCGGCGCACCGGCCTCGCTCAGGTCTGGCGCCTTGCCGCCCTGGCCCGCCTCCGGCGAAGACGCTGGCGAGCCGCCGCCGATTTCAATCGGGGTTGCGGCGCCCAGGTTGGAAGCCGGCGCCATCGCCGCGATGTGACTGGCATACAAGATGTAGGTCCCGGCACTGGCGGCGCGGGCCCCCGAGGGACCAACCCAGGTGGCGATGGGGACGCTTGCGTGCAAGATGTCCTTGATGATGTCTCGCATCGAAGCGTCAAGACCGCCCGGCGTGTCGAGTTCCAGCACCACCAGGGCCGCATCGTCCGTGCGAGCCTGCTCCAGGCCGCGGTGGAAGAAGTCGGCCGTCGCCGGCCCGATGACCCCGACCATGTTCAGCACCACGATCGGCCGCGTCGTCGCGGCCGCGGTCATGTCGGCAAATGCGGCGGTTGCCGATATCGCCAGCAAGGCCATGGCGAGCGCCCGTAGCGGCACTGAGAAAATTGCAAATTGCCGGCGCCGGGTCATCTTTGCCTGCCGCAGATCGGGCGCTGCGACACCGACGCGGCTCCTTGCGCCGCCGGATGCCGCTTTCCCGCTTCGAAAGCGATCATCGCCCTTCGCCCGGGTGCGTGCAAGCACCCGAGGCCGCCAGCGCGCATCGCCCAAGACCGTACGCGCCGCGTGGTCTGTCGATACGCAGCAAGCGCCCGGGCGGTCAGGCCGGGTGCGGCGGCGGCGGGACCGCTAGATGGGCCGCTTCGCCGGCGGGCCCAGGCGCAAGGTCGCGGCAGGGGGCGCGATGGCCGCCTGCGGGTCGCAACACGCTGGGGCGCCGCATGGGCGGCGGATAAGCCGGCGCCCCCGGCCCTGGCCGGCGCCACACGCTGGCCAGCCATGGCTGCTGCTGCCGCGGCAGGCCGGGGGGCCGGTAGTAGTGCTCGAGCTCCAGGAACCCGGCGGCGGCGAGAAAGCCCTGCCAAGTTGCAAGATCGTGGTAGGCGCCGTAGCGACCGCGGCTCCAGCCTTCTTCGTTCTTGCCGCGGGGATTGGAGCTAAACAGCACGCCCCGGGGCTTGAGCGCGGCGTGCAGCTGTCGCAGGACGCGTGGCAGCTCCTGGGACGGCACGTGGAAGAGCGAGGCGTTTGCGAAGATGCCGTCGAAGTGCTCGCCGGGCAGCTCCAGCCGCAGGAAATCCTGCTGCCAGACCGTGCAGCCGGTGTCGGCTCGCGCCATCGCCACAAAGGCGGCAGCGCCGTCCAACCCGATCGCCCTATGGCCGAGCTGGGCGAAGGTCTTGAGGTCCCGTCCCGGTCCGCAGCCAAGATCCAGGATGGTAAACGGCGGCCGGGCTTCGATATGCCGCAGCAGCGCGCCAACGTTCTGGCTGACGTCGTGATCGCGTGTGCCGGCGCAGAACTCGAGCGCGCTGCGCTCATAGTGCGCCAGCGTCGAGGAGGCGATCTGGCCGAGCTCCTGCGGCTCAATGGGCCTGGGCTTGCTAGGCATTGCGATGCGTCCGAAGGCAACCGTGCCGGGACCCGGATTGTGATACGGATCGCCGGGTGGCGTCCCGCCGGCCCCGGGCGCTGCGAAGAGGCAACGCGCCCGAACACGACCGGGCGTCTGCGCCGAACCCCAGACCTGCGCCAGCGCGGGGAAATCCACCGCAAATAGTAGATTTTGCTCGGGCCAAGCGGCGGCGCGCCGTGCCACGCCGGCAGGGAAGTTCCCGCCCGCGCGCCCGGACGGCTAGGACATCGCTGGACCCCGGAGATGCGCTCAGAAATTTAGTTTTCCCGGGCCGTTGAACATCAGATCGGTCGAACCCTCGGACGTGCGCGCCCGGATCTTTATCGACTTCGCCTTGATCATCCGACTGACCAATCCGGGCGGGCTGCCGAGGAAGGCGCATCGCGAATTGAGAGGATCGACATAGGTCGCCTTGACTTTGACGGGCGGCGCGTCGTCGACCTTGATTTGCAACACGACGCTTCCCTGGTCGAGATGGAATTTGGAGTGTTCCAGCGTGATCGTCAGATCGTACGGGGCATCGTTCGTGCGGCCGATGACGACAAAGGCGCCGACACGGTCCTTGTTGGGTGCGACGGTGGCGCTGGACGTCTGGAACCGGTCGCCGGAGATCTTGTCGGTCCATGCCGCGCTGACCCATTTGACCTGTGGTTGAGGCCGCTCGGGTGCACCGGCGCCCGAGGCGAGCGCGGCGCAGAAGGAAAAGGCGAGCGTCGCAAGC
>Ga0209415_10012053_pt1 | contig 14462 bp, 19 predicted proteins | sample PeaSoiSIISIP2007_FD_187696 | JGI IMG/M metagenome (GOLD analysis project Ga0209415, IMG submission 187696) | Peat soil microbial communities from Weissenstadt, Germany - SII-SIP-2007 (SPAdes) (version 2) | ecosystem: Environmental > Terrestrial > Soil > Wetlands > Peat | place: Germany...
AAGGCCGCTGCCTTTGCTGGGGGTCCAGGGGGCAAAGCCCCCTGGCGGGTTTCAGGGCGGAGCCCTGACCTTGCTTCGGCTCAGTCGTTGGCGATGAAGCGGTCGATCTTGCGGTAGTGGAACAGCCAGGTACCGTTCTCTTTGATCATCTCGTCTGCGTAGGCGCCGCCGGAGCTGATGATCGGTCCGTTCGGGCTGTTCTGTGCCAGCGCCCAGTTGGAGGCGACCTGGGCGCGGTCACCCGCCAGTTTGATCACGATGTTGGTCACCAGGTGTGCGCCGCGCGGGCGTGGGCCGGCGCGATTGGCGACGCGGTTGGCCAGCGCCTCGATATCGGCGCGGCCGGTCGCCTTGCCGAAGGCGGTGTGCCAGGTGCCGTCCGGGGTGAACAGCGCAGCCATCTCGGCGAAGCGTCCGCCGTCGAGGCAGAAGCAGTATTCCGCCAGCACCTCGCGGATCGCCTCCTTGTCTTCCAGTGTGGTGGACATTGCGGTTTCTTCCGTTGCGGTACGGGCGACATTATCCCGGGCGGGGCGCCAGGCAAGCTGGCGTCAGGTCCGGCCGATCAAACCGCGCCCGCGTGGGCGCTTCCGAGCGCGGCCTGCTCGTCATGCGCGATTTGCCACAGGCCGACATCGATCGCGCCGGCGCGGAAGCCGCCCTCGCAGTAGTGCAGGTAGTACTCCCACATGCGGCGGAACCGTTCCGGGAAACCCATGGAGGCGATGTCGGGCCAGGCCTGTACGAACCGCTGGCGCCATTCGGCGAGCGTGCGCGCGTAGCTGGCGCCGAAGGTCTCGAGCGACAGCAGGCGCAGGCCGGCGCGGGCGATCTCGCGGTGCATGATGCTGTCGGTCGGCAGCATGCCACCCGGGAAGATGTAGCGCTGGATGAAATCGGGCGCGTTGCGGTAGCTCTCGAACCTCTCCTCGGCGATGGTGATCACCTGCAGCACCGCGCGGCCCGCGGGTTTCAGCCGCGCGCGCAGCGCATCGAAATAGGCCGGCCAGTAGCGCTCGCCGACCGCCTCCAGCATCTCGATCGAGATGATGCCGTCGAACGTGCCGGCAACGTCACGATAATCCTGCAGCCGCAGATCGGCCCGCGCGGCGTGACCGGCGGCGTCGAGCCGGGCGCGGGCATGCGCGAGCTGCGACGGCGACAGGGTCAGGCCGACGACCTGGCAGCCGCGCGCGACGAGGCGCTCGGCGATGCCGCCCCAGCCGCAGCCGATCTCCAGCACCTGGGCTCCCGGCGGCGGCCCATGGGGTGGAAAGAGCAGCGCCAGCGCGCGATCCTGTTTCGCGGTCTGCGCCTCGTCCAGCGTCATGTCCTCGCGCGTGTAGAGCGCCGAGGAGTAGGTCATCCCCGGGTCCAGCCACTGCGCGTAGAACTCGTTGCCGAGATCATAGTGATGCACGATGTTGCGGCGGCTGCCGCGGCGCGTGTTGGCGCGGCGCCGATGGCGCAGCCGGTTGAGGAGCTGCGCCAGTTTCGTGCCGTTGATGCGCTTTGACAGGCTGGCGTGATTGCGTGAGGCGATCTCGATCACCGCGGTCACGTCGGGGCTCGACCAGTCGCCGTCGATATAGGCTTCGCCGAAGCCGACATCGCCGTCGAACAGCAGGCGGCGCAAGGTGCGCCAGCGATGCAGCACCAGGGTCGCGTCGGGTCCCGGCGCGTCGGTGCGCCGAGTCGCGCGCGTGCCGTCCGGGGTGACGATCGTCAGGGTGCCGCATTGCAGCGGCGACATGACCTGTCGGAGCATCCAGGCCCGGAAACCGTGGTGCGGCACGGCCACTGTGCTGTCGCAGGTGTTGCTCATCTGCAGGCTCATCGCTTGGTGCCCCCCGGGGCGACGTTGGCCGCGGAGGTGATGCCGCGGCAATGGCCGGTCATCGTCATGCCGATGCACGATGACCATGCAGGGCGAGACCTCGCAGCATTGGGGCATGACTGCCGGATCATGTCGCCTCCCTCGCCCTCGGCCGGCAGCAGATCGCGGTGCCGCTCGGCAAACGTGTTGTTGATCTCGTGCGGCACGGCCATCGGCGCGACGGCGCGCCGATGGCAGAAGCCCACGCTCAGCGGATCGAACGCATAGCCGAACAGAAGCTTCATGGCCAGCAGCCGGATCGGCCCGCCATCGGCGAGGCCGCCGGCGGTGCGCAAATGCGCCTCGATCTGGCCGCGCCGCCGCCTGGGGCCGGTGTTCGGCCGGGAGTCTCGATGCCGAGGTTGGCGATCTTGAGCGGCACGGCGCCCGGCGTCCGAGCGAGAGCAGCCAGCGGCGATGCCGAGAGCGCAAGGAACGTCGTGACGCCGGCGATGGAGCGGAAAAAAATCGCGACGGTCGCAATCAACAATTCGATATTGCGGCATTATCGGCTCATTGACGTCGATCATGGCGCAGCGGCGCAGAACGGCATTTCAGCCGAGCGAGGCAAAGAATTCGACCATTTTGCGTCGCTCCGCTGCATCCGGCGGACGGCCGCGTCCGCCGCCGAGATTATCGGCCATATGTTCAGGATTGCCCGTGCCGGGGATCACGGCGGTCACCGCCGGATTGCCGAGAAGATACTTGATGAAGAACTGCCCCCAGTTCGCGGCGCCGAATTCCCTCGCCCAGTCCGGCAGCGGCCGCTGTTCTACCGCGCGGAAAAGGCGGCCGCGGCCGAAGGGCAGCGCCGTGAGCACCGCGGCCCCGACCTCGGCCGCCGCCGGGATCAGCCGCTGTTCCGCCGCGCGATCCTCGAGCGAATAATCGATCTGCAGGAAGTCCGGCTTCTCGCGCCGCAACACCGTTTCGGCCGCGTCGAAGGCACCATGGTACGTTGTCGTTATTCCGGTGTATCGGCAGAAGCCTTGCGCCTTCCAGTCGCGCAGCATTGCCAGGTCCTGCTGCGGATCACTGACATTGTGGAGCTGCATCAGATCGACCTTGTCGGTGCGCAGCCGCCGCAATGACGCGCGGAGCTCCGCCGGGCCGGTGCCGCGGTCGTAGGATTCGAGCTTGGTTGCGAGAAAAACGCTGCGCCGCAATCCGGCCTCGGCGACGAGGTCGCCCACCACGCTCTCCGCCCGTCCATAGGACGGTGCGGTGTCGATGAGTTTTCCACCGGCCGCGACCAGGCGTCGGATGACGGCGGCGCGCGCGCCGCGTTGCGCCAGGTCGTCGACGTTGTCGAAGCCATTGGCCGTGCCGAGCCCAATCACCGGGAGAGGTTCGCCGGATTGTGGAATGGGACGTGTCAGCAATGAAGCGGCGTCGGATTGGGCTCTTGCGACCCGTTTCCAGCCGGGCACCCATAGCGCCGCGCCGAGCCCGGTGCAAAATGCGAGCACGCCGCGACGCGACAGCGCCATGCCAAGGCAATCCTTCATCGCAGCCTCCCTGTGGGGCCCGGGAAGCCGGCCGATCCTCGATCCCGCCCGGGTTCGCGCGGCCCGTCACCGAAAAATCCACATTTTGTCTATACTATAACCCCGTTCACGCGAGACGTCGAAGCACTTCGGGCATGACTGCTGGATCACGTCGCCTGCGCGGCCCTCGACCGGCAGCAGGCACCGGTGCCGCTCGCCGAAGGTTTTGTTGGTCGCGTGCAGCACGGCCATCAGCGAGCCGCGGCGCCGATGGCAGAAATACATGCTCAGCGGGTTGAACGCGTCGCCGAACAATCGCGGCATGGCAAGCCGCCGGATCAGCCCGCCATCGACCACGCAGCCGACGGCGCGCCGATGCGCCTCGATCCGGCCGCGCGGCGCCGTCGCCCGGGATCGGTGTTCAGCCGGCAGTCTTTCGGTGTTCAGCCGGCAGTCTTGATGGCGCAGGCGTGATCTTGCAGCTCTTCGCCGTTGGCACGATCCATGGCCGCCGGGTCGACATGATCGGCCAGCAGCAGGAAGCCCGGCGCGCCGGCGATGGTCGTGGGCAGGGCGGCGAGCGTCCAGTTGCCCATGTCGGCGCGCGCGCCGGGGACGCCGTCCGCCAGCAGCACGAATGGATTGGCATCCGCGAGGTCCGGGCTCGCGACGCGCCGCGCGAGATAGGGATGGCCGAGCAGCTTCACCGGAAACGGTGCCCAGGCGGTGCCCACGGCGGCGCCGTGCGCGCGCAGCTCGGCAACCACGTCGGGGCGCAGGCAGTCGATATGGATATGCAGTTGGTTCTGCGAGCGGCCATAGGGGGAGTTGATGACGAGCCCGACCTCATCGCGCGGCAGCGCCTGCTGGGCGCGCTGCGAGACGATGTCGTGCGACTGCCAGGCTGCGGCAAAGTAGTTCGGCGCGCCTGGCGCCAGGATCGCCGCGTCCTCGATGCCGGTCACCTTTGCGGTCGGGATCAGCAGGAACTGCGTGGTGCCCACACTGTCCTTCAGCACCACGTAGCCGTGCGCGAGATCGACCAGCACGCACGGCGCCGGCGTGTTGTTCGCCTGCTGATCCGGCACGCAGCGGTCATGCACGACGTGCCACAGAGCGTCGGGATGCCCGGCGCGGACCGGCGTTGCGGCGAGTGCCAGCAGCAGCGTCAGGGTGAGTCGAAACGGGATGCGCATGGGACTTGGCTTGCCGATTTGGCGGTGGCTCGTCAAGCTCGCCGCAATCGCATCCTGTTTGGGGGGACCCCAGAATGAAGCTGTTCGATCTCACCGGGCGCGTCGCGCTGGTCACCGGCGGCAATGGCGGCCTCGGGCTGGCGATGGCGCAGGGGATGGCATCCTGTGGCGCCGACATCGTGCTGTCCGGACGCAATGCGGACAAGGCGAAGGGGGCGCTCGACACGCTGGCCGAGTACGGCCGCAAGGCGGTGTTCATCGCCGCCGACATCGCCAAGGCCGACGCCTGCCGCAAGCTGGTGGCCGAAGCCGCGGCGGCGTTCGGACGCCTCGATATCCTGGTGAACAACGCCGGCACCTCGATCCGCAAGATGCCGGAGGCCTACACCGACGACGAGTGGCACCATGTGCTGGACACCAACCTGACCAGCGCCTTCGCCTGCTCGCAGGCGGCCTATGCGGTGATGAAGGCGGGTGGCGGCGGCAAGATGATCAACACCGGCTCGATGATGGCACTGTTCGGCGCGCCGTACGCGACGCCGTATTGCGCCAGCAAGGGCGGGCTGGTGCAGATGACGCGGGCGCTCGCCACCGCCTGGGCGAAGGACAACATCCAGGTGAACGTGATCCTGCCCGGCTGGGTCGACACCGAGCTGACCCGCAACGCGCGGCGCCAGGTCGAGGGGCTGCATGAGCGGGTCGAGGCACGCACGCCGGCCGGACGCTGGGGGGTGCCGACGGATCTGTCCGGCATCGCCGCGTTTCTCGCCAGCCCGGCGTCCGATTTCGTCACCGGCGCGGCGATCCCGGTGGATGGCGGGTTCTCGATCTCGATGTGAGGGTCTGGGGAAAGCGAGCGCGGCGAGAGCGTGCCGTCGACGCTGCGCCGGCTGCTCGCACAGGGGAACGGCACGGGTCAGGGGGGCTTTCGCCCCCCTGCTTCCCAGCACAAGCAGCCGCGGCCGGCTATGGTCCCGCGTGATCAGCCCGCGGTCTTCCGCTGGCGCCAGGCCTGCCCACCGATCCGGGCCAGCATCACCAACCCGATGATCGGGAACAGCGCGATGTAAGCCAGCGCCACGAACGGCGCGGCGAAGAACAGGGCGAGGTTCTTCAGGTACCCGCCGATGCTACGGCTCTCGCCTGCTGCTTCGGCCTCGGGCTGCGGCACAGCCATGGCGGCTGTGTGGACTTCCGCCACCGCGACCGCGGCCTGCGGCAGCATTGCCACGGGCGCCGGTGTCGCAAGCGCGGCATCCAAGCTCTTCTCGATCGTTTCCGGGGACAGCGGCTTGTTCAGGAAGCCGCTCACGCCGGCGGCCTCCGCCCGCGCGTGGTGCTCGGCCGAGCCATAGCCGGTGATGATCACCACCGGGGTCCACGGCCGCCTCGCCTGCATCCGCTCGGCCACCTCGATGCCGTCCATTCCCGGCATCTTGATGTCGGTGAACACCGCGTCGTAGTCCTCGCGTGCCACCTTGTTCAGTGCCTCCAGGCCGTTCTCGGCACTGACGACCACGTAGCCTCGCCGGGTCAGCACTCGATCAAAGCTCTTGCTGACGACTGGATCATCGTCCACCACCAGCACCTTGCGGATTGCGTTCATGGCTGTTTTCCTTTGCTTGCGTTGGGTCAGCAGGCGAGACGGTTCGCCGCTGCATAGGGGTCGATCGTGGCGTCGGGGCTCGCGCGGTCCTTGCGCAGCGCCCATTTCTTTTGGGTGATCGCGCCGCATGCGGCGTTGATGATCTCGGCCGGGCCGACCGGCTTGGCGAGGTAGTCGTATGCGCCCAGCCGCACCGCCTCCTTGGCGCTCTCGACGGTGGGATAGCCGGTGATCACGACCACCTCGCTTTTCGGCCAGGCCTGCTTGATCGCTTTCAGGACGTCCATGCCGTCCATGCCGGGCATGCGCAGGTCGAGCAGCACGACATCGAAGGGCTTGTGCTGCAGGGCGGCCAGCGCGTCCTCGCCGTTGAATACCGCTTCCACGTTGTAGTGGGCGGTTTGCAGGGAACGTTGATAGCTGCGGCGCACCACTTCGTCGTCGTCGACGACCAGGACTTGAGTTTGTTCGCTCATCTGGGCCACCTTGGCTGCGGTTCGCTTGTCTCGCGCTAGGGCAAAGCAACCTGCGTGCCAGAACCGGTGGCCAGATAAAATAGCTATATTATTCAAGACATTAAACGCAAAAGGTGGGGACCCGAACCGGCCGGCGAGCCGTGCGATGGCAGCCGATCAGTATATGTTGTTTGTACATTTGCCGGCCCCGGCGCCGGCCTCGCCGGTGTTCGCTGTTACATTTCAAGGGTTTACGCCGAGTCGGCGGGCGATCGGATTGTTATACACTCCGCGGCGGCGACGGTGCGCCCCCCCGGCTTTCGCTGCTTTGGGTCGAGCGGAGCGGCTCGCGCCAAGCGCCCCGGCCACCGCTGGCCCGCGGCTTGGCGCGCGCGGCGCGCACGTCCGCCCAGCCGGGCGCTGGTGCGCGCCGGCGCCACCGCCAGCCTGGGCGCCAAATCCGCCGCCGCGCGTGCGGCCGAGATCGCCGGCGCCTTCGCGGTGCGCGCCTCGCGCGCCACCCGCGTGGCCGGACGCCGGGTGCTGCCGATCGACCACGTGATGACCTCGGGCGCCACCGCGAGTGCCTGCGCGGTGGCGCTGAAGCAGGCGGGGGCCAGCGGCGTCGATGTGCCGGTCGCCGCGCGCGTGCCCGACCCGCGGCTGAGCTGGAGCGCATTTCCCAGGCCGACGGTCATCAGCAATGACCGTTGGCATACGAAGGCCCGGCCAGGATATTCACCCGATCGCCCCGGCGGCTTGTCCCATGCCGGCTTGTGCCATGCCGGTTGACACTCCCGCATCAGCCGGGATAGGAACGATCGGTGAACCTTGGGTTGAACCAGCGCGATTCATGCCGGATCAAGGCGGGATCAAGCGGTCACTGCAAAAGGGGGATTAGCGCGTATGATCCTGAGCGAGCGGCGAGGGTTCGTCTTTATCCACAATCCGAAATGCGGCGGAACCTCGGTGCGGGAAGCACTGATGCAATTCGATACGACATCGAACTTCTTCTGGGGATATGACACGTGGAACGACACGGCGATCGACAAGGGTCATCTGCCGCTGTTCATTCTCAGAAATAAATACCCTGAATACTTTAGGTTGTTACGGGACTATCTTACGTTCATGTTTGTCCGCAATCCGTACGCCCGCACGGTCTCGGGGTTCAACGAAAGCAATATTGAATTGTCCGATGCCACTTTCTATTTGCCGGAAGGCGAAGCAACATATCGCGAGCGCCTCAATGATTTCATCCGCAAATTGGACGAGAGTTCACTGACGGGATGGCGATCCGAACTCCATCACTTCGTGCGGCAGGTAGACTTTGCATATATCGGGCAAAAATCGTTTATCGACTTGGTAATGAAGGTGGAGGAATGGCCGAAATGCCTCAGACAGCTTAAGAATTTCCTCCCGGATCTGCCGGATTTGCTCGAAGCCGCGGAGAAGCGCAATGTGAGATTTGGGGACAGGGATTGCATGCATTACCTCACCCGCGAATCAATCGACAGAATAAATGCATTGTACAAGAGTGATTTCGACGTATTCGGCTACGATATGGTCTAGCCCGCATTTTGCCCGCCCTCGCCGGGTGCTGGCGAAGCATCGGGCGGCGTTGTGGCGCCTTTCGAAGGGAATCCAGGCTGGCCTGTCCGGACTCGTATCGCGTCGCGCGTCACGTGTCGGCTGCCGCAGGCCCGCAACCGGCGAGTCTCCCCGCCTGCGACACGGCTCGCGAGGCCAGCGGCAAAACTGAACCATACCTTCTGATCCGGGCGGCCGTGCCGCACTTGCGCCGCGCCGCCGGTGCCCCGAGGGTATGCGGCGAAGGAGCCCGCGCCATGCCGGAAATCGAGATCTATACCCAACCCTGGTGCCCATTCTGCGCCCGTGCCGTCAACCTGTTGACCAAGAAGGGCGTCGCCTTCCGCGAGATCGACGCGCCGCACGGCACGCCGGAGCGTGCGGAGTCGATCCGCCGCGCAGGCGGGCGCAGCTCGGTGCCGCAGATCTTCATCGACGGACGGCATGTCGGCGACTGCGAGGCGCTGGTGGCGCTGGACGCCAAGGGGCAGCTCGACAAGCTGCTACGGGCCGGCTGATCGCCCGGGACGTGGCACTCCCTTGCGTTGAGTGCCAAGCTGCGCCATCTGCAAGGGCTCAGAGTCGCGTTTCACCAGGCCAACCGGATGATCCACTACACCGTTCGCTGCAGTCACGATCATGAGTTCGACGGTTGGTACAAGGACAGTGCCGCGTTCGACCGGCTGGCGAAGCGCGGCCTGGTCGAGTGCCCGAGCTGTGGCGACACCAAGGTGCAGCGGGCGCTGATGGCCCCGGCGGTCGCGACCCGCGAGGCGCTGCCGGTGCCGCTCCCAAAACCGCCCGCGCCGCCGACGTCGGACGCCTCGGGGCACCCGCCGGGGCCGCCCTCGGCGGCGCCGATGGCGATGACCGGCGGCCCGATCCCGGACCAGATGCGCGCGATGCTGCAGCGCATGCGCGCGGAGGTGGAGAAGCACTGCGACTATGTCGGCCCGGAATTTGCCGACGAGGCGCGCAAGATCCATCGCGGCGAAAGCGACAAGCGCGGCATCTACGGCGAGACGACCCCCGAGCAGGCCGAGGCGCTAAGCGATGAGGGCATCGAGTTCTCCCGCATCCCCTGGGTGCCGCGGGCGGATGGGTGAGCGCCGCGGCTGACGCCCCGGACGGCGCCGCGCTCCACGTCGAGCGGCTGCGCACCGAGTTCCGCATCGAGGGTGCCTGGCACGCCGCGGTCGACGACATCTCGTTCAGCATCGCCCGGCGCGAGACCCTGGCCCTGGTCGGCGAATCCGGCTGCGGCAAGTCGATGACCGCGCTGTCGGTGATGGGGCTGGTGCCGCGCCCGCAGGGCCGCATCGCCACCGGGCGCATCCTGCTGGACGGCACCGACCTCGTTCCGCTGCCGGAGCCGGCGTTGGAAAAGCTGCGCGGCGCCCGGGTGGCGATGATCTTCCAGGAGCCGATGACCAGCCTGAACCCGGTGATGACGATCGGCGCCCAGGTGGCCGAGGCGCTGACGGTGCACCAGGGCCTGTCCCGCCGTGCCGCCGAGGCCAAGGCGCTCGGCGTGCTGGACGAGGTCAAGATCCCGTCGGCTGCGCACCGCTTTCACGAGTACCCGCACCAGTTCTCCGGCGGGATGCGCCAGCGGGTGATGATCGCGATGGCGATCGCCTGCGAGCCCGCCGTGCTGCTGGCCGACGAGCCCACGACAGCGCTGGACGTGACCATCCAGGCCCAGGTGCTCGGGCTGCTCGCCGACCTGCGCGAGCGGCACGGCATGGCGATGCTGTTCATCACCCACAACCTTGGCGTCGTGGCGCAGATCGCCGACCGGGTGGCGGTGATGTACGCCGGCCAGATCGTCGAGCAGGCACCGGTGGCCGCGATATTCGCCAACCCGGCACACCCCTATACGCGCGCGCTGTTCGCCGCGATCCCCCGGCTTGACATCCCGGACCAGGCGCTGGCCGCGATCCCCGGGCGGGTGCCGCCGTTGGACGCGATGCCGACGGGCTGCCGGTTCGCGCCGCGCTGCCCGCTGGCCCAGGCCGGCTGCGAGCAGCCGCAGGTCCTGGCCGCGGTGTCCGCCGGGCACGCCGCGCGCTGTCACGTTGCGACGGGGCACCGCGCCGCTGCCTGACAAACGCAGGTCGCGGCCACGCCACGCGCGCCGCAATACCGACGCAGGTCGAATTCACCGACGCAGCAGGCCCCAATGCAGCCGCCGCACAAGTGGTCGTTCCTGGAATGACGGGGGAAACAGCGCGTTTCCGCCGATCAAGTGCCGCACCAAACCACCCGACCGGAGCGTCCATTGTCCCATCGTTGCAGGCGTTCAACCCGATGGATTGTCGTCCGGCGGCGCCGTGGGACGCAGCGCCGGGCGCCGGCGCAGCGTGTTGGGGAAATGCGCGGCGTAGGCGCGCACGAACGCGCGCCGGTCGCCCTTGAACATGGCCCGGTGGGTGGTGACACAAACCATCACAAGATGCGCCGGCGCGACCACGCGATAGGCGGGGATCGGGTCCGCCCCGACAACCGAGAGGTGGCAATGATGGAACCCATCGTCACGATAAGCGGCAACCAGGCGCCCCTCGCCGTTCTGCCAGGAGGGCTTGTCCTCGCCGTAGCGGCGAAACGGCACATCGCCGTGCGCGGTCTTGAAGTTGCGAAATTCGAATATACGCCACCACACCTCGCGCAGATCGGCGGTGGGAAGTTGGTCGGGAAGAGCGAGAAGCGTGCGTGCGAGCTCGGGAGATTCGTCAACGACCGCGCGGGTCAAGCTCGGCCAAGCGCGCCATCTGCCAGGCGATATACTCATCGGCCGTGCGGATCGTATCTGGCACTTGCACGCGAGGCGTCGCCCGGCCGGCCTCGACGATCCAGCGCTGGTACGGCGTCATCTCATCCCAGCCGATCTCATCGCGACGCGCGCGCGCGCGACGACGGCTGACTCGCTCCGTCCCATCCGCCTGCATGCGATTGCGTTGTACCACCGTATGTCCCATCACCAATCTCTCTCAAGATAGCACGCCTGGCAGAGCATTGTCATGGACAAGTGAATCAATCATTGCGCGAGCCGCGCCGCGGCCACGATCGTCCGCAACACGGCCATATGCGCCGCGCGATGCTTCGCTCAGGCGACCCCGTAGACCGCCTTCGCGTTCTCCAGGAACACCTGCCGCCGCTGCGCCTCGGTCATCTTCAGCGGCAGCGCATGCGCCGGGTCGTCGAAATCCCAGTGCGGGTAGTCCGACGCGAACAAAATCCGGTCCCAGCCGATCCAGTCGAACGTCTCGGCCAGCAGGCTGCGCGGCTCCGGCTCCTCGATCGGCTGGGTGCTGAACCACACATTGCTGCGCATGTACTCCGACGGCAGACGCTGCAAATGCGGCAGCTCCTGCTTCAGCTTCTTCCACTGCGCGTCCATCCGCCAGGCCAGCGCCGCGGCCCACGCCACGCCGCCCTCGATTAGCACGACCTTCAGGCCGGGGAAGCGCTCGAACACCCCCTCCAGCACGAGGCTCGCCACCACCGACTGGCTGCACTGGGCGTGGCCAACCATCTCCTCGATGTAATAGGACGGCCAGCCGCCGGCGGTGATCGGGAAGCCGCCATAGCCAAAGGCATGGATGCCGACCGGCAGCCCGGCCGCCGCGGCCGCGGCGTAGATCGGCCAGTAGCGCCGCTGCCCGGGCGGCTCGGCGGTGCGCGTCAGCATCAGCACCTGGGCGAAGTTCTTGTCCCCGGCGCGCAGCTCGATCTCCTGCGCCGCCGCCGCCGGGTCCTCATACGGCACCACCACGGACGCCTTCAGCCGCGCATCCCGGGAAGTCCATTCCGCGATCTGCCACTCGTTGGTCGCGTGCGTGATCGCCGCCGACAGGTCGGGGTTCTGCGCCCCCTGCCCGCTGGTCAGCGGGTTGAGGATGCCAAGCGTGACGTTGCTCGGGTCCAGATACTGCGCCGCCATGAAGGCCAGATCGCTGCCCGGCTGCCCGCCGCCGGGCGGCCAGGCGTCGCGCCGGCAGGCCGTCGGCTGCGACTTCGGGAACGCCGGCCCCTTTTCCCAGGGCTGGCGGTAGGTCACGCCGAACGCCGCCAGATGCTCCTGCCAGCGCCGCGACAGCCACGGATACAGCGACTTGTAGCCGTTGGTGCGCGGATGGATGTCGCAGTCGGCGATCGCCAGCCTGCTCTGCGCGGCGGACTGCACACCGGATCGGTTCAGCACGTCGACGTTCATGGCACTGTCTCCCCAAGCCGAGCATACGTCCGCAGCGGGTTTTCCACCATCATCTTGTGCCGCAGGGCCGGACTGACGCCCTCCGGCACCGCCGCGTCGCCGTCGAACTGCCAGTGCGGATAGTCGGTCGCGAACAGCAGCATGTCCTCCGAGCCGATCTGGTTCATCAGCCGGTCGATCCCACCCGGGTCGGGCGGGGCGTCGAACGGCTGCAAGGTCAGCCGCACCCGCTCGCGCACGATCTCGCCCGGCGGGTCGCTGATCCAGGGCACCTCGCTGCGCAGCCCCTTCCAGAACTTGGTGAAGCGCCAGAGATAGGCCGGCAGCCAGCTCACGCCGGACTCCATCAGCACGACCGTGAGGTCGGGGAACTTGGCGAACACCCCCTCGGCCAGCAGCGAGCTCAGCGCCGACTGGAACCCCACCGCCTGGTTGACGTAGTCCTCGGTGTAGCTGCCCGGCCAGCCCACGCCGGTCACCGGATGGCGGTACGAGCTGCCCGCGTGCACCCCAATCGGCAGATGATGACGTTCGGCCGCAGCATAGATCGGCCAGTTCTGCCGCCGCCCGAGCGGCACCTCGCCGGACACCGGCAGCAGCACCTGGACGAAGCGCGGATCGGCGGCGCGGCGCTCGATCTCGGCCACCGCCATCTCGGCATTGGTCAGCGGCACCACGATCGAGGCGCGCAGGCGGACGTCGCGATCCAGCCACTCATGCGCGATCCAGTCGTTCAGCGCCTTGCAGAATGCCGCCTGCAGATCCTCGCTGAACATGGCCGAGGTGCCATACAGGCAGTTCAGGATCGCCGTCCCGGTGCCGAACGGGGCCAGCGCCTCCGCGGCCAGACGCTCGGCCGTGGTCGCCGGCCGGCCCTGCGCGTCGCGCCAGTCGGCCCGCACCGACAGCGGCGTGTTGGCGGGATAGGCAATGGTGTTCAGCTCGTCGAAGCCGCGCCGGATCGCCTGCTCGCGCCACATCTCGTCGAGATACGGAAACAGCGCCGACAGCGCGGGCACCGTCGGATGCAGGTCGCAGTCGATCGGCCCGGCGGTGGTCCCCGCGGTGGTCATCCCCGGCGCCTTCAGCCGGGCAGCTTGAGCATCAGGTCGGCACCCTCGACCTTCACCTCGAACACCTGGAGATCGACCTCGCACGGCGCGGCGGTGGCTTTTCCGGTGCGCACGTCGAATTTTCCGGCATGCAGCGGGCATTCGATCTCGCCGTTCTCCAGCCAGCCGTCGTGGAGCTGGGAGTATTCGTGGGTGCAGATGTTGTCGGTCGCACGGAACTCGCCGCCCGGCAGGTGATACAGCGCGATCTCGCGCTCGCCGACTTTTACGGCGATCGCCGCGCCCTCGGCGAGATCCGCCGTCGCCGCCACCCTCACCCACTGCTCCGCCATCGTGGTCCCCCTGGCCCGTTGTTGCGCGCCCAGCATGCCAGCGCCGGCGGCGTGACGGAAGGCCAGGGGCGAAGCCCTGGCCCTGCTTCACGCCGGCGGGTGGGGCAGCGCCGCGAGCAGCTCGCGCGTGTAGGGGTGTTCCGGCTGCGTCATCACGCGTTCGGTCCGCCTCTGCTCGACGATCGCACCGGCGCGCATCACGATCACCCGGTCGCACAGCAGCCGCAGGGGTACTGTACCATCTGGACGGCAAGGAATTCCGGTGCTTGACAACGCTCCGCCACAGGGCCGGCGCCTGGATCGATCGGGGTTGGAAAACGGAGCGTTTCGGTGGCATCGCTTCACGAAAACGTGATAGAGAGAATTCACGGTCGTTCGCCTGCCGCACGATCGTCACGTAACATAACCACGAACAGCGTTTCGCAGATTTTTAGAAATATCTACGGAAAATAACGACGTCCAAGTGTCCGCTGACGCGGACTGCGTGCATCCGAAGACATATATCACGTATGGCGCGGCGTCTTTACGCATGGCTTTGACTCAATGGCTCGACCCTTGCTGCTGTGGCCCACACTCATCCCCTCATTTCCTGCGAGACATAAAGGAATCGGGCGGCGGTAGACGCGATTCCGAA
>Ga0209415_10012054_pt1 | contig 14461 bp, 5 predicted proteins | sample PeaSoiSIISIP2007_FD_187696 | JGI IMG/M metagenome (GOLD analysis project Ga0209415, IMG submission 187696) | Peat soil microbial communities from Weissenstadt, Germany - SII-SIP-2007 (SPAdes) (version 2) | ecosystem: Environmental > Terrestrial > Soil > Wetlands > Peat | place: Germany...
CACTGCAGCGGAGCAATGGCCGGGAAGTGGTGGTAGCGGCTCAGTTTCGATTTGTTTTGAAAGGGCACGACTTCACAGCTTGCGGAAGAACTCGTTGTTGCACTTGCTTTTGGGTGGCGCAGCGGTTCACCAGGGGGTGCACTTGATTTTGGGTGGCGCAGCGGATAACCTGACAGCGTTGAAAACACGTAACTTACTGATTATATAGCGGTAACTAAAGGAATAAAAGGGAATCTTACCCACGCCAGCTTTCACAAACATTCACACGTTATCTCTTCGTTCTCTCAGCGCCCCACCTTGCAGATTTATGCACGATTCCCTACCTGAAGATTCGGCACAACGTTGTTCGTCTCCTGTCAGGGCTGCAGGCGATCTATGAGATGGTCGAACGTGGCGCTTGACTCACGGCCGATCAGTCGGCCGCTCCTCTGACCAGCTTGAAATCTGATTGTTCCCGATTGGCTGTGTGCCAGCTGTGTGCTGAGATTTCAGGCCAGGTCCCACAAGGGAGGTATGCAGTGGTCGTCCGGATCGTGAATGGTAAAGGACGTTATCGCCAAGATCGTGCGCAGTCTCGAATTCCCCGAGTCTCAGACGTCTAAGCCGCACCGTCTGCGACTGAGACTTCCCAGATGCCCGTTTCTGGCCAATTAATCTGCCCATTCTGTGGCCTTATTCGTCGACAGTCGTTTGTGTTCGTGCTCCGCTCACAAAACAGCGTGTGACCGTCTGACACTTTCCCGGCACGGACAGCGCGTTTCTGGGCAGCACCAGTGTTGAAAGAGGCAAGGAACGGACTACGACGGGACGATATGATTTAATGGGCGAGCGTGGACATTCCGCCTGCCAATATTAATCAAACAGAACCTTCGGGGGCGGAAGACTGCACCGCATCGGTGGCGAAGGGTGCGGCGGTCGAAATGGAGCTCGGGCCGGAGAGCCGACTTCTGCCCGAAATGCTCGGCGAAGAGCTTTGGCAGGCGGCCCGTGCTGAGCTGGTCGAGTTAAGCAAGGCGGAGTTTGCCGAGGCCCTTGAAACGATAGGAGCTAAGGACAATTTCGGTCTCGACCCGGGGAAGCAGGCCAACGAGCGGCAGCGAGAAACGTTCTGGCGGGCTCTGCACCTGGAGGAGCTTGCCATCGCGCGCGGATGCGCGCTGGGGCGCGAGTCCGCATGGCGGCGCTTTCTAGCGCAATATCGGGAACCTGTGGCCAGAGCTGCTGTGGAGATGACAGGGTCGGCGGCGTTGGGCGAAGAATTGGCGGCCGCGCTTTACTCCGAGCTGTTCGGGCTGACGGAACGCGAAGGCAAGCGCTGGTCTCCGCTACTTCGATACTCGGGACGAGGATCGCTGATGGGATGGCTGCGTGCGATCCTGGCGCAACGTCGCGTGAACCAGCACCGGAAGCTCGGCCGGGAGACTGCGCTAGGTGAGATCGAACCAGCGGCGCGAGTTACCGAGCAGCTTGAGCTCAAAGGACTAGAGGATTTGCGGGTGGCGATCAAGATGACGCTGAGCGCGGCTTCCGCGGAAGAGCGTTTCGTGCTTTCCGCCTACTACCTGGACCAGCATACCCTGCACGAGATCAGCCGCGTTCTCAGAGTTCATGAAGCGACGGTGAGCCGCAAACTGAAGCGCGCAACCGAACATCTACGAAAAGAGCTGCTGCGGACGCTTCGAGCAGGGGGCCTGAGCCGGCGCGCGGCCGAGGAGGCGCTCGGAACCGATCCCAGGGATGTAGATATCAATCTGCGCAAGTTGCTGCAAGAATCGGACGGCGACCCGAACTCTAATAAGGAACGACAAGAGTGAACCAAGAATTCCAAACCGGAATTCATCCCGACGCTGACCAGCTCAGTGTGTTCGTCGAGGGCGCAGCGACCTCGCGGGAACGGGAGCGGATGCTGACGCACCTTGCCGAATGCGCGGAGTGCCGGAAGGCTGTCTTTTTCATGCAACCGCATGAGGAGACGCAACCAGCTACGCGAACACCAGCGAAAGGATGGATCTGGGGGCGGCTCTTGCCGGTCGGGCTGCCTGCGGCGGCGCTTGCGTGCGGACTGGTCGCGGTCCTGGTCCATATTTGGCCACGTGACGGCGCTCTTCGGAACCCGCAACAGGTTGCTAGTTTACGAAAACCCGAGGTTCTCCCGAAAACGACGGTTGCGCCGAGCGCCGACTCAGAGATGGATCAGCGATCCGGAACTCAAAAAAGAAGCCTCGCGCCGGCGAGCAATCTTTCGAGGCACGAGAACTTGAGTTTGCCTAAATCCTTGAATTTGCCTGAATCAAGCGGGCAAGCGGCGGCAAAAGTTGCTGCTCCCGAGACGACTACGGCCAATCTTTCTGCCAACGCTCCGGTTGGGCATGCGGGGGGAGCTGCGGGGGGTGAGATTGGCGCGACCGTATCCAATTTGCCGTTGAATGGACGGAATTTCTCGAATTTGCAGCAACTCTCAACGCCCGCAGACACAAAAGCTGCGGCATCACAAAATAGTTTAGCCAAGAAAAAAGACCTGGGCGGATTGATGATTGAGCAAGCGACCGGCCATGACAAGACGCTCGCCGAAGTCTCCGGCCACATAACGGACCGAAGCGGCGCTATCGTTGCGGGCGTGACGGTTATGCTGCGCGATGCGAGCGGCAAGACGCGACAGACAACAACCAGCGCAGATGGCAGCTTCCACCTGGCAGGACTGCCGGCTGGGCAGTACGAATTAATAGCGACGGCAATTGGCTTCAAGACAGTCAAACAAGCGATCGAGTTGAATCCGAGCGAACTGGCGATGTTGCAGCCGGTGCTTGATATAGGGGCGGTGTCAGAAGTGGTGGAGGTGGCGAGTGCCCCAGTAGCGGTCCAAACTGAATCGGCCAATGTGAGCCAAGTCATTGCGGGCCAGGTCGTTTCAGAAATGCCTAACGGGGGCCGGGCTGTTGGGGTACCGTCCGGCCTCCCGGTTACGGCGACTGTATCGCACGGCAAGCGGTTTATTTCTCTCGATAACGCGGGCAATCTCTTCCTGAGCCGGAATGGAGGCAAGAAGTGGAAAAAGATCCGTCCGCAATGGACGGGCAAGGCAGTCCGCATCGAGTTGTCGCCAGCGTACTCGAGCGGGGCCCCACCACCTAAGAACGAGACTTTGGGGAAGGCGAGCGAGGCGGCAGTCTTCCTGCTGACTACGGACGCCGGCACTGTTTGGACCAGTAAAGACGGGGCGCACTGGCAGCAGCAGTAACGTCCCAAAACACCTTCAAAAAATATTCTGCAAGACTCCCAATCAGGCGCGAACTCCGATTGAGCGAACAAAGCGTCATGCCTCATCTGTTTCAGGCTCTCGCGGTGTCAACACTATAGAAGTGTCTCGGAGGACTCCATGGTTGATGGCAAAGGGCACCAGACTCTGATCAGATTCGCGCTTCTGCTGGTCGTTGCATTTCTTACAATGCTCGGATTCGTTTTCCAGCAGCCGTTTCAGGCAGCGTCTCATGTGTCCTCCCCGGTTGCGATCTATTCGCAAGGCAGGTTGCGGTTCACCATTCCTTACCAAGCCCTACATGCAGGAGCGGGACGATTCACTGTGGAGGTCCTGGATCCGGAAGATCAGGCCATCGGGCACACTGAGCAGGAAGTAACAATCACAGCCCGAAACGGGCAGTTGCAGAGTGAAGTAGGGCTGGAAAAGCCTCTGATCATTGACGATCTAGTGTGGCATCGAGTTCGGTACCGTTTCGAATATGACGACGCGAAGAAGCCCGATCTAGAAGGAACGGAATCTATCTCACAGATCCTGAGCAGGCCGGTGCTTCATATTTTGGGGCAACAGTCTTATATCGCCGGCGGTCAGGCGGCCGTGCGCGTGATTGTTACGGATACCAAGGATGAGGCGATATCCGGCCGCGGAACGGTTCAGATCGAATTGCTGGACGCGGACGACAAACCGGCGGATGGCAAACCGCGCGTCCTTTTCTCGGGGCGTTTGAATCACCATGGAACTACGGAAGCGCAGTTTCGCTTTCCTGCCGGTGTGATCGGGAGTTACCGGCTGCGCTATGTTGCCGACACACCGATCGGGTCAACCGAATTCACACAGGACGTACGCCTGGAGGACAAGGTTTCCATTCTTCTTACTACGGAGAAGCCACTCTACCAGCCGGGCCAGACGATCCATGTGCGGGCGCTCGCGCTTGATCGCTCGGATCATCAGGCCGCGGCGAAGCGCGCGGTCACGTTTGAAGTGGAAGATTCTCGCGGTAACAAAGTTTTCAAGAAAGCGACCGCGACCGACCAGTTCGGAGTAGCATCGGCTGAATTTGGCTTGGCCGACGAGGTCAACCTGGGAACGTATCATCTGCGCGCATTAATGGGGGATGCCGATGCGCCCAGCAATACGGCTGAAATTGCTCTTAATGTGGAACGCTACGTTCTTCCAAAATTCAAGGTAGCAGTCGAATTCGCAGATGAGAAAAATGGCAAGAAGCAGAAACGCGGCTATCAGCCTGGCGATCATGTCACCGGCACGGTGCGGGCCAATTATTTCTTCGGAAAGCCGGTTGATAACGCCGAACTCAGCATGAAGGCTTCGGCGATGGATGTCTCGATGTTTGAGGTCGCGTCGGCCAACGGGAAGACGGACTCCGACGGTTCCTATCATTTCGACCTTACATTGCCAAAATACTTCGCCGGACGTCCTCTGAACCACGGTGCTGCTCGCGTATTGATTGAAGCCAAAGTGAAAGATTCCGCTGGGCATTCGGAGACTCGTGGACAGCCGATCACTGTTAGTGATTCGCCGCTGCTGATCACCGCGATTCCCGAGGGCGGAACGCTGGTCCCTAATCTGGAGAACGAAGTTTTCATTCTGACTTCCTATCCGGACGGAACTCCGGCGAAGGCTGACGTGACGGTTCGATCCTCATTGAATGAGGATCAACATGCGTCGACCGATGATGGCGGGATTGCCGTAATCGCGATCAGGGCCAAGGGTGGCAAGGAGGCGTTGAAGATTGAAGCCAGGGATCAGGAAGGAAATCAGGCGTCGAGCAAAGTGGAATTGGAGGTCCGCGAGGGAGAGGATCAGATTCTTCTACGCACCGAACGTGCCGTCTATCGTACCGGCGAGCGCATTCGACTGAAGGTATTTTCCACTAAGGCGCGCGGGGCGGCGTACGTGGACATTGTGAAGGAAGGCCAAACGGTGCTCACCCGCGACCTCGATCTTGAAAATGGCCAGGCGGAACTATCGCTTACGGCCACGCCTGAGATGGCGGGGACGGTTGACATGAGCGCGTATCTCTTCGGCAGAGACGCACGTCCGGTCGGCGATCACCGACTGCTGTTTGTGCAGCCGGCCAACGAGCTGAAAATCGAGACGGTCGCGGACGCCTCGGTCTACAAACCCGGCGGCGATGCGCGCATCAAGTTTCGCGTGACCAACTCGCATGGCGAAGGCGTCCATGCCGCGCTTGGATTGCAGGTTGTCGATGAGGCCGTGTTTGCACTGGCGGAAAAGCAGCCGGGCTTTGCCAAGGTCTTCTTTTATCTGGAGCAGGAGGTAATGAAGCCACGTTATGAAATCCACTCGATCGGCATGCCGGATGTTGTCGAACCGGCAGAGCAGTCGCATGCCGACCAGCGAGACCGGGCTGCGCGCGCGCTATTCTCGGCAACCGAGATCGTGACTCCGAACAAATTTGAGACAAAATTCGGCAAGAATGTGCCGATGACGAAGTACGCCGATTACTGGCGCCGCTACCAGCAACAGTTTCAAATGCAGGCCAACCGGTTAGCGAAAGAGCTGAGCGCGGCTTACGAGAAGAATCCAAAGGCCGGCGATCCGACGGACGTTTACGGGAAGCTGGCACAGTCGGGGGATGCGGAGTTTCGTGATCCATGGGGTCACGGTCTCACATTTGAACGGGCGCGCTGGGATGCGTCGAAGAATTATTACTTGATGCGAAGCGCGGGGCCAGACGGCCAATGGAACACGACGGATGATCTGCAGGCTGTTTTGCTTTTTCAGCGCAAATGGATTGCGGGCCCGCCCGGTCCGGGGTCAACCAGGATTAACGTCAACATTGAACATGACCGAGGCCCGTTGAATGGCCGGGCGGAGATCGTGGGAACCGTGACCGATCCAACTGGCGCCGTTGTGGCTGGAGCCGATGTCGAGTTGCGCAGCGGCGGCAGCGGGAAGATCCGTTCCGCGACCTGCGACGCGTCTGGTCGATTCAGTTTTTCCGGCCTGCCAGAGGGTGATTACGTAATCCAGGTAACGCAGCAGGGATTCAAGACGGCGGCTGTGGCACTCACGCTTGAGGTGCGTGACAGGGCCGTGCTCTCCGCAGTGTTATCGATTGGTTCAGTCAGTGAAGCGGTTGAGGTTAGTGCGGGGGCGGTGCAGATTGAAACCATGAATGCGGCGGTGGCGGGCGTGCCCGGCGGCGCAGCTGGAGGCGTGATTGGCGGTTTGATTGCGGGACACCAGGTTGCAAACCTTCCACTCAACGGGCGCAACTTCGATCGACTTGAAAATTTTGCCGCTTTGAAAAAAGATCGTAACAGCGCCGTTCTCGCCAAGGAGAGCACCGGACCGCCCGCCGCGCATGTGCGTTCTTATTTTCCCGAGGCGCTCTACATCAACCCCGAAATCATCACTGACAAGGACGGACGCGCCAGCATCGTGATTCCGATGGCCGACTCCATTACGACGTGGCGCATGGCCATGATTGCCTCCACGCAACAGGGAGCGCTCGGCACGTCAACTTCGAGCCTGAAGGTTTTTCAGGATTTTTTCGTCGATCTCGATCTGCCAGTCACGCTGACGCAGGGCGACCGCGTTTCGATTCCGGTGGCTATCTACAACTACTCGGATTCTCGCGGCGATGTGAACTTGAAACTTCAATCCGACGATTGGTTTTCGCTGGTCGACGACTCCGGTGAGAAATCTGTCGGGGTCGATTCGGCTCGGGTCGGCAGTTCGCAGTTCACGCTGGAAGCCCGGCGCATCGGGAAGTTCAAACTGACGCTCGCTGCGCACATGCAAGGCGGTTCGAATCGCGCCGACAACGGTCGCGCCGACATCGTGGTCCGAGAAATCGAAGTCATTCCCAATGGCCGAGAACAAAGCCTCGTCTTTAACGGCCGCCTGGAAAATACAGTGCAACACGAACTCGCTTTTCCAGCGACCTCCATTCCTGAAGCAAGCAAGATTTTTGTGCGGCTTTATCCCGGTCCGATGAGCCAGGTTGTGGAAGGGATGGATGCCATTCTGCGCATGCCGGGTGGGTGCTTCGAACAAACCTCGTCGAGCACTTATCCAAATGTGCTGGCGCTTGATTATATGAAGCGCTCGAAAAAGCTAACTCCCGAGGTACACGCAAAAGCTGAAGGCTTCATCGCAAATGGTTACCAGCGTCTTCTCACCTTCGAAGTTCCGGGAGGCGGCTTCTCGTGGTTCGGTAATGCGCCGGCCAACAAGATTCTGACCGCCTACGGCCTGATGGAGTTCTACGATATGTCAAAGGTTCACGACGTGGACCCGAAGCTCATCTTGCGAACCCAGCAGTGGCTGGCGAGCCAGCAACTGGAAGACGGGAGTTGGAAGCCGGATACGCAATTTATCAATGAAGGGGCAACCAATCGCTACAACTCCGATGTGCTACGGATTACTGCTTACCTGGCCTGGGCGCTCAGAGACACTGGCTACCAAGGGCCGGCGGTTGAAAAGGCGAAACAGTTTATCGAAAAACACATGACCGCCAAGATAGATCCCTACACGCTGGCCGTCGTCGCCAACTTTGCTACCGACTACAAAGAAGACCGCGAATTTACGCGGCAGGCGATTCAAATGCTTCTCGATGCGCGCACCGAGAAAGACGACCAGGTTTGGTGGAGTGCGGAAGAGACGAGCGTCTATGCCACCGGGCCGAGCGCCGCGGTGGAGACGACGGGCCTCGCGGTGCAGGCGCTGCTTCAGTCGGGTGAGGCATCGGGAGCGGCGCGCAGGGCTCTCACTTACATCGCGTCGAAAAAAGATGCATACGGAACCTGGGGAACCACACAGGCTACAATCATGGCGCTTCGCGCTCTGCTTACTGCCACGGAAAAAGGTGCAGCCGATGTACGCGGCACGGTGGTGGTGCTGCTGAACGGCGAGCCCGCGGAAAAACTCGAACTGACGCCAGAGAACAACGATCTACTCCATCAATTCGTGTTCAAGAACGTCAGTACAGACGGCGTCTCAACGGTTGGTCTGCAATTCGAGGGGAAGGGCGGTCTCGCCTATCAGATCGTGGGAAGCTATTATCTGCCATGGGATGAAAAAGCGGCGGGCGAGCCGCTTTCTATCGACGTCGCCTATGACCGCACACGCCTCGCGCAGGACGATATTGCGACGGCAAGCGCCACAGTCAGAAACAACTTGCCGAAGGCGGCCATCATGGTGATGGTGGATCTCGGCATTCCTCCCGGTTTTGACCTGCTGAGCGAGGATTTGCAGGATTACCAGGAGAAGAGCGCCCACCACAAGGGCGGTCATCTATCGAAATTCAGCCTTACGGCGACGCAAGCGCTTCTCTACTTCGACTCGTTTTCTCCCGGAGAAGTGGTCACATTGAAGTATCGTCTGCGCGCCAAGTATCCCATTCGGGCTCGAACCTTCAAGTCGCAAGTTTACGAATACTACGATCCCGAAATAGCTTCCGTTGCGCGGCCAGTGCAGTTGGAGGTGCGCAAGCGGTAGCGCAGAAACTGGGCCCGGGACGGACCTAACAGCGATGCTGGCCACAAGTCGGCTTCGGGGAAGTGTGAAACATCCGAACACCCTCCTCTCGGTGGCAAGGCGAGGCGATTAGGGAATGATAACGTCCTTTATCATTCACTCACTACCTGGGTTGCCAAGCTGGAAGAGGTTTGGGTAGTGACAACCTTGTTACTACCGAGGTTTGGGGTCATTTGTCCGAGATGCCGGTTATACGTCCAAGTAACTCCAATCGCATTGGTAAACACTAGTCGACCTTTAACTTCGTATCTCTTGTCCCACATCTCTCAGTACAGAGTGCTCCTGGGCGCCCGTCGAGTTCCGTTGAGCTGTCAGGCAGAGGGTTGATCTCAGTTGCCGGTCACACGCTTACCGTCTGGGTATGCGTCTTGCTAAAGGTCGCTGCAACCGGGCCATAGGTGATGGTTGAATTCTCCCCAGTCCCGGTAACGTGGAAGCCAACATTCGTAGGCAACTGCGTCGTAGCCTGTAGTGGGCTGGTCGCGGTATAGCGAAGGGTGCCGCTTCCACCCGCTTGAAAGGTTGTTGTGGAATCGCCCCCTGTCCCAACCAGCAGCAATTGGAATGCGAGGATCGGCGCAGACCCAAACGCGATGCCGGAGACGGCGGGCCCGGCGATATTCTGAATCAGCATTTGCGCTTGCCCAATCGTCGTGGAGCCCTGGTAAGCGAAGAAATTGGCTCCCAACACAAAGCCATACGCGTCATAGATCAGAACGGTGCGCAAGCGAAGTCCTGCCGGCAACGCGTTCGCAGTTAAGGCCGCGAGCTCTCCGCCAGCGCGAACAAAGCTAGGGGAGTAAGGATTGGCATCGGTGCCGGCGATCCAGTTCTGGATTTCCCACATCAGGGTTTTGTTGTCCAGGTAAATACAATATTGCTGCCATGCGGAATTGAATCCCTGCGGCGAATAGCCATTGAGTTGCAACGAGCAGCCGAGATCTCCGAAATCGACGCTCCCTACCGTGAGGGCTGTGCTGATATCCAACTCCACGTCGATGCCAAGGATCGGATGGGCGAGGCCCTCCGCAAACTGGCTCGTCATCACAAAATTTGAATTTCCTGTAAGTCCTTGCGCCGGGGCCAGGACCAGGAAGTCGTTGGCAAAATTGCCGACCAGCCGGTGCATGGGGGTCGTCAATCCCGCAACCGCAGCAGAAGGTACCCAACCCGCGGGCCCTTCCGCGTTATAGCCCGCGGGGCCCGCCGCGGCAGTCGTGTAGAAATGGTCGTTGGCGCCGGCGTTGTAATAGCGATTGAGCTGGGTCGTCCCCGCCTGAGCGCCGGTGGGCCAGAGATAGCCGCTGATTCCGTCAGCCCGATAGCCGTCCACCGTCGTTGCGTTGTCATGTTCGGTGATATTCAGCGTATACAAATGGCCACCGGTCGCAGGGTTATATGACCGGAAGAACGGCTGGGGTGCTGCCGGCGCTGACCGGTATACGTAGCCGCAGGAGCCTTCGAGAGTCCACTTCGGGTTCGCACTGGTCAGCTGTTGCATCTCCGCCGGGTCGGCCGTTTTGGAATACCCTATTTCTCCTGCATCGAGACGTTTCAGATCGCTGTCGGAGACGGTATACAGTACGCCCCATACCTGTCCCCCGACATGCGGTTCCACATTCGCTTTGCCAGATCCATCTTTCATGCTTTTCTTGTTAAAGAGCAAGCGATAGTCGGCCAGCAAGGCGGCTCGACCCTTCCCTTCGGGGAGCACTCCGTAGTCGCGGAACCGTCCGGAGCACATATTGGAACCGTAGGCGAATACGTTCTCACTCATCGGCTAACCTCACTTTTCGCTTGCCACAATGTCCAAGGGCACTGCAAACGTCTCTTTTAGGTAGTTCTCAGTCAAGGCGAGCAGCTCCAGCTGCTCATTGGAGACAGCCGCAATCGACAGGCCCGGCTGGACAATGAACACCCTTAGACGCACGGGTTGCACATCAGCTTTCTCGCGAATTCTAAGCAAGTCCTTTTCTGTGCCAACCTCATAGCGCGTGCCCTCTTCTCCCATATAGCGGCGCGGCTCGCGGCGCAATAAGTGCGTAAAAAGGTCCCTGGGCTTTTCAAGCCAGCGAATACTGGTCTGCGCCTGGCCGCACAGTTCGTAAAGTTCCTTGATGCGGGCGCCAGGTTTATCGCCCATTGCGAATTTGCAGTGCCAGAACTCCACTTCGATGTGATCGTCTTCCTCCGCTATGCCAACTACGTCGGCGGACTCCCCGTGGTCGTCGTCGTCAAAAATGAGGGAGAACTTGCGCTTTTTGAGCTCAGTGATCACGCGGTGCTGAATCGATTCGGGGTTCCGCTCCAGCCCTTGCGACTCCGTGCGAATCTTCGTGCCGGTCCAATCCCAGTGCTGGATGCGCTCCTTTGGGAATGGCACGGGCTGCGTCCGTAAGGCTACAAACTCGATTCCCGTGAGCGAGGAGCCATCGGCAAACCAGAATGTCGGCGGTTGTTCCTCAAAGAATTCCCGGAGGCCCATCGAACCGCAGCGGTAACGGATGGTCGCCTCGTCGCCGTCCAGTGAGTGAACAGAGTAGTCAGGATTACCATCTTTCTCCGCCAGCCTCAGCTCGAAGGTTGCACTTGCGGACTCCGACGAGATGGCAAATTTGAGAGGGCCGCCGTCTGTCGCATCGGGTAAAGTAATGTCGGCATCATGCCGGTAAACGGTAATGCCGGCGATCTGAAAGGAGAAAAACTGCTCAGGTTCCTTGTAGAAGATTGGGGGCCATTCCACGGCAATGGGCATTTTCTTTGGCCGCTCGGATATGAGTTCCGGAACCAGCGTTCCCCGGAGCACTTCCTCCGGGTCGAGTTGTTCGTTTAGGAGCCTTGCGCCCACCGCTCGGCACCATGTCGTCAGCGTGAGAAGGTTGGCGGTCCGGTACGACCATATCCGTCCTTTATACGAGCAGCCGATGCTTGAGCGGTGCCCGTCTTCAAATCCCTGGCCGAATAGATTCGCTTTGATGGCCTTCTGCTTCTGGGCTTCCGACAGCGCGGGCTCCACATCGCTTCCGGCGCGCATAGTGTAACGGATCAGACGGCCAAGCTGTTCAAGCAGTCCGACGTTCTGCAGTTTCAGCCGGTTTACACCGGCCAGGCAACGGAAGATTTTCGGGCCGCGTATTTGCTCCACATTGTCGCCAGCAACTGCCTTGGCAAGATCCTTGAAGAAACCGGCGTTGCTGGAATTATGGATAAACAGCAGGCCCTTGGCACGATCCCAATGCAGAACATAAAGCTGCCAGTCCCAGTTATGGATCTCGTCGATCTGCGCCCATTCCACCGACACGCGGCGTGTCGTAACGATTATGAGTGTGTTTTCCTGCGGATTTAGCGTGTGATACACCCTGTCGAGGGAATCGAACGCGGGAATTCCTTCTTTGAAGTTCTCCGGTGCCCATTCCGCACATTGGGTGCGGTAAACCACCGTGCTCATGGCAGGGCGCACGTTGCGCAATGTGATTTCTTCGGGCAACTCCTCGAAGCCGCCGAGAAACTCCCAGAGATTGATCTCCCCTTCCGTGACGCGCTCGTTCATCAGTGGCAAGAGCACGTTCCAGTCGCTGTCATGTTGGTAAAGCCGTTTAAGCTCGTCCTTGACCTCCAGGTCCGCAATGTTCGCGATGATCGTGGCATTGCCCAGGTGTGGCTTGCTCCTTGTAAATCTGCCGACCAGTTGCAACGTGACCGGGAGGGTCTTACGGATATCGTGGAATGCGGCAATCTTCAGCGCCGGGAGATCAAACCCCTCCCCCAGCATGTCAACGCACACGGCAATGCGGGACTCACCCGACAAAAGCTTCCTGCGAATTTCCTCGCGCTGCGCCTTGGATGTGATGCCGGTATGAATCTGGACCGGATTGAACTCGGGGTATTTTTCGTAGCACTTGAAGACTTCCTCGGCGCGCTTGATGTTCGCAACGCGGGCCATAAGGATGTGCCCTAAAGCCGCGTCCGCGCGCAGCTGAGCGACGGCGGCATCGGCAATGGCTGCGTCCTTGCGGGCCGGATCGAATTCCGTGACAGGTTTGAAGTGAATCTGCTTGAAGTAATTCTGCTCCTGGGCGTGGCGGAGCGAGAAAGTGAAGATCCGTTTGCCGCCGATGGGTTCGTCGTCATTGCGGAACGGCGTGGCGGTGAATTGTATGATTTTGTTTTTCGCAAACGCATCCATAAACGCCTTCCACGTCGGCGCTGCCACGTGGTGAGCCTCATCAATAAACAGGCAGGGAACCGAACTATCTTGATCGCACACCCGGCTGGGCGGCTCCCTACTTCAAGGTCGGAACGGTAAAGTACAAAAAGCGGCAGGCATTTCGCGGATTTGATCCCGTTGGGCCATAAGATGTGCAGAGCCAACCCACAATCCAGCCCACAGCATGCCGGTCGTTCCCGGTGGACAGAATTGCTCGACGCAACGGTCTCCACTCCGCCGCCGTCATCCCTCGCCGACCACTACAGGACGACCGGGGAACAAGGTTCAAACCAGTAGCAATACCGCCGGCACATTCGGATGAGCATTTTCGTGGATCAAGAATCCGGCAGAGAAAGGCGCCCGAACTAATACATCGATCTTGGTCGATTCGCATCGAGACGCAAACGACCTCGAGGGGGGGCAAGAAACCGCGCGGGTGTGGACAGCCATGATGTCCCCCTTAACCTCGCTACGGGATCTCCAATCCGCGCTGCCAACTGGAATAACCGAGCTGCCAAAGAGCCGAAACCGGGCTGTTCGGAAGCCAAGACCGGTTGTCTGGGTAGATCCACTATAAGTACACAAGACATACACCACCTTACCTGCCAGCCTCCCACCCGCGATTCCGCAAACAGGATTCCGCAAACAGATGGATGGAGATTCTCTCTCAAGAGCAAGAGCAAAACCAAGTGCAAGAACCGATCGCAGAACGATACGCGGAGATGGAGCGGAGTCAGGACAACTCTTACTGGTCGCAAATGTGGAAGTATTTGCCTGAGCAAATACATGGTCCGGTTCCACACAAGAAAGAGCGAGAACAAGTGATACGGCACCTGCGCGGTAAGCGCTCGTCAGAGATTCAGCACTATCTTAAGGCGATGCGCGACTGGATTCGCGAGCGAGAAATGCGGACTGAAAACCGTCGATTCCAGTGGTTCGCCTCAATCGCCCTGAGTTGCCTCACAACATCCCACCTTAGGCGACAACCGTTGTCGGACACCGAGCAGCATGTCCCAGCCCACGTTTGCAAAGTCCGGTTAGCCGACTAACCGGGAACTACTCCATTCGTGGATACAAGCCCGTTTCCCCAGTACCGATCTGGTGAAACTTCCTAGAAGAGGACTTCGGGACAACGTCGTCGGAGCCCGCATGAAACGTGAAACCTTAACTTCCGGTTAGCCCGTGATCCACTCACAATCGTCGCACTAAGCATGAGGATCACATCTCTGACCTGTTGAGTGGGCATCGCGTCAGGATTCGTGCAGCTGCTTGTGAGCGTGGGGAGTGAGGAAGGTTCGAACCACTTCGTTCCCCGCGGATGGCGGGATTGCCGTCGGAAGACGCTTGCGGTGCAAGGATCGGTTCTATTTTTCCATCTGCGAAGCCCAGTTGAGAAGGACGGAGAGCGGCGCGGCATTGGCTTCGTCCACCTTCGTAGCAATCAGGAATCTTTGTCCGTCGCCACTCACATC
>Ga0209415_10012056_pt1 | contig 14460 bp, 13 predicted proteins | sample PeaSoiSIISIP2007_FD_187696 | JGI IMG/M metagenome (GOLD analysis project Ga0209415, IMG submission 187696) | Peat soil microbial communities from Weissenstadt, Germany - SII-SIP-2007 (SPAdes) (version 2) | ecosystem: Environmental > Terrestrial > Soil > Wetlands > Peat | place: Germany...
CCCGTCGTGGCCGCCTGACCGAGCAGCCAACGCTGCCCAGGAGCACCGCTCCTACACCACGCCATGCGACACGATCTCTTCGCCGAAAAGGGCCGGCTGCTCATAATATTGAGTGCGATTGGGCGACATCATTAGCAGATAGCGCCCCCTCATCTCGTGGCCCAGATATTCAGCCAGCACATTCAAATGGCCCATTGCCGAGCCGTAGTTCTGATTGGTGAATTGCCGGTTCCCGCCTGGAAGTCGAATCGTATTGTCGATCTCGCGGAGAAGGCCCTCCGCAGCCTCCGCAAACACAGTTAGGCCAACCTCTCGAAATGTTACGGCCAGCGTGGACGCACGATCCCTGAGTATCGCGAGGGTCTGCTCTGAATAGTTTTGGGCAGCCATATGCTCCAGAGCCCACTTGTTTCTCGTGGCCACAATGAACGAATAGGCTCCGAAAGCCGCTCCATCGAATTTCTTCACAATATCCCACAGGCTCCAAAGCCGGCGGTCATCCGAAAACGGGCGTTTTTCGCAATCTGAGCCGGCAGTTGAGATCATATCTCAACCCCTAGCGGTGGGTTTATAAAGTGAAACGTCGCCTCCCGGTGGGCATCCGGGGCGGAACGGCCCTCGCAAATCGGCTATAAGCGACGACTCAATCGAGTGAGGGAGCCGTCCTTTGCGCATCATCACCTGGAACGTCAATTCCGTTCGCCTGCGCGTGGACAACTTGGCCAGGCTGGCCAGCGAATGGCAGCCGGACGTGGTCTGCATCCAGGAGGTCAAGGCCGAGGCCAAGGATTTCCCGTTCGAGGCCGTGAAGGCCATCGGCTTCGAGCACATCCATCTTCGGGGCATGAAGGGCTACAACGGCGTCGCCGTTCTGTCGCGCCTTCCGCTGCAGAAACCGGGCGGGGAAAACTGGTGCGGCAAGGAGGACAGCCGCCACGCCATGGTCCGCCTGCCGGGCGGCGTCGAGCTGCATAATTTCTACATTCCCGCCGGGGGCGACATCCCCGATCCCGACGCCAACGACAAGTTCGCCCATAAGCTCGATTTCCTCGACGAGGCGACGCGCTGGTTCGCCGAGGGCCGGCGCAACGGACGCAAGATGATCCTGCTCGGCGATCTCAACATCGCCCCGCTGGAGACCGATGTCTGGTCCCACAAGGAACTCTTGAACGTGGTCAGCCACACGCCCATCGAGGTCGAGAAGCTGAAGCATCTCCAGGCCTCGGCCAAATGGGTCGATGCGGTGCGCAAGATCGTCCCGCCGGCCGAGCGCCTGTACAGCTGGTGGAGCTACCGCGCCGCCGATTGGAGCGCCTCGGATCGGGGCCGGCGCCTGGATCACGTCTGGGTGACGCCGGCGCTGGCCGGCGCGGTCACCGGCGCGCGGGTGCTGAAGGAAGCCCGCGGCTGGAAAATGCCCTCGGACCACGCGCCAGTCATCGTCGATTTCGGCTGACGGCCCACCCCTTCCGGTGTCCACGAACCACGAGATGCCAGGCGAGACCGGGCAGCGGTTCGCGGCCAGCGGGCCGGCGCGGCTGAGAGCCTTCCGGTTTGTCTGCCGGGCTCTCGCGTGCCAACCGGCCGAGCCGCTCCTGACGGCGAAGGAGGTAGCCGAAATCGACTGGCTTTGCGTGGCCGAGCAGATCAATCGCGAGCAGGTGGTCCCGAACCTCTTCGCCGCGCTTCAGAGACAGGGCTGGCCAGCCTTCCTTCCAGGCGATTTTCGGGACTACCTCAGCTGGATCCACGAGGCGAACACGGTCCAGAACCGACGGATTCGCGCCCAGATCCTCGATCTCGCGGACATACTCGGCGGCGCGGGAATCCCCCTCGTCCTGCTCAAGGGCGCCAACTGGCTGATGGAGGCGGGAGACGAGATCGGCGACCGGCAGCTGACCGACATCGACCTCCTCGTTGCCCCCGATGCCTGCGAGGCAGCGGTCGGCACGCTGAAGGCGGCGGGTTTTCGCGCCGCCGCACTTCCGGAAACCTACGCGCGGCATTTCCACCACGTCCCACTGGCTCGTCCGGGCAATGCGGTCACGATCGAGCTGCATCGGCACCTCGGCTGGCAACGCCATCTTCTTACGCCCGATGAAGTGATCGCCGCTGCCGAGCCGTTTGGCGAGGTGGCCTCGATCGGGATCATGAGCCCCGCGCACCGCTTCATCTTCGGCTGCCTGCACGCCCAGCTGCAGAACATGGGCTATGGCAGCGGCATGTTCAGCCTGCGCGATCTCATGGATATCCGGCATCTGCTCGAGCACAAGGCGGATGCGCTCGACTGGCCGGCCATCGCCGCCTTCGGACGCGAGCGCGGCATCTATCCCTATCTCGCCCTGCCCCTGCATCTGGCCCGGCATCTCCTGGGCGTGGCCGTGCCCGAGCCCTTTGCCCGCAGCCGGCTCGGCCGCCTGCATGCGCTGCGCTGTATCGGACAACGCCAGCTCGACCCGGGGCAGAGATTCGGCCGCCTGGCCGTGAAGATCGCCTGGCTGATGGATGCCAGGCGCCACAGCTATGAGCGCGACTGCGAAGAGGCCGCCTGGCCCCTGCGCCAGGCCGCAATTGCCCGGGGCAGGCTGGAGGCGGTCTTCGACGCTGCAAGGGGCCGCAAGCGCGCCGTCGTATCCGTTGGGCTGGAAGACGCGGCCGACAGTTAGCTCGCGGACTGGCGCTACGAGCTGCCTGTCTCGGTTCTCAGCGACCGCGAGCCGGCCTCACTGCCATGGCTTCGCAGCACCGCTCGCGCTAACTTGCGCCGGTTCTCGTCCTAGCCCCATGACCAGTCGAGGAATGAAGCCCACGTCCTTGCAACAGCAGCGGCCCGATCGGCTCCAAAGGGCGATTGCCGCCCACCGGAAGGGCGATCTCGGTACCGCCGAGCGCCTCTATCTGGAGATCCTCAAGGCCGTGCCGGTCGAATTCAACGCCCTGCACTTCCTGGGCGTCATCCGGGCCCAGCAGCGCCGGCTGGAGGAGGCCGAACGGCTGATCCGTCGCGCGGTCGAGGCCAATCCCATGCATGCCGAGGCCCAGAACAACCTCGGCAACGTCCTCTTCGAGTCCGGCCGTCCGCGCGACGCCATACCCTGTTTCCGCCAGGCTCTCGCCCTCAAGCCGGCCTATCCCGAGGCCCACTACAATCTCGGCAATGCGCTGCGCGATTCGGATGAGCCGGAAGCCGCGGTCCGCGCCTTTGAGACCGCCATCGGCCTCAGGCCCGGCTATCGCGACGCGTTCATCAACCTGGCCTCGCTGCTGCGCCGGATGGGCCAGCCGCTGGAAGCGATCGCATATCTGAAGCAGATCCTCCAGTCGAGGCCCGGCGATCCCGAGGCCTGGAACATTATGGGTCATGCCCTCGATGAAGCGGGCCGCGGCGCCGAGGCCATCGCCGCCTATGACCGGTCCCTCAGCCTGGCGCCAGGCTCCGCCGGCGCCTATTTCGATCGCATCATGGCCGGCAAGGTGACTGCCGAGGACGGGCTCCTGGCCGGGCTCCAGACTCTGGCCGCCCGGGCGGGAGCCTTGCCGCCGCGCGATCGGGCCATGCTGCATTTCGCCCGGGGCAAGGCCGAGGAGGATCTGGGCCGCTATGACGAGGCCTTCGCCGATCTGGCGGAAGGCAACCGGGTGAAGCGCGGCCTGGTCGCTTATGACGAAGCCGCCGAGGCCGACGGTGCCGAACGCGTCCGCGCGGCGTACACCAGCGCACTGATGCAAGACAAGGCGGGTCAGGGCGCGGACTCGGATCTGCCGATCTTCATCCTCGGCTTTCCCCGATCGGGCACGACCCTGGTGGAGCAGATCCTGGCGAGCCACCCCATGGTGCACGGCGCCGGAGAGCTCAGGCTGGTGCCGAGGCTCGTACGGAACTTCGCCACCGAAACCGGCGTTGCCGGAACCTACCCGGAGGCGGTCGGCCTGCTCGATGGCAGCGGGCTTCGCCGGCTGGGGGAACTCTACATCGAGCGACTCAGGAAACTGGCGCCGGCGGCGGCCCATATCACCGACAAGCTGCCTGGAAACTATCTGCATCTGGGATTCATCCGCCTGATTCTGCCTCGGGCGAAGGTCCTGCATGTGAGCCGCGATCCGCTCGACGCTTGCGTTTCCTGCTTCTCCCGCAGCTTCGGGGAGGAACTCAATTTTGTTTACGACCTCGGCGAGCTCGGCCGCGCCTATCGCCGCTATGCAGCACTGATGAATCACTGGCGCCAGGTCCTGCCGGCCGACTCCATGCTGGAGGTCCGCTATGAGGATGTGGTCGAGGACCTGGAGGGCCAAGCCCGGCGCATCCTCGACTATCTGGGCCTGCCCTGGGATCCGCGCTGCCTCGCCTTCCACCAGACCGAGCGCACGGTTCAGACCGCAAGCGTCTCCCAGGTGCGCCAGCCGATCTTCCGCTCCTCGCTTGCCCGCTGGCGGCGCTATGAAAAGCATCTCGGTCCCTTGCAGGCGGCCCTCGCCAGCGATGCGGCATCATGATCCTCGCGCAAAGGTCCTCCGCAGAGCCCTCTCGATGGCCGGCCTAGCGACGCTGCAGCAGGGGCTCGCCGCCCATAGCCGCGGCGATCTGGCGACGGCCGAGCGCCTTTACCGCCGGCATCTCGGCGCAGTACCCGACGACTTCGATGCGCTCCACATGCTGGGCGTTGCCTGCGCCCAGCAGCGCAAATACCCCGAGGCCGAGCGGTTGCTGCGCCGGGCCCTGGAAGTCCGGCCGGACAGCGTGGAAGCCCATGGCAATCTGGGCCGCTTGCTGATCGAGGCGGATCGGCCGCGGGACGCAATCGCGAGCCTGAAGCGCGTGATCGCCCTCAAGCCTCGGCACGCCGAAGGGCATTACAACCTGGGCATCGCGCTGCGCCGGCTGGGGCAGCCGGGGGAAGCGACGGCGAGCTTCGAGGCGGCGCTCAAGCTGCAGCCCGACCACAGCCTTGCCTTGTTCAATTATGCCGACACGCTGTGCGAGATCGACCGCTACGCCGAGGCGATCGCCTATCTGGATCGGCTGGAGCGCTTGAAGCCCAACGACCCGGCGACCCTCACCCTCAAGGGCCGGGCGTACCAGGAGACCGGCGCGCTCGATGAGGCGCGGGCCCTCTTCGCGCGTGCCGTCGCCCACCCGCCGGTGTTGGCCGCGGCCTGGTTCGATCTCACCTCCGCCGGCGAACTCACGCCCGACCAGTTGGCCCGGCTGGAAACCCTGGCCGCGGAGAAGCGTCAGCCCGCGGCGGACCGGGCCGTGCTGCTATTCGCACTCGGGAAGGCCTACGAGGACCTCAAGCGCTTCGACGAGGCTTTCGCCTGCTTCCTCGAGGGCAATCGCCTGAAGCGCAGCCTCGGCGCCTATGACGAGCCGGCGCTGCGGGCGCGGGTCGCGCGGCTGAAACAGGGTTTCACGCGCGAACTCATGGAAGCGCGCGCCGGGCAGGGTAGCGATTCAGAGCTGCCCATTTTCGTCGTCGGCTATCCCCGTTCCGGCACCACGCTCGCGGAGCAGATCGTCGCCAGCCATCCCCTGGTGCATGGCGCCGGCGAGCGCGACTACATCGGCGAAATCGCCTCGGCGCTTCATGCGCCGGGCGATGCCAAGTTCGCTTTTCCCGAATGCCTGCCGCTGCTGCCGCCCGAAATCTTGCGCCAGGCGGGCGATGCCTATGCGGCTCGCCTGCAAGCCTTGGCGCCGGCGGCGCCGCGCATCACCGACAAGTTCCCGCTCAATTACTACTTCCTCGGGCTCATCCGTCTCATCCTGCCGCGCGCGCGCATCCTGCATGTGCGGCGCGAGCCCATGGACAGCTGCCTGTCCTGCTTCGCGACCCATTTCTCGGCCGATCTCGCCTTCAGCTACGATCTCGCCGAGCTGGGGCGCAACTACCGCCTCTATCTCGACATGATGGAACTGTGGCGCCGCGTGCTGCCGGAAGGAGCCATGTTGGAAATCGATTATGAGTCGGTCGTCGGCGACCTGGAAGGCCAGGCCCGGCGCATCATCGACTATTGCGGCCTCCCCTGGGACGAGCGCTGCCTTGCCTTCCACCAGACCCGGCGCTCGGTCAGGACCGCGAGCATCGTCCAGGTCCGCCAGCCGATCTACCGCTCCTCCCTGGCGCGCTGGCGGCGCTACGAGAAGCATCTCGGCCCGCTGGCCGAGGCACTGAAGCCCGCGGCGCCCGGCGCCGGCAGGGCGGAGGCCTGATCGACCATGGTGGCCGATCTCGATTTCGATGCCCACCGGTTCCAGACCGCGGCCGAGCATTATCTGCAGGGCCGCCCGCCCTATGCCCGGGTCCTGATGCGCCGGATCGTCCAGATCTGCGGGCTCGATGGCTCCCAGCGCCTGTTCGATCTCGGTTGCGGGCCGGGCCAGATCACTTTCGCGCTTGCCCCGCATGTGCGCGAAGCGGTCGGCATCGATCCCGAGCCCGCGATGCTGGCGCTTGCCCGCGGCCGGGCCGGGGCGCCCGCCAACGCCCGCTTCATCGAGGGCAGTTCCAACGATCTCGGTCCCGCGCTCGGGCGCTTCGACCTGGTGACGATCGGGCGCGCCTTCCACTGGATGAACCGGGCCGAGACTCTTGCCCGCCTCGATCCGATGGTCGAGGCCGGGGGCCAAGTGTTGCTGCTCAGCACCGAGACCCCCGAGCTGCCCCAGAACGCCTGGCACAAGGCCTATCGGGACGTGACGGAGCCCTATGCCAACCAGGATCCCGATCGGGTCCGGCGCAAATCCGCCGATTGGGCCAAGGACGAGGCAGTGCTGCTTGCCTCGCCCTTCGACCGGCTGGAGCGCATCGCCGTCATCGAGCGCCATGAGACGCCTGTGGAGGCCCTGGTCGACCGGGCGCTTTCCACCTCGAGCATGACTCGCGCCAAGCTGGCCGGGCAGGCCGACGAGCTGGCGAACAAGCTGCGTGCCGCTCTGGCGCCGTTTGCCACCGGGGGCAGGATCGCGGAGCTGGTGGAATCCGAGGCCCTCATCGCCCGGCGCGCCAGCGAGGCCGATTAGACGGATGGACGGATGCTGAAACTATGGGCCGAGATGCCGGCGACCGACTTCGCCCGGCTGGACATCCGGACGGTGGCGATCCTGCCGGTGGCCGCGACCGAGCAGCATGGCGCCCATCTGCCCGCCGGCACCGATGCCATGATCCTGGACGGCATCCTCGCCGCCGCGGCGGCGGCGGGCGGATCCGCTCGCGCCATCGTGCTGCCGACCCAGGCCATCGGCTGGTCGAGCGAGCATGGCAATCTTCCGGGCACGCTGTCCCTGGAGCCGGAGCTTCTGGCATCCGCCTGGGTCGCCCTCGGCCGGCAGGTCGCGCGCGCCGGCCTGAAGCGCCTCCTCGTCCTCAACAGCCATGGCGGCAATCCCCCGGCGATCGCGCTTTCCGCCATGCGCCTCAGGAGCGAATCGGGCCTGCTCGTGGTCCAGGCCCATTGGGAGGATCTGGCAAGGCCGCAGGCCTTGAAGCCCAAGGCCGCACCGGCGGATGACTGGCATGCCGGCTGGATCGAGACGTCGGTCATGCTGCACCTGCGCCCCGACCTGGTGCGCATGGAGCGGGCCGAGCCGGGCACGCTTCATCACCCCGAGGGGCTGCCGCCTTCCGGGCGAGCGCGCTGGGCCTGGATGACCACCGATCTCAGCCCCAGCGGCGTCATCGGCGATCCGAGATTGGCCACGGCAGCCCTGGGCGCCCGTCTCGTCGCCCGCGCGGTCGAGGGCCTGAGTGCGCTGATCGAGCGGATTGCGGCGGCCGTCTGGCCGCCCGAACCGAAGATCAGGCCGCCTGGCGCGGCACACCCTCGTCCGGCGCGCCGAGGCAAGCCGGTGGGTACTCGTCGGGCACCGCGCAAAGCCGGCGGCGGACCATCCAACGGCTGAGCCCACCGCCCGCCGTCAGGCAGGCGAAGGGAACCGCCAAGGCGCAAGCGGCAAGGGTCGGCGCCGCCCAGGGAATAGCGCCGGGCGCGAGTGCTGCAAGACCGACCGCGAAGAACGCGCCGAACAGCATCTGGGGCATGAGCCCCCGGGCCGCCTCGCGAACCGGCAATTGCCGGCCCTCGCGATTCTGAGCCTCCCAGGCGACCCGGCGGCCGAAAAGAAGCCCGCCGACGAACAGGGCCTGGGCGATCATCATCAGGGGCCCCAGCAGAATCGAGAACGCCGCGTCGGCGAGGGCGCCGGCGAGGAGCCGAACGGTGCCACCGTAGCGCTTGCGCTGCTCCGGCTGCAGCATCACGTCCAGCACCCCCAAGAGGCACGGGGCGAAGCCGATGCCGAGCATGCCGAAATAGAGGGCGAAGCCCAGCGCCGTGGGTGCCAGCCCCGTCGGCGTCACCGCCGTGGCCGAAGCGCCGCCGCCGTTCGGCGAACCTAGCAACGCCCAGGCGAGGCCCGCTGCCAGCATGAGCACCCAGAAGGGCGCGCCCAGATACATCATGATCGCGCTCATGAGCTGAAAGCCGCCCATGGCGGTGAAGCCTAGAGCATGTTTCGATCCTATCGAATCGGAACATGCTCTAGATTCCTTGGTTTGGTCGCATTTTCTGCGCCGAACCGGTACCCACTTCGGCGGAAAATGCTCTAGGCGGGACAGCAGCCTCAGATACTGCATGTTGCCCTGGCACCAGCGCAGGTCGCGCTTGATGAAGTCGGGCAGGCTGGGCGGATTCTCCTCCCAACTTTCGAACTCGTCGGCGATGACGCGCACTTCATAGCCGGCACTGCCCATCAGCGCCGCCTCCACCTGGTCGTGGCTGAGGACATGGCCGCCCAAGGGCGGCCGGCCCGGCAGCATGGGAAGCCGGCAATGCTTGACGAATGGCTCCAGGCGGACGATGGCGTTGTGGCCCCAGTAGGGGCCGCTCGGCCCCTGCCACCAGGCGATGCCCACCGTGTGGGTGCGCATGCCGTGGCGCATGCCGAACTGGAAGATCCGGGTGAAGGCGCTGTCGGAAGGCCGGCCCACGACCAGGGTCTGGAGGATGCCGAGCCTGGGATTGGCCTGCATCACCCGGACCAGCCGGAGGATCGCGGCGGCGGACATCAGGCTGTCGGCGTCGAGCACCAGCATGTGGTCGTATCGGCCCTCCGTCCGCTCGGCGAATTCCCGGATGTTGCCGGCCTTGAAGCCGGTATTGGCGGGGCGCCGCCGGTAGACGAGGAAGCCCGGGTGCCGCTGCTTGATCGCGGCGAAGGCCTTCTCCTCCGCGGCGCAGATCTCCGGCCTGCTGCTGTCGCTCAAGACATGAAAGCAAAAGCTTCCGCTCCAGGGCGTTGCCTCGAGTTCTGCCGCCATGGCGTCGAGGCGGGCGAAGACCCCGTCCACATCCTCGTGGCGCAGCGCCACGCAGATCGCCGTCCGGCTCGCGATCCGGCTATCCATGGGCGTCGCGGCAAGGGCCGGATTGGTGTAGCGGGCCGGGTCGCGGGCGAGGCGCAGGATCGCGAAGCCGATCACCGCGTTCCAGAACCCCATGAGCGTCCAGGGCAGCCCGGCGAGGAACAGGACCAGGATCGCGACCTGAGGCCAGGACCAGCCGGCATGCCCCATCAGCCGCGCCATGACCCAGCCCAGGGCCAGCCAGCTCGCGCCGTTGAGGGCGAAGACAAGAAGCCTTCGCCGCCGGATCGGCTCTTCGCTGCGGCCGCCGCTCAGCCGGCCGGCGGGAACTAAAACATCGCTCATCACCTATCCGTTACAGTGGTTCGGCGTCGGCCGGCTATAAATAGTTCGTGAGGCGAGCGAGAGGAACGACGGTGGAAGTGGATGGACTGTATGGCGAGGCCTTGGCCCTGTGGATGGTGGCACCGGGTCAGGCCGAGATCAGGCCCGCAAGGGCGCGGGCACCTCGGCCCGGTTTCATCCGGGTACGGGCTTTGGTGAGCGGCATCAGCCGCGGCACCGAGTCCCTGGTGTTCCGCGGCCTGGTGCCCAAAAGCGAATGGAAGCGCATGCGCTGTCCATTTCAGGATGGCGACTTTTGGTTCCCGGTGAAATACGGCTATGCCGTCGCCGGCGTGATCGAGGAAGGATCAGATTCCCGGGTCGGCCAGCGCGTCTTTTGCATGCATCCCCACCAGACCCGCTTCACGGTACCTCCTTTGGTCGCCTACCCGTTGCCCGAGGATTTGCCGACCGAGCGTGCGGTTCTGGCACCCCAGATGGAGACGGCGCTCAACGCCTGCTGGGATGGCGCGCCGCGGCTCGGCGACAGGATCGCCGTGGTGGGCGCGGGTGTCATCGGCTGTCTCGTCGCCTATCTCGCGGCAAGGCTTCCGGGCACGTCCGTCACCCTGATCGATCGCGAGCCGTCGCGTGCCGCCGTCGCCGCTACCCTCGGCGCCGGCTTCGCCTTGCCGAACGACGAATTGCCCCAGAACTGCGACCTCGTATTCCACGCCTCGGGAGACGCTGAAGGCCTCAGTCTGGCACTCACCCTTGCCGGGTTCGAAGGCACCGTGATCGAGCTCAGCTGGTATGGCAGCAAATCCGTGCCGGTCCCTCTCGGACTAGACTTTCATAGCCAGCGCCTGACGCTGCGAAGTTCCCAGGTGGGATCGATACCCCTGCATCGGCGCCAGCGCTGGGACCCGCCGCGCCGGATGGAACTTGCCATTTCGCTTTTGGCCGATGCCAGGCTCGACGCCCTCATCAGCGGCGAGACGCTGTTCGAAGACCTGCCGGGTGAGCTGCCGCGGATCCTCGGCCAGCCTGGCCCGCTCTGCCATCTCGTGCGCTATTCCAGCCGTTGAGGAGTTTTCATGTATGCCGTCGAAGTCCGCGATCACATCATGATCGCCCACAGCCTTCCCGGCCGGGTCTTCGGCCCCGCCCAGCGCCTCCACGGCGCGACATTCGTGGTCGATGTGGCGTTCTTCCGCAAGGAGCTCGATCCCGACAACCTGGTCGTCGACATCGGCCGCGCCCAGCTGGTGCTGCGCGAATTGCTGGAACCCCTCAACTACGCCAACCTCGACGAACATCCGGAACTGACCGGCGAGACCACCACCAGCGAGCATCTGGCGCGCCACCTGTTCGAGCGCATGGCCGAAGCCATCCGCGCCGGGCGCCTCGGCTCCCACGCCGGCGGGCTCGACCGCATGCGCGTCACCATGCGCGAGTCCCATGTCGCCCGAGCCTGGTACGAGGCGCCGCTTGGCGGCTGACCTCAGTTTCGCGGTTCCCGGCGACCTGGCGACCCTCACCGGCGGCTATGTCTATGACCGGCGCCTCGCGGTGGAGCTGACCCGCGCCGGCTGGTCGATCGACGTTCTCGCCTGGGCGCCAAGTTTTCCGCATCCCTCCGCCGCCGACCGGGCGGGCGCGGCGGCAAGCCTCGCGGCACTCTCCGACGGCAGCCTCGTTCTCGTCGACGGCCTTGCCTTTGGGGCCTTGCCGGAACTCGCCGAAGCCGAGGCCCGCAGGCTGAGGCTCGTGGCGCTGGTCCATCATCCGCTCGCCCTCGAGCCGGAGCTGCCGCCGGCAGAGCGCGCCCGCCTGAAGCATTCGGAACAACGCGCCCTGGCGGCGGCGCTGGGCGTGATCGCCACCAGCGAGACGACGGCCGAGATGCTGATCCAGGACTATGGCGTGGCACCCGACCGGCTCGCGGTGGCGAAACCGGGCACGGACCCGGCGCCCTTCGCGCGGGGCTCTAGTCCCGGGGCGCGCGGTCCGCATATCCTCTCGGTCGGAACGCTGACGCCCCGCAAGGGCCACGATCTGCTGATCGAGGCCCTGGCGCGCATCTCCGACCTCAGCTGGACCTGCAGCATCGTCGGCAGCCTGACGCGCTCGCCGGAAACGACGTCGGCCTTGCGCGCTTCCATTGCAGCCAACCGGCTCGGCGAGCGCATCCGGCTTCTGGGTGAAACCGCCGATCTCGATGCGCTCTACGACGGCGCCGATCTGTTCGCATTGGCGAGCCGCCATGAAGGCTATGGCATGGTCTTCGCCGAGGCGCTGCAGCGCGGCCTGCCGGTGATCGGCACCACGGCCGGCGCCATTCCCGAAGTCGTGCCGCCCGCGGCGGGACTCCTGGTGCCGCCGGACGACGCCAGGTCGCTGGCCGACGCTCTGCGTCAGGTGGTCGCCGATGCCGGCACGCGCCGGCGCCTCGCCGCGGGAGCCCGGGCCGCGGCCGAGACCCTGCCGCGCTGGCAGGAAACGGCGGAGAAAGTCTCGGGCCTGCTGCGAACGGTTGCCGCAGCACGCAGGTCGTTCAGGCCGAAGGCGATTTCCTGACCAATTCGCAGTCGAACAATGTATCCGCGCCGAGGCGATGCAGAGTCACCCCTGGGCGCAACGCCTCGTCCAGGCGATCGATGGGCGGAAGCGCGATGCCCGTCACGCCCGACCCGATGAGGAGCGGCGCCACGGCGATATGCAGGCGGTCGATGGCGCCGGCCGCGAGGAAGGACGAAAGCGTGTCGGCCCCGCCCTCGACCAGCAGGCGCCTCAGGCCGCGGTCCGCCAGCGCCCGGAGGATGGCATGGGGATCGATCCGTCCGGCAGTTGCCGGCAGGGTGATGGCGACCACGCCTTGCGGGCGGGGATGGTCGGCCGCCTGGATCGCATAGACCGGCGTGCCGGCATTCTCGAGCAGCCTCGCCTTTGCCGGCAGGCGCCCCTTGGGATCGATGACGACCCGGACCGGATTGCGCCCCCGAACATGGCGGACGGTGAGGCGCGGATCGTCGGCGACCACAGAGCCGATACCGACCACCACGGCGTCCACCAGGGCTCTCAGCCGATGGAGATGGACGATGGTCTCAGGGCCGTTGACGTAGTGGGAATGGCCGGTCGCCGTGGCAATGCGCCCATCGATGGACTGGCCGAGCTGCCCGACGACGAAGGCGGGCTCGCCACGGCCGAGCGCGATCGGCGCATAGAGCCGCCAGAACGGGTCATCGGGGGTTGGACCCTCGTCCCGTCCCGACATGGCCAGCGCCAGGAGCCGGAGCCAGAGGGCCTGCGCCCGCGTCGCATCCGGGCTCTGCTCCTGCGGCGGATCGTTCACCTGCACCTCACATAGAATTGTCCCAGAGGCAAATTGGCTTCCTCCCATGTAACAGGCAAGGTGGCCTGAACCACGAGGAGGACATTTCAGCGTGAACAGACCCTGGGCGAGCCTGCAGCGACTGTTCGCGGATACCGACGCGATCGCCGTGGACCGCGCCTTGGCAGAGCTCCGTGCCGGGCGTCCCGTCATCCTGGAAGGGCCCGGAACGAAGGTAATGGCCGCCGCGATCGACGACGTCTCGCCCGCCCTTTACGAGGCCTTCGCCGGCGCCGGGGGCAGGCTCGCCCTGACGGCAGCCCGGGCCCGGGCCCTTGGCATCGAAGCCGATTGCCCCATCGCGCTGGCGCTTGCCGGCGTCGGCCATGGGACGGCGCTCGGCCTCGCCGGTGGCGTCGAGGCGAGGGCGCCCGAGCTCTGGACCGCGGCCGACGGTGCAGCGAAGGCGGCCATCGCGCTGTGCAAGCAGGCCCTGCTGTTGCCCGCCGCCGTGGTCGCGAGCGGCGGCTTCCCCGACGAAGCCGCGGATGGGATTCACCGCCTGTCCCTGGCCGATGCCGAGGGCCTGGCGCGTGGTGAGGGCCTGGCCCGGGGCGAGGAGCCGGGCCTCGAGATCGTCTCCCGCGCCCGGGTGCCTCTGCTGGACAGCGCCGAGACGAGCTTCGTCGTCTTTCGCGGTGGGCCGGGCCAACGCGACCAGGTGGCGATCGTGGTCGGCGAGCCCGATCTCTCAGGCCCCGTCCTGCTGCGTCTCCACTCGGCCTGCCTCACCGGCGATCTTTTCGGCTCCATCCGCTGCGATTGCGGCGACCAGCTGCGCAAGGCCGTCGCCTGCATCGCCGAAGCGGGCGGCGGGGTGCTGCTCTATCTCGACCAGGAAGGGCGCGGTACGGGGATCCGCAACAAGATGCGCGCCTACGCCCTCCAGGACCGGGGCTTCGACACGATCGACGCTGACGGGATCCTGGGCTTCGGGGCCGACGAGAGGCGCTACGAGTTCGCAGCGGCCATGCTGCTGAAGCTGGGCATCCGGCGGGTCCGCCTTCTGACCAACAATCCCGGCAGGGCCGACGCGCTCGCCCGCGCCGGCATCGAGGTCGCCGGCCGCCGGCCCCTGGTGGGCGCGGTCACGGCCGAGAACATCCGTTACCTCACGGCCAAGGCCCGGCGCGCGGGGCATCTCCTGGAAGACACCGAGCCGCCGGCTCAGCGGGCGGAGAGCGCCTGAGGGTCTTCAGGCGTCAGCGACCGACCGCCTCTGATGGCCCCGGCGCGGGCGCGCCGGACGAAGGGGCATCGGAGCCACGACTTCAAGGGCTCGCGGACCGCGGCAATCCGAAGCCTAGAGCACTATCCGAGCGGAATGAATCGCGGGGGATTCCCAAGGAGCTGAAAATCTGATTCACCTTTCACGCTGGA
>Ga0209415_10012057_pt1 | contig 14460 bp, 13 predicted proteins | sample PeaSoiSIISIP2007_FD_187696 | JGI IMG/M metagenome (GOLD analysis project Ga0209415, IMG submission 187696) | Peat soil microbial communities from Weissenstadt, Germany - SII-SIP-2007 (SPAdes) (version 2) | ecosystem: Environmental > Terrestrial > Soil > Wetlands > Peat | place: Germany...
AACACTAGTATTCATCATTTTATTCCTCCAAAATATCATCAATTTATGGTTATCCCTCAATGACTTGCGCTACCTGACGTTATGCGCTGTAATAAATCGTATAACTAAGATCTATTTGATTTATTGGTTATAGGATGAAGATATTGCTTGTAATTCTTTTTGCACACACTCCATAACACCCTGCCAGTCACCGGGCCTACTCTGACGAAATATCCGCATTGTTGGATACCATGGACTATCCCCTCGTATTTTTAACCAACGCCAACAACTATCAAAGCGGTTTAACAGCCACACCTTTTTACCTAACGCCCCTGCAAGGTGAGCTACTGCTGTATCCACACTAATAATAAGATCAAGATTCATCATCAGTGCCGCCGTATCCGCAAAATCATCACATTCATCCATCATATCTACTAACGTAAATCCTGTTGGTGCCTCAGGGCCCACCTTCTGTAGACTATAAAACTGAATCCCTGGTACAGCAAGTAACGGGGCAAATAATGACGGATCGATTGATCGTCTGCCATCTGCAGCTGCAAGTTCCAATGAAGCATCACGCCGCTTTCCTGCCCACACAATGCCCACCTTCAGTGTATTCTGATCGGCAGTTGGCATACGTTGCTGCCATTCCTTCTGACTCTCTTCAGACACGGTCAGATAAGGTACCAACCCAGGTATCGTCGCTAACTGCGTGCTAAAAATAAGGGGTAGACTCATCATCGGACAATAATAATCAGCTTCTGGTAACGCATCCCCATAGGCAATAATCTGTTCAACCCCTGGTAATGATTTTAAAAGTCTGCTCAGTGGTGGCTGTACCTCCACTACGACACGTAACCCACGCGCCACGGCTAATGGTGCATAGCGACAAAACTGCAGCGTATCACCATAGCCCTGCTCCCCTCGGATCAACAAGATTTGACCATTGCCAGCTTCTCCTTGCCAACGTGGGTTTTTCATTTCCGGTCTAGCAGAAAAAAGCTGCATTAATTCAGTTCGCCATTCAAATTCCCGCCACCCCTCCTCCATTTGCCCATCCGCTAAAAGAGCCATGGATAAGTTCGTATGAAAATCCAGACATTCTGGTTGTAAAGCAATCACTTGTCGATAGGCGGCGATTGCTTCGGTTAGTCTGCCTGCCGCTTCCAAAGATGCCGCTAGATTGCCAAGGGGGATTCCATAATCTGGTTGAATCACTAATGCCCGTTTAAAGAATGCAATACTTTGCTCAAATTCCCCTTGGCAGTATAATATATTTCCCAAATTATTCAATGCATCTGCATAATTGGGATCGGTTACTAATACGCGGCGAAAACACTGTTCCGCTTCTACTAAGTCTCCGTCTGCCATCAGCACCGTACCTAAACGATTTAAGATCTCTATATTTTGTGGCGCCAGCTGGCTAGCCCTTTGATAAGCAGCAATCGCCTCCAAACGATTCCCTGTTGCCTCCCACAAAATTCCCATATGATAAAAAAGGTTCGCCTCTTGAGGATTTAACTCCGCCCCACGTTGCAAGGCAGCAATGGCTTCCATATATTTTTTCTGTCCCACAAGGCTCAGACCATAGTTATAGCACAATTCTGCTGAATCAGGCTGAATCGCCAGTGCCTCTTCAAACCATTTTGCCGCTTGTACAAAATCCCCAAGTTGATAGTCAATCCCAGCAATCAGACGCAAACAAGCAAGGTGGTCTGGACTACGTTGCAAGATCGCAAGACACGTCTCCCGACCTTTTTCCATCATGGCAATATCATTATTTTCCATCGCTTGCACAATCACTTGATATGGCAAAAGTTCCATGTAATATCCTCCCGTAAACCTGTATGCTTAATAAGCTCCCTAACTCACTTTTTATATATCTTTTTTACTCATAATCCATTTTATTCGCCGGGCAAAAGAGGGATGTGTCTGAAGGGTTTCATCGAAACGACTGAAGCGCATAACGGTATGATTGAGTTGTGCTAATTTCGATAACGCTGACACATAGATTGCCGGCTCGATCCCTTGCTCTAAAACATAAGCATCGGCTTGTCGTTCTTGCACTCGTTGCACATAGAGAACTAAAAAACCGAACCATAGCAAATATGCAACTCCGATCATTAAAAGCTCTCCCATTTCCGATATATCCCATGCAAAATACTCGATGACTTCTCCAACAAAAGTAAAAAAAGGAATTGCTCCCACTGCAAAAACAAGACGTATCCACAAATGTTTTTTATGGATGTGCCCAATTTCATGGGCTAATATAGACTCTAATTCTGCTGTCGTAAAATTAGCAATGAGATAATCGGAGATGTAGATATTTTTCTGAATGAATCCTGATACAAGAGCATTCGCAACCCTACTTTTACTTGTCGGCCATAGATATAGCTTCACTTTATGGACATTTAACTTCTGAAAAAACAACACTAATTCCCTATGAAGATCAGAATCCGGCATTGGTGTCGCTTTCAGCATATACCGATGAAAATGAGATACAAGAACTGAGATCAAAGCGATAAGCAACATGGGAGTAACCATACTCATGATATATCCAGAGAAAAGTTGATCTTGGATCTCCTGTGGAATGAATTTTGTAAATAAGAACATCATCAAAATGGGAATCAATGTGAAAAATAAAAACCGTGACAGATTTTCAACGGATTCCTTCCGCGAACTCGTCGTATCGCGGAGTATTTGATTTGTAGAATGCAAAATCAGTTGATTTCCTAGTAAAATAATTGCAACAAATAATAGGGGTAACACGATCGACAATAATCGTCCCCATTCTCCGAATGAAAGAATATGGGGAATCATTAAAAAGGGTTCAACAATCATGGTTGCAATTAATAAAGCGGTACTCATATATTTATTGATCGTCTGTAAACGGTAAACAGCCAATTCCGCTGACCCCGTCTTTTTGTAATACTTTTGGATGTAGCGTGCTAAAAAGGCAGTAAATAAATAATTACCACATAATAGCAACAACGATAAAAAAACCGCTTCGGATAAGGTTCGATTTGCAAACCATTGTAGCATAAATAATGTCCCCTTCCTAAAATTTTCATGAACGACATCTTTGATAATTATGTTCGATAAAATCCATCCTTTTACCTCTTGCGCGAAATCAAGTAAAATCTACCACAACCAGCATTTCTTCCAATCCTTAAGAAAGAAAAGCATTAGCATGTCTAAAAAAACATAAAATGATTGTGAACTACTCACAAGGCTTTTATGTTGACGTACTTTCCAAAGTCTGTTATCCTAAAGCCAATAAGAAGAATTCCTGCAAGAGATTGGTAGTCAATGAAGACTGAAAAATCAGGTGTATGTATCACACCACTACGATTTTTCGGTCTTTTTTATATCACCTAAACGTTGAGCGAACTTAAATGTGAATAAGGAGATATCATACTATGAAAGAATATGGCTTATTTATCGATGGAAAATGGTTAGTAACCCCTGAAAAAATTGCTGTAATAAACAAGACAACGGGTAAGGAAAGTGCTTTTATTTCAGTAGCTGGTGAAGCAGAAGTAAAAGCTGCTACGGATGCGGCCGCAAGGGCATTTAAGACGGTTAAAATCGAACCGTATCGGCGTTATGAGATCTTAATGAAAGCCAGTCAACTTCTAATGGATCATCAAAAAACCATGGCGATCCTTTTATCCCAAGAAGTAGGCAAACCCATTCGCGAAGCAATGGCTGAAGTAACCAGAGCCCAACAAACCCTGATTCTTTCCGCCGAAGAAGCGAAACGAATGACGGGAGAAATGGTCCCCCTAGCAGGCGCACCAAACTGTGGCAACCGTGTAGCCTTTACCATGCGAATGCCTGTGGGAATTGTTTGCGCTATTACCCCTTTTAATTTTCCTCTTAATTTAGCGTGTCACAAAATAGGTCCCGCTCTCGCCGCTGGAAATTCTGTAATCTACAAACCAGCAACGGTGACCCCCTTATCTGCCGTATTATTATGCGAAATTTTTGCAGAAGCAGGACTACCAGATGGTTACCTCAATTTACTAACAGGATCAGGTTCTCAATTAGGAAAATTCTTAACCGCAGAGCAACGAATTCATTTCTACAGTTTTACAGGTAGTCCGGCTGTCGGTAAACAGTTAATGAAGGATGTTGGTTTTCGCCGTGTAGCGATGGAGCTGGGATCAAACTCTGCAAACATTGTACATCACGATGCCAATATTGCCGAGGTCGCCGTCCTCTGTGCAAAACATGCTTTTGCCAATGCGGGACAAGTCTGCATCTCTTGCCAACGAGTGTATGTTCATCGTAGTATTTATCATGCTTTTTGCGAGCAAGCAGTTGCCTATACCAAAAAACTAGTGGTCGGCGATCCTCTTGATCCTACGACTGACATTGGACCTATGATTAGTGAACAAGAAGCAATCCGCATCGAAAAATGGGTCAATGAAGCGACTGCCAAGGGAGCTAGGATCTTAGTCGGCGGAAAGCGCAAGGATGCTTGGTATGAGCCAACAATTGTAACCGATGTACAGACTGACATGAAGGTTATCAGTATGGAAGCTTTTGCCCCTGTTTTTTCCATTATCCCTTACGACACAATCGAAGAAGCAATTGGGATGGTTAATGATTCTATCTATGGTTTGCAAGCAGGCGTATTTACCAATTGCCTCGACGTTGCGAAATTATGTGCAATGAAAATCGAAACCGGTGGGGTAATCATCAATGATGGGGCTACCTTCCGAACGGATAATATGCCTTATGGCGGGATCAAAGAAAGCGGTATTGGCAGAGAAGGTCCACAGTATGCTGTAAAAGAGATGACCGAAGAAAAATTAATCGTTTTTAATTTTTAAGTTTCCTGTCTAACGATAGCCTATTAAAAACCGTGAAGAGGAGGTCCATTATGATCAGTTGTAATGATATCATCAACTTACCTTCCTTGACTAAACTTACCCCTGTAGCTGGTAAGTCTGGGTTGCATCGTTTAGTGCGCTGGGTACACTTTATTGATTTGCCTGACGTGATCCCTTGGGTGCAAGGCGGCGAACTGCTGATTATTACGGGCATCGGACTTGACGGTGATATGGATAAGCTAAAAAATATTGTCCGGGCAATAATAAAAAAGAAATTAGCGGGACTCATTGTAAATATCGGCCCTTATATTAAAGCCGTCCCTCCTGAAGTGATTCATTTGGCAGATCAAATGGAGTTTCCGATTTTTGAACTCCCTTGGGAAGTAAAACTCATCGAAGTAACGCGAGAACTCTGTAGCCATATTGTCATGAAACAAACCGAGCAACAATCGATCAAAGCTTTTTTAGAACAACTCCTCCTTTGTCCCTTAGAAAATCATGAATTATTAATGCAACGGGCCACTTATTATGGCTATGATTTAGAAAAGACCCACCAAATTGCCATTATAAGCCCTCGACGCTTAGCTGAAAATTTACAAGCAAAAAAAGTAAAAGATGAAAAGGCTTTGGTTGCCCTTAAAGCCTGTTTTGAGCAAATTATCCGTAATGTAGTCACCCTACACAATAAAAAAATTCTGCAAATGCTCTGGGCCGATAATGTGATCTTGTTAATGCCTCTTGAAACGGAAGGCACGGGAGCGCAGCCAAACAGCCGTATTTTGTCTAACGTACTAGAGCAACTAGCCATTAAAATGCCGGGGTTGGATGTCGCTATCGGTCTAGGCGGTCGCTTTGAAAGCTTGCAAACAGCTCGACAAAGTTATCTGCAGGCCATTAAAGTACTACGTTTTGCCGAATGCAAGGAAGAAACCATTCCCATTTATGCTTATGAACAACTGGGTATTTACAAATTATTGTTTGAAATTGAGCCTGATAAGCTCGCTATGTACCATCAAGAAGTCATTGACCCTCTCAATCACTATGATCTCAAACATCAAATGGATTTAGTGGCTAGCTTATTTGTATATTTTGAGGAAAACTGCAATGCCGTGAAAACTGCCAAACGTTTATTTGTCCATCGTAACACTCTTGATTATCGGTTGAAAAAGATTGAAGAAATCACCGGAAGAAATTTGAATGATCCTTATGATCGCTTAACTCTTCAGCTTGGGGTAATTGTCGGCAAGCAGATGACGAGCGAGATTTTCTCTAATGAATTACGAAGTTCATAGTGAGTTTCTCACAACCGACCATTACATTTTTTGTGAAAGCTTCACATAGACACCAAGCGGTATCTTTGATAATATTCAATACAAGGTTAACAACTAAAATACGAATGCATTTAGCAATGGCGCTGAATTTATATCCAATGGATAGATTCAGCGCTTTTATTTTTTATTGAAAGGACAGGAGGAATTACAATGAATGATACCCAAAGCAAGAGTACAGAATTGATACAACGAAAGAACCTTGCAGTTGCCAGAGGAATCGCAAATTCAACAGGAGTATTTGTAGAAAAAGCGAGTGGCGCTGTAATTACCGATGTGGACGGTCGGGAATTTCTTGACTTTTACGCTGGCGTAGGGGTTTTGAATGTTGGGCATTGTCCAGCACCCGTAGTTGAAGCAATACAAAACCAAGCAGAAAAATTACTGCATTCCTTCTTCGCCATCGGCATGTATGAACCTTATGTAGAGCTGGCAGAGAAAATGAATTCTCTAATGCCAGGTACCTCCCCTAAAAAGACCATGTTTGCCAACAGCGGGGCAGAAGCCGTAGAAAATGCAGTAAAAATCGCTCGTCATGCTACGAAGCGAAAGGGAATTATTTCTTTTGAAGGTGCTTTTCATGGTCGCACTTTCATGACAATGAGTTTGACGAGTAAAGTAAAGCCTTACAAATATGGATTTGGCCCTTTTGCCCCAGAAACCTATAAGGTACCTTCCGCCTACTGCTATCGTTGTCATTATCGTTCTACCTACCCTGGCTGTGGTATGCATTGTCTTGAAAACTTTGAACGATTCTTTACGGCAGAAATTGATGCAGAGCACATTGCCGCCATGATTATTGAACCAGTCCAAGGGGAAGGCGGTTTTATCGTTCCACCACCAGAATTTTTGCCAGGTCTTAAGACGATTTGTGAAAGCAAAGGGATTTTATTCATTGCCGACGAAGTCCAAAGCGGTTTTGGCCGTACAGGAAAAATGTTCGCCGTTGAAAATTGGGGAGTCGAACCTGACATAATGACTACCGCAAAATCAATTGCTGCCGGTATGCCACTAAGTGCTGTAACAGGTAAAGCCCAATATATGGACGCCCCAGATGCAGGCAATATCGGCGGTACGTATGGTGGAAATCCTTTAGCCTGTGTGGCAGGTACAGCGACGATAAAGTTTATTGAAGACAATCAACTTTGTGAGCGCGCTGCGAAAATTGGCCACATCACCATGAAGCGCCTAGAAGCACTACAGGAAAAATGTAGCGTAATTGGTGATGTCAGAGGACTTGGTTCGATGATTGGAATTGAACTCGTGAAAGATCGTCAAACCAAAGAGCCGGCTAAAGAAATCACCAACAAAGTCATCAAATATTGTCTAGAACAAGGCGTAATGCTAATTAGTGCTGGTATTTTCAGCAATGTCATTCGCTTATTGATTCCATTAGTCGTGACCGATGAACAGCTGGATCGTGGGCTTACGGTGTTAGAACAAAGTATCTTACGGGCTGTTTCCGAAGCATAATATCGAAAAATAGTGGCAAGCAAAGGCGCTTGTTGACAACGAATCACGTTGTTGACAAGCGCCTTTTTCTATAAAACCGACTGTGACTCACTTCACCTCGTTAGATAGCGTAATTTCTCTTCGATCTAACGATACGAAATTATTATACATTCTGATTCCGTCACAAAATGGTAAAAAAAGCCGCATACCATTTTCATTACTCTTCGTGTCGCTGGCGGTAGCGACGAAATGGAGGTTATTATGTTTCGCCTTGTTAAATTAGAAAAGAAATTTGGCAATTTAGAGGTTTTAAAAAGCATTAGTATGTTTATTGATTATGGCGAGGTGGTCTGCATTATTGGTCCATCTGGTTCTGGAAAAAGCACCTTTCTGCGCTGTTTAAATCTTCTTGAAGTACCGACAAGCGGCAAGATCTGTTATGCGGGAACCATTCTTGATCCTGATCTAGATTGCAAAAAACTCAGACGAGAAGTTGGAATGGTATTTCAAAAGTTCAACCTGTTTCCCATGTTTACGGTATTGAAAAACATCACCTATGCACCGATTCATATCAATAAAATGAAAGAAGAAGATGCCATCGAATTGGCAATGGATTTATTGAAAAAGGTTGGATTGGCCGATAAGGCAAACGTATATCCTTCCAAACTTTCTGGTGGACAACAGCAGCGTGTCGCAATTGCGCGGGCGTTAGCCATGAAACCAAAAATGCTACTGTTTGATGAACCCACTTCAGCCCTTGATCCTGAACTCGTTGGGGATGTTTTGGAAGTCATGCGGCAACTCGCTAGCGAGGGAATGACGATGGCTGTCGTAACCCATGAAATGGGCTTTGCCCGCGATGTCGCTGATCGTGTGATCTTTATGGATAAAGGCTATATTGTAGAAGAAGGCACACCCGAAAACATGTTTAGCAACCCTCAACATCAAAGAACCAAAGAATTTTTGGCACGGGTCATATAAGGAGGGAAAATATGATACTACATTTTTCTAAAGCAGCACAGCTTTTAGTTCCTTCTCTCTTTCATGGCTTTGGTGTCGTGATTCAGGCTACCATTTTAGGTTTTTTACTGGCAACCGTTCTCGGCATGGTGATTGCAATCGGCAGGCTCTCCACACTTAAAATCGTCCGAGGGATTTTATATCTTTATCTGGAAATCATCCGCGGCACGCCGTTACTTGTACAGCTTGTCTATATCTATTATGTGGGGCCTTTGCTATTGAATCTGCTGGCAAGCATGCTTGGTTTTAAAACCGATGTGCAAATCGCATCCGTGACGGCAGGTATCTTGGGATTAGGTATTAATTATGGTTGCTATATGTCAGAGGTAATCAGAGCAGCTATACTTTCCGTTGACAAGGGACAGACGGAAGCGGCTTTGGTATTGGGCTTTGGGAAATATGAAGCATTGTTTCGTATCGTTATCCCCCAAGCACTGCGCAGCATCATCCCCTCCCTTGGAAATTATCTAGTGATGATGGTGAAAGATACCTCTCTTCTATCCTATGTTGCAGTAAATGAGTTATTATTGCGCACACAAAATTTTGCGTCGCAAACCTTCCTGACGATTGAGTCTTATACCTTTTTGGCAATCGCCTACTTACTCATCAGCATTCCTTTGTCCCATCTTGTTAAATTTATCGAATACCGACTAAAAGATAAATAGTGGCAAGCTGGTGGCAAATTAGAACCAGTCGCTAATTGCACAAAAACCAGTTCATTTTGTGAACTCGTTCAGCTAACTCTGAACATCAGGGCTTCAGTAGGGGATTCTCCCCCACTGAAGCGATGGAGTCTCATTTATAGAAGAGCAAGTCTTACGATTAGATCAAAAGAGAGGATGATAAATTATGAAAAAAATGTACAAAAAATTCACGTTTTTAGCCGTTCTTGTTTTTTTAGTATCCACGATATTGACGGGGTGCGGTTCTTCACCAGCACCAGATAAATCAACCCCAACCAAAAAAGATCCGAATGCTAGTGCAATGTTAAATAAGGTAAGAGAAAAAGGCGTTTTAACAATCGGTTCATCAAATGATGCTCCCTTTGCCTATCTTGATGCTGGTACGAATCAATTCTCCGGTGTGGATGCCGTTATCATTAAGGAAATTGCCAAACGCCTAGGTATTAATAAGGTAGAAATGAAGCAAATCGCCTTTGAAAATCTTTTAATTGAACTAAATAACCGCACGGTCGATATGGTCACTGATGGGATGTATATTAAGGCTGAACGATTAGAACAAGCTTCATTTACTGATGTTTGGTACAAAGAGGGAGAAGCCCTTGTTGTCAAAAAAGATTCCACTATCCAAACTAAGGGTGATTTGAAAGATAAAGTCATCGGCGGACAGAAAGGCACAGCCTTCCTTGAAGTCGCACAAAAATGGGTTTCCGAAGGGAAAGCCAAAGACTTAAAAATATTTAGCAACCAAGCCGAACTCATGATGGCTGTTACCACAGGAAAAATTGATGCCTGCGTAACAGACGGTATCGTGGCTGGCTATACACTCAAACAAGACTCCAGTTTGAATTTGAGAATCGTAAGTCCATATGATGCCGAAGCTGCAGGTAAAATTGGTGCTGCTTTGCGCTTTGAAGACAAAGATTTCAATGCCGAAGTTAGTAAAACTTTAAATGAGATGAAGCAAGATGGAACCTTAATGAAAATTCTACAAGAATTTGGCTTGAATCAAGATTATTTTGTATCCATTGAAGATGGAAAAACAAAAAATATTAAATAAACACGATATAACGCACTAAGAAAGCAACATGTATATTGACAAGTTCATCCCACAGAATGCAAAAATAGATAGACGTGATTCCTCACGTCTATCTATTTTTTAAATCCCTATAAAAACTTTCATGCACGCCTATAGCCATAAGAAGTATTATTGTTTTATAGTCATACTCATATGCCAATAAGATTTGTTGATCATGCATACGGAACTTATACACTCGTACGCCTGCCAAGTCGCCGGTTTTTAGTTCTCCCGCCTCGGGCTGATTGATAATGTGTCGTATCGCTACATTGACGTCACTACGCTCATTCTCCCGAAGCTTCTTATATGCCCGTTTAAAAGTCGGAGTCTGCAGTAATTCTATCATTCTTCGAAGCTAAACGTTTCATGCTCATTCATATTTTTGGCTATTAGTATATCTCTAATAAATTCAATCGGCAGGTCTGGATTTTCCAATGCTAACTTACCAAGTTTTGCCCAATAAGCGATCTGCAGAGGTACTGTTCTGGATTCGGCTAACGCCGTCCGCTTAGCTTGGTCATAAAGCTCTTCATCAATACGAATCGCAATACTCATACAAGAACCTCTCCTTTCATTTACTACAGTATATGAATTTATTGTATCATGTTGCTACATTTGTAACAACAGTATTCCCAGAAGCATTTAAATTATACATCAAAAACCTCCACAACAATCTGCGAATGCATGATTTTTGTGGAGGTTTTGAATAAGTTCAAACTCAAAGTCTCTATAAATATTTACGTGGATCAACAATTTTGCCTTCTAATACTGCCGCTGCCACCGTTGCTGGCGAAGCGAGGAAAATTTCTGATTTTGGTCCACCCATCCTGCCTAAAAAATTTCGGTTATTGGTCGCAATTACCGTCTCACCATCAGATACGATTCCGCCACTTCTACCACAGCATAAACCGCACCCAGGTGGATTTACGATGGCTCCAGCTTCCACTAGGATTCCAATAAAGCCCTTTTTTACAGCTTCCGCATAAATACTGCGACTCGCCGGGGTCACAATCAGCTTTGTATAGGGAGCAATTTTCCGTCCTTTTAAGATATTTGCCGCGACTTCCAAATCTTCCAACCTGCCATTTGTGCAGGAACCAATAAATCCTTGATCGATTTTGCGACCACTCATTGCTTCTACCGTCTTCACGTTATCGACATTAGAAGGACAGGCAACAATCGGAGCAAAAGTCGAGGCATCATATTCAAAGACTTTTTCATAATGAGCATCCCCATCGCTCTTTAAGTCTTGATAATCCGCTCCATCTACGCCACTAAAGGCAAAGGTTTTCTCGTCGGGTTCAATCACACCAACCTTTGCCCCAGCTTCTACTGCCATATTACAAAGCGTCATTCTTCCCGCTACACTTAATTCCTTAACCGTTGACCCGCCAAACTCCATAGCTTTATAGGTAGCGCCATCCACCCCAATGTCGCCAATAATTTTAAGAATAATATCTTTGGCAAACACGCCCTCAGGCAATTTACCATTAATGTTAAACTTAATGGTTGGCGGTACCTTGATCCACAATTCTCCAGTACCAAAAATAGCAGCCATTTCGGTATAACCAATACCAGTAGCAAAAGCGCCGACTGCACCATAAGTCGTCGTATGAGAATCCGTGCCAAACGTTACTTGCCCTGGAACCACATATCCTAACTCAGGCATTAATTGATGACAGACTCCATCCGTACGATGAACTGCGTTGATCCCCTGCTCGATTGCAAAGGCATCGCCAATTTGATGATGGCGAAAATCTTCAATAAAGCTAGTGGGCACAAGGTGGTCATAAACAAAAACAATTTTATCAGGATTCCACACCTTCTCAAAACCCATTTCGCGAAATTTGCCAATGACAAAAGGAGTAAATATATCATGAACCATCACCCGGTCAACATTGACAATCACTAAATCACCGGCCCTGATGGAGCTTTTTCCCGTATTTTTCATTATTATTTTTTCAGTTAATGTATAACCCACATCGCCACTTCCTTTCTCGCCAATGTTTACTTACCATTCTTTTTTCGCATAAACGGGACTAGCCCGCCCGCTTCTACCATCTGCAATAGATCTTCTGGGATAGACGCTACAGGAAAAGCTTTATCTCCCAGAAAAACACGGCTCTCTGCCAGTTGAACCGCTACCTGATCTCCCTCATTGCAACAGTCATACAAGGCATTATTTTCAAGAAGTAACAATCCATTGTTAAATGCATTCCGATAAAAAATCCGCGCATAGGACTTGGCAATTACACAGCTAACCTTAAGAGCCGCTATTATTTCTGGAGCTTGCTCTCGCGATGAGCCGCAACCAAAATTTTTCCCCGCTACGATAATATCTCCTGGCTGTATTAGTCCTGCTAGTTCTGGTCTTAAAGGATGAAAGGCATACTTCTTCATCGCCTCTACACTCTCTAATGCGAGAAACTGCGTAGGTATAATGATATCCGTATCAATATCATCCCCTAGTTTCCATACCTTCCCTGTAAAGCTCTTTTTCATCCCATCATCCCCCTTGGGTCCGTAATTTTACCGGTAAGAGCGGAAGCCGCCACCGTCGCTGCCGAGGCGAGATAAACACTGGAATTAGGATGACCAGCTCGACCTTTGAAATTTCGAGTCCCGGTGGAGATCAGTGTTTCCCCTTCGCCAATGACACCTTGACATCCACCCCAGCAAACACTGCAATTCGCATTCAGTACCATGGCACCACTTTCTACAAAAATATCGACTAACCCTTCTGTTAACGCCTGCAGATAGACTTCCTTCGAAGCAGGCGAAATGAGTAATTTCATATAAGGAGCCACTTTTTTTCCCTGCAAAATTTGCGCGGCAACCCGCAATTCTTCAATTCTACCATTATTACAGGAACCAATAAATGCTTGGTCAATTTTAACATCACCAATTTCCGTGACCACCGCAATATGATCCACATTGTGAGGAATGGCGACGATCGGCTCTATATCAGCAAGATTGTACGTATAGATTTTCTCATACACTGCATCTTCATCACTTTGAAAAAGAAACATCTCATGACGTCCTCTAGACTTCACATAGTTAATCGCCCGTTCATCTGGTTCAATTAAACCGCTCTTTGCCCCTGCTTCTACTGCCATATTACATAAAACCACGCGATCATCGATGGTTAAGTTTTTTATTGCTGGGCCAGCAAATTCCATAACTTTATACGTTGCACCATTGGCTCCAATATCACCAATGATTTTTAAAATCAAATCTCTGGCATATACCCCTTCCTTGAATTCACCTTCCAACACAAATTTCAAGGTTTCTGGCACCATTAACCATGTTTCCCCCGAATGCATAATCGAGGTAAAATCCGTACAGCCAACGCCGGTACCAAAAGCACCTAATCCACCATAGGCACAAGTATGAGAATCCGCTGCAACAATCAGCTGCCCTGGTACAACATAATCCTCAATCATAATTTGGTGGCAAACGCCAGCCCCTTCATAAAAAGGAATCTGATGTTTTTGAGCGAAATTTCGCATTTTTTTATGAGCTTCCGCCGTTTTGGGACTTTCAGCTGGTATATTATGATCGACAATAAAAACGACCTTCTCAGGATCAAAGACTTTTTCCCCATGTAGCTGATTTTCAAAAATATCAATATTTAAATGTGTTGTCCCATCATTACTCATACAAAGATCAACTTTTGCATTAATAATTTCTCCGGGCCTTACACTCTCTTTGCCACAGGCCCTCGCCAAAATTTTTTCACCGATTGTCATTCCCATCACGATTGCCTCCGTTACTTTTTATTTAAAAATCCAATCAGGCCACCCGCTTCTAATATCTTCATTACATGTGCTGGTAATGCTGTTGAAGTAAACTGTTCCTGAGTTTTAAGATTGTGAATCGTGCCCTGCTGCACATCAATTTCCAGTGTATCCTGATTTTCCGTTTTTTCGTAGATTTCCTTACAAACTAGCACCGGCAGCCCGATATTAATGGCATTTCTAAAAAAAATTCGGGCGAAGGATTTGGCAACTACCGCACTTACGCCCAGTGCTTTTAGTACTAACGGCGCTTGTTCCCTCGAAGATCCTAAACCAAAATTTTCACCG
>Ga0209415_10012058_pt1 | contig 14459 bp, 18 predicted proteins | sample PeaSoiSIISIP2007_FD_187696 | JGI IMG/M metagenome (GOLD analysis project Ga0209415, IMG submission 187696) | Peat soil microbial communities from Weissenstadt, Germany - SII-SIP-2007 (SPAdes) (version 2) | ecosystem: Environmental > Terrestrial > Soil > Wetlands > Peat | place: Germany...
CACGCGCCCGTAGCTCAGCGGATAGAGCGCTCGCCTCCGGAGCGAGAGGTCGCTGGTTCGATCCCAGCCGGGCGCGCTGTGATTCTTGGCTCTACAGAGCGAGTTCTTGGCGCCCCCTCGCTGCCGCCCACGGCGCCTCACCCGCTGAATCGGGCTCATTGGCCCTTTCGGTGGCCTAAACCGCATTGCGCCCGCCGGTAGCGCCCGGTCACGTGTATCGCGCCGCTGCCGTTCCCGTTGAAGTGGTGCGGGGCGCTCGCGCGATCCCCGTCGAGGTGCACCACGACTGGGTGGACGTGCTCGCTGCGGTCGCAGGTATCGCTGGCATCGTTGGCGCACTCGTGGCGATCATCGCGCTCGTGATTGCCCGCGGAGCGGCCGCCGACGCGAAGGTCCAGCGCGAAGTCGCCGAAGCGCAGCGGAAGGAGCTCAACCGGCGTGCCGTCCCTGTCGCCGAGCTAGACGTGAGCGCCGCGCAGCCGGCCGACCCGAGCGTGCGCTGGGTCGTGCTGGTGCTGGGGCTCCACAACGAGGGCGACCGGGCCGCCCAGCGCGTGCACCTCAACTTTCTGATTCCTCGACCGCTCGTGTGGAAGCGCATCGACCAGTTCGGGAACGACAACCCCGAGGGCAAGATCGCTGCGACGCCGGAGCGACTCGGCGACCACGACAAAGGCGCCCAGTACTGGGACATCGACGTCGGGTGGCTCGTTCCCCACGGCGGGATGCATAGGGTGCTCTACATGCGCCTGATCAATCCCGCGGCTGGCACCTACGTGTTGAAGGCAGCGGTCATGAACGACGACCTTCCGGGCGGCGTCCAGGCGCACTACTGGCGGCTGACGGTGCCGGACATCGGGGGACCGCCCGCCAGCGTCGAGCCGATCGAGCCGCCGAGCTAGGCCGCGACCACTTCCCGCGCAGCTGCGTCCGCCGCCTGGTCCCCCTCGACGAGCCGCCGCAGTGCTGCCTTCTCGTCCTCGCCGCGGCGCATCGCCTGCCGGTAGACGCGCAGCGCTAGCTCAGGGTCGGTGTGCCCCATTTCGTCCATCACAACGCCGGGGTCCTCGCCGAGCGCGTAGAGCAGCGAGCAGAAGGTGCGGCGCAGCGAGTGCGGCGTGATGCTGGCCGGCAGCGGCGGTAGACCATCCGCCTCAAGCTGAGCGTTGGCGCGCCCCACCGCCCCGGTGCCCGCCTTCTCCTGCTCGCCGTCCTTCACGACCGCGGGGCGGCCAAGCACGCGGTTGCGGAAATTCTCCGGGCTCATCCGCCCGCCGCCTCGCGTACCGAACACGTAGGAGGCCTGCGGCGCGTCCTGGTGGCGGCCGCGGAGCGCGAGCAGCTCGTCGCGCAGCGCACCTCGGACCTTCACCTTGCGCCGCCCGGCGTCGGTCTTGGCCTCGCCGACGTGAAGCCATCCGCCGGCGAGGTCAACGTCGCGCCAGCGCAGCGCGCACAGCTCGCCGATCCGCAGTCCAGCGAACACAAGCACCGCGAGCATCGCGCGGCGCTCGACGTGCCGGCGGTCCTTCGCCGCCTTGCCGTCCAACTCACCGGCGGCGTCGAGCAGCGCCACGATCTGCCCGGCGCTCTCGAGGTAGGACCTTGCGGGCGCCCGCTCCCGAACGCGGAGGTCGCGGTCGCGCGCAGCGTTGTGGTCGATCAGCTTGCGTTTCACCGCGCGCTCGAGGATCGCCCCGAGCAGCGTGAGCGTCATGTTGATCGACCGAGCGGAGAGCGGGTCCGTCCTCTCGCCGGTGTCCTGGCCCCTGTCGTAGATGACGCCCCCGCGCTTGCCCGCGATGTAGCGCTCGATCGTGGCGAACGTGATCGCGTCGAGGCGCATCTCGTTGAAGTAGGGCGCGAGGTGCACGGTGAGCCGCCACCAGTAGTCAGCCTGCGTGCTCGCCGCGAGCTGCCCCTTCGAGAGCGACCACCATTCCATCCCGAACTCGCCGAACGTCGGTGCGGGCTCGGCCGCCTGCGTCCGCGCCTCGGCCACTCCCGCCGGGTCGATGCCGCGTTCGACGTCGGCGACCGCCTGCCAGAGCTTGCGCTCGGCCTGCGCGGCGCTCACCGGCCCGAGCGGTATCCGGCGGCGCTTGCCATCAACGGTCAGCCGCAGCGAGCGATAGGTGCGCCCGTCTTTGCCGACGTGCTCCGTAATGCTGCCGGTCCCTGGCCGTGCCATCAGTGCTCACCCCCGAACAGTGCCTCTACGGGCTCACCGAGCTCGCACGCGATCGCGAGGGCGATCTCCACGCTCGGCATCTGACGGCCCGCCTCGATACGGGCGATGGTCTGCCGGCCGGCGCCGATCCGCTCCGCAAGGGCTTGCTGTGAGAGTCCTGCGCGCTTGCGCGCCTGTGCGACGCGGTGCCCGCGCTCGGGCGCACGGGTAGCCTTCTGTCTTGGCATGGGAGCTCTGACCTCCTGTGTCCGGCCCCCGGCCGTTGGCGCGGTGCGGGGGCGCTTTTCGTTGTTTGACATCGTACCGTAAACGGTACTCGCGGCAGCGGACGTGCCTCGGCGATCAGCCGCCCCCGGGGCCTGATAGCCGCCGGCGCGCCTCGCATGCGGCGTCCTCTAGGCGGCGGAGAACGGCGTCCAAGTTCTGGATCGTCTCGGACGTCAGCTCGCTCGCCGCGTCGCTCGCGGCGTCGAGATGACTCTCGAGCAGCCAGGCGACGTCAACCGCCTGGCTGATGGCCTCCGCCGTGCCCTGCGGATCCCCGTAGCTGAGCGTCTGGAGCCGCTCGGTGAGGCGCTCAGCGTTGCGCTCCGTCGCGAGAGGACCGCGCCGCAACGTCTGCGCTGCCCATGCGACTTCGAGGTCTTCTGTCGCGTCGTCGGTCAGCGCCAGGATGCGGTCGTCCGCGCGGAGCTCGGCCACGTCGACGTTGAAGCAGTAGCGCAGCTCCGCGATCGCTCCGTGCTCGAATGTGTCGCACGCGGCCAGCGGGAAGCGGCCGAAGGTGGGCATGTCGGTCAAGCGCTCGACGTCCCCCTCCGCGGCGGGCACCACGGGCGCGAACAGGAGGCGACCTCGTTTGCGGCGACGGCTCCGTCCGACGACGAGTGCAGTGTCGACCGCGCAGCTGTCGGTTAGGAGGATCGCTCGAGTAGGCGCCTGGAGCTTCATGTTGCTGGCGTGCGCGAGCGCGTGATGCTTGTCAGCGTGCTGATCCACCGTCGGCGAGTACACGGGAAGCAGCTCGCTGTCGGTGTCGGTTAGCACCAGCTTCGGCGAGTAGACCGGGAGCAGCTCGCTCTCCGCGTCGGACAGCTCCCGGTTGACGGCTGCCGCGAGTCGTTCCGCGCCGCCCCGGGGCATGGGACCGCCGCCAAGCGCACGAGTGTCGCCCGCGGCGTAGACGTCGATCAGGTGGTCACTCTCGAAGATATCGCCGAACGAGATCTCCTCGCCGGGATCCCGATACACAGCTAGCGTCGGCGCATCGTGCCGCCGCCGCGCCAGGCCCGCGACCGTAGACCCCCGCTACGCGCGAGGATCAGCTCGCCCTCGGATGCCGGATCGGCCGTCGGCGCGGCGCGGCCGACGTGGCTCGCCGCAGCCGCAGCCTGCTGCTCAACGAACCAGCGCACGAGTCCCGCGTCAGCCTGGGTCTCGTCGGCCTCCTCGATGGCGACGTACTCGGCGGCGTCGTCAAGGATGTACTCGCCAGGCGCGAGGTGGTGTGCGCCGAGCACCCCCGGCCAGCCGACGACTTCAATCACGCGATCGCACGACCCGCGGACCATCGCAGCGGCGATCACATTCAGGGGGAGCGCATCCTGTGCAAGATGCTCCTGTGCGTCGGCCACGGCACGCCCCGCGCGCCACGTGCCGACGTTGAGGAACAGCGCCCCCCTTTCCGCAGTGCAGTTGTGCTGCTTGATTCGCTCGGGCATGTAGCTCATCCGTCGGCAGCCTCCTTTTCCAACTCGAAATACGCCAGGCCCATCTCAGCGATAAGCGTCTTGAGCGTGTCGGTCTTCTCGATCGCGCGGGTGACCACCTTCTGCAGCGAGCGCAGGTCGGCCTCGTCCATCGCGATGAACACGAGCTCGCTCTCGCCGTCGCGGTTCCACGTCTGGATCTGCAGCGACTCCACGATCACGGCACCGCGAGGCGACTCGGCGAGCTCGTCGCGGAACACCGGCCGCATGTCGGTGACGATCCGCGCGGACTGGAAGTTGCGGTCGTGCAGCGTTTGTAGATCGGACGCCACGCCGGTGGTGCCGAGCACCTCTGTGCCGAGCAGCCCCGTTGCCCGCTCACACAACCGTGCGCGCGCGATGTCGTCCAGCTCGAGGTCGGTCGAGTTGCTCAACCGCTGGGCGATCTGCGCCGGTTTCAACTCCCGCATCTGCCCGCGCAGCGCGAGCAGAGGCAGCGCGAGGCGCTTCTCGCCGGGCGTCGCTCCCTCGCCAACCGCCGACGTGACCGCCCGCTCGATGCTCGACATCGGAGCGAAGGGCTCGAGGGCGGCCACCGCCGCGACAAGCGTCGCGGCGTCCTCGTCGGGCAGCGTGGCGAGCTTCGTGAGGCCCTCGCGGTATGGGAACGGGATCGCGAACTCAGCCACGACAGCAGCCGAAGTTCAGGCGCGGGAACCCCCGGTGCGCACCGACCGGGACAACGGTGGGTGTGTCGGCTCGAGGAGACACGGTGAGAGGACCTGCCGTACGTCCACTTGCCCTGCCGCGGCAACTGTCGCAGGGCCGGCGGCGGCAACTGTAACAGGGCGGTGCCGGCGGAGGGCGCAGGTACCACACGAGCCGTCCCCACCACGGGGCTCGGTGCGCGGACGCGCCGGGTCGGACCTGGCCGCCCACTCCCCCGAGCTACGCCCGCGACCGCATGAATAGCCAGCCGAGCCACGCCGCGAACACGAGGATCACGAGCACGACCGCCTTCCCCGTCAGCAGCCCGAACGCGAACGCGAGAGCGAGCACGCCGAGCAGGCTGCCTCCGTGAAAGCTGCGCCACACACGCCTGGCCTGCCACCAGGCCCACGCGCTCGGGAAGTCCTGCTGCCGCGGGCGGCTCATCGTGGCCAACACGATACGCGCCGCTGGCGGCGAACGTGCCTATTCGATCGCCGACGTGCTCGCGGCTTCGCGTTCGGCCTGCAACAGCCACGAACACCGGGTCCGCAGACGGAAGGCTAGGCGCTGCCCCGGCCTTCGCCGCCGGTCTTTCAGAGGTCGAGTTGCCATAGAACGCTCTCGCTCGGCACGCCCCCGAGCATCGCGAGGCGCCGTTGGGGCACAGCGCGATTCCGCGGGTTCACGCCCGGGAGGTCGCCGACCGGCATTGCGTGCATCACGGCGTCGAGCATCGTCGTGATGTTGGCAATAAGCGTGTCGAGGAGCAAGGCCGGATCAGCGAGATGTCGACCGCTGACATGCTTAACGACACCCCAGGGGCTAGGGCCGCCGAGGTTGCGCATCGCCGAAAGCAGCTGCTTCACGCTGTTGGCGGGGAGCTCGATCACGGTCGTTACCTGCGTGCGGCTGATCGCCACGGCGAGCGGATTGAGCTGCGTAGCGTGGATCGTGTTGCGAAGCTCGCTGAGGATCGTCACGGCGTGGAGGTGGGACGTTCCGCTGAACACGCTGTCCAGCGCATTGGAGGCGGCGCATGCGCGCTTACGCCACGCTCGATTGAGCCAAGCGACGCTCTGATCGCCGCCGGTCAGCGAGAGAAGGTGGTGTGCGATCCGCGCCGACGCGTCGATGGCGCCCGCCAGTGTCAGCGTGGCGAGGTCGAAGGCGCTCAGCGCCTCATCCGCCGCGTCGTTGTCCTGAGGCCTGTTGAGCGCCCAGTACATCGTGTCGCGCGCGATGAGCGTCTGCTGCAGGCGACCGTAGACGGCCTGGGCAAGCTCGAGCGGCCGGCGATCGCCACCGCTCTGAGCGTGTTCGGCGAGCGCTGTAAGCACCGTCCAGCCTTGCGGCACGAGCTCGACGGCTGCGCGCGAGTAGAACGTCCCGCGGGTCATCGTCGTGGTGCCGTGGCCACGCGAGTCCCGCCAGCCGATAAAGCGGTCCTGTGCCCTGAGGTAGAGGCTGACCAGGGGCAGCGCCTGCAGTGGCGTCGCTATTAGCACCCCGTCGGTGACTTCCCAGCGGGCGGTGCGCAGGTAGGGGCGGTGCGTAATGAACATGTCGGCGCCCACCACTGCCGCAGCCTTGGCCGCGATCGCATCGAGCCGGCGTCGGAGTCCGGCCTCTCGTGCGTCCAGCTCTGCGTAGGCCGGGTCCTCGAAGTCCCGCTCTGCGACTTCGGGGGCGTCTCCCACGACGGCGGCCTCCAGCACGGAGTCGTCGTCGGCAGCGACGACCGGCCAGTGCTGCATGCCGCCCAGGTCGCGTTCGCCGACGACAAGCCAGCCGCTCACCGCCTCGCTCGATAGCGGATTGGCCTGGCGCGCCAGCTCCGGCGGCGGCCCCGCCTCGCTGTAGCGAAGGGTGCGCACGAACTCGTGACTGAGCAGCCCCGCGAGCAGCAGCTCCCGGCTCGGGAGGTCGTTGTCGCTGAGCCCATCGAGCAGCTCCGCATCCACGACGACGGACAGGACCTCGAGGTCCGGACGCCGCGAGAACGGTGTGCGCCTGCCGGGCCGCTGGACCTCAGGCCAGTGAGCGTCCTGGGTCAGACGGTGCCGTGGTGGCGCGAAGCGAAGCATCTGCGAAACCTGACCGACGGCCCGAAGTGGGGCGCTCAGGCTCCCGACTTGTTCGCCGTCTGGCCCTGGGCGATCTGCTCGGGGGTGAGCTTCGGCGTGCCGCGGCGCACGTCGGTCACGCCGGTAGGGGCGACCTGCAACTGCAGCGAGACGCCGGGCTCGGCCTGCGTGGCCGTCTGGCCGCGGCGCAGTCTGTCTCGCGCCTCCTGTTCCGCTTTACGGACGGACTCGGTGAGCGACTTCTCGTGCAGGCGGGCCTCCTCCGCGGCCATCGCAGCGTCGGCGTTCTCGGGCACCGCCAGCGACTGGATCTCGGCCTCGAGCGCGTCGATGTCGGCCTTGCGCGCCTTCATCCTGGCCCCCACCTTGTTCAGGTCGGGGCTCTGAGGGGCCGGCCGCTGCCCCTCGACGGCGCCCGTCAGCTGCTGCCGCTGGGCCTCGAGCACATGGTGACGCAGAACGGCGACCGCCTGGCGCAGCTCAGGCGAGGAGTGCGTCGCGCCGACGCCCGACTCCGAGGCCTTGCCCAGGACGTCGAAGACGGCCGCGTCGAGCCGCTGCTCGAGGCGGAGCTTGTCCTGCAGCAGGCGCTTAGCGGCGATCCACGTCCACCGACGGCTGGCGCGCTCGCTGTGGTAGAGCCTGCGTCCGTAGACGCCGTAGATGATGCCGCCGGTGACCGCGGCCCCGCACGCGATCGCGGCGATAGCCGGCAGTGAGTAGGCGGCGATCCCGACCCCGACGACCCCCAGCACCAGGGTCTTCAGCAGCGACGCGGTGAAGTACCGGCGCCCATGGTCGAGCACCCAGCGGCCGACGGTCCGCAGAGCACGCTTGACGTCCTCCTCGACGACCTGCTCAGGGTGCTTGTCGGTCACATGATCAATCTAGCGCGCGCCTCGGGAGGATCAGACCCGGCGCGAGCGCCTCCGTGCGCGACTTCTGTGCGCTTTCCCCGGCCTGGGTGGCCCCTGAGCCGGGCGAGGCGGTCAGCGACCGACGAGAAACCGTCCACGGTGTCGCCGGCGAGCAGCCTGCGCAGGCGGCTGGCCTCGGCGCGACACGCCGGCGAGCAGTATCGGGCCTGGCGCCGGCGGCCGTCTAGGGAGGCACCGCAGAGGGGGCAGCGCCTCACAGCAGGTCTCTCGCGCGCCGGTCGTTCCCAGCCTGCGCCCGGTCGGCGGCGATCTGCTGCTCGAGCGTCGCGGCCTGCTCGGCCTGGGCCCGTGCGTCCGCGGCCGTGTGCGCGACCAAGGCGCCTTCCTGCGATGCCGCCGCGAGCTCGTCAGCAGCAGCCGCCAGCGCACGCGCCGCCCAGTCCGTTCGATGCCGGGCACGGTCGATCCGCTCGCGCGCGAGCACGCTCATGTCACATCCAGACGAACGCCCGGGCATCGACAGAGACCCGGGCGCCCGCTCCACATGAGGAGGTGCCGATCAGCGGGGACATCTTCGCAGCGGCGGCGGATGCTAGGCGGCGACCCCCGACCTGTGCATCTGGCTCTTGCGGTATCCGAGCGAGCGCTGCATCTGCGCCTCGTGGGCGGCCGCGCGCTCGGCCTCGCGCAGCGCTTCCTCGGCCCTCGCGCGCTCGCTGGGCGTCACGTCCTCGGCCTTCGCGAGCGCGACCCGCGCGTCGTGGAGCTGCACGAGTGCCGCCTCGCACTTGCTCATGCCCTCGGCGGTCTCCTCTTCGGCCTCGGGTTTGCGGCCGAGAGGCTCCTCGCGCTCGGAGCCGAGCTCGCGCGGCCGGCGCACCTCGGTCGCGCCCTGGTCGCGCCACTGCAGCGGCTGGCCGTGGACGATCGACTCCAGCTGTGACGTCGCCGCGCCGAGGATACGCGGATTGCTCACTCCGCTGAGCAGCTTCAATGCTCGAGCCGCGATGTCGCGGTCGGCGCCCGTCACCCCATAGTCAGAGGCGCTGCCACTGAGTGGGATCGGGCTGCCGATTGAGGTTGTGGGGAGTCCCATTTTCGTCAGATCCTTTCGATGGGTGAGAGTGTGAGTGTTTCACTACTTCGCTGGCGAGGCCAACGGCCGCTCTGGCGCCGGGTCGGCGAGATTCACCATCCGCCCGGAACCGGCCCGTGCGAGGTGGTGACGCATCGCGCCCGCGATCGCCGGACTCGGACTGCCGCCGCGCCCCCATGGGCGCTCGCCAGAGGCGACGGCGGACTCATGGTGGGTGAGGAACACGTCGGAGTAGGTGGCAATCGCCTCCGCGGCCGCCGCCATCGCCTCGTCACACCGTCGCCCCGCCTCCTGCAGCTGCCTGCGAAGCTTGCGCTCGCGCTCGCGCGCCTTGCTCAGAGCCTCGGCCTCGGCCTGCGCCTGCGCCTCAGCGTCGCGGCGCTGGCGCTCCTCACGGGCGAGCGGGATACGCGCGAGCTCGGCGTCGGCCGCGCTGATCTCGCTCTCGACGTTCGCGAGTTCCTGTCGGGCGTCCTCGTCGGTGAGCGCGTCCAGGCTGAGCCGCTGCTGCTGCTCGCGCAGCTCGACTAGACGGCGCTCGGCGTCTGTAGCCAGCAGGGTGAGCTCGTCCGGCGCGACCTCGGGCTCCGCGACCGGCTCGGATGAGGGCGCAGCGAGCTCGGCCTCGACCTGCTCCCGCGTCGGGCTAAGCCACGGCTGTTCCTCGAGCTCCTGCGGCGTGTTTGGGTACACCTGCGCGAGCCGCGCGACCGCATCGACATGGCTCAGCCCGTCGAGGAGGCGCGATTTCCGGTACAGGTCCGATGGGCCGGTCGCGGTGAGTCGAGCGCGCTGCTTCGCGCGCTCGTCGCCGGCCGCGTTCACTACGATCACGCCGCCATCGAGCCGGGCAGGCGCGGTCGCCTGGTTGAGCGCCTCGGTCGCCTCTAGCATCGCTTGGCTGTCACTGACTGTCATTGGTTCCCTTTCACTTGTGGTGGATTCTCCGCCGTCGATCGGCGGACGCCGACCGGGCACACGTGGCAATCGAGCGCCGCAGCCGCCGCTCGCCGAGCTGCCCGGCGCCCGTCACAGAAGCGCGCGAGCAGACGTCCACATCGACGGCAGCGTGCGTGATACATGGCCGGAGCACCCAGACCGGGACTCGCCGCGAGCTGTATTACCGGCTTCACCGCGCGGCCATCCCCCGCTGCGATTCCAGCCGCGCGCGACGTTCGGCACGCCGCTTCGCAAGCCGCGCCGCACGTTCGATCCGCCGCCGCGCCCACTCCCCACGATCCACCAGCGGCGGGCGCCCGCGAACCGCCTCGACGCGCCAGACGGTCATGCCGGGCCGCCTCTCCCGCCCAGAGACGGGTGCAGGGAGCGGATTGTGTTGCCCAGCGAGGGCGCCACACCGCTGAGGAGCGACGTCCGACCTTCGCGGCGGTCCTGCGCGTAGGCGCGCTGCGCGACTGCGAGGGTGACGTGCTGGGCCAGGTAGCCGGCCTGCTCCATTGGATCGGCCTGCGCCCACACCGCCTCGACCTCCTCCGACTCGCGCGCCGCTTCGCGCCGACGCTGCAGCACGTCCTCGGCCAACTCGGGCCTCAGGCCAGCCAGCCGCGCGCGCTCCTCCTCGCTGAGACCGAGCGCGGCCGCCTCAGCGTCCAGGTCAGGCTCGCCCACGTCGATCGGGGCCTCGTCCACTGGGGAGCCCTCGGGCTCGTCGTCATCGTCGTCGAGCTCGTCCTCCTCGAGCGGCGCGTCGCTGCCAAGGTCGGGCATCGCCGGCGCGGCCAGCGGCGCGGGCGCGCTCGACTCCCCCGCAGGAGTCAGCTGCCGAGCGAGCACCGCAAGGACCGCAGCACGCGCCTCTCCCACCAGCGCCGCCGGCGCCCGCAACGGCTCACCGCGGCCCGCCTGGCGCAAGAGCTCTGCAAGCAGCTTGCGGACAGCCCCACCGGTGTCGAACGGCACGCCGACCGCCTCGCAGAAGCGCTCGAGCACGGTGACCAGCAGCTTGTCGCGTGCCTGGTCAAGACGCAGGCCCTCACGTTCAGCATCGGCGAGGCTCGCTTCGACGCTGCGGGCTGTAAGCGTCCACGACTTCGCGCTGATCGCTTCTTCGCGGGCCCGCACAGCCTCACCGGTCGCCGCCAACGTCTCGTACCGACGCCCGGCCGCCGCCGCGTGACGGCGCGCCTCCACGAGCTGGCGGCGCAGCGCCTCCACCGGATCAGCGTCCGCGCCGGGCAGCGCCCCATCGTCCAGCGCTACACCGCTTGCGAGCGGCACCGACTCCGCCAGCGCACCACCGTCCGCCAGACGCTTCCTCCACGTTCGCAGAGTCGAGGTCGAGACACCCAACTCAGCCGCTACCGCCCGCGCACCCTCCCTTTCCACGCGTTGCAACGCAGCCTCCTTCGCAACGCGATCGAAACGGCGCGCGGGACGGCCGCCAGCCTCCTCAACCGCGAGGCGTTCCCGTTCCCGACGCTTCGGCCTACCAGCCACGCCCCACCCCCCTCCAGTGGGACGCCCAATTCCGCGGATAGCACTCGGATTTTGTGGCACCTACCCGCGACGTGTTCGCGGATCGCCGATAATTCTGGGGGCTCATCGGGTGGCCTTTCGTCGGGGTTTGCGGGGGCTGCGGCGCCGCGGTGCAGGGCTCTCCTGGACGGCGCCGAGCACGCGGGTGCGCAGGTAGGTGGCGCGCATCCACGGCTTCCATCCGGGGACCCCGGCGCGACGGTGGGCCTCGCGGACGGCTTCGGCGCGGGCGTCGCGGGCGGAGTACGCGCGGACCTCGATCACGGCGGCCTCGATCGACCAGCGGGCGACCGTGTGGGGCGCCACCTCGACGCGCCAGCCGGGCGCGGGCCGCGGGGTCATGCGGCACCTCGGGCGCTCGCGCGCTCGGCGGTCTCGCGCGGCCGAGAGGGCAGGATCTCGCTGGGTTTGGGCCGACGAGAGGCCAACGAGCGCCGGCTGCGGGGCGCCGGCGCCTCCGATGTCCCGTCAGCACTGGGCGTATGGCCCTGCGACGTCTCGCTCGTGTAGCGGGAGAGCGCAGCGCGAGCGGTCTCCTCGTCGAAGCGGAGCCGCGGCTTGCGGGCCTTCCCTGTGCCAGGGTCGACGCCGGTCGGGCCCAGCCTCACGACGCCGAGCTCGTCCGCGTGGTTGCGCACCCACCACGCCGAGACGGCGAGCCGCTCCGCAAGCTCAGAGACGCCGAGGAGCGGCCGCTCGGACGCCTGGTCGGCCACCTCGCAGTTGGAGCGGCCGGCGGTCGGCGCCTGCAGCTTCGCAGCCACCAGGCAGGCCAGACGCTCGAGCTGCACGTCGCTGAGCTCGACCGCAACCGGTGCGAGCGCCGCGCCTACATCCGCGCCGTTGGAGTGCGCCGCGCTCACGCCGGGCTCCCGTCGTTTAGACGCTCGCGCAGCACGCCGTGACAGCGCCCGCAGCGCTCCCCGTGCTCCTGGTCGCCGCCGTCGGCGCACGTGCACGCCGGGTGGGCCGTCGCGTGGCGCAGACGCGCCTGCCGGCCGCCACGGTCAGCAGCCAGACGGGCCCACGCGGCGAGGAGGTCCTGCTCGTCCTCGACGCTCCCACCGGCCCGCTGCACGGCCAGCGCCACGGCATCGGAGAGCCCGGCTCGCGCGCGCACACGCGCGTCGCCGCTGCCTGCCGCGGAGCGCGCGGGCGGGCGGGTCATCCTGTCGCCTCTCTGACTGTGGCGGGGAGTGCGTCGAGCGGGTCGAGCTCATCCGTCCCTGCCGTCCCGGACGATTGCTGCCGGGCAGTGGCAGCCTCTCCTGCCGCAGCCGTATGTATACGTCTGGACGGCTGCGCGGAGAGGGTGCTGCCGTCCTCTCCGTCCTCGCCGGTGGGACGGCTGGTGTGGACGGCTGGGCGTAGGTGCCGGTAGGGGCTGTAGCGGGTGCCCTCGCCGGTGCGCTGCACGTGCCCGGCGTCCATGAGTGCGGCGAGGGTCTTGTGCCACTTGCGGCGGTCGGCTCCGAGAGCCTGCGCGAGGTCGTCGAGCGTCACGCCGTCGCCGGTCTCGGGGACCGCCTCTTGCAGCCGCTCGGTCCAGCCGACCTCGGCGGAGCCTTCGCGGTCGGCGGCCTGGCCGATGACTCGGTAGCCGGTCGTGGCGGCGTAGTCGAGCACGAGCACGGGCGGCGCGGTCCACCGCGGCGTGATGACGAGCCGGCGGTGGTTGGCGGGCGCGTCCTCGATCTTCTCGAGCTCGGCGAAGCAGTCCACGCCGCCGGCGATCGCGGTGGTGCCGCGAATCGCATCGCCGTCCTCGCCGCCTCCCTTGCGGGTGTGAGCGGGGAGCCAGACGGCGCAGCCGGTGCACGTGATCTCGATCAGCGCGTCGATCAGCGGCTGCACGGCGCCGCTGTCCTTCTCGGCGTCGGGGCCCAGGCCGTTCCAGAACGAGAAGGTGTCGACGACCGCGAGCACCGCGCCGACCTCGCGCACGGCCGTGGCCGCATCGGCGATGAGGTCTCGCCACGTGGGCTTCGGCCAGGCGCTTTCGCGCGTCGCCAGCCGGATCGCGGGGTCACGCGGGAAGGTGCTGCCGAGTGTCGCCTGGCCCTCCTCGCTGGCGTAGACGACGGGCCCGCCGTGTAGCTCGCGGCCGAGGAACTCAGCGTGGCCGGCGGCGACCGCGGCGACGAGCTGGTAGGTGAACGTCGAGCCGCCGGTCTTCGGCTTTTTCGCGAAGAGGCTTACGGCGCCGTTGGCGATCGCGTACTCCCAGAGCCATGCGGTCTCCCGCGGCGCCCGCGCGAGCAGCTGGTCGGCGGGGAGGAACTGGGTGACGGTGCGCTCGGGCCCGGCGTCGCCCGCGCCCTCGCGGCGGGCCTCGCGGGCGTCCCGCGCACGTTGCAGGTCGGCGGCCAGCGCTGGACGCTCGCTCATGCCGCAGCCTCCGACGACGTGTCTGATCGACCGGCCTCGGTGGGCGGGAAGGACGCTGCTGCGTGAGGTGTGCTGCTGCTGGACGTCGAGCGCAACGGCCGCTCCGGTCTCTTGGGGACTGGATGCGGACGGCGGTGCCCATGCTGCGCTTCGACCTCGTCCGGAGCCGCGACTGCGGCCGCGATCCCGCCGCTGCTCAGGGGACGGGATCGCTTAGCTAGGTGTTCGCCTTCGGGATCGCCTGGGTCGGCATCACCTCCCCGAGACGATGACCTCGACGTCCGGCCGCGCGGTCGGCCAGCGCCACGCCGGCGCGGCAGACGACGCACGTGCAGGGCGACCCCGCGCGCACGTGGCGCCGGCTGCCTGCAGGTCGCGCGCCCAGTCTCGTAGCGCCACGGCTCAAGCTGGGAGTCCGGTTCGATCGTACACAGCGACCTCGCTGGCACGTAGCGCTCGCGGTCGTGCGACTCTAGCGCGTCACAGGCTCCGCGGGGGCCCATAGCAATCTTCGAGGATGAGGGTGGTCATAGCTCTTGCGGCGGATCTTGGCGCAGGCGTCGGATGGACCTTAAGCAGGAACGCCGCCCTCGGGAAGAGGACGGCGCTCGCCGCAAGAGATATGACGGCCTCGAAGACAGCCAGTAACAGCGTATCGGGGCTCCGGACGGTGCCGACGGACCCTTGGACGGCGCGCCGAGTATCGGCCAACGGTTGGCCACAACCCGCCGACATGCCCCGCAAACTGCCCTCACGTGGGCAGAGCGTCGCCAGCGGGCGTAAGGCCGGCATCCCAACGCCGACGGGAGATCCCGGCCTTTCCGCGAAGCGCCTCCGGAGCGAGAGGTCGCTGGTTCGATCCCAGCCGGGCGCGCCTCGAAAAGCCCTGCTAGCGCGGGTGCGCCC
>Ga0209415_10012059_pt1 | contig 14459 bp, 14 predicted proteins | sample PeaSoiSIISIP2007_FD_187696 | JGI IMG/M metagenome (GOLD analysis project Ga0209415, IMG submission 187696) | Peat soil microbial communities from Weissenstadt, Germany - SII-SIP-2007 (SPAdes) (version 2) | ecosystem: Environmental > Terrestrial > Soil > Wetlands > Peat | place: Germany...
TGCTGAACGGCGTCGCGATCGCGGCGGCGGCCACCGTGGCCATGACCGTGATCGCCTCGCTCACGCTGCTGCCCGCGTTGCTCTCCTTCACCGGCACGCGGCTGGCCAGGCCGTCGCGGCTGAACACCTTCCTCGGGGGCAAGGTGTTCGGGGACAAGGTGTTCGGGGACAAGGTGTTCGGGGACAAGGTGTTCGGGGGCAAGGTGTTCCGGGGCGCACGCACGCCGGTCCGTTCGGCAGAAGAAAAGATGCACCCCGCCCAGCGGTGGGCGGGCGTGGTGCAGCGGCACCCGGTGCTGGCGACCGCGCTGTCGGCGGCGTTCATCCTGATCCTGGCCGGGCCGGCGCTGGCCATGAAGCTGTCCATGCCCGATGAGTCGGCGCAGGCCCGGGGGACCATGGGGTACGCGAGCTACGCGGCCATGGCCCAGGGGTTCGGGCCCGGGTTCGACGCGCCGCTGATCGTGGCGGCCAGGGTGACGCCGGGGGACGGGGCCAGGCTGGACGCGCTGCGGAGCGCGATCGAGGCCACGCCGGGGGTCGTGGCGGTGACGCCGCCGGTCATCAGCCGGGACGGACAGGCGGCCGTGCTGGTCGCCTACCCGGCCACGGGCGAGCAGGACGCGGCGACCGACGCGCTGGTGAACCGGCTGGAGGACAGGGTGCTGCCGCAGTCCGGGCTGACCGCGTACCTGACCGGGCCGAACGCGGCCAACGTCGCCTTCGCGAACCTGATCGGCGAGCGGCTGCCGTGGCTGATCGGCGTGGTGGTCGCGCTATCCATGGCGCTGCTGCTGGTGGTGTTCCGTTCGGTGGTCATCGCGGTCAAGGCCGCGCTGATGAACCTGCTGTCGGTCTGCGCGGCCTACGGGGTGCTGACCGCGGTGACGCAGTGGGGCTGGCTGGGGCGCGTATTCGGCTTCCCGGAGAAGATGCCGGTCACGACCTGGGTGCCGGTGTTCCTGTTCGTGATCTTGTTCGGGCTGTCGATGGACTACGAGGTGTTCCTGCTGTCGAAGATCCGGGAGGAGTACGACCGGCTCGGCGACAACCGGCTGGCCGTCGGGCGGGGACTGGCCGCCACGGCGCGGGTCATCTCGGCCGCCGCGGCGATCATGGTGGTGGTGTTCGGTTCCTTCGACCTCACCCCGGACGTCTCGGTCAAGCAGATTGGCCTGGGGCTGGCCGCCGCGGTGCTGGTCGACGCGACTGTGGTACGGCTGGTTCTGGTCCCGGCGGTGATGGAGCTGCTCGGGAAGGCCAACTGGTGGCTGCCCGGCTGGCTGGACCGGCTGCTGCCGGGCAGGCGGGCCGGTCGCGTCACGGCCGGCGGCGAGCCCACGGCCCGGACGCTGGCCGCGACCCGCTGAGAGGGCGGCGGGGCGCTGGGAGGGCGGCGGGGCGCTGGGAGGGCGGCGGGGCGCTGGGAGTAGGGTGCGGGCATCGAGGCGGGAGGAGCGATATGACGGGCGAGCCTGACGGTTCCGAAGAGGTGGTCCGCGGGATGTTCGGGCCGGACGTCACGTTTCTCGGCGTGCCGCGGGCCGAACTCGGCGCGCTGGCCGGGCTCGACGTCGTGTTCGTCGGGGCGCCCTACGACAGCGGCACGTCGCACCGGCCGGGGGCCCGGTTCGGGCCGCAGGCCATCCGGATGACCGACTACCTGCCACACGACTCGTCCCGGCCGCACCTCGCGCTCGGCGTGGACCCGCTGGCCGAGCTGCGCTGCGCGGACCTCGGCGACGTGATGATGCCGCCGGTCGACACCGAGGTGTCGCTCAACCGGCTGGAAAGCGTGGTCCAGGCGGTCGCCGACGCGGGCGCCATCCCGGTGATCCTCGGCGGCGACCACACGATCACGTTCCCGGACGCCACCGGGGTGGCCCGGCACGTCGGCTGGGGGCGGCTGTCGCTGATCCACTTCGACGCGCACGCCGACACCGGGGACACCCAGTTCGGGTCGCTGGTCGGGCACGGAACGCCGATGCGGCGGCTGATCGAGTCCGGTGCGGTGCGCGGCGACCGGTTCCTGCAGATCGGGCTGCGCGGCTACTGGCCCGAGCCGCCCACCCTGGCGTGGATGGCGCAGCAGCGGATGCGTTCGTTCGAGATGAGCGAGATCGTCTCGCGGGGCATGGACGACTGCCTGACCGAGGCGTTCGCGATCGCGGTGGATGCGTGCGATGGGGTCTTCCTGTCGGTCGACGTGGACGTGGTGGACCCGGGCATGGCGCCCGGGACCGGGACGCCGGAGCCCGGCGGGCTCACGGCCCGGCAGCTGCTCGACGCGGTGCGGCGGATCGCGATGTCGGTTCCGCTGGCCGGGATCGACGTGGTGGAGGTCTCGCCGCCGTACGACCACGCCGAGGTGACCGCCTTCCTGGGCAACCGGGTGGTGCTGGAGGCGCTGTCCGGCATCGCCTGGCGGCGCAGGCAGCTGGGCGGCTCGCCGGTCCGGCGGCCGGATGCGCCGCTGCTCGAGGGCCGCTAGCGGAGATAAGGAGCTGACCTGGCCGGATAGGTCATGGCCGAGGACTCTGGGCGAACCGATCAGCACGATCTATAGTCGGTGCATGCTGGACGTGACGAGGCTCCGCGTGCTGGTGGCAGTGGCACGCTACGGCTCGGTCACGGCGGCGGCCCGGGCGCTGAACTACGCGCAGCCGTCGGTCAGTCACCACCTGGCGCGACTGGAGGCCGAAACCGGGATCAAGCTGATCCAGCGGGCCGGGCGGGGCATCCGGCTCACCGACGCCGGCCGGCTGCTGGCGGAGCGCGCCGCCGAGGTGATCGGCAGGCTGGATGCCGCGGAGAACGAACTGGCCGCCTACACCGGGCTGCGGGCCGGGCGGCTGAGGCTGGCGGCGTTCCCGTCCGCGCTCGGCACCATCGTGCCGGCCGCGGCGGCCATGCTGCGGGGGCGCCAGCCCGGCATCGACCTGCGGCTGACCGAGGCCGAACCGCCCGAGGCCCTGCGCATGCTCCGGGCCGGGTACGTCGACGTCGCGCTGGTGTTCCGGTACTTCCCGGACGGCTCGGGCCCGGAGTCCGCCGCGGCCGGCGAGGGCGCGGAGGGCCCGGCGGGGCACGGGCACGAGACCGGTACCGGGTCGGTCTTCGGCGCCCCGGGCTTCGCCGGTGACGAGGACGGCGCCATCGACATCACCGAGGGACTGCGCGAGCGGCTCATCCTCGACGAGCCCATTCACCTGGTGACCTCCGCGCGGGGAACCGAGCAGCTGCCGCCGGAGCTGTCCCGGTACGCGCGTCACCGCTGGATCGCCGGCTGCGACCGCTGCCGCGCCAACCTGCTCCGGCAGTGCGCGCAGGCCGGCTTCATCCCGAAGATCGCGTTCACCACCGACGACTATGTCGCGGTCCAGGCGCTGGTGGCCGCCGAACTGGGGGTCTCGACCCTGCCCGCGCTGTGCCTGCGGGCCGCCCGCCATCCCGGGGTCAAGACCGCGCCGCTGGCGGGCGCGCGCCGGCACGTGTTCGCGGTGCGCTACGGCGACCCGCCGGACCCGCCCGCGGTGACCATGCTGATGGACGTGCTGCGGACCGCCGCCGAACCCGCGGGATCGGGTTCTGGCGGATGAAGCCGGCCGAGGCCGGCGGGGAGCCCGAACCGCTCCCGGGCCAGCTCATGCTGCCCGGCATGCCGTATCCCGGGCCCGAGCCGGGCGCCGGGCAGGCGGTGCTGCCGGGCCTGGACGACCTGCGGGATCTGGCGCCTTCGCAGGATCCCGAGCTGGCCGCGGTGGCCGCCGAGCTGACCGCGCTGGACTCCGACGGCTCGCGGATGGCCGCCGCCATCCGCGGCGCGCTGGACATGCTGCTTGACGGGCAGCACACCGGGCGTTACCGCTGGGAGCAGCTGCACAAGACGGAGAAGACGCACGCCGGGACGCTGGTCGAGATCGCGCTGGCCCGGTCGCTCCGGCTGCCCGACGGCACGGCGCTGGACTACACGATCGCGGGCGCCGACGTGGACTGCAAGTTCTCCCACCGGCTGGGCGGCTGGATGATCCCGCCCGAGGCCGACGGGCTGCTCATGCTCCTGGTGCAGGCCAGCGACGAGGACGGCTCCTGGTCGGCGGGGCTGCTGCGCGCCACGCCGGAGAACCTGAGCCTGGCCGGCAACCGGGACGGCAAGCGGGCCCTCAACGACCGCGGCCGGGCCGCGGTGTGCTGGCTGCACCACCGGGCGGCGCTGCAGGAGAACGCGCTGATCAGGCTGCCCGAACGGGACGTGGCGGCGATCTTCGCGCCCGGCTCGGGGCAGCAGCGGGTCAACGAGCTGTTCCGGCGGGCGCAGCGGATGCGGGTCAGCCGGACGGTGGTGGCCACGGTGGCGATGCAGGACGACTACATGAAGCGCGTGCGGGACGGCGGCGGCGCGCGTGACCAGCTACGGGCCGAGGGCATCGTGATCTTCGGCGACTACGCAGGCGACCAGCTGCTCGCCTGCGCCCTGGACCTGCCGCGTCCCGGGCCGGGAGAGTTCGTCAGCGCGCGGCTGGCCCGGCGCCGCGACGGTCACGACGCGTACGCCCGGTCGATCCGGCTGGACGGCGCCGACTGGCTGCTCGCGGCGCCGACCGACCCGGCCGGGCCGGCGCCCGCGCTCCCCCGCTGAGCTGTCGCGCTTTCATGAGGTCTTACCGGGTCTCGGGGGTCTTAGGTCACCGGTGAGATAGCGCTGCACGGCGGGGCCGATCGCGGCCACCAGGTCCTCGGTGCGCGCCGAGGCGACCGGCTCGAGCCCGAGCAGGTACCGGGTGAAGCCCAGGCCGACGACCTGGCTGGCCACCAGGGCGGCCCGGTACCGGCCCTCGGCGTCGTCACCCAGCCCGGCCGCCCGGACCAGGCTGGCCAGGATGGTGCTGGTGACGAACTCCCGCAGCATGGCCTGGCCCTGGTCGGTGGTGGCCGCGGTCCGCAGCAGCCCGAGGAAGGCGGCCCGGATCTCGGTGACGTCCCAGGCCCGGAGCACGGCCGCGACCACCACCTCGCCGAGGTGGGCCTGGAAGTCGTCGCCGAGCCGGTCCCGGGCCGCGGCGAAGGCCCCGGCCATGATCTCGCTCGGCAGCACGGGCAGCCTCATGGCCGCGGCGAACAGGCGTTCCTTGGTGCCGTAGAAGTGATGTACCAGGGCCGGGTTGACCCCGGCGGCGGCCGCGATGCCGCGGATGGTCGCCCCGTCGTAGCCGTGCTCGGCGAAGCTCCCCCGGGCCGCGTCGAGGATCGCCTCACGGGTCCGGCTCTCGCCGGCCCGCCGCCCGGCCCGCCGTCTGGACTGCCGGGGTCCGGGGGCGGTCACGGGGCGGAGATCCCGGCCGCGGCCAGCTCGAAGAAGCGCTCCTCCAGCGTGGCGGGCTCTTCGCTGATCCGGACGGGCAGGCCGGCGAGCGCCTGGGCCAGGCCGGACGCCGGCCGGGCCGGCACCCGCAGCGTCTCGCCGGAGAGCACCGCGCGGATCCCGGCCGCCTCCAGCCGCCGCAGCGCCGCGGCCCAGTCCGCGGCCCGCACCACGGCGGTGCGGGCCTGGCCGACGATCCCGGCGACGGTGCCCGCGGCCACCACGCGCCCGCTGGCCAGCACGACGAGCCGCGAGCACTCCTCGGCTTCCTCCATGTTGTGCGTGGTCACGATGGCCCCGGCGCCCGCCCCGGCCGCTTCCCCGATCGTCTCCCACAGCCGGGAGCGGGCCAGCGGGTCCACCCCGGAGGTCGGCTCGTCCAGCAGCAGGAGTTCCGGCCCGTGCTCGAGCGCCTGCGCGAACGCCGCGCGCCGCGCGACCCCGAGCGGCAGGTCGCGCACGCAGACCCTGGCGTACCCGCGCAGCGACTCGGGAACGTCCGCGAGTCCCGGAGCGGTCGAGAACACGGCGCGGGAGAAGGCCAGGTTCTCCGCGACGGTGAGGTCGTCGTACAGGCCGAGGGTCTGCGGCACGTACCCGATCCGCCGCCGGCCCGCCCGCGACGGCGGCCGCCCGAACAGCCGCACCGAACCGCCGGAGACCGGCAGCAGCCCGAGCAGCATGCGGATCAGGGTGGTCTTGCCCGCGCCGTTGGCGCCGAGCAGCCCGACCACCTCGCCCGGGCCGACGGCCAGGTCCACCCGGTCGACGACGGTGAGCCGGCCGAAGGCCCGGCTGACCCCGGCGCATTCGGCGAGCGGCTCAGGCATGGCTGGCCCCCAGCTCGCGGCGGAGCGCCGCGACGCACACCGCGTCCTGCAGGTCGGGCGCCACGGCCTCGCCGCGCCCGGGATCGGCCCCCGGCTGCCAGACCCGCCAGGCGCCGGCCCGGCGCCAGGACCGCCGCCGCTCGTCCCCGGCCGCGGGCCGCTCGGCCGCCACCGTGATCGTCCCGGGGATGGCGGCCACGATCTCGGCGGGCGTCCCCTCGGCCAGCGGCTGGCCGGAGTCGAGGACGAGCACCCGGGCGGCCCGCGCCGCCTCGTCGGTGTAGGTGGTGGACATCAGCACCGCCGCGCCGCCCGCGGCGGCGCTGGCGATGAGCCACCACAGGTCGGCCCGGCTCACCGGGTCGACGCCCGTGGTCGGCTCGTCCAGCACAAGCAGATCGGGCTGGGGCAGCAGCGCCGCGACCACTCCCAGCTTGCGGAGCATCCCGCCGGACAGCTGGCCGGCCAGCCGGTCCCGCGCCGCGGCGAGCCCCGTCCGTTCCAGGTACTTATTGACCTCCCGCTCGGCGGCCGGTGCCGGTATTCCATATGAAGCCGAACGGAACCGCAGGTTCTCCGCCACGGACAGGTCCTCGTATACCCCGGTGCCTGGCGGCAGGTACCCGATGCGGCGCGCGTCCGGCCGGCGCACGGTGCCCTCGCCGGGCGCCAGCGCGCCGACCAGGCAGCGCAGCAGGGTGGTCTTGCCCGCTCCGTCGGCCCCCACCACCGCGGTCACCCGGCCCGGAAGCGCGCTGATCGTCACGCGGTCCAGGGCCTGCCGGGCCCCGAACCTCACGGACACCCCCTCGGCGCCCCAGACCCCGGGACCGGTCACCGTCCCTCCCCCGGGGCGAGGAAGGCGCGGAACCGCAGGGTGGCCAGGGTGGCCACGACCGCGCCGAGCAGCGCCAGGTAGACGAACGGCGGCCAGAGCGAGGTGATCGGCTCGGCCCGGAGCATCACGCCGCGGGAGATCTCGGTGAAGTAGGTGAGCGGCAGCAGGTACGCGATCCACCGCACACCGGCCACGATCGAGGACAGCGGGAAGATCAGGCCGGACAGCAGCACCTGCGGCAGCAGGGTCATGACGGCGAGCTGGATGGCCTGCCCCTGGGTCTGCGACACGCTGGAGATCAGCACGCCCAGGCCGAGGGTGACGAAGACGAACAGCAGCGCGCCGAGGGCGAAGACCGCGGCTGACCCGGCGAACGGGACGCCGAAGACGGCGACCCCGACGGCCAGCACGATGGCCAGGTCCGCGACCGCGACCACGAAGTAGGGGATGATCTTCCCCAGGAACACGTCCATCGGCCGCAGCGGCATCACCGCGAGCTGCTCGAGCGTGCCGGCCTGCCGCTCCCGCACCACGCCGAGGCTGGTGATCACGGTGCCGACGAAGACCAGGATCACCCCGGCCAGGCCCGGGATCATGATGTACGACGTCTTCAGCTCGGGGTTGTACAGGATCTGCACGCTGGCGGATCCGGTGACGCTGGCCGTGGTCACGGCCTTGCCGCCCGACAGCGCGGACAGCTCCTGGAGGGTCTTCTGCGCGTCGAAGAGCTGGGTGCCGTCGATGAGGACCTGCAGTCCCGGCGCGGTCCCGGTGACGATCGCGACGGCGGCGTGCCCGTCGCGCAACTGGTCGCGCGCCCACGCCTCGGGCGTCTGGGGGCCCGCCTGGTAGGTGGCGGCCAGGTGGAACGTCTCCGGCAGGGCCTTCACCACCGCGGCCGCGCCCGGCCCGGCCACCACGGTGGGGACGGCGGACACGTCGAAGCTGGCCGCGTAGCCGAGGATCACCAGCAGCAGCACCGGCATCACGATCATCATGGCCAGGGTCCGGCGGTCCCGGCGGAGCTGCCGGAACTCCTTCACGATCATGGCCCGCATGGCGCCCTCCGCTGGTCAAACCGATCACGCTGGTGCGGAAATAATTATACGTTTGGTTAATTTACTTGGCGAGGGGCACCAGGTCTGGTCGGATGGTGGCATGGCGGACGGTCCGGGGCCGGGCGGGCGCACGGTGCGGGGCGGCGGCGGCGCGAGAAAGCACACGGTGCACGAGGGGCGCTGGACGCTGGAGGACCAGTTCGAGTCCCCCTGGCACTACCTGCCGGTGGAGGTCGGGCCGGGCACGGCCGGGCTGCGGGTGGAGCTGGAGTACGAGCGGTCCGGGGGGACGGTGCTCGACCTCGGGTGTCTCGGCCCGGGTGAGTTCCGCGGCTGGTCGGGGGGAGCGCGGAGCTGGTTCGCCATCACCGGCGAGGCCGCCACACCCGGGTACCTGCCCGGGGCGATCGAGGCGGGGGAATGGCAGGTGATGATCGGCCTGCACCGCGTCCCGGCCGACGGCGTGCGCTACCGGGTCACGGCGCGGGCCACCCGGCGCGGCGAGGGCCTGCTGCCGCCCGTTCCCGCGGCGCCGCCCGTACCACGGGAACGCCCGCCGCGCCGGGAGCTGCCGGCCGGCCCCGGCCGGCGGTGGCTCGCGGGCGACCTGCACGCGCACACCGTGCACTCCGACGGCGGGCTGACCGTACCGGAACTGGCCGTCCTGGCCGTCGAGCGCGGCCTGGACTTCCTCGCGGTCACCGACCACAACACGGTGAGCCACCACGCGGAGCTGGCGGCCGTGGGCCGGCGGTACGGGATCACGCTGCTGCCCGGCCAGGAGGTCACGACCGACGGCGGGCACGCGGGGGCGCTGGGCGACATCGGCTGGATCGACTTCCGCCGCGAACCCGACGACTGGCTGGACGCGACGCAGGCCCGGGGCGGCCTGCTCTCGGTCAACCACCCGTTCGCCGGGCCGGTCAGCTGGACGCGCCCGATGCGCCGCCGGCCGCCGCTGGCCGAGGTGTGGCACTGGAGCTGGTTCGACAAGCGCTGGACCATCCCGTTCGGGTGGTGGCTGGCCTGGGACCCCGCGGCGATCCCGGTGGGCGGCAGCGACTGGCACCGGCCGGGGTCGGACGCCCCGCCCGGGTGCCCGACCACCTGGGTCGAGTGTGACGGGAGCGAGCCGGGCGACGTGCTCGACGGCCTGCGGGCGGGCCGGGTCGCGATCTCGGCCGGGCGCGACGGCCCGGTGCTGCTGCGCCGCGACGGCGAGCTGGTCGCGGTGCGGGCCGACGGGACGGTCCTGGCCGGGCCGCACGGCCCGTGCGCCCGGGTCCGCGGCGACCTGGCCCGGCTGCCCGGCGCGGCAGGCCCGTACCGGCTGCTCGACCTGAGCGGCGCGACCCTGGCCCTCACCCTGTAAAACCCCGTAAAACCCCGTAGGACCCGCTGGTCTCCCTAGCCACTCCCGCACCCACCCGCGGCCTACACCGGAACCAGTGAAAGTGGCACCGTACCGGCAAGAACCGGTACAGTGCCGCACCCATTGGCTGGGCGAGCCTCCGACGCCGAGCGCCAGATGACCTCATCGGGCCCGTGGTTAACGGGTTCCTGCGCCGAGGAGGAGTTCCAGGCGGGCGTGCAGCAGGGCCCGGTGGGCCACCACGTCGTCGACCTCATCGGGCTGCCCGGGGCACTCGCCCGCGCCGATCGCATTCCTGAGCCGGCGACCCGCGGTGGCGGCGTCGATGATCTCGAACACCACCAGCGGGTCGTCGCGCGCCGCCTGCTCGGTTTCCGCGCGCAGCCCGGCCGCCGCGGCCACCCACGTGTCCTTGATCTTGCCGCCCCGGCCGTGATCGATCAGCACGCAGACCGCGTGCTGCCGGTCGCCGTAGGAGAAGGTCATGGTCAGCGACTCCTGCCGGCCGCCGACGTCGGCGTAGTGCCAGCACTCGCCCACCCGCGGGGAGCCGAGCGCAGCGGCCCAGGGCGGGTCGGCCAGGCCGCGGGCGCGGAGCCGGGCCGCAGCCCGCCCCGCGCCGGCCCGCAAGGCGGGCGAGCCGATCGCGGCGAAGACCCGCAGCAGGGCCAGGGATTCCGGGGTGGACGCCGCCTCCGCGGCGGGAACCAGGGATCCGGCCAGGGCGTCCCTGAGCGAATCCGGGCCCGCGGCCGAGGCGGCCAGCGCGCCGATCAGGTCCGAGCCCCACAGTTCCGCGTCCACCGGGTCGTCGATCTGGCCCAGGATGCTGGTCGCCTCGGTCAGCACGCCCGCGAAGGTGTCTTCCACCGCCACGGGGGCGAAGAGCCTGGCGACGTCGGGCTCTCTGGGGGGTTCGTCCGCACTCATGCCGTGCAGGATAGGGCCTAGCCCGAGGCTAGGCCCGGGTTGCGGATCGAAATGGACCCTGCTGGGGCGCTGGCACATTACTGGGGGCTGCAGGACGGATGCGATGAAGGAGCGGGCCGCCGCGCGACCGGGCCTGTCACCGGCGGGCCGGATATGCCTCCGGCCCGCGCCCCCGCGACGGTGAATCGGATCCAGACCTTAGCACACCCTTAGTGATTCTTTGGTGACCTTATGAAGTATTTCCTCGTCACATGCGTGCGTCGCGGCCCGGGCGACGCGCTGGCCGGGGACGGGCCCGGTTACCTGACCGGGGTCCGAGGCGCCCTAGGCCGCCCGGACGAAGCAGCCGGCCAGGTGATCGTTGACGATGCCGCAGGCCTGCATGGTGGCGTAGGCGGTCACCGGGCCGGTGAAGGTGAAGCCATGGCGCCTCAGTTCGGCGCTGAGCGCCTTGGACGCCGGCGTGGTGGCGGGCACATCGTCCAGCGTCCGCGGCGCGGCGGCCGGCTCGGCCGCATACCTCCAGACCAGCGCGGTCAGCCCGTCGGGCAGGCCGAGCGCGGCCCGCGCGTTGCCGATCACCGCGTTGATCTTGGCACGGTTCCGCACGATGCCCGGATCGGCCAGCAGGCGGGCCACGTCAGCCTCGCCGAAGGCCGCGACCGCGGCGGCGTCGAAGCCGGCGAAGGCGGCGCGGAAGTTCTCCCGCTTGCGCAGGATGGTCAGCCAGGACAGCCCGGACTGGAAACCCTCCAGGCACAGCCGCTCGAAGATCGCCGTGTCGCCCCGGACCGGGCGGCCCCACTCCTCGTCGTGGTAGGGGAGGTACTCTGGCGCGCTCAGGCCCCACGGGCAGCGGAGCTGGCCGTCCGGGCCCGGCATCGGGCCCCGGTCCGTCACCGGGACCGCTCCTCCGGGGCGAGCGGGGGATCCACGGGCTCGGCCGGGTCTTCCGGGCCGGGCGGGGCGCCGGCGTCCGCGGGCCGCGCGTGCTCCGGGAGATGAGCCCGCGCCGGCTCGGCGGGCTGGGGCACCTGGGCGGCCTGCGCGGTCAGGTCCGCCATCCGCTGCTGCAGGAAGGCGATCGTGACGTCACGGTCGCGGATGGCTTGGGCGATGCGCTCCAGCGCCTCGTCGGTCACCTGCATGTTGTAGCCCCACATGGCGGTCGGCGGGCGCAGCAGCGCGACATCGGTGGCCGACACCGGGCCGAGGTCCAGCGGTGCGTGGTCGGCCTGCTCGTACGCCATCTCGCCGCCTCGCCCGGTGGCGACGAAGAACACGCCGACGAGGATGACGACGGCCACGAGGATCATGAGCACGGGCACATATGCATCGTGCCACGCCCGGCGCGATGTCGCACCGCGAGCGCTGGCGCTCAGGCGCCGGGAGTCTGCGCGGCGTGTTCCCGGCGGATGATCTCGATCACCTCGTCCGGCTCGTCGACGACGCTGATCAGCCCGAATTCCGCGTGCCCGACCTTGCCTTCGGCCAGCACGGTGTCCCGCAGCCAGGACAGCAGCCCGGACCAGTACGACCGGCCGACGAGCACGATCGGGAACTTGGTGATCTTGCCGGTGGCGACCAGGGTGAGCGCCTCGAACAGCTCGTCCATGCTGCCGTAGCCACCGGGCATCACGACGAAGGCCTGAGAGTACTTGATGAAGCAGGTCTTGCGGGCGAAGAAGTACCGGAACTCCATGCCCACCTCGACGTAGTCGTTCAGCCCCATCTCCATGGGCAGCTCGATGCCCAGGCCCACCGAGACGCCGCCCGCCTCGACCGCGCCCTTGTTGGCCGCCTCCATGATCGCCGGACCGCCCCCGGTGATCACCGCGTAGCCGGCCTTGACCAGGCCCGCGGCGATGGCCTCGGCGGTCTGGTACTCGTGGGTGCCGCGCTGGGTGCGGGCCGAGCCGAAGATCGCGACCGCGGGCCCGAGCTCGGCCAGCAGGCCGAACCCCTCGACGAACTCGGCCTGGATGCGCAGCACCCGCCAGGGATCGGTGTGCACCCAGGCGGCCGGGCCGCGCTGGTCGAGCAGCCGCTCATCGGTGGTGGTCGCCGGTATCTGCTTGCCGCGCAGCGTGGCGGGTCCCTGGCGACGGACCCGCCGGTGCGGTTCGGAGTTCACGCTCATCGTGTACTAAGGGTAGTCACTCACGCGTGAATGCCGTGGTCGCGCAGGATGGCGTTCAGGGCGGCCTTGTCGTGCCGGCGGCCCGGCGGCATCCTCTTGAGCACCAGCACGCACGGCATGCCGAACTCCCCGCCGGGGAACCGGCGCGGCCGCATGCCGGTCACGCACACCGACCAGGGCGGCGTCTCGCCGCGGGGCAGTTCCTCTCCGGTCTCCACGTCGATGACGTGCGTGGTGGGACCCAGGTGGGTACCGGGGCCGAGCACCGCGCCGGTGCGGACCCGCGCCCCCTCCACCACCATGCAGCGCGAGCCGATCATCGCCTCGTCCTCGACCACCACCGGCACCGCGTTCGGCGGCTCAAGCACGCCGCCGATCCCCGCGCCGCCCGACAGGTGCACGTTCTTGCCGATCTGGGCCCCCGAGCCGACCGTGGCCCAGGTGTCCACCATCGTGCCGGCGTCCACGTAGGCGCCGATGTTGACGAACGACGGCATCAGCACGGTGCCCGGCGCGACGTAGGCGCCCCAGCGCACGATCGCCCCCGGCAGCACCCGCACCCCGTCCAGCCGCGTGGTCAGCGGCACCCGGTCGTCGTAGCGGAAGTCGCCCACCTGGGACCGGGCCATCGGGAGGACCCGGAAGGCCAGCAGGATGGCCCGCTTGGCCCGTTCGTCGACGACGACCTCGTCGGTGGCCGGGTCGATGACGGCCACCCGGGCCTGCCCGGCGTCGATCGCGTCCACCGCGCCGACCACCGCCGCGCGGGCCTGCTCGTCGGCCGGGGACAGTTCCGTGCGCCGCTCCCACAGCTCGTCGATGACCTGGGGCAGCGGGGACTGAAGCACAGCTTTGCTCATGTTGGGCGAGCTTAGCGGTACCGTCTGATGGTGTGTCGGCCCTGCTGCCCCCTGCCCGCCGGCTCCGGACCATCGTCCTCGTCGGATCCGCGCTGGTGCTTGCGGTGGCCGGCTACCTGGCCTTCGGCGGGGTGCGGCACGGCACCACCCCCGCCGCTCCCCCGCCGCCGCCCGGGTGCCAGGCGGGCACCGGCCTGGCGGCCATCCCGCTCGGTACCGATCAGGCGGGCATAGCCGCCACCATCGCGGGCGTCGCGGCCCGGCACCGGCTGCCGCGGCGGGCGGTCACCATCGCGCTCGCCGCCGCCCTGCAGGAATCGCAGCTGCAGAACCTGGACTACGGCGACCGCGACTCGGTGGGCGTGTTCCAGCAGCGCCCGTCGCAGGGCTGGGGCACCACCGCCGAGCTCGAGGATCCCGTCTACGCCACCACCAAGTTCTTCGCCGCGCTGGTCCGGGTGCCCGGCTACGCCAGGATGCCGGTCGACCAGGCGGCCCAGGACGTCCAGCACAGCGCGGACGGGTACGCCTACGAGCAGTGGGTCGGGGTGGCCACGCTGCTGGCCGGCTACTTCACCGGCACCTCGCCGGCCGGGGTGTCGTGCTGGTACACACCGGCCGGGAAACCCGACCTGGCCGGGGTGCTGAGGCAGCTGACCCAGACGTTCGGGCCGGAGGGCAGGGACGATGTGCTGGTGAGGATCACCACGGACCGTTCGGGGAAAAAGGAAAAGGACGGAAGCGTGGCGGTCGTGGACGCGCGGCGGGACGGAGCCTGGACGGTGGCCGGCTGGCTGGTGGCGTACGCCCAGCAGTACGGGATCAGTCAGGTCCGGTATGCCGGTTATGTGTGGAATGCGGGGAATGGCGGCACCGGCTGGCGGCGGGCCAGCGCGGTCGCCGGCCCGGCGAAAAGCAGTATTGTCGCGGGCTGAGTCGGCAGAAGCACCGCACCCGCCATACTGTGTTAGCAGCAGGGACAAGAACCACGAAGGAGTTCACCCGTGACCTACATCATCGCGCAGCCCTGCGTTGATGTGCTTGACAGAGCATGCATCGAGGAATGCCC
>Ga0209415_10012060_pt1 | contig 14458 bp, 12 predicted proteins | sample PeaSoiSIISIP2007_FD_187696 | JGI IMG/M metagenome (GOLD analysis project Ga0209415, IMG submission 187696) | Peat soil microbial communities from Weissenstadt, Germany - SII-SIP-2007 (SPAdes) (version 2) | ecosystem: Environmental > Terrestrial > Soil > Wetlands > Peat | place: Germany...
GGAGCCGCTGGAGTCGTTGCCGCCGGAGTGCTTGCTGCTGGAGTCTGCTGGGCATAGCCATCTCCGGCCAGCATCATTGCCGCGGCCAATAGTAGCGCTGTAGTGAGAGATCTTTGCATATACCTATTGTCACATTGCGCCGCATTCTGCGCCACACCGGAAAGCTCGCAGCCCGCCGCCCGTTTTCGCTATAATCCCCCCATGAAAATCGCTCACCTGTTCCCGCTCGCTCTGCTCGTGGTCGCGCTCGCCGCCGCCAGTTCGGCCAAAGTTGTGGTTCAACTCAAGGACGCCCAAGGCAAACCCGTTGGCACGGCGATTATGTGGGCCAGTACTGAAGGAATGGAAATGGATCTCGATCTTGAGAATTTGCCTCCCGGCGAGCATGCCATCCATTTTCATCAGAATGCGAAATGCGACGCCCCCGACTTCAAGTCGGCCGGGCCGCATTTCAATCCTGACGGAAAGAAACATGGATTGGAGAATCCGGAGGGCCACCACGCCGGCGACAACCCCAACTTCACCGCGGGTGCGGACGGCAAAGCGCATTTCCATGTTCTTAATAAGGATATCAACTGGGGCGACGACAGCCACTCGATATTCAGTAATGGCGGTACATCGCTCGTTATCCACGCCAAGGCCGACGACCAGAAGACCGATCCCGCGGGCAACGCCGGAGACCGCATCGCCTGCGGCGTGATTACGAAATAACTTCCTCTGCATAGACGGGGCTTGCCTCGTCTCAGCGGAGGCAGGAGACGCGGCCAGCCGCGTCTCGACCGAAGTCATTACGAGTAATAAAAACGCCGGGCGGGGACGCCCGGCGCTCCATATGTTCCAGGGTCCTACTTCCCAGCCGGCACGTACAGCGCCGGGATGTTCTGCTTGTTCACCATTTCATTCAATGCCGGCAGGTCCTTTGCCATCAGTTCGTGGTACTGTGCCAGCAGTGGTTGCGCCTCTTTCTCAAGATCCTCGAAGACATCGTACTGCTGTTTCGTCGGCGCAGCATCGGCAAGATCCACACTGAACAGCAGCGAGTGTAGCCGCTCATCGATCAGCGCCGGGTAGTTCAAGGTCGACTCCAAACTTTTTGCGTTCACTTGGAGCAACTGCGACTCCAGATCGAGGCTCTTCTTGTCAAAGTCTTTCATGGCCGAGACGAGCGATGTGTAGCGTGGGTCGTTGCCATAACGCTCATCGCCCAAACGCCGTTCCAGCCCGCGAGTCTGCGTGCGCACTTCGCGGATAGTCCCGGCGGCATCGTGAATCTCCGAGACCTGCGCCATAATCTTCCGTCCCAGATCAAACTGCTTCGCCACGTCTTCAATCGATGCCTTCACGCGGGGATCCAACTTCAACTCCAGCGGCGCCGTGTACGATTTCCCCTCCGCGGTGAGTCGCACCTGATAGGGGCCCGGCGGCATCATTGGACCCCGGTTGAGGAACTCGGCTCCAGGTTCACCAGCGAGCGGATTGGCGCCTTGCGCGCGCAGATCCCACGCGAACCGGTTTAGACCGGCGTCGGCTGGAATTTTCTCTTCGGGAGGTATCACGTCAGGAAACTCCGGCAGCGATTCCGTTTCCTTTTTCTCCTCGTTCGAGTAGCGTCGAACAACTTTACCCGATGCGTCCAAGAATTCGAGCGTTACCACGCCCTTCGGAGTTGTCGGAAAGTAGTAATAAACGATGGCGCCGTTCGGCGGATTTTCTCCCACCGGCTGTTTCCTCTCGAAAAAATCAGGCCAGCGCATGCGATACGTCACCCGAGGCGTATAGAGCACTCCCGCGCCCGGCGTTTGCGCGGTAACGGCGCGGAGAGGCGTAATGTCGTCAAGAATCCAAAAAGCGCGCCCGTGCGTCGCCACCACCAGGTCGTCGTTCTTCACGATAAGGTCGTGGATGGGCGTGTTCGGCAAATTCAGCTGCAACGATTGCCAGCTCCCTCCACCGTCGAACGAAACGTAAATCCCAGTCTCCGTTCCCGCATACAGCAGGTTCTTGCGCACCGGGTCCTCGCGCACAGCATGCGTGTACGCGCCATCGGGAATCCCGTTGGTAATCTTGGTCCAGCTTTTGCCGAAATCCATCGTCCTAAGAATGTAGGGCCGCAGATCGTCGAGCTTGTGCGTGTCCACTGCGGCGTAAGCCGTACCCGGATCATGCGGCGAGGCCTCAATGATGCTGACCAAACTCCATTCCGGCATTCCCTTGGGCGTCACGTTCGCCCAATTTTTCCCGCCGTCGCGCGAAATATGAATCAGACCGTCATCGGTACCTGCCCAGAGCAGGTCTTTTTGCAAGGGCGATTCGGAGATGGCAAAGACGGTATCGTAATATTCGACCGTTGTGTTGTCCTTGGTCAGCGGGCCGCCAGAGGAAACCTGCTTGCTCTTGTCGTTGCGCGTCAGGTCAGGACTGATCGTCGTCCACGTTTTTCCCTCGTCTGTCGTTTTAAAGATACGCTCCGCGGTGGTGTAGATCACATGCCGATCATGAGGTGAAATCAGAATCGGCTGGGTCCAGCCCAACCGGTATTTGAGATCGCCCGCACCATGGCCCGAGACATCCATCGGCCACACCGTAATGTCCTGCTCCTGATTGCTGCGCCGGTCTAGACGCGTAACCGACCCGCCACCCGAGCCCGCATAAATAATGTTCGCGTCCGCCGGGTCGGGCTGGATATAGCCGCTCTCACCTCCGCCAGCATCGAACCAGTGCTGCCGCCCGATGTAACCGTCGTCGCTGCGGCTGGCGATGCCGACCGTACCATGGTCCTGTTGCGCACCATAGATGTCGTAGAGAAACTGATTGTCGGCATCCACATGGTAAAACTGGGCGGTGGGCTGGTTGTACTGGGTTGACCAATTCTTTCCACCGTCCACTGAAATCGTCGCCCCACCATCGTTGCCGTTGATCATCCGGTCCGGATTCTCCGGATCGATCCACAAGCCGTGGTGATCGCCGCCTGCCGCCGGAACCAGGTTCAGCGTCTTGCCGCCGTCGGTCGAGCGATACAAGCCTGTATTCAGCATGTAAACCGTGTCGGCGCTCTTTGGATCGGCAAAAATATGCGTGAAGTACCAAGCGCGCTGGGTGAGCCGCTGTTCCTCGTTGACGCGCGACCAGGTTTCGCCGCCATCGTCGGAACGATAAAGTCCGCTCTCTTTCGACTCGATGAGCGCGTAAACGCGATTCGAGTCGGCGCCCGAAACACTGATCCCAATGCGGCCCAGAATGCCCTCCGGCAGGCCTTTGCCTTCGAGGTGCTTCCAGGAATTTCCGCCGTCGGTCGAGCGGTACAATCCGCTGCCGGGACCGCCGCTTTCGAGGCTCCATGGCGTGCGCAGGATCTGATATAGCGCGGCAAACATCACGTTGGGGTTATGTGGATCAACCGCAAGATCGATTCCGCCTGACTTGTCGTCCTTATAAAGAATTTTCTCCCAAGTCTTGCCGCCGTCAGTGGTGCGAAAAATACCGCGTTCTGTGTTCGGGCCGTAGGCATGGCCCAGCGCGGCAACCAGCACATGATCGGAGTCCCGCGGATCAATCCAAACCCGCGCGATGTGTTGCGTGTCCTTCAATCCGATGTGTTGCCATGTTTTGCCGCCGTCAGTCGTCTTATAAACTCCGTCGCCATAGGAAATATCGCCCCGCAAGCAAGACTCGCCAGTGCCCACATAAATCACGTTCGGATTCGATTCCGAGACAGCAATCGCACCGATCGACGAGATCACACTCTTGTCCGAAATCGGCTCCCAACTCATGCCGCCATCAGTGGTCCGCCAAACCCCGCCGGCAACTCCCCCGAAGTAGTAAGTGAAGGGGCTACCAGGAACTCCGGCTACCGCCAGCACGCGGCCACCGCGAAAGGGCCCAATTTCGCGCCACTTCATCCCCTTGTACTGCGCTTCGTTATACGGTTGGGCCGCTGCCGAAATTCCGAGCGCTGCGACCAGAACACACGCCACCACCAAACCGCGAAAGTTCATAGGTGACCCTCGACTCAATGAGCTTAGAGAAGGAGACCGATAATGATAACTCATTCGCTGATGCCAACCTCTTTGATGATTCCGGGGTAGAGACCGAGCATGCTCCGTCTCTGCCTGTACCACTGGGATCCTGGGAAACGATCGCACCCGGCGCCGGCGCTTATCGCTCCGAATAAAGAAACTCCAGCGCCTCGGGAAACCGCGCCGCCCAGGTCGCTTCGTTGTGCGCACCGCCTTCTTGAATGCGAACCTTCAACCGTTGTTCATCCAGCCCAGACTCGCGCAGAATGCCTCCCAGTTGGCGCACGTCGTCGACAATCTTGGCATCTTTTTCCGCATTCCCCGCTTCCCGGGTCCCCATTCCCAGGAACATGCGCATCGGCCAATCGCGGAATCGACGGCTCTCCTCCAGAATCTTCCGGTTCGCCACAAACAAAGACGGGCTCTCGATCAGCAATCGCCCAAACACTCCCGGCGCCGCCACTTGCGTGTACAACGCGATCAGGCCTCCGAGAGAGGAACCGCCTAATCCCGTGTTCTCCGGACCCAGCAATAGCGAATAACGCTCCTCGATCAGCGGCATCACCTCACGTTGCAGAAAATCCGGATAGCACTGCCCCGCCGGCTTCAGAACTCTGGGATCTTTGGACCTATACGGAATGTACTCGGAAGCCCGGTTCTTGGTGTTGTCGATGCCGACGATAATGAGCGGGCGAATTTTCTGTTCCGCGATCAACCGCACCGCAGTCTCGCCCACCTGCCAGTCGACTCCCGCGAAAGCCGTTACCGGATCAAACAGATTTTGCCCGTCATTCAAGTAGAGGACCGGATAACGTGTCGCGCCCCAGCCGTCGTAATCGGGAGGCAGCCAAACCCGCAACAGTCGCGTGTTCCCGAAGATGCGGCTGCGTAGCTCATGCAGCCACAGGTTGCCGGTCGAAACCGGCAACACCGCGGTGGCAGGCTTTGTCTTCCGTCTTAGTTTTCGCGTTGTGGGCCTGGACATGGACTGAATCGGCTTCGAATCAGGGTAGCGCTTTAGCGGCACCGCAATTTCTCAAACTCCGCCCCTCTTTAGGGGTGGAGAACTGGCTACTGGCTATTGCCTCTCCACCAGATCACCGCCGCCAGAACCGTCGTCGTCGCGATCAAAGCCAGCGAACTCAAACACAAAAGGCACCAGACACCCAGCACGCGCGCTTCAATGTAGGTCAGGTACAAAGCAAATGCCAGGCCCATTCCGGCCGCGCTGAAAAGCACTGCCGGAGTTTCGCGCCGCTCGCGATACACGGTGGCCAGCCCGGCCAGCGCAGCGTACCCGAGCATTCCAATCAGCGCGACCGGGATTCCGAAGATCGACGAATATTCGCTCCGGTTCACGATGTCGCAATTGAACGTTTCCGCAATATCGCAGTACGCCGTCTTTGACGTAGCGTAATGATGCTGCAACGAAACCGACGATACCATGACCCCGCATACCGCCAGAATGGCGATCAGGCTCATCAGACGCTCGGTCAAATCGGTCATTGGAGTGCGCACCCGGTACGGTCGCTCAACTCTTCCAGAGTGAAAACGCGTTCCACTCGCTCGCCGGTGGGCGGAAACTGCCAGGTGGGAAAATGCTTGATGTTTTCGTCTTTGCAGACCTGCGCCTGTCCATGCGTCTGGCCTTTGATGCCACACTCGACGTAAGGAGCGTATTCGAACGACGCGCCGAACGCTTCCTTCTGCTCAATGCAATGCGGACACCACCACGCCCCATACATCTTCACGCCGCGTTCGGTCAAGCAACGCGCGAACGCATCATGCTTGTGCTGTGTGCGATTGACGATATAGTAAGCCAGCCCGATCGCCACCACGATCACTACTGTGTAGATCGCCACGCGCCGCCATTTCCGGCTCGCAGCCGTTTCGATCCCCAGTTTTTCCTTCCGCCGTTCTCTTCGCTCTTGCGACATGGAGTTTTTATATCACGATTGGCTGTGAGACGGGGCTGCCCCGCCTGCTTTGGTCGCGGCGGGAGACGCGGCAAGCCGCGTCTCTACAGAAATGAGAAATAATTGTTTCAGACCACCACCCGCAACGCCGAGGGTAGCATGTCAATCGCCTGGCACTCGAGCGTCAGCACCTCGCCGTCCACCATCACATCCACTGGAGCGTCAAGTTGAAACTCGACTCTCCGAACCGCATGGCGCTCGGCCAGCGGGTGCCGGGTGTGCGTGCCATCGTAGAGTGTCGCCAAATTCCAGATTAGCCCCACCCGCCCAATCGGCCCCCAGCGCACATACTCGATCAATCCGTCATCGGTAACCGCGTCGGGCGCGATCATCATCGTGCCGCCCGTGAACTTGCTGTTGTTAAAGGTCAGAAACAAGCAGCGCCGCGCGTCAAACTCTGGTTGACCGTCGAACCGCACCGGAAATGGGCGCCGGTCAAGCCGCGCCAGACAAAGAAAAATCGACAGCAGATATCCAGCCTGCCCCAGACTCAGGAACCGCCGATGCCGCAACGCCGCCACATCCGCCGCAAACCCCATGCTCAGCAGATTCGTGTAGTAGATGGACCCGTCTTTGTGCGTCAGGCGCAAAACGTCACAAGGCCGCGAACGACGCGCCTCCAGCGCTTGCATCGCGTGTTCCAATCCAGTCTCGCCGGAAGCCAAATCCTCGAAGTCGCGTAGAAACGAATTGCCGGTGCCCAGGGGAAGGAAGCCTAACGTCGGGACTGCAGCTTCCGCCTTATCCGTTCCTGCTGCCAGCGATTCCGGAAATAGTCCGTTGACGATTTCATAAGAAGTTCCGTCCCCACCCACTGATAGAAACTTGCGATAGCCGCGCCCATACGCCTCGCGAGCAATCTGCGTAGCCTCGCCAGCCGCGCGAGTCTCCGCCGTTTCCAGCGTGATCCCCGCGGCCCGCAGGCGATCAAGAGCCGAACCCACGCGCTCGCCGCACCGCCCGCCGCCTGCCGCCGGATTGATGATGGCAAGAAAAGTTTCGTCCACAAATCAGCAGAGACTAAATCCCTACCACTCCAGCCCGCGCCGTGCCCGCGCCAATCCCCGCCGCCAATTCTCCGCGCTTGATCTTCAGCGACGCCGTCCGGGGAAAATCTTTCTCCCACACCAGGTACCCATCCACTCGCTTGAAGTCAGCCAGCCGCCTGTTCCGCGCTACGATTTCCTCTCGTAACGCTTCGTTGAACACCTGGTTCTGCTCCAGCCGTACCACCAGCACCAGCATCTCGTCACCAAGCATTTTCTGCGGCCACAAATAATTCGCCGCAAACACGCAGAATTCCTTCACGGGCAGGCCATCAAACACTACCTCGATATCCTCGGGATAAATATTCTTTCCGCCCGCGGTGACAATCATATTTTTCTTGCGCCCGACCAGTTGCAGGTGGCCGTGCCCGCCGGCATCAAAGCGCCCCAGATCGCCCGTCAGCAGCCAGCCTTCGACGATCGTCTGCGCCGTTTGTTCCGGGTCATCCAGATAGTGCGACATGACCGAGCGGCTCCGCACCGCAACTTCGCCGATCCCGTCACCATCCGGATTCAGCACTCGCACCTCGCTTCCGGGCAGCGGCTTGCCCACCGTATCGGCGCGAAATGGGTTCAGGTCGTTGAGCGTCACTGCCGTGCACGCTTCCGTCAGCCCGTAGCCGCAAGTCACTGGAATTCCCAAGTCGTAGAAAAACTGCAGCGTCGAAGGGTCCGTAAAGGCTCCGCCCACAATCAGGGCCCGCAGCTCTCCGCCAAACGCCTTGTGGACTTGCGGCAGCAGACGCCGGCTGAGTTGCACGCGTGGGCGTCCACGCGTCAGCGTCTTGTTCAGCCCGATCAGCCGGTCAAGCAGCCACCGCCTGCCGGGCTTGAGTTCATCAAACTTGGCGCGCAGTCCGCGTTCCAGGTTCTTCAGCACCATCGGCACCAGGCTTACATAGGTGATGCGATAGCGGACGAACGCATCGCGCACAAACTCCGGACGCAGCGTCCGCAGATGCACGACGCAAGCTCCGCAGACGAACGGCCCGATAAAGCCCACCATGAAATCAATCGCATGATTGGTCGGCAAAATGCTCAGATAGCGCACGCCCGGCCAAAAGGGATACCACGCCGTCAGCGAAGTGCACTGCTCCAGATAGGCGTCGTGCGTGAGCACGCAGCCCTTCGGACGCCCGCCCGTTCCCGACGAATAAACGATGCAAGCTGTGTCCTCGCGCTGCCGCGTCGCGAACTGCGGCTCCCCCTTGCGGCGGAACTCTTCCCAGCGGTAGGCGCCGCGTAAGTCCGCTCCGGCCGGAGCTTCCGTTACCAGCACAATCTCGGCCTTGAGTTTTGCGAACTCCGGCGATTGCGTGATCGCCCGCCACAAGTAGTATTCAACAACCAGAAAGCGTGCTTTCGAATGCGCCAGCAGTTGTAGTTGCTCAGCCGCAGTCAATTTGTAATCCAGCGGAATGAGCACGCCGCCACAGAAGAAAATCGAATACGCCGAAATCAGCCACTTCGACTGATTCGTCATGATGATGGCGGCACGGTCCCCCGCCTTGAAGTCGGCGTCTGCAAGCGCCCGGCACAAAGGCCGCGCCATTTCCTTAAAGTCAGAGTAAGTAAGCCTCATTTTCTCGCGGTCGCGATCGGCTTCAATCAGGCAGGTCTCGTTCGGCCAGCGCTCCAGCGCATCTTTCAGCGCTGCACCCAGGCTGGCATATTGTCGGAGATCAAGCATTCAGGGTTCTTGTCTCACCACGGAGACAGGGACAAAAGCACGAGTTTACCAGAATGTAATCAAACGAAGTGAATAGTGGATAGTTATTGTCTACGATACAGCGCCACTATCCACTAATCACTATCCACCTGCTTCTAAAGCCGCGCCTGAATCCTGTTTGCCAGGGTTCTGAAATCCGACACGCCCTGCAGTTCATAGTCGGGCAATTCGATTGAGAAGTGATGTTCAAGCCGCGTCAGCAAATCGAGCGCCTGCAGGCTGTCGATACCCAGGGTTTTGAAAAAGTCATCGTCGGGCGTGAGCTTTTCCCGCGGCACCTTAAAATGTAATGCCGCAAGATTCAGTATTTCATCGAGCGTGTGATCGGCAGTGGGCGCAGACATAGCGTGACGTCCTCAAACTACAAAATACCAGTCACCAATTACAAATTAGGGCAAATACGGCTGCGCCCCTTCATTCTCCACAAACTTGCGCAGCCCTTCTTCGACGGCTGGACGCGAATAAAGATCGCAGAAAAGATCGATCTCTCGCTTCAACTCCGCATACGGAATCGTCTTCACAAACGCCTTCGCTGCCGCTGCCGTTCGCTTGTCAAATTTCCCGGCCTGACTGGCCGTCGCACGCGCTACTCGCAACGCTTCGCCTTCGGCAGCAATCTGGCTGACCAGGCCAATCTGCTGCGCTTTCATCACATTGAAGCTGCGCCCGGTCAGCAGCAAATCGCGCACCACCGCGTTGCCCAGATCCCGCTTCAGGCGCGGAATCCCGCCAAATCCCGGAATCAGGCCCAGTCGCAATTCCGGGAAGCAAAATCGCGCCATGCGGTCGGCGATCATAATGTCGCAAACCAGCGCCAGTTCGAACCCGCCGCCAAAAATCACCCCGTGCACCGCTGCGACCGTGGTCAGCGGCGCCGCATCGAGCGCGTTCATCACGGAGTGAATCCGCTCCAGAAACTCCCGCACCCCGCGCCGGGCTGCAGTCTTATCCATTTCTTGCCCGCGCTGAAATAACTCGCGCAAGTCCGCTCCAGCCGAAAAGCCAGCTTTCAACGAGGAATGAATTATCAGCGCGTGCGCGTCATTCGCCAGCCCAGGCAGAGCGGCCGCAAACTTCTCTAACTCCTCTAGAGTGAGCGACCCGATTTCGTTGCAAGGCTCGCGATGCAGCGCGAGTTCAATCGCACCATTCACGATCTGCCACGAAAGCGTCTGGCCCTTGAATTCGTTCATGCCGTCTTCGCCGCCTGGTTTTCCGAGGCCTGGTTCTTCGAGGTCCGATTCATCGAAGCCTCGTACATCGCGTCGATATCATTGCGAAACCGCTCCGCAATCAAGTCGCGCTTCAACTTTCCGTTCGCCGTCAACAGCCCGCTCTCGATGGTGAAGGCTTCCTCCAGCAGATGAAACGACCGCACTTGCTTGTAGTGTGGCAGGTCCGAGTTCACAAGATCCAGCGCCGCCTGCGTATTTTCGCGGTTCACTTTGCCTGTGACCAGCGCCGCCAGATATCCACGCCCGTTACCCACGAGCACCACCTGAATCGCGCCCGGCAGTTCTTGCAGAACCTTATCTTCAATCGGCTCCGGAGCAATGTTGTGTCCGGATGCAAGAATAATCAGGTTCTTGATGCGTCCGACAATCTTCCAGTTTCCGTTGGCGTCGACTTCGCCCTGATCGCCAGTGTGGAACCAGCCATCGCGCAGTACTTTCGCTGTCTCCTCGGGGCGATTCCAGTATCCCGGAAAAATATTCGGCCCGCGAACCACGATCTCGGCATTCTCCGCGATCTTCATCTCCACGCCTGCAATCGCCGGACCAGCCCGCCCCGGAACGACCGGCACGTCCGGATTATCCATGGTGCAGATCGCCGTCGTCTCGGTCAGTCCGTAGACCTGCAACACCGGGATACCGAGCATCATAAAGAACAGTTGCGTTTCCACATTTAACGGCGCCGAGCCGCAAATCAGGGCGCGCAATTTGCCCCCAATCATCTTTTTGCGGATGGTGGGAAACACGAGCCGCTTTGCCAGTCCCAGCCAAAGCCCGTCCCCGGCGCGCGCTTTGCCCTCCTGCCGTCGCACCCACGCGCCCTTGGCCTTGGTGTATACCTTCAACGGGAAACCCCCCGTCTTCCAAAGCTGCTCGTCGACCGCTTTGCGCATGCGTTCGAGAAGCGCGGGAACATTCAGGAAATAATCCGGCGAGGTCAGCCGCATCTCCGCCGCAATCTTTCCCAGATCCGTGTTCAACGTCAGCTTGCTGCCGCGCAGCAGGCAGGTCAGCATCATGATCCAGGAACCTGCAAAGCAAAGCGGCAGGTAATGAAATACGGAGTCCTGCCCCGGCCGTTTCTTCATCAGCTGATCCAGTCGCCCCGAAGTGCAGCCCAGCATGTGCCCGACGTTGCCCGCGCTCAGCATCACACCCTTCGCTTCGCCCGACGTGCCCGAGGTGTAGATAACCGTCACCACATCCTGCTCTGCAACCGCCAGCGCCGGATTTCCCACCGGTTCGCGCCCTGCTGCGAAAACATTTTCGAAACAGAAATGCGGCGGCGCTTCCGGCCACGCCTCCACGATTGCATCGCCGAGCGACCTCTCTCCGCAGGCAATCACTGCCGGCCAGCAGTCTTTCATCATCGCGACCAGTTCGGCCGGCGCCTGCCGCGCATAGAGCGGCACCACCGTCAGTCCCTCGGCCATGATGGCCAAATCCATCGCTACCCATTGCATCGAGTTATGCGCCAACAGCGCACACCGGTCACCCTTCTTCAGGCGCAGACGCCGCAGATATGCGCGCGCCACCTGCACTTGAGCCAACAACTGCCCAGCGGTGAGCGAAACCGGCTGCCCCTCGCGCATTTCCTGCAATACGATGGCGTCGCCGCTGCGCTCCAAACTCGCAGAAATTTGTTCAAGAAAGGTCATCTGTTCCTAAGAACCTGTCATCCTGACTCTGAGCTAGTCGAAGGGGAAGGACCTGCTTTTCGTCGCACACCTACCCGTACGCTTTCACCAACTCCCTCAACCCATCGCTCATCGGCGGCAGATAATCTTCCCAACTCCACTCGCCGCGGCGAGTGGGAAACTCCGGATACCGCCGCTGCACTTCCTCTTCAAAATACACGCCCATCCGCGCCATCAATTTCAAGTTTCTCACCACGGTGCGCGCGATCCCGTCGGCAATCCGTTCACTATCGCGATCCAGAATGTCGAGCGCCGTCAGAGTCCGCGCCTCCAGGTCGGGATCATCCACATTCATCAGCAACTCGTGGTGCCCGCGCTCGTTCATCAGGTTGCGGATGCGCTCATCCATCGTGATCCCTGCGGACGGAACTAGCGCCGGCATGGAAGTCACAATCCCGTGATAGCGTGAAGACACCATCAAGCGGCAGGCCCGCAGAATACTGACCATTTCGTACAAGTTGTAGTCGTCCGAGGTCAGCACCGGAACTCCGCCCAGTTTCTCCGAGATACGGCGACAAGGCCGGGCATCCATGCGCTCGGTCGCCGCCATGATTACAAACACACTTTTCTTCTGACGAAACGCGGCCAACGCTTTGGCAATCGAACTCAAATAATGTTCGTAAGACCGATCCGCCGCCGGCCCGGCATTATGAAAATAGGGTCCACGGTAGTGGCTCTCTTTGTATGCGCCGGTCAAGCTGTGGAGAGCGGCCTTCGCCACCGACGCCTTTACCGGCCACTCAAACGGATTGATCGGACACACAACCAGCACCGGAGTCTTGCCGTCCCAACCCACGTCGCGCAGCGCTTTCTGCCCATACTCAGGGCCGAGCGGCTCAAACGTCCAAGCTGTGTCCGTGCCTAATTCCGTGGGCACACCCAACTCGCGCAGAATGTTCCGCGACTCGTTATTGCGCGTGATCACCAGCGAATTCCTGCAATAACGGGCGCACATTTTCGCTACCAGCGGATCCATCTGTCCGGCCTCGGCACCGTAACCGACCGACAACTTGTTCTCCGCCGCCGCAATGCCCAGCGACCCAATCATCATGGTCGCCAGCGCATTAGCGAACTTCGATTTGAACATCGAGCCTTCACACGCCACCACACCATGATGTTTGGGCACTTCGTTCGCCAGGAACGGCGGAAAAATATCGGGCAGCCGCACCTGCGACGTGCCTTCGAAATATCCGCGCGACCGGTCAAAATTAAACGTCATCATGGTGAGGTCAACGTTTTCCGGACCAAGTATCCGCCGAACCTGGCGCAGCATCTCCTCCACCCGTACATCCGAACCGGTGTTGCGCGTGCCGTTGTAACCGGCAAACAGCAGCTTCAGTTTTTCGCCCGGCTGCCATGGCTCCCGCTTGCCCATCATCCATTGAATCTTCTTGCCCTCGATGATGCTCGATACCCACGCTTCCAGAACGAAGTCCATCATGCGGCGGACCCTCCCGCCTGCGCGCTCTCGGGCCAGGGTTGATACGGATATTCAAAGTTGTGCTCGCGGCTGAATCGGAGGAGCGGAAAACTGTAATGCGAAAACGGCGCCGGCTTGCGTCCCATCTCGGTTGTAACGCGCGTATTGTCGAACACCGTATTCCAGGTCAGGTAAGGCAGGAACACTTTCATCAGTGCCGCGCTGTGCCCCACTGATCCTCTGCGGTTTGCCAGCGTGCTGACAATGGAGCCAAACGGCTTTTCGAGAATCGGCAAAAACACCGGCCCGTGCGTGTTCTGCTCAGCGGCCAGTGCCTGGGTCAATTCCTGAAACGACTGGGAATCGCTGCCCGAAGAAAGGTGATAGGTATCGTGAGCGGGATTCGCCTTCATGTGCAAGGTCGAAATCGCATCGGCCACGAAATCCACATTCACAATGTCAATCTTGTCATGCGGACGGAAAGGCAGCACCGGCAATCCCGCCAGGAACACGAACGACCGCACCATATCGAACTGCGTCGTCTGCGGATAGCGGCTGTCCCCCAGCACGATACTCGGCCGGAAAATCGTCAGCGGCACGTCCGGCAGCAACTCGCGCACCATGTGCTCACAGAATTTCTTCGTGCGCGCGTAGGGATCGTAATCCGAGCGCTCCCACTCAATTGACCGGTCTTCCACAACAACTTCGTGACTGCGCTTGCCCGCCACCGCCACCGTGCTCACATTCGAAAACCGCCGCAGGCCGTGATAGTACTGCGACTGCCGCGCCAGTTGTACCACTTCAAGCGTGCCGCGCAGATTCACGTTCAAACAACTTTTTTCCGACTTCCGATTCAGCGAAGCCGCGCAGTGGATCACCGAATCGGTGGTATGCACAAGCCGGTCGTAGTCGTCCGGCGCCAGCCCAAACCGAGGGGACGTAAGGTCGCCAGGGAAAATCCGTATCTTCGCCTGCAGGTATTCGTAGAATTGTGGAAACGGCAGGTGCAGTTGCAAGGCCTGCCAAAGCCGCAATTCCGCGTCACGCGGATCGCGGCCGCGCACCAGCAGATTCAAGGTTGCGTCGTGCTGCTCGAGCAGATTCGCGGCGACATGCGCGCCGATGTATCCGGTCCCACCGGTCAGGAATATTGCCACGTTGCTCCGTTTGTTCCCGTCTTCACAGCATCGCCATTTTCGTGTGTCGAAGTTGAAGTTGTTGCCGTTGTCGCCGGCGAAGGCGGCATCCGCAGCACACGCGGCGCACGCGCTTCCAGCGGACGCCCTTCAATCAGCGGATACGTCCACCGCCGCAATGCCGGAATATGAATGTCGATCCAATA
>Ga0209415_10012061_pt1 | contig 14458 bp, 14 predicted proteins | sample PeaSoiSIISIP2007_FD_187696 | JGI IMG/M metagenome (GOLD analysis project Ga0209415, IMG submission 187696) | Peat soil microbial communities from Weissenstadt, Germany - SII-SIP-2007 (SPAdes) (version 2) | ecosystem: Environmental > Terrestrial > Soil > Wetlands > Peat | place: Germany...
GTCTCGACCTTGATCACCTCGGCCCCGCAGTCGGCCATGAGCCGCGTCGCCCAAGGCCCGGCGACCAGGGTGCTGAAGTCGATGACCCTCAGTCCTGACATCGGCGCATCGGCGGTCGCTGAGCTCATGCGGCCAGCTCCGCGCGGGCCAGGTCGATCACGCGCGAGCGGTGTTCGCGGGAGGCGCCGAACATCTCGGCGTTGGCGCGCGCCCGCTTCAGATAGAGATGGTTCGGCATCTCCCAGGTGAAGCCGATGGCGCCGAAGATCTGGATGCTGCGGTGGGCGGCCTCGACATAGGCGTCGCTCGAATAGGCCTTGGCCATGGCCGCCGCGAGCGGCGCGCGCGCGTCATCTTCGGCGAGCGCCCAGGCGGCATAGAGCACAGCGGCGGCCGCCGCCTCCGCCTGGCCCAGCATATCGGCCAGCGCATGCTTGATCGCCTGGTAGGCGCCGATCGGCCGGCCGAAGGCGACCCGCTCGCGGGCATAGGCGGCGGTGACGTCCAGCACGTGGCGGACGCCGGCGGCGTTCTCGGCCGCCAGCGCCAGCAGCGCGCGGTCGCGCACCCAGGGCCAGACGTCCTCGCCGCCAAGCGGCTCGGCTTCGGCGCCTTGGAGCGTGACTGTGCAAACCTGGCGAGTGATGTCGCGCCACGGTTCGAGCGCAACCTCGACGCCGGGTTTGCGGGCGTCGACGAGGAAGAGGCGACGCTCGCCGCCCACCCGCGCAGCCACCACCAGCATCTGCGCCGCGGCGGCGTCGATGACGAAGCTCTTGCGCCCGTTGACCCGCCAGCCGGCGCCGTCGGGCACCGCGGTCGTTTCCTGGTCCGGGCCGTCCTCGCGGCCATCCGCCTCGGCGGCGGCGAGCGCCAGCGCGATCTCGCCGGCGGCGACTTGCGGTAGGATGCGGGTTTGCAGGGCGACGTCGCCGCCTTTCATCACCGCCAGCGTTCCGAGCAGGGTTCCGAGAAACGGGCTGGGCGTCAGCGTGCGGCCGAGTTCCTCGACGATCATGATCAGGTCGATGCAGCCCAGGCCGGCGCCGCCGAACTCTTCGGGGATCAGCAGGCCGGCCCAGCCCATCTGGGCGATCTTGGCCCAGTTGTCGGCGTAGCCGGCGTCGCGGACCGTGGCGCCGGGGACCAGCAGCGGCTTCAGGCTGACCTCGGCGTCGAGAAAGGTCTTCGCGGAGTCCTTGAGCAGCCGATGGTCGTCGCTGAGGGAGAAGTTCATGACGTCGCCTCCGCCGGCTTGGCTGTCTCTCGCGCCGGCTTGGACGGGGCCGTTCCGCCCTGGCTTTGGTTCCACGGGCCGCGCGCGGAGGGATCGTATTCGCGCGGCAGGGCCAGCATCCGCTCGCCGACCACGTTCTTCAGGATCTCCTGGGTGCCGACGCCGAGGGTCACCGCCGGACTGAACCAGAACGCGTAGTCCCAGTCATCGAACATGCCCCGGCGCTCGCCCTTGGCCGGGAACGCCGCGGCGCCGTCCATCAACCCGCGCGGACCCTGGACGCGCTTGGCGAGGTCGACGACGCGCTGGCCGTGCGGCGCGGCCAGCATCTTGCGGATCGCCCCTTCCGGCCCAGGCGTCTTGGCGTTCATCCGGTCGCTGAGCGAGCGATAGGCCAAGAGGCGCAGGATCTCGCCCTCGATGTAGATCCGGGCCGCCTCGTCGCGGACCAGCGGGTCGTCGAGGGCGCCGACCGCATCGAGGCCCGCGATCAGTTCGCGCGCCGATGGTCCCGAACCCCAGATCGCGCCCGGCTTGGAAAGGGCCACGCGCTCGGTCTGCAGCTGGCGCATGCTGAGCGCCCAGCCCTCGCCTTCCTGGCCAAGCAGCCGGTCGGCCGGCACGATCACATCCTCAAAGAAGACCTCGTTGTACTCGTTCTCATTGCCGGACATGTCGATGATCGGCCGCACGGTGACCCCCGGGCTGTCCATGTCGATCAGAAATTGTGAGAGTCCGGCGTGCTTTGGCGCCGACGGATCGGTTCGCGCCACCAGGACACCGACCTTCGCCTTATGCGCCAGCGAGGTCCAGATCTTCTGGCCGTTCACCACATAGTGGTCGCCATCGAGCCGTGCGGTGGTGCGCAGCGATCCGAGGTCCGAACCGCCGGCCGGCTCGCTGAACAGCATGCACCAGACCTCCTCGCCGGCGAGGGCCGGCATCAGGAAGCGCTCGCGCTGCGCATCGGTCCCATGCGTGAGCAGCGACTGAGCGCAGTTGTTGATCGCCACGGGGTTGACCAGCGCCGGCGGCGTCACGCGGGCGCGCTTCATCTCCTCGTCGACGATCAACTGGGTCTCGGCGTCCGCGCCCAGCCCCCACGGGCGTGGCCAGTGCGGCGTTGCGTAGCCGGCTTCGGCCAACTCGCGACCGCTAGGCCTGAGCCTCGCCTCGAACCACGCCCTAACCTCGAGGCGGCGCGGGTCGTCCTCCTTCGGGAGTTCGAAATCCATGCCATCTCCTCGAGCCGGTCTTTGCAGCTTCGGCCGCATCACGAACCTGGCGGCGAGGAGAGTCAATAAACAAACTAACGACCGTTAGAAAAACCTGCGGCGTCGCTGGATCGCGTTTGTGCCCGGGCGCCGATTTCGTTAGCGCGGCAACCTCCGAAAGCCGCCATCTCGGACAGTGGGACGTCTACTTTGGGGCTCAGGCCCAACGTCCACTCAGGCGCTTAGCTGATGTGGCGCGACGAGATCCGGCCGGCGCCCGGCTGGGGCGACTCGGCCTGACGCTCGCCCTTCGGAAAAATGGCTGCTTCGAGGGTTTGAACGCTCGTCCCGTTACAACCAACCTCAGCCTATCTCGCCCCGGCCCTCAACTGCTTCAGGGCCTGCTCGAAGGCCTGGATGTGCGCCGGCGAGTCCGGCTCCGTGGCGGCCCTCTCGGATGGGATCTTGGTGAGCATCGCGAGCTTCATCCGTCCGACGACGCCGAACTCGTTCGCGGCCTGTGCGTAGTAACCGGCCAATCTGGTCGCCATAACTTGCTGTCCTTCTGTTTCGCTTAAGCCGCCGCGGGAACGGGCGCCTGGGCCGCGTGCAACAGCTCTTCAATCGCCGCATGGACGCCGGCCATGCTCTCCCCGAACTCGCCGATTTCGTCCTTGCCGGAGATGTCGATCGAGAGGCCCTCGACGTCGGCCTGGGCGAGCCGCGCGGACACCGCGTGCAGACGGGCCAGGCGCTTGACGATGCTGCGGACGGTCAGGAAGCCCATCAGCCCGAGCACGATCAGCAACGCGCCGGAGAAGCCCAAGGCCACCAACAGGTTGCGGCGCGCCGACTGCTGCTGCGCCGCGACGGTGGCCTGCACCTTGGTCTCCAGACGCGAAACGACCTTGTCGAACAGATCGGTTGGCGGACGGTCCTGGCCGCGGACCAGCTTGTCGGCGGCCTTGAAGTCGGCGTCGCCCGCCACGAACACGTCAAAGGCGCGCTGGTACTTGGCGCTCATGACATCGTCTGCGGCGATAAACTGGTTCAGCAGCTGCCGCGCCTGGTCGTCATGCACCGTCTTGGACAGCGCCACGGCGCCGTCGCGAACAGCCGCTTCTTTGGCGCGAAACTGACCGGAGTAAGTGGCGAGGTCCTTCGGGTTGTAGCCCCGCAGGAGCGTGTCCTTCCACTCCTGGACCTCTTTCTTGAAATTCACCTGGATCACGCGGGCCTGGTCCATGTCGCGCACCGGCGAAGCCAGCACCGCGTCGTAGCCGCCCGACAGGGCGCTCATCTGCGCGATCAGCACCGCCACTGACAGGACGAACACAGCGACGATGCCCGCGAATAGGAGTTGTAGCTTTGTGGCGATCTTCATTCGAGCAACTCCGCAAACGCGCGCGGCCTCTGGGCCACGCGACGGTCAAATCTCCGAGCAGAAACCGATGCGAAGCCGTTGTCCGAATCCGCGCTCTCAGGGCCGAGACTGGGAGCTCGAGGTTAACAAATCGTGAAATCTGGGAATGAATTGGGAAGCCGCGCTCGGCCACGCGGTCGTCCCGACGGCCGGTCTTGAGCCGTTGCCGCGCCGGCGCCTCCAACAGCGCTAGGATGATGGCAGGCGTGTTCGCGCCCCATACCGCCTATAAGGGCAGGACCGACCGGGAGATCCCGGTCGTGGTGCTGGAACCCCAGGTCCAGTTCGAGCAGCTATAGTCGCCGTGGGAGGACGCACCCAATGACCCGCATGCCCGCCATCCACCTCGCCGCCTCACCCGGCCGCCGCCTCCAGGTGATCGACCTGGCCAAGGAAGCCGAAAAGCGCGGATTTCCCGGCATCTATTGCGCCACCGCCGGGGCCGGCGACTGCGTGGGGCTGTGCCAGGCCATCGCCCAGGCGACGAACACCATCGGCATGGGCACCACGATCCAGCCGATCTACTACCGCCTGCCCGCCGAACTGGCGCGCAGCGCGGCCTTCATCCACGAGATCAGCGGCGGTCGCTTCCGCCTTGGGGTCGGCGTGAGCCACGCCCCCGCCCACGCGGCGCATGGGGTCACGGTCGGCAAGCCGCTGGGAGACATGCGCGCCTATGTCGCCGCCATGCGCGCCGCGGCGGCGACGACCGGGCCGCTGCCGCCAATCGTGCTGGCCAGCCTGCGCAGCAAGATGCTGGCGCTGGCGGTGGAAATCGGCGACGGGGCGGTATGGGCCAACGGCAGCCGCAGCCACATGCCCGCCCAGCTGAAGCTGGTCCCACAGGAGCGCCGGGACGCCGGCTTCTTCCTCGGCGACATGGCGCCGACGGTGATCGACGCCGACGAGGCGGCGGCGAAGGCGGTGTTGAAGAAGACCCTGACTAATTATTGCCGGCTGCCCAACTATCGGAACTATTGGAAGGAAGCCGGCTATGTCGAGGAAATGGCGGCGGTCGAGGCCGCCATCGCGGCTCGGGACTTCGAGCGCCTGCCCGGCCTGATGAGCGACCGCTGGCTGGCGGACAACACGCTGTTCGGCTCGCCGACCAAGGTTCGCGACGGTATCGAGGCCTGGTTCGACGCTGGAATCACCACGCCGATCATCGTCCCGTCGTCCACCAGCGGCGGGCAGGCGAAAGCCGTCTCCGAACTCTTCGCCATCTTCGAGTAGCAAGCCGGCGCAGTGTCAGGTGCTGTCCTAAACTTGGCTGGACGATAAGCCCGGCGCGATAAAGCCCGATCATGGCCAAGTCGGCCAACCCGTTCGCCGCTTCGAACGCTCTAACGAGGGCTTTGTCAGTTCACGCCCGGCTGACCGCGGTCCCCTACCCCGCCCCGGACGACCAAGCCGAAGAGTCCGTTCCGCTATCCCGCGCGGAGGAGCAACGGTGGCCGCTCTTCGGTCCCAGCGCCACCAGAGTTTGCGGCGGTGCGGGTCGAGCGGAGGGGCGGCATCCTTCGCCGGCTACCCGCACGCTAGAGGCGGTGAAGCGTCTACGCAGCGACAATGGTCGCGCGCCAGCTTGCGGGCTTGATGCCAACGGGGACTTTCGACCCTAGGCGGTCATTCCAGAGCGGAAGTTCCCGAACTCGACTTGGGGTGTGGCTAGGCTTAGCCTTTAGGCGCGCCGCAACGCGTTCGGGGCGGAGCGAGCCCTTCAGCACCAAGAAACCCGCCGAAGTGACCGACGAAGCCCCCGCGCAGCCTGAACCAAGCAAGAAGTGGCTTCTCTCTGCTTTGTGCCTCTCGGGGGGCGTATTGCCCATCGCCGCTCGCTGGTTGCCAGGCGATTTTTTGAGGCTTTCTTACGGCTTGCTTATCGCGTTTATCTTCTTGATAGCTGCGGCATTGCTCGGAAAGAGCGTAAACCTAAGAAGACTTCGCCTCCTATTGCTTGCTATCTTTACCTTTTCCCTCATTCAAATCTTGAATAACTTTCTCCCAGGTTATGCCCTTACACATATATTGCACGAAACTGCTACGGCAGGGAACCCGCTCGCATCAACGCTTTCGGCTTCGGTTGTTATCCAACTCTTGGAAACCAGTATCGCTCTCATTCCAATATTTATTCTCAACAGAGCGTCGGGCGAGCATCCAGGCGCCATATATGCGCAGAAGGGAAAGATCGGCCGCTGGGTGATTTTCGCAATATTGGCGTTCCTGGTGTTCTACCTTATCACGTTTAGAGTGACGGCGCGCCACTGGTTTCCGATAAACGGCAGCATGACTGTCGGTCGTTACCTAAGTCTAACTCCTCCACTCTTATTGATGGTGCTCACAAATGGTCTTCAAGAGGAATTTCTGTTCAGGGCGTTGTTCCTGAGAAAATATACTGCTCTCTTAGGTCCCCATACAGCCAACCTTATCCAGGCGATTGTTTTCACCATCGCCCACGTCGGAGTGACTTACACGCCCAATGCGCTCCTGTTTCTAATCGTGTTTGTCTTTCCGCTCGGACTTTTTATGGGCTATCTGATGCGGAGAACGGACAGCGTCATTGCTCCCGTCATTTTCCATGCTGGCGCTGACCTGCCAATTTACCTTGCATTTCTGACGTTCGTGAGCTGAGCCGAAATGCCCAACATCGTTGCAGGCATCGTGCCGATCGCCCTGCCCGGCGTTCGCGGTGGGCGAGGCGTGCGGCTGGCGGGTGGGGCTGGTGCGCGGGCCTGCGCGACGCCTGAAGCGGTAGGACAGACCGCCAATGGGTCGATTCGCGGACACCGCCGCAATGTGCGCCGTCGGGAAGGGACCTAAGGGCAGTGAACGACCCTTAGCGGGCCTGGGGGCTCCCGCAATCGTCCGGCAGGCCGCCTTGACTGTTCTCGGCCGGGGTTTTCTCGCGCTTCCACCGGCGGAGGCGTTGGTGATAGTCTCGAGGTCTGAGCTTTTGCGAGGGGGGAAACGATGAAAATCAAATCGTTGGGCCATGTCGTATTGCGGGTGACCGACTGCGCCCGCTCGGAACAATTCTACAACGGGACGCTGGGTCTGCCGATTTGCGCGCGCTTTGACCAAGAGGGCATGAAGATGTCGTTCTTCACGCTTGGCAATCACCACGACTTTGCGGTGATGGAGGTCAGCGGGGAAGGGAGCAGTCGCAGTGAATCCGCCGTCGGGTTGCATCACGTCGCCTTCAAGATTGGCGACGACCTCGACGACCTCCGCGAAGCCAAGACCAAACTCGAGGCCGCCGGCATCGCGCTGAGGCCCGTCGATCACGAGGTGACGAAGTCGCTGTACTTCGAGGATCCCGACGGAAACGGAATCGAGCTGTATGTGGACGCCTCGGACATCTGGCGCCGCGAACCACAGCGCGTCGCTCAGCTGTCTCCGCTGGAGCTTTAGCCAAACGCCAGGAGCGGTGGCTTGGCGCCGACGTCCGCTTCCTGGCATGCGCCGACGGGGACTTTCGACCCAAGCGGACGTTCCGGACCTGCTTAGCGGGCGTCGCCGAAGACGATCACGCGCGGCCCTTCGGCGGCGAAAACCGCTGACTAACGATGTCTTAGTTAGATCGGGCCAATATTAAGCGCCATTTCGTCAAGAGCAGTTTGCGCGGAGGACAGGTCGATCGCCAGCGTGATTGCGTCGCGGAAGACCGTCGGCGATCATTTCGAGCCGGACGAAGGGGGCGACCCCAAGGCTCAGCGACAACTTCGTGGCCATCTCGAACAAATTGACTACACGGCCTACGCGTCCAATCGGCAAGTCATGAGCTCCGCTCTTGGCCACGTCGATGCGCCGAAGTTCCAGCGCCTCGCTGTCGCGGCGGCCTATGCCCGGGCCCGATGGGTCGCAACGGGACTAGCTGTAACGGAAAGCGGCCGGCCGCCTACACAGGAAGATGTCGAGAACCTCGCCAACCTACGGCGTGCTTACGAAGAGCTGACGGAGGTCTATGACGCGATGCGGCGCGTGGTGGAACGCGCCTACCTGCCTTACTCCGACCCTCAGGCGCGAAAGCCCTGAGTACCCTCAAAGACGACGAGTGAGCTGCACGGGGGCGCCCGCGATACCCATCAACGCCGTCTTTCTCCAACTTCGCGTCGTGCTCGTGAGCTGCGTTTCCGAGAAACTAGTCCTCTCGCGTCCAAACCAGCAGTTCGCCTGGCGCGGCGATCAGCCGCCCGACAACGCAGTCGGCTTGATCGACCTTGTGCGCGGCGCCGCGTAGCCGGCGATGCGTCCGCTTCCGGGCACAACGCCAACGGGGACTTTCGAGCGGACTTACCTCTGGCTCCAGGGAGAGGCGCCAAACCGCTAGACCACGCTGTAATCCATGCTTCGCAGATCGGTCAGCAGGTCCGGGCCGGTGGGGTTCCAGCCAAGTTGGCGGCGCGTCAGCGCACTGGAGGCGGCAAGATCAATCGTTACCAGGCTCGCCAACGGACCGAAGTAGTCGGGCGCCGCTTCCGGGGTGATCGACTCGACCGGCAGCTTCAATCCTGCGCCGATCACCTCGGCGATGTCGCGCAGAGCGACGCCTTCCTCGCTTACGGCGTTGTAGCGGGCGCCCGCCTGGCCCTTCTCGAGCGCCAGCCGATAAAGCCGGACGGCGTCGGACACGTGCACGGCCGCCAAACGGTTCTTTCCCTCGCCGACGTAGGCCACGCGCCCCTTCTGCCGCGCCAACAGGATGTGCTGCGTGATCCGACCCTGGTGGCGCGTGTCATGCACTTGGGACAGCCGCATCACCATCACGCGGCCACCCTTGGCGATGAGGGCGTCGGCCGCCTCCTCGGTGGCGGCGCGGGGAAACTCGGCCGAGGTCACGTGATCGTCGGTCTCCACCGCCGGGCCGCCGGTCTTCGAACGAGCAAGGCCGGTGCCCGAGGTGACGACGAGGGGCCGGTCCGAACCGGCTAGCGCCTCGCCCAGCGTCTCGATGACCTTACGATCCTGCTCGCTATGCTGCTTGAGGTTGGAGAAGTCGTGGTTGAAGGCCGCATGGACGACGCCGTCGGCAGGCGCCGCGGCGACACGCAGGCGTTCCAGATCGTTCACGTCGCTGCGGAACACCTCCGCTCCGGCGCGAGCCAACGCCTCGGCGCCCGCGTCCGAACGGCTGAGCCCGACCACCTGATGGCCGGCGGCGATCAGCTCCGGAACGAGGCGGGAGCCGATAAAGCCTGTGGCGCCGGTCAGGAATACCCGCGTCGTGGACACTCAGTTGGGAAGGTCGTGCGAGCTATATTGGGGCGCGACGGCAATCCACCAGCGTGCGGTCGTTGGGAACGACCGCCTCCGGACCCATTGCGGCCGTTCCCTGCGCGTGCTCCGCCAGGATGCACGACCGGGCCGTGCGTCTCAGCCAATCTGCCGTTGGCCGGCATTTTGACGCAAATCAATGTTGCAGCCAGCCACCCGTGGGCACGAACCCACCGTGCTGAAGACGTACACCTTGTATCTGCGGGACGGCTCAGACGACGTGCGCTTTGAGCCGGCCATGTGCTCGTCCGACGCTGAGGCATTGGCGCGAGCGAGGATGCTGCTTTCAGAACATCCGGAATGCGAGGCCGTCGACGTGTTCTTCGGTGGCGATCAACTTTTCCGGTTTGGTCGCGAACCCCTAAGCTGACCGCAGCGACGAGCTTCGCCTAACCACCCCGTCCCGACTTGGGTCGAGCCGCAAAGGGGGACGATGTTGAGAAAGTCGATGTTGGGCCTTGCCGCCCTCGCCGTGCTCGTTCTCGCCGTGCCAGCGAGCCCGGCAAACGCTGGGGGGTAGCCCTGATCGGCCGATTTGCGATCCCAGCTGATCGCGAGGGCGGTATCCTGCGGCACGCCATCGCCTACGAAGTACAGGCCGCCCAGATGGAGTTCGGCTTCCGGATCACTCGCGTCGGCCAAGGGGCGCAGGATCCGCACAGCGTCCTTGGAATCCCAGCGCCTGGTAGCGGCGGCGGCCTCGTCAAGCGGTCCCGCCGTCGCAACCGTGCATACGCTGATCGTCAGAGCGCCACCGAATAGGGCGGCTTGGATCGAACGCCACATATCGCGCGGTCCTCGAAGGGACGGCCAGTCTACTCACACGGGGGCCCGGTCCGCCACGTGCCCAGAGCTGGCAATATGAGCGTCGACCTCAAGATGATGTCCGCTTGTCGGAACCATCCCCATGACGGCTTTCGACCCAAAAGCTGACCCTCAGCTGAACGTCGTCCGCCCCAGCTGCGTCCCCGTGGCGATGTCCTCGATCAGCCCGGTGTGCGTCGGCTTCCACCCTAGCTTCTCCTGGGTGATACGGCTGGTCGCCGGCATGTCGACGCTGGCGAACATGCCCAGCCAGCCGAAGTGGGCCATCGCTGCCTCCGGCGCCACGGCTTCCACAGGCAGGCTCAGGCGCTTGCCGATCGCGCCGGCGATATCGCGCGCGGGCACGCCCTCGTCGCCCACCGCGTGGTAGGCCGCGCCCGGCTCGCCCTTCTCCAGCGCCAGGCGGTAGAGCACCGCGGCGTCAGCGCGGTTGCCTGCGGGCCAGCGGTTCGCGCCGTCGCCGATGTAGCCGGCCTTGCCCTTCTCCTTGGCGATCCCTACGAGCGGTCCCAAGAAGCCGCCGTCGCCGTCCTGGTGGGTTATCGGCGGCAAGCGGATCACCGCGGTCTTCAAACCCCGGCTGGCCGCGTCGCGCACCATACCCTCGGTCTCGCCGCGACCTTGCCGCGCCGCATCGTGCGCCTCGGTCGCGGTCTGGCCGGGCGCTAGCAGCGCCACGCCCGAAGTGATGATCAGCGGCTTGCCGGAGCCTTCCAGCGCCGCCAGCATCGCCGTCACCGTCGCTTTCTCGATTTCGATGTTCTCCATGAACTTCGAGAAGTCGTGGATGAAGGCGCAGTGGATCACCGCGTCGCACGCCTGCGCTCCGGCGATGAAGCTGGCGTGGTCGGTCAGGTCACCTTTGTGCGGTTCGACGCCGCGCCCGGCCAACGTCTTCGCCGCTTCGTCGGTCCGCGCCACGCCCAGCACGGTGTGCCCGTGGCCGATTAACTCCTGCGCCACCGCCGTGCCGATGAATCCGGTCGCCCCGGTGAGAAATACGCGCAAGGGATGCTCCCTGATTGAGTGCCAGCCGGCATTCTCGGCGACACCGCACTACTCGTGAAGTCGTGAGGTTATCAGGGTATAGGCGCTAATACGCTGGCGGCCAGCCTGTCTCCCAGATACGACAACCTGATAGGGGAAGCTCGAACCCTGGGGGCCATCGCCGCCCAGACGCCGGGCGTCTTCCCTACCACCCCGGCAACCGGCAGGTTGTGCCCAAGCTGTGCGCCTTCATCGATCACGTCAGATCCCTGGCCTGACCCTTTCGCTTCGGCCGGGTGGAGCGTTGCCTTGCGGCGGCGGAGGTGGGAGGCTCGAAGCTCGTCTGGCGCGGGCGGGGCAGGACATGCGGCGGAAGGACTTCTGTGCGGGGCGAGACGGGCCGCAGAGCCTTTTGCGGCGCGCGATGTCCGCCGCGGCGCTGGCGGTCTGCCTGTTATGGGCCGGGCCCTCGCTCTGCGCGCCAGACATCGTGTTCTCGGTGTCCGGTGACGAGGCGCTGACGTACCCGGCCTCGATCCACTATCTGCCGGACGAGCACACGACGATCATGAGCGCCCGCAACCCTCGCCTCGATCTGCCGGCGCGAGGGCCGGACCCCTTCAACTTCTGGGTGGCGATGGCGAACAAGGTCGCCGGCGCCATGCATGGCGACGCCTTCGTTCTGGAGAGCTCGGATTTCCGCCATTTCGGCTTCGCGCCAGGGTTCGGCGACGCCCGGCACGGCGGCGCGGTGTTCTGGTCGCCGCACCCAGGCAACGGCGACTGCGGCTACCGGGGCGTCACCCACTTCGACGAGCAGTACGCTGCGCCGGGCTCGGTGCTTCAGGATCCGACCCTGCCGCCCGGCAACCTGATCATGATCTATGAAGCCGAGATCCATTGCCCGGCGGCCCCTCAAGGGATGGCCGCCGGCTGGGTCTCGATCGGGGTCGCGCGCTCCTCCGACGGCGGCAAGACCTGGCCGGCGCCCGTCGCCATGCCCGGGTTCGAGCGGGACTGGCTGGACTACGGCGACGACCGCTACGCCGGCGTGACGCTGCCCGGCGCGCCGCCGTCGACCTCGTACGCCAGCTTCTACGGCGACAGCCTGCCGAGCGCCTTCATTGACGACATGGATCGGTCGGGCGGCGACTACCTCTACGCGCCCTACCAGTTCACAGGCAGCCCCGGCGTCAGGGCCGACGCCCGGATCCACATGGCGCGCGCCAAGCTCGGCGTGCCTGCCGGGCTCGAGGGGTCCCGTCGCCTGCACTTCTACAAATGGCATGCCGGGGGTTGGTCGCAGGAAGGCCGCGGGGGTCTGGAGGACGGCGTCATCCCACCCTGCGGCGCGATCTACGGCGAGGGGGGCGCCCAGATCGCCTACAACGACGCCCTGCGCCGCTACATGATCACGTTCATCTGCACGACCTACCAGTGCCCCTCCGCCGGCAACTGCCAGCCGACCAAGCTTTCCCTCTTCTTCTCGACCGCCACGAGCCTGGCCGCCCAGGACTGGACGCCGCCCCAGATCATCGAGAACTCGACCCGTCCTTACGTCGCCGGCGCCAACGGAGGTCACGTCATCGATGGCGGATATCCCTCGTTCGTGTCGCCGGGCTGCCGGCCAGGCCACATCGGGCTCAGCGGGACGGTGTTCTTCCTGAAGGGCGACCCGCTGGGAGAGCGCCGGTTCGTCTCGCGCTCCTTCACCATCAGGACGGTCCGGCCGATCGCCGCAGGCGCCCCGCTCCTGGCCAGCGGCTGCGGTCCTTCGCGGTAAGCCTCGAGATCGTGCCCGAGATGTGAGTTGGCGAAGGGAGAATCCTGGCCGCTATTTCCCGCCGCCGGGCGCCCGCCTCTCTGAGAACCCACCCAGGCGCCCGCTTGCCGGCAAGCTTCTAACGGCAAGAATCGACCCAAAGCGGCCCTCGCGCCGAAGGGGAGCATCGTGGCCACTTGCTCTCCCTAAGCCCGGTGCACGCGCTATAGTCGAAGTATGAAATGCACGCCAATCGTCGCCGGCCTGACGGCTCTCGCACTCATCAGCGGTGGCGCAAACGCGCTTGCAGGTGGGGTTTGGGACGAGGTGAACACCGGCCAGCATGAGCCCGTTCAGGGCGCGCTCACGCTGGCGAACGGCATTGCGAGCACAGACGTGCTTTTCTCCGTCTGCAGTTGGTCCATCGCTGAATGGGCCCCTCTGCGCGACAAGGCGACGGAAGTCGCCCCCCGACTCTTCCAGCAGGCGGGTCTTTCGCCTCAAACATTTGATGCGACGATGGAACGCGATCGTCAGAACTGGCTCCACGACCCTCAGCTTTCTCGTACCTGTGCTGTATCGCGGGCCGAGGAGAAGCGTTTGCGTTGGGTGCGCAGCTTGGTCGGGTGGGCAACGTCGCCCGATGCGCCGTAAGCCTGACAATGGCCGAGGGCTAAGTGGCGGTGAGGCGATGACGCGCGGCGTGGTCCCACTCATGCTCGCCGCGGTTGTTTGCGTCGGGTCGCCGGTTCTCGCGGAGCATCGTCAACCTCGGCGTCTGTCGTTGCCGGTCCGGTCAGCGCCGTGTCGATGCGGCAGCTAGTTGTGCGAAGTTCGCGCAGTGGCCGCTTGACGGCCGAATGTTAGGCTCGCCAAGCTGAAATCGCCCGTTCTTGAGGCGGCCGGGCTTGCGTCCCCGGGGGCGACCTATGTTCGGGCTGGGCTACCTGATCCTTGTGGTCGTTGCGTCGATTCCACTCGCGACGACGGTGCTCAGGCATCGCGGCGACCCGCCTTCGGCTGCGCTCGCCCACCGCGTCTACCGAGACCTTGCCTATGTCGCGCTCGCCGCCCTTTCGATCCTCGCCTTCGAAACCACCATGCGCATTTCGTTGGAGCTTTATTGGTTCGCCGAGCTCGGCCAGTCGGACCGGTTCTGGCTCGCGCTCGGGCTGCAGAGCGCGATCTTTGCCGCGGTGCTGGTCCTTGGCGGCCCGTTCGTCGCGATCAACTGGCGCCTCGCCGCCCGGCACGTCGCGAGCCTACCGCCCAGCGCGCCGCTGATCGCGGGCTTCGCCGTCGCCGCCCTGGTTGCGTCCAGCGCCACCAGCGTGTGGATGCCGCTGACGGGCTTCCTCGGCGCGACGCCCTCGGGCGTCGCCGACCCGGTATTCGGCCAAGACGTGTCGTTCTACCTGCTTAGGCTGCCGGTCTTCGAAGCGGCCGTGCGCCTCATGGTGACGCTGCTGGTCGTCACCATCGCCGGCTGGGCCGTCTTCGGGTCGGTCTCCTATCTGCGCCCACAACTGCGCCGCCCGATGTCGTGGGGACTCCGCCTCCCACGTCTCGCCGTGGTCGATACCGGCCCCGCCGACACGATCGAGGCGGTCATGTCGCGAGCCCTCGCCGCCGGATATGCCGCCGCGTGGCGCGGGTGGCTCCCCCAGGGGCTCGTATTGGGCGCGCTCTTCTGCCTTGGCTGCGCCGCGTTGCGCTTTCTCGACCGCTATCACCTG
>Ga0209415_10012062_pt1 | contig 14458 bp, 12 predicted proteins | sample PeaSoiSIISIP2007_FD_187696 | JGI IMG/M metagenome (GOLD analysis project Ga0209415, IMG submission 187696) | Peat soil microbial communities from Weissenstadt, Germany - SII-SIP-2007 (SPAdes) (version 2) | ecosystem: Environmental > Terrestrial > Soil > Wetlands > Peat | place: Germany...
GGGCCGTCGGGGGCTGACGTGATCGTCAAGATCTGCGGGATCACCACCGAGGCCGACGCCCTCCTGGCCGTGGCGCTCGGGGCCGACGCCATCGGGTTCATCTTCGCCCCGTCGCCCCGGCAGGTCTCGGCCCAGGCCACCCGGCGGATCATCGAGCGGGTCCCGCCCGAGATCGTCACCGTGGGGGTGTTCCGCAACGAGGCCCCCGCACGCGTGGTCGAGATCGTGAACAGCATCGGGTTGCGCGCCGCCCAGCTCCACGGTGACGAGACGGTCGACGACACCCGGTGGGTGGCCGAGCGGGTGGCCCTCACCATCAAGGCCTTCCCGGCCGGGCACCCGGGGATAGGGCGGATCGACGACTACGGCGCCGCCCTGGTCCTGGTGGACGCCGAGTCACCGGGCTCGGGCGAGGTGTTCGACTGGCGGCTGGCCGAGGGTGTCGTCGACCCGGCGCGGCTGATCGTGTCGGGGGGGCTCCGGGCCGACAACGTGGCCGACGCCGTGGCCCATCTGCGGCCCTACGGTGTCGACGTGGCCTCGGGGGTGGAATCGGCGCCCGGACGGAAGGACCCGGTGAAGGTGCGCGCCTTCGTGGCCGCCGCGCGCGCCGCCGCCGGCGAGGATGTGACCGGGGCGGAGCACGGCGCCGGAGACGACGGGGGCGGCGACGGCGACGATCCCGACGCCCCCGGCGAGCGCCCGTTCGACTGGCGGGAGGAGGGGGGATGAGCGCCGCCGTGATGGGGGAGCCGTCGGCCGACGGCCGGTTCGGGGAGTTCGGGGGCCGGTTCGTCCCCGAGTCGCTCGTCCCCGCCTGCGAGGAGCTGGAGCGGGCCTTCCGGGAGGCCTGGGCCGATCGGGGATTCCACGAGGAGCTCGACGGGATCCTGCACCACTACGCCGGTCGCCCCACCCCGGTCACGGAGTGCAAGCGGCTGTCGGCGCGCCTCGGGGTCCGGGTGCTGCTCAAGCGCGAGGACCTCACCCACACCGGGTCGCACAAGATCAACAACGTGATGGGCCAGGCGCTGCTGGCCCGGCGGATGGGAAAGAGCCGGCTCATCGCCGAGACGGGGGCGGGCCAGCACGGGGTGGCCGCGGCCACCGCCGCCGCCTACTTCGGGATGGAGTGCGTCGTCTACATGGGCGCCGTCGACACCGAGCGCCAGGCCCTGAACGTGTTCCGGATGGAGCTCCTCGGTGCCGAGGTGGTTCCCGTCCACTCGGGTTCCAAGACCCTGAAGGACGCCGTCAACGAGGCCATGAGGGCCTGGGTGGCGCGGGTGGACGACACCCACTACTGCCTGGGATCGGTGATGGGACCGCACCCCTATCCCTGGATGGTGCGGGAGTTCCAGAGGGTGGTGGGCGACGAGGCCCGCGGGCAGTGCCGGGAGATCCTCGACGGCGCCGACCCCGACTGGGTGGTGGCCTGCCTGGGCGGGGGGTCGAACGCGGCGGGGACGTTCGCCGGCTTCGTGGACACCGCCGCCGTGCTCGTCGGGGTGGAGGCGGCCGGCGGTGCGGCGGTGAGCCACGGGGTGCCCGGGGTGGTGCACGGGATGAAGTCGTACTTCCTCCAGGACGAGGTGGGGCAGATCAAGGAGGCCCATTCCATATCGGCCGGGCTCGACTACCCGGGCCTCGGCCCCGAGCACGCCCACCTGGCCACCACCGGGCGGGCGCGGTACACCCTGGCCGGCGACGAGGAGGTCCTCGCCGCCTTCCGGCTGCTGGCGGAGACCGAGGGGATCCTCCCCGCCCTCGAGCCCGCCCACGCCCTGGCTTGGGTGGCGCGGGAGGCGGGCCGGGGGATCCCCGCCGGGTCCACCGTCCTCGTCACCCTGTCGGGCCGCGGCGACAAGGACGTGGCCCAGGTCCGCGAGCTCCTGGCCTGATGGTCACGGCTCACACCACCGACGCCCGGGAACCGGGCGCCCTGGAGAAGCGGCTGCGGGCCCGGCGCGACGCCGGCGCCAAGCTCCTGGTGCCCTACATCGTCGGCGGGATGGCCGACGACTGGCTCGACGCCGTCCACGCCGTGGCCGACGCCGGAGCCGACGCCATCGAGATCGGGATTCCCTTCTCCGACCCTGTCATGGACGGGCCGACGATCCAGGAGGCGTCGGTGAGGGCACTGGCCCGGGGGACCACCCCGGCCTCCATCCTGGCCACGCTGGCCCGCACCGAGATCGGGGTCCCGCTGGCCGTGATGACCTACTACAACCTCGTCTTCCGGGCCGGGCACCGTCGTTTCGCCGACGCCCTGGTGGCTTCGGGGGTGGCCGGGGCCATCGTGCCCGACCTCCCCCTGGAGGAGGCGGGCGGGTGGAGCGAGGAGGCCGACGCCGCCGGCGTCGAGACCGTCTTCCTGGTGGCCCCGTCGACCCCCGACGAGCGGGCCCGGCGGATCTGCGCCCGTTCCCGCGGTTTCGTCTACGGGGTCGGGCTCATGGGGGTGACCGGCGAGCGCGCCGAACTGGCGGCGACGGCCCGGGAGGTGGCCGGTCGCCTCCGTCCCATGACCGATACCCCCGTCTGCATCGGGATCGGGGTGTCGACCCCGGCGCAGGCGGCCGAGGTCTGCGCCGAGGCCGACGGGGTGGTCGTCGGTTCGGCCCTCGTCCGGCGCCTGCTCGACGGCGCCGGTCCCGGCGGCGCCGGCGCCTTCGTGGCCGAGCTGCGCGCCGGGATCGACACCGGGCGTTAGTGTCGTGAGTCGGAGATCAGCGCGCACTATGTAGCCAGCGTGTCGAGTTCCTTGGTCGAGCGGTGTGTGCCGCGTGGCAGCCATTCGTTGGTCAGTTCGGCGAACCAGCGCTCGACCAGTTTCATCCACGAGCTGTAGGTGGGCGTGAAATGCAGCGTGACGCGGGGGTGTCGCAGCAGCCAGCGATGGATCTCGGGATCTCCGACTCACGACACTAGGAGCGGCGCCGGAACGGAGAGCGCCGCCGCCGCCGCTGACGTTGCTCCATCCGGTGCCGGATGACGTCCCGCCGTTCCTGGAGCTCGCGGTAGGTCAGGTGGTCGACCGGCTCGGTGATCCCGAAGGAGGCCCGGATGCCGTCGATGTCGACGGCGGGGACGGTCCCGTCGGCCAGACCCATCTCGCGGGCGATCCGCTCCCCGTGGTGGACGTGGAAATACATGACGACGGCCACGATCTCGGCCAGGACGTCGACGGTGGGGGCCATCGAGGCCATGGCGCCGTCGAGAAAGACCATGTCCTTCACGAACAACATGAGCTCCTTGGGCATCCGCGCCCCGTAGCCGAGGAGGGCGGTGGTGATGGCCCGGAGCTCGGCGGTGAGCTCGTCGGCCGTGAGTGTCGTCGGATCGACGGGGGGCCGGTCGAGGCCGAGGTCGACGATGACCGATCCCACGTCGACGTCGCCGGGCAGGGCGCCGAGGTCGCGCAGGGCGGTGATCTGCCCGGGGATGTCGTTGGCCGACGCCGTCATGACCAGACGCAGAAGGGCCAGGCGCTCGGCCTCGTTCAGCCGGCCCGTGATCCCGAAGTCGAGAAGGGCCACGCGCCCGTCGGCCTGGACGAAGAGGTTCCCCCCGTGGAGGTCGCCGTGGAACACCCCGTGCAGGAGGGCGCCCTCGAGGAAGGCTATGAGCGCGGCCCGCAGGACCGCCTCGGTGTCGATGCCGGCGTCGCGCATGGACTGGGCATCGCCCCACCGGAATCCGTCTAGACGCTCCATGACGAGGACCCGGCGCGTCACCAGGCGCGGGTGCGGACGGGGCACCACCAGGGCCTTCTGACCGGCCTCGGCCAGCACCCGGGCCACGTCGAGCATGTTCTGCGCTTCGAGCCGGAAGTCGAGCTCCTCGACGATGGTCTCGGCGAAGAGCTCCACGAGGGCCGGCGGGTTGGCCAGCGCGGTGACGGCGATCCGTCCCACCAGCAGTGGCGCCAGCCAGCTCATGGCGGCCAGGTCCCGCCGGACGACCCGGGCCACGGTGGGGCGCTGCACCTTGATCACCACCCCTTCGCCCGTCCGCAGGCGCGCCGCGTGGACCTGGGCGATGGAGGCGGCCGCCAGGGGCACGGGGTCGACCGAGGCGAAGAGCACCTCGAGCGGTCGCCCGAGATCCTCCTCGATGATCTGGCGCACCACCTCGAACGACTCGGCCGGCACCCGGTCGCGCAGCAGCCGGAATTCGTCGACCAGCTCCTCGGGGAAGAGGCCCTCACCCGAGGAGAGGATCTGGCCCAGCTTGATGTACGACGGCCCCAGGCGCTCGAAGGCCCGCCGCAACCGGCGGGACAACCCGGCGCGGGAGTGCTCACGCGTCCCCCGGCGCTCGACCATGGCCCAGCCGACCACGGCGCCGCCCAGGACGGCGCCGACGCGGACCACGCGCACGCCGGGGGGCAGGCGCCGCCGGCGGGTGAGGGCCGGGGCCTCGGCCCGTTGGGCCGTCCGCAGGGCGTCGATCCCGACGGTCCAGCTCAGATCGGCGGGATCGACCAGCCAGGGGGGATGCGAGGAGAAGGCGCCGACGGCCAGATCGGAGGGCTCGGGGGCGGGGGAGGCGGCGGCGTCGTGCGGTGGGTCCTCGCTCACTCCTCCACGGGACCGATGACGAGGGTGCCGTTGTGGCCGCCGAAGCCGAAGGAGTTCGACAGCGACGGTGCCGGTTCCCAGGGGCGGGCCGCCCCGTGGACGACGTCGAGGGTGATGTCGGGGTCGGGCTCGCCGTAGCCGGCCGTCGGGGGGATCAGGCGCCGGTGGATGGCCAGGGTGGTGGCCACCGCCTCGATGGCCCCGGCCCCGCCCAGGGCGTGCCCGGTGACGCCCTTGGTGGAGGTCACCGGGGGACCGGGCGTCCCGAACACTTTGGATATGGCCTGGGCCTCGGCCAGGTCGTTCAGGGGCGTGGAGGTCCCGTGGGCGTTGATGTGGCCGACGGCGTCGGGGGCGACCCCGGCGTCGGCCAGGGCCAGCTCCATGCAGGCGGCGGCGCCGTTGCCCCCCGGGGCGGGGGCGGTGATGTGGTGGGCGTCGGCCGTCGACCCGGCGCCGAGGACCTCGCCGTAGACGCGGGCGCCGCGCCGCCGGGCGTGCTCGAGGGACTCGAGGACGAGGGCGCCGGCCCCCTCGGCCACGATGAACCCGTCGCGCCGTGCGTCGAACGGCCGTGACACCCCCGACGAGGAGAGGGCCGTCATGTTGGTGAAGGCGCCGATCCCCACCGGTGTCATGGCCGCCTCGGCCCCCCCGCCGATGACGACGTCGCACCGGCCGGTGGCCACCAGGCGGGCGGCGGCGGCCACGGAGTGGGTCCCCGCCGCGCAGGCGGTGGTGATGGTCTCGCACGGGCCGTGCCAGCCGGCGCGCATGGAGACGTTGGCGGCACCGGCGTTGGCCATCATCATGGGGATGAGGAAGGGCGAGATCCGGCGCGGGCCCTTCTCCACGAAGACGCCGATCTGCTGCTCCAGGGAGTCGAGGCCGCCGACACCGGTGCCGAAGATGACGCCGGACCGGTCGGGATCGGCGCCGATCTCACCGGCGTCGAGCAGGGCCATGTCGGCGGCGGCCACCGAGAACTGGGCGAAGCGGTCGACGCGACGCACGTCCTTGGGCCCGAACCAGGCCGTCGGGTCGAACCCCGGGACGCGGTGCTCGCCCTCGGGAGCGGGACGGTTGAGCCCGTCCCAGAAGTCGTCGAGGCCGATGCCGCAGCAGGCCAGGACCCCCATCCCGGTGATGACGACGCGACGGCCCTGGACGGGCCCGTCGGCGCCGGCGCCGAGGAGCATCAGAGTTTGGAGGAGATCAGCGTGTAGGCCTGGCCCACCGTCTCGATGTCCTCGAGCTCGGCTTCCTCCACCGTGACCTCGAATGCCTCCTCAAGCGCCATGACCAGCTCCACCAGGTCGAGGCTGTCGGCATCGAGGTCGTCGCCGAAGCGCGCCTCCAGGACGACCTTGTCCTCGGGGACCTGGAGCACCTCGACGGTGCAGGCCCTGAACTTGTCGAAGGTGGCGTCGTCGCTCACCGCTGTCCTCCTTGCTCGCTCACAGTCCCATGGCCAGACCACCGTCGACGGGCAGGACGGCACCCGTGACGTAGGTGGCGTCGACCGAGGACAGAAAGACCACGGCCCCCGCCACCTCGTCCGGTGTGGCGGCACGCCCGAGCGGCACCATGGACCGGAGCTGCTCCAGACGCTGCTCTCCCAGGTTGGCGATCATATCGGTGTCGACCATCCCCGGCGCGACCACGTTGACGGTGATCCCCCGGCTGCCGACCTCGCGCGCCAGCGAGCGGGCCAGGCCCACCAGGCCGGCCTTGGCGGCGCCGTAGTTCACCTGGCCGGGCGAGCCCAGGAAGCCGACGACCGAGGAGACGATCACGATCCGGCCCCCGTGGGCCCTGACCATGGGGCCGAGCGCCCGACGCACCGTCCGGTAGACGCCGGACAGGTCGGTGTCGATGACCTCGCTCCAGTCCTCCTCCTTCATGCGCAGCAGGAGCATGTCCCGGGTGATCCCGGCGTTGGCCACGAGCACCTCGACCGGACCGAGCTCCTCCTCGACGCGGCCGAAGGCGGCGTCGACCTGCGCCGGGTCGGTGACGTCACAGGCGACGGGCAGCAGCGGAGGACGGCCCGGTGCGTCGTCGGCCGGATCGGGGGGCGCGCTGCGATAGGTGACCGCCACCCGGTCGCCGAGGGCCTGGAAGCGGCGGGCGCAGGCCAACCCGATGCCCCGCGATCCCCCCGTCACGAGGACGATCCGTCCCGGCAGCGCCTTCTCGGACACGGAGCCGTCAGGTCCCGGTCGTGCCGACGCGCAGCCAGGCCAGGGGCTGCCCCGCCATCACCCGTTCACCGGCGTGGGCCAGGAACCCGACCACCCGGCCGGCGAAGGGGGTGCGGACCTCGGTGTCGCCGACGTGCCCGAGGAGGGCACCCACGCCGACCTCGACGTCCCCGGCTGCCGGGGCCCCGGTCACCGGGCTGCCGGCGGCGACCAGTCCACCGGGTCCCGGGGCCGCCAACCGGGGGTCGGGGGTGAAGACGCCGGCGGCGGGGGAGACGACGACGCGTTCAGAGGTGTAGAGGTGCTCGCCCTGGTGGGCGGCGGCGTAGGCGTGCCAGGTCTCGGAACCCGACAGGGTGTCCACGAGGACGCCGAGGTCGTCGGGGGAAGCCACCGACAGCGCCTGCGCCTCGGGAAGGGTCCGTCGGGCCAGGCCGGTGAGGACCCCCCCGGGTCCCACCTCCACCACCTGGGTCGCCCCCATCTCGCCCAGCTTGACCAGGCTCTGACGCCACCGGACAGGGCTGCAGAGCTGGGCCGAGAGCAGGGCGGGCCATTCCCCGGCGTCGGGGTGGGCCCGGCCGTCCACGTTGGCCACCACCGGGACCTCGGGCGCCGAGAAGGGGGCGCCGGCCAGGGCCTTGCGCAGGCGGGACCGGGCCGGCGTCATCAGAGCGGTGTGGAAGGCCCCGGCCACCGGGAAGGGCATCACCCGTCGGGCCCCGAGCTCCTTGGCGATGGTCCCGGCCATGGTCACCGCTTCGGCCGTCCCGGCGATCACCACCTGGCCCGGTGCGTTGTAGTTGGCCACCCACACCTCGCCTTCGGCCCGTTGGCAGGCGGCCTCCACGTCGTCGTCGTCGGCGCCCAGGACGGCGGCCATCGTCCCCGGCCGCTCCTCGGCGGCGTGGTGCATGGCCTCCCCGCGCTCCACCACCAGCCGGACGCCGTCCTCGAACGCCAGGGCACCGCTGGCCGTCAGGGCCGTGTACTCACCCAGGCTGTGCCCGGCGCAGGCGGTGGGCTCGATCCCGACCCGCTCGATGGCGTCGAGCACCACCAGGCTCACGACGTAAGTGGCCAGCTGGGCGTTGGCCGTCAGGGTGAGCTCGTCCTGGTCGGCCTGAAGAAGGAGCCGGGCCAGGTCCCGTCCGGCCACGACCGATGCCTCACCGACGACCTCCCACGAGGGGTGGTCGACCCAGGCCCGGCCCATTCCTTCGCGCTGTGAACCCTGGCCCGGGAACGTGAACGCCAGCACCCCAGCTCCTCTCCGACCCGACCGGCGGGACCGGGCCTGGGCCCCAGGGTGGCACGGCGCCGCGGGCCCGTCACGTTACCGGTAGGTAAATGCTCCCGTGCCTGGAGCCCCTCTCACCGTCAGTGATATTTCCCGGGCTCTCTGTGCGGTATCGAGGGAGGTCCCAGGGAGGAATACGCACAAATAGCGACCTACTGTGAGCATTTGGCTAATTGACTTCGCGCGTGGAGTGATAGAAGCTGAATCGACGACGGGTGGCCGCCGAGGCGGCGAGACGGGGTGCGGGGATGGAGGAAGGCGCGGCGGCGGGCGAGACCGTCCTGGTGGTCGACGACGACGTCTCCACGCGGGCCAGCCTCCTGGCCGTCCTGGCCGGGGCCGGGATCGCCGCCATCGGCGCCGCCAGCGCCGAACAGGCCCTGGCCTTCCATGCCGACCACGAGCCCGCCCTGGTGGTGATCGACTACCTCCTGCCCGACCGCAACGGGCTCGACCTGGCCCAGGCCCTGAAGGAGCGTGAACCCACGCTCCCGGTCCTCCTCCTCACCGGCTCGGCCTCCCTCGAGACGGCCATCGCCGCCGTCGGCCAGGTCGACGGCTACCTCCTGAAGCCCATGGCCACCGAAGCCTTCGTCGAGGCCGTGCGCCGGGGCCTGGCCCAGAGCGCCCTGGTGGCCGAGAACCGCAACCTGACCACCCGCTTGGAACGGCTCAGCCAGAACCAGGCCCTCTACGACCCGCTCACCGGACTGCCCAACCGGGCCCTGCTCGACGACCGGATCAACCAGGCCCTGGCCACCTGCCGCCGCAACCACAGCGCCCTGGCCATCCTCTTCATCGACCTCGACGGCTTCAAGGCCGTCAACGACATATTCGGACACCACGTCGGCGACCTGGCCCTGCGGGAGCTGGCCAACCGCCTGGCCGAGGCGCGCCGGCGGACCGACACCATCGCCCGTTTCGGGGGCGACGAATTCGTGGTCGTCTGCCCCGACGTCGAATCGGTGGACGTGGCCTACCGGATGGCCGAGGTCATCCTGGCCGAGCTGAGTCGGCCCGTGGTGATCGGCTCCACCGAGCACCGGCTCACCGCTTCGATCGGCATCGTCGTCACCGAGCCGGGGGATCCCCATGCCACCGCCGACGCCCTCCTGCGCGACGCCGACTTGGCCATGTACGGGGCCAAGGACGCCGGGAAGGCCTCGTGGAAGCTGTTCGACGAGACCATGCGGGCGCGCGCCGTGTCGCGTCACGAGATCGAACAGGGCCTGCGCGTGGCCATGGAGCAGAACGAGCTCGTCCTCGAGTACCAGCCCGTCATCGACCTCCAGTCGGGGGGGATCGTGGGGGCCGAGGCGCTCGTCCGCTGGAACCGCCCCGGTCACGGGACGGTTCCCCCCGCCGACTTCCTAGGGGTGGCCGACAAGGTGGGCCTGACGGCGCCGATGGGGCGGTGGATCCTCGACCACGCCCTCGCCGACCTGGCCCGGCTGCGCGCCTCGGGAACCCTCCCGGAGGGGTTCCACATGTGGGTGAACGTCTCGCCCCGCCAGATCGCCGATCTCCACTTCGCCGACCTGGTCGCCGAGCTGGCCGCCGCCCACCAGGTCCCCACCCTCCTCCTGGGGCTCGAGATCGCCGAGCACGCTGTGCGCGACGTGGTCACCACCGAGAACGTCCTGTCGGCCCTCCACGACCTGGACGTCGCCGTCCAGGTCGACAACTTCGGCAACGGTGAGTCCAATCTGGCCTGGCTCCAGGAGCTCCCGATCTCGGGGATCAAGATCGACGGCGATTTCGTCGCCGCCCTCGATGCTGTGCGCGAGCACGACGCCGGGGCCATCGTCCGCGGCATCATCGGACTCGGTCACGAGCTCCGGCTCACGATCGTCGGCGAAGGCGTCGAGACCCACGCCCAGGCGGTGGCCCTGCGGGCCATGGGTTGCGAATACGCCCAGGGGTTCTATTTCGGTCGTCCCGGTCCCTTCGAACACCTTCTGGAGCCCGCCCCGTGAGCTGGCATGCTTGACCCGATGTCCGCTTCCCGTCGCCTGAGCCCCACTGCTGCGTTGATCGAGCGCCTGCGTTGCCCGGCCTGCGGCCAGCCCGTCGAGGCGGTCGACGACGCCACCGTCGTCTGCCCGGCCGGTCACCGCTACGGGTCCCCGATGGGCTATCTGGACGTCTCCGTCGAGCAGTCGACCGACGCCATCACCGAACAGACCTTCGCCAGCTTCGGCTACGAGTGGAACACGTTCGACGGTGTGCGCGCCGAGGACAGCCGTTTCGCCGAGATCTATTTCCGCGACCTCGACCTGGTCTCGTTGGCCGGCAAGGTCGGGATGGACGCCGGCTGCGGCAAGGGTCGCTTCACCCGCTTCCTGGCACCCCACCTCGACGCCCTGGTGGCCCTCGACGGCTCCTCCGCCGTCGAGGCGGCCGTGCGCAACCTCGGCCAATTCTCCAACGTGCTGGTGGTGAAGTCGGACCTGCGCGCCGCGCCGTTCGCCCCCGAGAGCTTCGACTTCATCTCGTGCCTGGGCGTCCTCCACCACCTCGACGATCCCCACGCCGGCTTCCGCGACCTGATCCGCTATCTGGCCCCGGGCGGTACCGTCCTGATCTACCTCTACAGCCGGCCGGCGGCCTTCGGTGCCCGCCAGGCGGCCCTGGCGGCCTCGGCCGTCGTCCGCCGGTTGACGCTCCGGCTCCCGCACCGCGCCTTGAAGGCCTTCAGCGCCCTGGTCGCCGTCGGCCTCTACGCCGGCTTCGTGGCACCGGGGCGTTTCGGGGAGAGGCGGGGCATCAAGCGCCTGGCCGGACTGCCGATGGACACGTACCGGGACAAGCCCTTCCGGAGCCTGGTGCTCGACACCTTCGACCGGCTCAGCGCTCCCGTCGAGCACCGTTACGTCTGGTCGGAGCTCGAGCCCTGGTTCGCCGAGGCCGGGTTGACGGTGGACGCCGCTCGCGACGAGGCCGGATGGTTCGTCGTGGCCCACCGCCCCTGACGGCGGTCAGCCGGCCACGGGCGTGGGGCGGGGCCGGCTGAGCGTGGCGGCTCCGGCCAGTGCCGGTGCCGCGCTGGCCGTCACCGCCCACAGGGCGATGATCCACCATCCCGACAAGGCGGTGAACTCGGTCACGCGGTGGGCCGTGGTGGTGAGCCACGACGGCACGTCGGCCGTTCCCGTGACGTAGGCGGCCAGGATCACCGCCGACCCGGCCGCCGACCCGGCCCATCCCCAGGCGTCGTTGCCCATCCCGACGGCCCGCCGCACCGGGGTCAGAAACAGCCAACCGACCACGGCCAGGGTGCCGGCCAGAACCACGACGTGCAGATAGGGGGCCAGGCCGTCGATGGCCTGGTGGGCCCGGTGGACGTACTGGCTGGCCGGCGATCCCCCGGCGCTCACGTGGCGCAGGTGGAGGAGGTGCACGGTGGCCGGCCAGGCCCCCACGAAGGCGAGACCGACCGACCCGGCCACCACCGGGCGCCACCAGAGGCGACGTCGGTCGGGCCCCGCCGCCAGGAGGCGCCGGACCACCAGGAGCGCCAGCAGGAGCACGGCGGTGACGGCCCCTTCGTCCTTCGACATCCCGGCCACCACCACCAGGACGGCGGCCGCCCCGAGCGCCCCGTTCCCGGCCTCCGCCTGCAGCCCGTAGGCGACGGCGCCCACCGCCGCCAGCGACCACAGGGGGTCGGCATAGCCGTTGGTCATGAACGGCTCGGCCACGGCGAAGGTGACGAAGACGAGGGCCACGGCGCCGACCACGGCGACGACGGAGGGGAGGACGACGAGCGCCCCGGCGCGCCGTCGCCCGCCGGGGCTCGCCGGAGCACCTCGCCCCGACGACGTCGACGCCGCCAGCCGGGTGGTGGCGTGGCGCCCGCACTCCACCACGGCGAAGGCGGCCGCCGCCAGGGCACAGGTGTTGAGGAGGGCGATGACGACGACCCCGAGCCGCATGGAGTGGTTGCCGGTCACCGACCAGGCCACCGAGCCGGCGGCGCTCACCAACGGCGGGTACGACGTCTGGGACAGGAAGATCCCGGGCGACGACATGTCGGTGACCAGTTGGTGGTGGGGTTGGAGGAACCACCCGGCCCGCATCAGCCAGACGGCCCGGGTGTCGAAGCCGACGGTGGGGGTCGACAGCGTCCGCAGGCACCAGGCGCAGGCGCCGCCGATGCCCACGACGGCGGCCAGCCCGGTGGTCCGGTGGGGTGCCGGTCCCGCCGCCGGCGCCCTCCACGGACGGCGGTCCGGGCGCCACCACCACCAGGCCAGCGTGGCCAGGGCGGCGGACGCGCCGGCGAGAACGAACCACGTCATCGTGCTCGCCCCGATCCCCAGGCAGCAGGTGGCGGCCACGGCGGCCATCACGGCCCCACCCAGGGGGCAGAGCGGGACGGTCGCCCAACGGAGGCCGACCAGCGCCACCACCGGGAGCAGGCCGGCGGCGGCCAGAACGACGAGCGCCAGGATGGCGCCCGGGACCAGCGTCACAGGGGCGGTGGCGGGGGAGGACCCTTCCCCGGTACCGAGGCGCCCGACCCCACCAGCGTGGTCCGGCGCCCGTCGGGTCCCCTCTGGCGGGCGACGACGACGGACCCGAGGCAGCTCCCGCCACCGCCGCGCTGATCGATCGACAGGGCCACGTCCGACGGCGACGGGTGGCCGGCGATGGTCACCCAGCTGCCGACCGCCTTGAGCAGGGTGACGTACGCACCGAAGTCGGGACCCTCGATCAGGACGGGCCGGCCCGGGGCCACCACGCTGCGGGCCTGGACGTCGAGGCACCGGTAGTAGACGTCGTCGAGCTCGGCGTCGGCCACCGGTGTCCGCGAGCGCAGGTCCTGGACCGTCTGTCCACCGTGGGCCGCCTTCACGACCAGGCCTCCGACGGCCACGACGGCCACGGTGGCGCCGACGGCCACCCTCAGGACGTCCCACCGGCCCCGGCGACCCGACGGTCCCTCCGCAGCGGCGGTCCCGAGCACGGGCCCGACACTACCGAGGCGGGGGCCCCACCGGCGGACCCGGTCGCCGGCCTCAAGGTCGGGGCCTCCCGTGCCGATGAGCCAGGCCGGAGGAGTGCTTTGTCGCGACACGGAGTATGAGGGGACAGCCGCGCCGCGGGCGCTGGTCCGTCGTCGGTGCGTTGACCGGCGTCGTGGTCACCGTCGTGGCCTCCTGCGTCGTGCTCCTGGCCCCGGCGTCGGCCGGGGCGAACCAGACGACGACCGCGGGGGCGTCGCTGGCCCCGCTCGGCCCGGGGAAGACGACGCTCACCTATTGCGACGACGGGGGGGTGGCCGAGACGCTCGACGTCGACGAGCCCGCCCCCCTGCCGACGGCCCCGGTGCCCGTCGTCGTCTACGTCCACGGCGGGGGCTGGGTCCAGGGTGACTCGGCCATCGCCCCCGGCTCTCTCGTCGGGCTGGTGGCGGCGGCCGTGGAGGCCAAGGGTTGGGTGGTCGTCTCGATCGACTACCGCCTGGCCCCCCGGTTCCCGTGGCCGGCACAGATCGACGACGCCGCCTGCGCCATCCGCTACCTGCGGGCCAACGCCGCCGCGCTCCACATCGATCCGGGCGCCGTCGGGGCCATCGGTGACAGCGCCGGCGGGCAGATCGTCTCGTTGCTCGGTCTGGCCGGTCGTCGGGGCGGCTTCGACACCGGGCCGGACGCCGGTCAGTCGAGTGGTGTCCAGGCCGTCGTCGACCTCTACGGACCGGCCGACCTGACGACGACGGACTGGGCCCGGGCCCCTCTCATCCAGGCCTACGCCCCCCGGGCATTCGGGACCACCCTCGGTCCGGGCCCGGCCGGTTCACCCACCACCGACGTTCTCGTCGCCGCCAGCCCCGTGACCTACGTCGGGGCCCACGAACCCCCCTTCCTCATCGTCCAGGGGGACGACGACACGGTGGTCCCTCCCGACCAGTCCGTGGACCTCGACGCCGAGCTCCGGGCGTCGGGGAACTCGGCCACGCTCGTCATGGTCCGTCACGCAGAGCACGGCCTGCTGCCGGCGGCCGGTGGGCCGGAGACGCCCGGCATCTCCCAGCTCGCCGGGCAGACGGCCGCCTTCCTCATCGGGCACCTGGGGCCGTCGGATCCCCGTTCCGGCGGCGGTCGCCGGTCGTGGCGCCGGTAGGACCGGGCCCCGGACGCGAAGGAGACCGGTCCCTGGGAACCGGTCTCACTTCTGCGGTCACCGCACCAGCCTCGGTTTCACCCGGGGTTCGCCTCGGCTCGGCGGTGCGACGATACGGGAGTGGCTCGAGGGACGCAAGCGGCTCGAGGGGAGCCCGGGGGTCCTGGGGGAGATCCGACCCCACGGTCGGGACGATTCGGCGTCACCCCCGCCCCGTCGGCGGCGGTCTGTGCCCGGAGCGG
>Ga0209415_10012063_pt1 | contig 14457 bp, 9 predicted proteins | sample PeaSoiSIISIP2007_FD_187696 | JGI IMG/M metagenome (GOLD analysis project Ga0209415, IMG submission 187696) | Peat soil microbial communities from Weissenstadt, Germany - SII-SIP-2007 (SPAdes) (version 2) | ecosystem: Environmental > Terrestrial > Soil > Wetlands > Peat | place: Germany...
AGCGCGGCGCGTCGATCAGGCAGTGCGCCGATCAGCGCGGCGCGTCGATCAGGCAGTGCGCCGATCAGCGCGGCGCGAAGTTGATGGCCGTGATCTTGCCGGCCTCGACGCGAAACGTGGCGTCGAGCTCCTGCGACTGAGCGCCAGGCCGGACCACGAGCAGGTTGCACTCGAACGTGTTGCCCAGGTCCCGGCCGTCTCCCGGCAGCATCTTCATGCCCCTGTCCGCGCGCAGGAACCAGCCCGCCATCTGCTCGCCGCGCAGCACCCGCACGTTGCCGAGCACGTGGATCCGCATCTCCGCCTTATCGTCGAAGAGTCGGATCGCGGACTCGCGATCGCCCGCGTTCATCCGCTCGAAGAAGGCGTCCATGGTGTCGACGGCACCCATGAACGGAGTGTACGACGGGCCCGGCGGAGACCGGTCGATCAGGGTCGCGCCGCCTGCTGCGCCCAGGCTCGACGGATCGCGGTCCGGGCTGCGGCCGACGGCAGGCCCAGCCGGGCGGCGGCGTAGGCCTCGGGGATACCGGCCTCGTACCCCTCGCGCGCCGTAGGCCGATTCCCCGGAGGTCGTCGGCCTGGCGCTCGACGAACGCCACGTCGACCAGGGCACCGTGCCCGGGCGCGACGACGGCTCCACCGCCGGGAAGCGTGACGCTCCGCACGAGCGCTGCAACACGGTCGAGCGTCTCCGGCCAGTCGAGCGGAAACGAGTCCTCGAACGATGGCGGCGCACCCTCCTCGACGAGGTCGCCGGCGATCACCACGCCCGCGTCGGGAACGGCGAGCACCAGGTCGGCGTCGGTGTGGCCGCGCCCGAGGTAGTGGAGCTCGACCAGCCTGCCGCCGACCTCGATGATGCCGCCGTCGTCGCCCACCACGTGAGGCGGCGGGACGATCTCGACCAACGCCACGGCGTCGGCGAGCGCGCTGCCCTCGGACCCGCTCCCGCGCGCCCAGGCCACGGCCGCGGCGCGCCGGGCCTCGCCGTTTCGCAGCAATTCCGCCGCGCAGCGCGCGTGTCCCCAGATCGCGGCTCCGGCGAACTGCGCGTTACCGAAGGTGTGGTCGAAGTGGACATGCGTGTTGACCACGATGCGGACGGGCAGGGGCGTCAGCCACCGCAGGTCCTCGAGCAGCTCACGGGCATGGTCCGCCGTCGAACGCGTGTCGGCCACCAGCACCTGGCCGTCCCCGACGATTGCGCAGATTCCCTGGTCGAACGCCGGGTACCGGCGCCGGAACACGCCATGCCCGATCTCGACCCAGCGCCGACCGGGGCTCGACGACTCGGGCACCCCGCGCTACGCCCGGTCCGCCCGCGCGCCCGTCGCCTCGGCGGCGCGGATGCGCCGGACGAGTTCGGCCACGACCTCGTACCGCCCGAAGCTCGGCATCAGGTAGGTCCCGTCGGCGAGCGTCCTCAGGTCGTCGAGCAGCTCGATCGCCAGCTCAAGGCCGAGCTCGGCGCCGCGGTCCCCGGCCGCGCGCATCGACGCCCGGATCCGCTCCGGGATCGTGATCCCGGGTACCTCGTTGTGCAGGAACTCCGCGTGCCGGGACGAATGCAGCGGCAGCACCCCGGCGAGGATTGGAACCGGCAGTCGTGGCGTGCCCAGGCGCCTCTCGATCCCCTCCACCAGCCGCGTCCACTGGGTACGGTCGTAGATGGGCTGCGTCATCACGAGCTGGGCGCCGGCTGCCAGCTTCCGCTCGAGCCGGCCGAGCTCGTGATCGAGGTCCGTGGCAGTCGGGTCGAGGGCGCACGCGATGGTGAATCCCGCGCGCGCCCCGATCGGGCTCCCCGATGGGTCCTCGCCGCGGTTGAGCCGGGCCAGGATCGCGATCAGGCCGGCCGAGTCCACGTCCCACACGCCCGTGCCGGTCGGGTAGTCGCCGACCCGGGGCGGGTCGCCCGTCAGCGCGAGCACGTTGCGGATGCCCAGCGCGTGCGCGCCCAGCAGCTCGGACTCGAGCGCCATCAGGTTGCGGTCGCGCGTCGTGACGTGGACCAGGCACTCGATGCCGACCTCCCGCTGGATCGCGAACGCGACTGCCATGGCGCCCATGCGCACACGGGCCATGGCGCTGTCGCTGACGTTCACCAGGTCCGCACCCGCGTCGCGGAGCATGCGCGCGGCCTCGAGCGTGCGTTCGATGCGGACCGAGCGCGGCGGGTCGATCTCGACGCTGACGACGAAGCGACCCGCGGCGAGCGCCCTGGCGAGCCCGGTCGGCCCGGGCGACTCCTCGCCGGACACCTCGACCGCCCCGCTGCGAGGCAGGTCGCGAGCGAGGGCCCGCTCGCGCACGTCCGGTGGAGGCGGGGGCGCCGCGCCGGCGAGATCCGGTTGGGCCGCGAGTGCCCGATCGAGGGCCGCCCGCATCGCCGCCACGTGGGCGGGCGTTGTCCCGCAGCATCCGCCGATGATCGACGCGCCTGCCTGCAGGAAGCGCGCCACCATCTCGCCGAAGTACGCCGGGTCCGCGGCGTACAGGAACTGGCCCTCGACGCGCTGCGGCATGCCGGCGTTGGGCATGATCGAGTGGCCAATCCCCGGCCGTGCGTGCATCTCGGCGAGCGCGTCCAGGCACACGACCGGGCCGGCGCCGCAGTTGACGCCGAGCGCGTCGGCGCCGGCCTCCGCAAGCGCGGCGGCCGCGGCGACTGGAGACGTGCCGTCGGCCGCTCGCAGGTCTTCGTCGAACGTCATCTCCGTCACGATGGGCAGGTCGGAGAGGCCTCGCGCTACGTCGAGGGCGAGCAGCAGCTCCTCCAGTCGTCCGAACGTCTCGAGCACGATCATGTCGACGCCGCCTTCGAGCAGGCCCTCGATCTGCTCGCGAAAGGCAGCCGCGGCCTGCTCCCGGGACAGGAGTTGCGGTCCGTGCGCGGCAGATGAGAGCGGTCCGACCGCGCCTGCCACCAGCACCTCGCGCCCGGCGACGTCCCTGGCCTCGCGGGCCAGCTGGGCTGCCCGACGGTTGAGCCGGCCGGCGTCGGCCGAGAGGCCGAAGAGGGCGAGCCTGACCCGGTTCGCTCCGAACGAGCAGGTCTCGATCGCGTCGGCGCCCGCCGCGATGTACTCGCGATGGATCGCTGCGACGATCCCGGGTCGGGCCACGACCAGCTGATCGAGCGAGGCCTGCTGGGGAATCCCACGGCTGAACAGCAGCGTGCCCATCGCTCCGTCGAACAGGAGCGGCCGGGCCTCGACCCGCTCGCGGAAGGCCCGCCTGGAGAGCGACAGCCGGACCCCGTCCGTCAGGCCCGCACCCCGAGCACGCGCTTCTGCCCGAAGGCGAGGCTCAGCACGAGCGCCACGACGCTGATGACGATCGATGCGAGGAATGCCGCCCAGATGACGTCGAGGGTGAACGGGCGGACGGGCCACCCGTTGATCGTGAACCCGAGCCGCAGCTGGTCGCTGGCGAGCGCGAGGAGCAGCACCATCCCCGTGTTGATGACCAGCCCGACCATCCCCATCGTCAGCAGGTTGATCGGGAGCGCCAGGAGCCTGACGATGGGCCGCAGGTACGTGTTGATGACGCCGAGCAGGACTGCCACCAGCCCCAGCTTCCACCACTGGGTGCCGAAGTCGAAACCGATGCCGGGCACGAGCTCGACGGCAGCCAGAAGCGCTGCGGCATTGATCCCGATCCTGATGACGACGTCGAGCACGGTCCGCATTGTAGGCGGACTGACTCCCCGTACCATGTGCCCGTGAACCGACCCGCGGACCCGTACGTCCCGCCGCCGCACGACCGGTACGAGCCGTTCGAGCCGTACGTTTTCGACTACCGGCCCACGCCGCTGACGCCGTTCGAGTACAGGCTGCGCGACTTTCTCGACGAGTTCTTCCTGGCCTACCCGGTCACCGCCACGCGCGTCGGCGACCATCGTTTCGACAACCGGTGGCCGGACCTGTCGGGAACCGGCCGCCTGGCGCGCGTCGCACTGATACGGCGCTGGCGCGACCGGTTCGTCGGCCCCGGGGACGTCACCCTGACACCGGACGAGCGGGTCGATCGAGAGATCCTGATCGAGACGCTGGACGCCTACCTCTTCGAGGAGGAGGTGCTCCGCGAGGAGACCTGGAATCCGCTCCTGTACGTCGAGTTGATCGGCAGCGGGCTGTTCGCGCTGCTGGCTCGCGAGTACGCACCATGGCACCACCGGGGCGAGGCCTTCGTCCGCCGGCTCCGGCATCTCCACTCGGTGACCGCGGCGGCGAAGGAGAACCTGCTCGGCATGCCGGATCGCCCCGTGTCCCGCCTCCACATGGAGATCGCGCTCGAGCATCTGGCGGGGATCCCGGAGATCATCGACGAGGCGGTCAGGACGGCCGACAGGAATCGGTACGACGAGGACGCGTTCCGGCTGCCCCCGCGGTTCGAGGAGGCCGTGCCGCTTGCGACCTCGGCGCTCGACGAGTTTCGCGCGTTCCTGGAGCGCGACGTGCTGCCGCGGTCCCGCGGTGACGGGCGGCTGGGCCCCGACCTCTACGCGCGCAAGCTCCGCCACGTGCTCGCCAGCGACCTGTCTCCGGCGGAGCTGTCCGCGCGCGCCACGCGCGACGCCGACGTCGTCCGCGCGGAGATGGCCCGGCTGGCCCGCGAGCTGTGGCCCGCATGGATGGCCGGCGCCCAGCTGCCCGAGGGACGGCCGGACGCCGACGACGCCATCGTGCGCGCGGTGCTGGATGCGATCGGGCGCCAGCACCGACAGCCGGAGGAGCTTCTCGACTACTGCGCCCGCGAGGTCGCGCGGCTCGAGCGCTTCGTGCGGCGCAACCAGATGATGGGGTTGCCTCGTGAGACGCTCGACGTGCGTTGGACGCCGACGTTCATGCGCGCGCTCGGCGGAGCGTTCCTCGATGCGCCGGGGCCGCTCGAGAAGGGCCAGAAGAGCCTGTTCTGGATCACCCCTCCCGGCAGCGACTGGCCGGCGGAGCGCGTGGAGTCCTACCTGCGGGAGGACAACGACCGGATGCTCCGGCTCCTGTGCATCCACGAGGCGATCCCCGGCCACCACCTCCAGCTCTACTGGTCGAACCGCTGCCACTCGCTGGTGCGCTCCATCTTCGGATCCGGTGCGTTCGTCGAGGGGTGGGCCGTGTACGCCACGCAGGCGATGCTGGACGTGGGGTACGGCCGACGGGACCCGGCGCTCCTGCTCACGCACTGGAAGTTCTACCTGCGCGCGATCGTGAACACGCTGCTGGACGTCGGGATCCACGCCGGCTCGATGACGGAGGAGGAGGCGATGCGCCTCATGGTCGAGACGGGCTACCAGGAGGAGCAGGAGGCGCGGGCGAAGTGGACTCGCGCGCGGCTGACGTCGACGCAACTCTCGACGTACTACGCCGGCTCCGCGGAGCTCTGGGACCTCGAGCTCGAGGCTCGCCGGCGCTGGGCCCAGACGCACGGTGGACGGCGCGAGGACGTGCCGGATCCACGCGTCGCCGGCGGTTACGGCGACGTGGGCGATTTCGACTATCGGGGACATCTCGAGGCTGTCGTGTCGCACGGCTCGCCGCCCGTGCGGTGGCTCCGCCGGATCGTGCTCGGGGAAACGGCGGTGCGCACGGGAGATCGCGCGGCCGCCTGGTTGCAGTCGCGCGCCTGATCGGCGGTACGAGCATCGGGGAGGTGACGCATGGCGGTCATCACGATCTCGAGGCAGTTCGGAGCCGGCGGGTCGACCCTGGCGAGCATGCTCGCGGACCACCTGCGCATGGACGTGGTCGACCAGTCGCTGATCGCGGAAGTGGCTCGCCGGGCGTCCCTCACGGCCGAGGACGTCGAACTGGAGGACGAGCGGCCCACGACCCTGCTCGATCGGCTGGCGATGTCGTTTTCTCCGCTGGCCGTTGGAATCGGGATGGCGTGGGAACCGCCCTATCCGGATCCCGCGTTCGACCCCCGGCGCGAGGTCCTCGAACTGACCCGGGAAGTGGTGCGGGAGGCCGCGAAAGCGGGGAACGTCGTCATCGTCGGTCGGGGAGGCGCGCACATCCTGCGCGACGAGCCGGGCGCCTTCCACGTATTCCTGCACGCCGAAGCACCGTTCCGTGAGCGCGTCGTCATGGAGCGCGAGGAGATCGACCGGCCGGCGGCGGCGCGGCGGATCCACGAGGTCGACGCCAACCGGGCGGCGTACATCAAGCAGATCTACGGCCGCGACTGGCTCGACGTCCGGCTGTACGACCTCGCGATCGACACTGGACGGGTCGGCATCGCGATGTCGGCGGAGATCGTCGAGGTCGCCGTCTCCCGGCTGGCGCCCGGCGCCCCCTGAAGGCGCCGGGAATCACATGGGCGACGGCTGCCCTACCTGTTCGAGCGCCCGCCGGTAGAGCGCCGCCCCGTCCAGGCCGGTCGCCCGAGAGCGCACGGTCGCGAGGTCGTCGAGCAACCCGCCTTCCAGCCGGGAGCCGGCGATCCGGTCCGTCGTTCGCGCGGCATGCGCGGCGAACCGGAGCGCCAGCAGCGTCTCCTGGCGTGCCGGGTCGTCCCAGAACCACGCGTCGGACAGGAACATCGAGAGTCGTGATGACTGCGCGGCCAGCATGTTCCGGACGACGGCCGTCGTGCGTCTCCCGGACCGCGGGCGCGCCGCGAGGAGCTTCTCGGTGTAGGAAGCGGCGGTCGTGTAGCGCGACGCCACGTCCACGTACCCGTCGCGGGCCGCCCAGGGGTCGATCCCGAGCGGCTGCAGCAGCGCATCCGTGAGCGCGTCGACGGCGGCGGCGAGGCGGTCGAGCGCCAGCCTGAGCGGCTGCTTCCAGCGACCGTCGGCCGCGTCCGGGCACTCGCCGCTCCAGCGCAGCACGCCGTGGTGGCAGGACCAGCTCGTCCGGTCCTGGACGGTCATGATCGGGAGCGATGGCCGCGCGCGCGAGTCGAGCAGGTCGCCGAGCGGGACCACCTGCAGGTGGGGGTCGCTCGACCCGCTGCTGTACCAGGTGGTCAGGCGCGCCAGGAACAGCTCGCGGAACCGCTGATGGTGCCCGTACAGTTCCCCGTCCGTCGCGATCAGCGCCACCGGCGAACGGTCCGCCGGCAGGTGATCGAGGAGCCGCGGCAGCACCCGGGACCGGACGAACTCGTCGGCGTTCTGCGTGGCCGCCGGATCGAAGCTCACCGCCGTGGAAAGCGCGCCGTCGTAGAACATCACCACGATCGAACGACCGCCACCCACCTCCACACGGTACGGGCGCCGCGTGTCGAGGTCGCCGTCCGTGCCGGCCTGCCAGGGCGCGAGGATGGTGTACCGGACCCCTTCCTCCGCGCAGACGCGCAGCGTCGCGAGGTCCACCGCGGTCTCGGGCAGCCAGATCCCGGCCGATCGGCGGCCGAAGCGCAACTCGAAGTCGCGGAGCCCCCAGCGGATCTCGGTACGCCGGTCACGCGTCGAGGCGAGCGGCAGGATCGAGTGGTGGTACGCCTGCGCGATCGCGTTCGAGCCGTCGTCCTGCCCGACGATCGCGTCGTGCACATCCGGCCGGTGCTCGCGTAGCCACGTCGCGAGGGCCGGTCCCAGGTTCCAGCCAATGCGGCGGAAGTTGCCGCGCACGGCATTCGGCGCGTAGCACTCGTCGGTGATCCGGACGGTCCAGTCGGGAGCAGGGGCGGCGGTCGGGTCGGCCGGGACCCGGCCCGAGAACGGATCCCGCCGGTCCGGCTGGTAGAAGTGGCCGTGGACGGCCAGGCGGCCGGCGATCATCGCTCCTCGGCCCGGTGATCGCGCGAGCTCGCCACGTCGAAACGCACGCGGAATGCGGCGCGCCCGCCCGGTCCCAGCGCGAGCGGCCACCGCAGGAGGAGGCAGCTTCCCTGGTACTGGCGCTCGAACCCCGCCTCGGAGTTCGACACGGTCTCGACGGGATACCACGCGACGTCCGCTGGGGGGGCCAGCGTGACATGGACGTCGGCTCCTTCGAAGGCGTTGCCGAACGAAACCGAAGCGAGGACGCCTGGGTGCACCGCCGAGTCGTGGGTATAGCGACGGACGACCTCTTCGTCCGACCCGCCGCGGGCCGAGCCATCGGTCGGCACGGCATAGTACGCGGCCGGGTTGCCCCCGCCGCCGGCCAGGTCGACATTCCACTCGAGCACGACATCCGCGGCGATCGGCGCGGCGCCCAGGTGCTCGAGTTCGACGTCGACGGACAGCGACGGGTCCAGCCGACTGCCTGCGAGCCGGAATACCTTCCGCACGCGCACGGGCTGCCCGGACAGGAGCCCGTCACGCTCGACGACGAGCTCGCGGTCGGCCAGGGCCGCGACGCGGTACGGGTCCTCGACAACATCTCCGAGCTCCACGACACCCTGTCCGCGGAAGGCATCGACCGTTGTGCCCGATGGCACCACGTGCAGCAGCGCGGACCGTCGCTCGTGACGGTCGTACACCAGGAGCCGGCTCAGCCCGGGTTCCTTGACCGCGATCGTCTCGTGAATGGTCTTCGGCGCGCCTGTCCCGGGCGAGGTCGCAGCCCCGACGGGGGCTGTCGCCTGGGCGCCTGGCAGACTCGCCCGCTCGTGGGCCACCAGCGTCGCGTGGTACGCCTCGAGCCGGCGGCGCATGACCGACGCGAGCGCGAGGCGCGTGGCGCGCAGGTCCCACGTCCCGATCGCCGCTCCTTCCGCGAGGTCCACCACGACCACCTGGCCGGCCGATGCCAGAAACGCCTCGGGGACTCCGTCCATGTCCGTGTCTGTCAGCGCGCTGCCATCGGCCGGCGGCGCGCTGACAGCCCTGCGCATCTCCGCCGGCTCCTCGCGCAGCCGGGCCTCGTCGGCGAGGTCCTCCGCCGCGATCAGGTGCGCGGCGGTGGCCAGGCGCATGTGGACGATGTAGATGCCGCCGAACAGCCCGTGCCAGTAGCAGTCGTTCGACTGACCGCGGTAGAGGTGGTCCAGCGCGGAATCCTTCTCCTGTCCGTCGGGCATCGCGACCACCTTGGCCGACGCCCGCAGCATCTGCTTGTGCAGGTCGTTGATCTCGCGATACCGCACCTGGAAGTTGCGCCAGAAGCCACCCCGCAGGAACCGCCGCTCCGGCAGATCCTGCTCGGAGGCCCGCTTCGCCAGCGCGGTGAGGGCGTTCGAATCTTCCGGAGGGAGCGCCCACTCGCCCATCTCGAAATACGATGCCGTCGGCACGTACGCCCGCCCGACGGGAGGCTCGCGGTCGAGCCAGGACGACGGCGTCACGGTCGTCAGCCACGAGGCGTTGTCCTCGAGCAAACCGAAGAACCGGTCGATCCACCGGTTTCGGCCCCAGCAGTGCTCGTACGTCCCGGGCCAGGCGCCGAACTTCTCGCCGTCGTCACCCATGAACCCCAGCCGATGGCCGTCGTCCGTGGCGTTCGCCAGCAGGTGGGCGACGACGCCCTCGGGCGCCCCGAACGGGATCCGGTAGCGCAGCCCCTGCTCGGTGCCGAAGACGCGGAGGAGCCGGCCCTGGTCTTCCGTGACGTATGCGCCCCACATCGCGTCCTCCGCGATCGCCGCGGCGCGAAAGTGGTTGTCGTCGAGGATCGTCCACTCGTAGCCCGCGTCCGCAAGGACGGCGGGGAGCTGCGGTTCCCACACGCGCTCCGCGAGCCACGCACCGCGCGGCCGGCGCCCCACGAGGCGTTCGATCTCGTCTGCCATGCGGACAAGCTGGCCCTGGCGGTCGCGCTCGGGCAGCGACGCCAGCACCGGCTCGTAATAGCCGCCGCCGAGCACCTCGACCTGTTCGCGCTCGACGAGGGTCCGTAGACGATCGAGGAAGGTGGGGTGCTCGCTGCGAATCCACTCGATGAGCGGCCCCGTGTAGTGCAGCGACAGGCGGACGCCCGGGTGTCGCTCGAGGGCCTGCAGCAGCGGCTCGTACGCCTGTCCGAAGACGTCCTCGAACACCCAGCCGAAGTTGCCGACGGGCTGGTGGTTGTGGATCGCGAGCGCAAGCGCGATGCGTCCTGCCACGGACCTCCCTTTGCCTCCCCGCCGCCGGCCTGCCTTCAGGACCTGTCGCGGACGCGGGGAGCCGGTTCCGTCGGGCGCTCGGTGGCGACCGACTCGGTGGCGACCGACAGTGCGCCTCCGTCCGACCTGGTCCTCGAACGACCCGCTCGCGAGCCTTCGAGGGCGTGGCGGGCCTCCCGCGCGCGGACCGGTTTCTCCGGCCGCCCCGAGATGCGTGCCGCGGGGAGGTACAGCTGCTCCGTGTACTCCTCGAGCATGCGCGTCGTCGAGAACTGCCAGACGGTGGTGCGGATCGAGGCGCGGCACGTCTGGAGCCACGCAGCCGGAATGCCGTCTCGGTCCCGCTCGTAGTAGCGGGGCACGACCTCCTGCTCGAGGATCCGGTACAGCTCCTGGGCGTCGGCCCAGTCCTGCGCCCCCTCGTCGGACCTGGCATCGCGTCCGCCGATCGCCCAGCCGTTGGCGCCGCTCCATCCCTCGTCCCACCAGCCGTCGAGCACCGACAGGTTGACGATGCCGTTGACGGCGGCCTTCATGCCGCTGGTCCCCGACGCCTCGAGCGGCCTGCGCGGGTTGTTGAGCCACACGTCCACGCCCTGGATGAGGAACCGGGCGACGCGCATGTCGTAGTCCTCGACGATGAAGACGCGGCCGCGCAGGCGCGGCGACTGGCTTCGACCCCAGATGTCCTGGATGACGTTCTGGCCCGGCCGGTCCGCGGGATGCGCCTTGCCGGCGAACACGATCTGGACGGGCCGCTCCGGATCCCAGAGGATCCTGGCCAGCCGCTCCTCGTCAGTGAAGAGCAGCGAGGCCCGCTTGTAGGTCGCGAAGCGACGCGCGAAGCCGATGGTGAGCGCGTTCGGGTCCATCACCTGGCCGATGGCGCGCAGTTCGTCCGGCGACTCGCCGTGCCGTGCCAGCTGCGTCAGCATCCGGCCGCGGACGAAGTGGGCCAGCTCGAGCTTCTGGCGGGAGTGGGCGCTCCACAGCTGGCGGTCGGAGACCTCGTCCAGGCTCTCCCAGAATGGGCGGCCGCGGACGTCCGCGTCGAGATCGTCCAGGTCCCCGCCGCGCTCCTGGTACAGGCTTCGGATCGGGCGTCCCACCCAGCTGGGAACGTGGATCCCGTTCGTGATGCCGAGGATGGGGTGGTCGAGGATGGGGCGCCACGTGGCGTTCGCGGTCTGCGCGTGCAGCTTGCTCACGGCGTTCGCGCCGTTGGTGAGGCGGAGGCTGAAGGCGGTCATGTCGAACTCGCCCACCGCGCCGTCGACGCCCCGCCCGAGCTCGAGGATGCGCTCCAGGTCCACGCCGTCGTCACCCGACAGGGGGGAGGCGACGCGGCGCACCAGGTTGGCGTCGAAGCGCTCGTTGCCGGCGGACACGGGCGTGTGGATCGTGAAGACGGAATCTCCGCGCACGGCCGTGAGCGCGTCGTCGAGCGGCATGCCCTGGGCGACGAGCTCACGGGCACGCTCGACGAGCATCATCGCGGAGTGTCCCTCGTTGAGGTGCCAGACCGCCGGCCGGATGCCGAGGGCGCGGAGCGCGCGCACCCCGCCCACGCCCAGGACCATCTCCTGGCAGAAGCGCATCTCGCGCCCGCGAACGTACAGGATGCTGGTGATGGGCCGGTCCTCTGGCGCGTTGTCGGCCACGTCCGTGTCCAGGAGCAGCAGCGGGACGCGGCCCACCTGCGCCAGCCAGACCGCGCACCAGACGGTGCGGCCGGGCAGGTCGACGGGGACCTGCAGGGCGTCGCCGTCCGCGGACGCGACGCGCAGGAGCGGCAACCGCAATGGGTCGTAGTCCGGGTACGCGTGCTCCTGGTGCCCGTCGGCGTCGATCGTCTGCCGAAAGTACCCGCGGCGATAGAAGAGGCCCACGGCCACGAACGGCAGCGCCATGTCCGACGCGGTCTTGGCGTGGTCTCCCGCCAGGACGCCCAGTCCTCCCGAGTAGATGCCGAGCGTCTCGGTGAGGCCGTACTCGGCGCAGAAGTACGCGATGGGCCCCTCCAGGTCCCGCGGGTGGCGGCGGGCGAACCAGTGCCCGGTCCCATCAGCCATGTAGCGCTCGAAGTCGTGCACGACCGTGTCGTACTCGGCCATGAAGGCGGGGTTCTCGAGGATGTCGGCCCAGGAATGGCGGCTCAGGAGAATCGAGAGCGGGTTCCGGTAGCGCGACCAGAGCGCCGGGTCGATGCGCGAGAAGAGCTGGCGGGCCTCGGGGTGCCAGGTCGGGTACAGGTTGTAAGCGAGGGCCCTGAGTCCGTCGAGGCGGGCGGGAAGTCGGAACGCCGGCGGCGGCAGGGTGGGCACCACGGGGGCTTGCTGCATGGATGGTGCGATCCTACACGAACAGCCGTGCGCCATGGATCCGGCCGCGGCTGCGCGCATCCGGACGGGCGTACCATCCCCGGCCATGAGGATCGCGATGGTGACCTCCGAGTGCGAGCCCTTCGCGAAGAGCGGCGGACTGGCCGACGTCGTGGACGCGCTGGCCAGGGCGCTGGGTGACCTGGGCCACGAAGTCGACGTGTACCTGCCACGCTACCGAGACCTCCGGCCTCCCGCCCCGGCCGAGCGCAGCCTGCTCACGGTCCCCCTGCCTGCGCCCCCGGACGCGCCCGGCGCCCGAAGTGGCGCGATCATGGAGGCCGTCGAGGTGCTGACGGCGGGAGCCGACGGGTACAGGCTCCGGCTCGTCGACCACGCTCCGAGCTTCGACCGCGCCGGCTACTATGGCGAAGCGGGTGCGGATTACCCGGACAACGGCGCGCGTTTCGCGCTGCTCGGGCGCGCCGCGCTCGAGACGATCCGCGCCGAGGGTGGCGGGGTCGCGGTCCTGCACGGGCACGACTGGCAGGCGGGGCCGGCGGTGCTCCTCCGCGACTTCGCCTGGGGGTCGGATCCCGTGCTCGCCGGCATGGCGACGGTGGTCACGTGCCACAACCTTGCCTACCACGGCTGGGTGCCGCGCGAGCGCGCGCGGGCGCTCGGCCTGCCGGCCCACGTCGGCAAGGCCGACGGCGTCGACCTGCTGCGGGAGGAGGTCGCGCGGGCCGACATGGTCAACACCGTGAGCCCGAACTACGCGGTGGAGTCACGGACGCCGGAGTACGGCGGGGGCCTCGACGACGTGCTGCGCGCGAGGGGAGACACGTACACCGGGATTCTCAACGGCATCGACTCGCGGCTGTGGGACCCCGAGACCGACGGGACCCTGGCGGAGCGGTTTTCGTCGGCGGATCCGGCCGGGAAGCTGGCATGCAAGCGGGACCTCGCCTCGCGGCTGGGGCTCGACGACCGGGGCGGGCAGCGCGGTGGCTGGGGCGGGCGCGGCGCGCCGATCTTCGGCATGGTCGGCCGGCTCGACCCGCAGAAGGGGTTCGACCTGCTTGCCGGTGCGGCCCAGGCGATGCTCGACGATGGTGCCCGGATCGTCGTCCTCGGGACCGGCGATGAGCGCCTGGTCCGCGGCCTGCGGCAGCTCGCCGTCCGCCGGCCGGGCCGCGTCGCGATCCTGGACCGTTTCGACCGGGACGAGGCTCGCCGGATCTACGCCGGCAGCGATCTGCTACTGATGCCGTCCCGGTTCGAGCCCTGCGGGCAGAGCCAGATGATCGCGATGCGCTACGGCACCGTCCCGGTCGTGCGGAGCACGGGCGGCCTCGCCGACACGGTGACCGACGCCGACGCGCGGCCCGATGAGGGCGACGGCTTCGCGTTCGTGCCGGCCGAGCCGGCCGCCCTGGCGGCGGCCGCGCGGCGTGCGATCGCAGCGTACCGAGACGAGGGCCGCTGGGCGGCGCTCATCTCGCGGGCCATGCGGCGCGACTTCTCATGGGCAGCGTCGGCGCCGCACTACGTCGACGCATACGAACAGGCCATCGCGATCCGCCGGGGGAGCGCTCGCGCGGCCCCGCGACGCCCGTCTTGATCAGGCGAGGACGCGCTCGCGGGGCCCCGTGACGCCCGTCTCGATCAGGCGAGGACGCGGCGCAGGATGGCCAGGAACTGGTCGGGATCGTCGCGGTGTGGGCTGTGGCCGAGGCCCGGCATTTCGTGCACGTGGTCGGCGCCGAGCGCGCCCCGGAGGAGAAGGAGCACATCCGGCGGGATGCGGCCTCCGGCTCTCGCGTCGCCGGCGATCAGGTCGACGCGGAGGTCGGCGTGGCGCCGGCCCCACGCCGTCATGAGCCCCAGAGGATCCCACGGCGCCCCCCGCGCGATCGCGTCGGCTGCCAGGGGGGACGTGTCGACCAGGGCCTGCGCCCTTGCGTCCGCATCCTCGCCCTCCCAGGCCGGGCCCCACGACCGGACGACAGCCTGGGCCTCGTCGAGTACGGGCCGCAGCTCCGCGCGAAAGCCCTCGGCCATCTCCGCCGCCTGCGCGGCGGTCAGGAACGGAGGATCCTCGAGGACGAGCTGCGCGACCGCGGCGCCCGCGTCGACGGCCACCGTCGCCACG
>Ga0209415_10012064_pt1 | contig 14456 bp, 11 predicted proteins | sample PeaSoiSIISIP2007_FD_187696 | JGI IMG/M metagenome (GOLD analysis project Ga0209415, IMG submission 187696) | Peat soil microbial communities from Weissenstadt, Germany - SII-SIP-2007 (SPAdes) (version 2) | ecosystem: Environmental > Terrestrial > Soil > Wetlands > Peat | place: Germany...
CATAGCGCGAGGCCGGAAACGCAATCGTCCGGTCCACCGTGTGTCCATCGACAATCGGACTGATGCTGTCGTAGAAAAAAAGCCGGTCGGATCCGGTGAGCCGCGCAATATCCGCGGCGAGAGCATCGCTCGTGAGAGGGCCGGTTGCGACGATGGTCGTTTGCCCGGGATCGATTTCGGCGATCTCTTCGCGCCGGATTTCAATCCGCGGCTGCGACTCGATCGCCTCGGTCACTTTCCCGGCGAAAGTCACGCGATCCACGGTCAGCGCCTGTCCGCCGGGAACGCGCGATTTTTCGGCCATCCGCAGCAGTAGCGAATCGAGGCGGCGCAGTTCTTCCTTAAGCAGCCACGATGCCGAGGGGTGTTGATCGCTCTTCAATGAATTACTACAGACAAGTTCGGCGAGGCGATCGGTCTGATGGGCGTCCGTTGTCCGGACGGGTCGCATTTCATAGAGCGTGACGTCGATGCCGCGCTTCGCCAGTTGCCACGCCGCTTCGGTGCCCGCAAGCCCTCCGCCGATTACTGTGATACGCGAGGTCAAATCCTATTTTAAGTTCACAAGCTTGTAGACATCGCGTTTCGAAAGACCCCGCTGGCGCGCGATGGTCTTCATCGCGTCCATGCGATTCACGCCGGCGCGGATGAGCGCCTCCACCGCTTCTTCAGCTGGTCTGTCATCGTGCAACGGCTCACTGGCCTTGGCGATCAGCACGACAAACTCCCCGCGGACCGAGTCGCGGGACTCCAGCGCCGTGCGGATTTCGGCCGCTGTTCCCCGCAGGATCTCTTCGTGAAATTTAGTCAGCTCCCGCGCCACGACGACCTCACGTTCCCCAAGCGTTGCCGCGATGTCTTCGAGCGATTCCAGAATTCTGTGCGGAGCTTCATAGAAGATCAGCGTGGCGGGTTCGTCCCGCAGCAATTCGAGCACCCGGGTACGCTGGCCCTGCTTCGACGGCAGAAATCCCCCGAAGTGGAATCGATCGGTCGGCAGTCCGGAGACAACCAGTCCGGCGAGAAGCGCCGACGGTCCCGGCAAAGCTTCGATGCGAATTCCCGCGTTAACCGCCGCCCGCACGATGCGGTATCCGGGATCGGAGAGCAACGGTGTACCTGCGTCCGAAACCAGCGCCCCCGTTTCACCGTGCTGCAGGCGCGCGACCAGATCCTCCGTCCGGCTCGCTTCGTTGTGCTCGTGATAGCTGATCGTACGCGTCTGAATGCCGTAGTGATCGAGCAGTCGCCTGGTGTTACGCGTATCTTCACACGCGATCCAGTCGGCCTCCTTCAAAATGCGAACGGCCCGGTAGGTGATGTCCTCCAGATTACCGATGGGAGTTGAAACCACATAGAGCGAGCCGTTCATAACCCGAGTATAGTCAGCGAAACAGCATGCTTTCGGATGCGGTTTGGATAAGGTCACAATCGAAGCTCCTCCGTTACCGGAAGGAGCGCTGGCGCGGCGCAGCCGACCGCGTTCAAATTGTCCGCACTGTGCGTTTCAAACACCAGACCAACCGGAAGGTATCGCGGCCTCTCCCTCGATCGGAAGGCAAGGCAGGCGAAAGAGGAGAGCCAACGCTCGGCTGGCAGCCGGCTTCGCGGTATGTTTGTCCCACACGGCACCGACCACATCGGGCAGTTCTCGGGTCGTCCGCGCGAGCGTCCGGATTTTTTCAGTGCCCTGGGACGTGCTTCGACGCTGCTTGGGGCCGATTGCGATCCCAACGGTGAACCTCTATCCTGACTAGAGCATGAATTCCCCGATGCGGAAGATCGGTTTTGCGGTCTCCTCGTGGATCGCGCTGGCGACGCTGCCGGCATCGGCTCAAGTCGATCTGGCCGGCGAATGGGGATCCAAATACACGTGGGATTATCAGGAGCGCCTGCCGGGTCCGGAACTGGGCGATTACACCGGGCTGCCGATCAATGAGGCGGCGCGCCTCAAAGCCGACAGTTGGGAAGCGTCGGTTCAAACGCTGCCGGAACGGCAGTGCATTCCGCATGGGCCCGATTATCTATTCAGCCGCGCGGCCTTTCCCTTCCGGTTTTCGAAGGAGGTCGACCGCGCCACGCAGAGAATTATCGCGTGGCACATGCGCAGTTACGCATGGGGCGTGGAGCGAACCATCTGGATGGACGGCCGCCCGCATCCTTCGAAATACGCGCCGCACACCTTCGAAGGATTTTCCACGGGCGTGTGGACGGGGAACACGCTGACCGTGACAACCACACACTTGAAATGGAATTACATCAGGCGCAACGGAGTGCCGCGCAGCGATGACGCGGTGCTGACGGAGCACTTCGTGCGGCATGGCGACACCCTGAGCCTGCTCAGCTATATCGACGATCCGGTCTACCTGACGGAACCGATGGTGCGGACGGCGAGCTACGTGCTCAGCGCCACGCAACAACTGGAGCCCTTCCCCTGCGAGCCGGTGGAGGAGGTGGTTCGACCCGAGGGGTTGGTACCGCACCACCTGCCGGGGACAAACCCGGACCTGCTGGAATTCTCCGCGCGCCACGGCATCCCTGCTGCTGCAGCGCGAGGCGGCGCCGAAACAGTGTATCCGGCGTATGTGTCGAAGCTCAAGGCGTTGAGCACGAACCCCGGCGCCGCTCTGGTGGAACCGCCGTCCAAGGTGTCACGCCCGCCGCGGCCACGTCCCGACACTACGATCGAAGTACTCCGCGTGAAAGGAAACATCTACATGCTGGCCGGCGATGGCGGCAACATCACAATCCAGACGGGTCCGGACGGTGTCTTCCTGGTCGATAGCGGGCGGGCCGCGATGAGCGCGCAGGTGCTGGCGGAAATCCGCAAACTGACCGACCGGCCGATTCGCTATATCGCCAACACGCATCTGCACTCCGACCACACGGGAGGCAACGAAGCCATCGGCAAAGCGGGGAGCACGATCAGCGGCGGCGATGTGGACGACGATGCGGCCAATCTGGACAAGGGCGCTGCGATTCTGGCGCACCAGCGCGTGCTCGACCGTATGAGCGTGCAGGATGGCAACCAGCCGCCGGCCCCCTTCGGCGCGTTGCCGACCGACGTATATCGCGGCAGGCAGAAGGACCTTTTCTTCAACGGGGAGCCGATCCTCCTGTTGCACCAGCCGGCGGCCCATACCGATGGCGATAGCCTGATCTTCTTCCGCGGTTCCAATGTGATCGCCGCGGGCGACATCTTCGTAACCACCAGCTACCCCGAGATCGATCTCGCGCGCGGCGGCAGCATCCAGGGGCTGATCGACGCGCTGAATCGCATCGTCGAAGTGACGGTCCCGGAGGATTTTCAGGAAGGTGGCACGCTGGTGATTCCCGGGCATGGACGGATCTGCGATGAGGCCGACGTCGTGGAGTACCGGGACATGGTGACAATTATTCGCGACCGTATCCAGGACATGGTGAAGAAGGGTATGACGCTCGAACAGGTGAAGGTGGCCGGGCCCACTGCCGATTACGATCCGCGATACGGTTCGAACACGGGTCAGTTCATCGAAGCCGTCTATCGCAGCCTGGGCGGCAAGGCGTAGGAAGCCCATGAAAACCGGGATTCGCATCCTCGCGTTGGTCCTGCTGGCCGTGCCTGGCGCCAATTTGCGCGGCCAGGGACGAGGGCCAACTCCGCCGAAGAGCGCTAAGGAGGAAGCGCCGATCGACCTGACCGGTTACTGGACGTCGATTGTGACGCAGGACTGGCTGTACCGCATGCGCACTCCGCCCAAAGGCGATTACGCCGGAGTGCCGCTCAACAAGGCGGGGCGGCAGATCGCGGACGCGTGGGATCCGGCTAAGGATGAAAGCAGCGGCAACCAGTGCAAGGCCTTTGGGGCGGCCGGCCTCATGCGCATCCCCGGAACGTTGCACATCGCCTGGGAGGACGACAACACGCTGCGCATCGGCGCCGAGGCCGGGAACCAGACCCGGCTGCTGCATTTTCGTGCTTCGGATTCGCAAAGTGGGGAACCGCAATGGCAAGGGGAGTCTGTCGCCGAATGGGAAATCATTCGCGCGCGGCGGCCGCCGCATCCGGACGCGGATCAATCCCCGGGAGGCGGACTGAAGGTGCTGACCACGCATATGCGGCCCGGATACCTGCGCAGGAACGGCGTGCCGTACAGCGAGAAGGCCGTGATGACCGAGCACTTCGACGTGACCGCCGAACCCAACGGCTGGCGGTTCATTCTGCTGACCACCGTTATCGAGGACCCGCAGTATCTGACGTCAACATTTCTGCTGAACACGCCATTCCGCCGGTTGCCGGATGGGGCGGAGTGGAGTCCTGGTCCCTGCACGGCGCAATGATCGGCGTCCTGATTCGGGGAGACGGCGTCGGGGCTTATTGCTGTGCACATCTTCTGCGGAACGCAGGTTTTCGTGTTGCAATGGAGCGGGTCAATCGTCCCCGCGTTCCCGCGATTATGCTCAGCGACGCGGCGCTCGCGTTGATCCGCGATGTGTTTGGACGACCCTCTCTGTTTTCGGAATTGCCCTGCATTCGGCGGCGCGTGGTGGAATGGGGCAACGCGACGGGTCCGAATGACTTGGCGCACTCCGCCGTCGTCGTTTCGGAAAATGTTCTCCTGGAAAGCCTCGGACGCGGGTTGGAGTTGGAGGAGGACACCGGCATCTCCCCCCGATTCACCGTCTACACTTCCAGTCCGCTGCCATCCATGGCGACAGAACAGCGCTTCGGTTCGAGGCGCGCCGCGGCCGCGCAGGTGGCGCTCAGAGATCAGGCCGACTTGTCAGCCTGCTGGATCGAATCCCTCGAAGGCGGATGGCTCTTTCTCATCCCGAACGGGTCGGAATCCACATGGCTCCTTGCGGTGGGTGCTCCGCTTGAAGCTCTTCTGGGAAGCAGTCGCGCGATCGCCCCCCGCGTGAAGCTTCTCAGTGGCCGCTCGGCGGAGTTCGCTGCCTGCCCCCGGATCGCGTCGCCCCTTTGCGGAGACAGTTGGCTGGCGTGCGGGACGGCTGCCATAGCGTTCGATCCGATCTGTGGCGATGGGACCGCGCAGGCCATCCGGGAGGCGATTCTCGCATCCGCCGTGATTCGGGCCATCGCGGATGGTGGCGACGCTCCCTCGTTGTTCTCCCACTATGAAGAGCGCCTGACCGCGGCGATGCGGCGCCACCTGGCTCTGTGCGCGGAGTTTTATCGCACGGGAGGGAGCGGACCCTGGTGGCGGATGGAACTGGAATCGCTCGCGGAGGGATACCGGTGGTGCACTTCGAAGCTGGCGCAAGCCGGCAAGCCGCGCTATCGGCTGAGCGGTTTCGATCTGATCGCGCTGGCTTACAATCATTGAAAATGACGCCGCCCGGTTCCGTTGTGCAGTGGAAAGACTACGGGAGGCTGTGGTTTTTTCTGCGTCCCTACGCGAAACGGCTGGTTCTGGTCGTGCTAATCAGCCTCCTGTCGACGGGTCTGGGGCTGGTTCAGCCTTATATTTCGAAGCTTCTGATCGACGACGCGCTGATGCGCCGCGATATGCGTGCGCTGCTCTGGATAGCGGGGCTGATGTTTGCCGCGGCCGTGCTTGGCTTCCTCTTCAACATACTGGCCAGTTACCGCTACCTGAAGATTTCCGCGGCGATGCTTTTCGATATGCGGGTGGCGTTGTTCCGGCATCTGCAGACGCTTTCACCCCGTTTCTACGCGAAATTCCGCATGGGCGACCTCATGTCGCGCCTGAACAACGATGTCGGCGAAGTGCAGCGGGTTTCGGCCGACACGGTTCTTTCCGTGTGGAGCAACGTGCTGTTTTTTGCCGGCTGCGTGGGAATGATGGTGTGGTTGAACTGGCGGCTGTTCCTGGTCAGCGTGGTTCTGGTCCCGGCTTGCCTCGTTACCTTCCTCCACTACCAGCGAAAGCTGACCGCGCTCACCAAACAACTGCGCGAGCGGAGCGCGGACCTGGGAAGCCTGTTTGTGGACACGATTCTGGGGATGCGGGTGGTCGTTTCGTTACAAGCCGGCGAACACGAAGCCGAACGGTTCCGCGATCGCAATGACGCGTTTGTGCGGACGATGTTGCGCACAAAGGTCGCATCGTTCATGACGGGCGCATTGCCGGGCACTATTCTGACGGCCGCCACATCGGCCGTGTTTCTCTACGGCGGATGGCTCATCATGCGCGAACAAATGACGATCGGTTCGCTGGTGGCGTTCATGGCTTACCACATGCGCCTGCTGTCGCCGATTCAAACGCTGATGGGCATGACTTCAGGCTTGGCTTCGGCGCGAGTCTCGCTCGCCCGCATTTTCGAGTTGTTCGACACGCCGGCCGAAGTTCAGGAGAGCCCCCACGCGGCGGCTCTGCCTTTTGTTCGCGATTCCATCCGGCTCGAACACGTGTCGATCCGGTACGATCGCGCACCGGTGCTGAGCGACGTGAGCATCGAAATCCCGGCGGGAATTTTCTGCGCGATTCTGGGACCGAGCGGCGTCGGGAAATCGACGCTGGCGGACCTCATCGTCCGCTACCTCGATCCCGATGAAGGAAGAATATTGGTGGATGGACACGATATGCGCGAGCTTTCACTGCACGATTTGCGGCGCGAGGTGATTCTGGTGGATCAGTCTCCCTTCCTTTTCAACGACACCATCGCGGCGAATATAGCATTCGCGTGGCCGCAGGCTGACCGCGGCGCTATTGAAGCGGCTGCGCGCGCCGCGGGGCTGGACGAACTTCTGCGCCGCCTGCCCGAAGGCTATGAGACGCAGACCGGCGAGCGGGGACTGGCTCTTTCGGCAGGAGAACGTCAGCGAATCGCGCTGGCCCGCGCGCTTCTGCGGCGCCCGAGCGTGTTGATTCTGGACGAGCCGACCTCGGCACTCGACGCGCAGACGGAGCAACTGATAGCCGCCGGACTTCGGACCGCCCTGCCCGATTCGACGCTGATCGTCATCACGCACAGGCCGGCTCTGGCGGCGATCGCGGATGCAATTGTCACGATCGAAAACGCCGAAGCGCGGATTTCCTATGACGTTCCATCGATCCCCCGCGCCTGAAGCCACCGGGCGTGGCCTGCGCGTGGCCGTGATCGATAGTGGAGTCAATCCCCGGCACCCGCACATCGGTAGCGTGGCCGGAGGTGCGTCGGTCGGAGCGGACGGCGAGGTTGAGGAAGGCGTCTGGACGGATCTGCTCGGTCACGGCACGGCCGTAATGGCCGCGATCCAGGAGAAAGCGCCTGAGGCGGAATACTTCCCGGTAAGAGTGTTTCATGATTCTCTACGGACGAGCGCCTCCAATCTGCTGCGTGCGATCGAGTGGTGCATCGAGCAGAAGATGGATGTGGTGAATCTGAGCCTCGGCACGCTGAACCGCGCTCATGCGCACCGTTTCGCACGGACCGCGGAACATGCGGCGGAGGCTGGGACATTGCTGGCGGCCGCGCGCGAAGCCGATGGACAATTGTGTTATCCCGGCTGCCTGCCCACTGTATTCAGCGTGGGCCTCGATTGGGATTGTCCGCGAAATCTTTACCGATTCGAGAAGAATGGCGAAGACACTGTGTTTTACGCGTCCGGCTACCCGCGCTCCGCGCCCGGTGTGCCGCGCGCCCGCAATCTGCACGGGATCAGTTTCGCGGTGGCCAACATGACGGCTTTCATCGTTCGCGCATGCGAAGCAGAAGGCGGTCAGGACCGCAGCAGCGCACGGGCGCGATTGATAAGCGATGCGCTGATCCGACCGGCTGTCCGGTGATGGCATTGTATATTTATGGCGCGAGCCGGCTTGAAGACGATTGCATGTGTGTTCCTGGCGGTGGCGGCGCTGGGTGGCGCGCCGTTGCCGAGCCAGGCCGAAGCCGCTGGTCGTAAAGCGCTCGATCTCCTGCTGGCGTCGCGATACCCGGAGTTCGGCCGGCTGCTGACCACAGATGCAAAGGAAAAGCTCACTCCCGAATTCCTTCGCGACAGCGTCGGGCATGAACTGAAAAGCTTCGGCAGGATGGAAGAACTCGGCCAGCCGCTGACTTTCAAATCCGGAAGCAGCGATGTTGTCACCTTTCCGATCCGTTTTTCGAACAGGGCGGTCAACGTTCAATTCACCTTGAATGAATCCGGCCAGGTTGCCGGTCTCCATTTCCGGTCTCCCGACGATCCGATGCCTCCGGTCTGGAAGCGGCCCTCATACAGTAAGACCGAATCGCTCAGCGAGCGCAACGTTACGGTTGGCACGGACGAATGGAAGCTCGGCGGGACGTTCACGTTTCCATCCGGCAAAGGCCAATTCCCGGCAGTCGTGCTGGTGCACGGGCCGGGCCCGAACGATCGCGATGAATCGATCTTCGCGGTCCGGATCTTCGCGGACATCGCGGAAGGCCTGGCTTCGCGCGGCATCGCCGTGCTTCGGTACGACAAGCGCACCAGAGTTTATGGTCCACGGATGTCGGAGATGGCTTTCACGCTCCAGCAGGAAACCATTGAGGATGCGGTTCGGGCATTGGCGTTGACACGGCATCAGCCGGAGGTGGATCCGAGCCGCGTATTCGTCCTCGGCCACAGCTTGGGCGGATATGCAGTTCCCCGAATTGCCCGGCAGGACGGCAAGCTTGCGGGCGCCATCGTGCTGGCGGGGAACGCTCGCCACATCGAGGACGTCAGTCTGGCGCAGACGGAATTCCTTTTGAACGCGAAGGGAGGCGCTTCCCCGGATGAACAGAGGCGGCTCGATTCGATGAAGGCCGAAGCCGCCCGAGTCAGGAGTCTGGTAGCGGCTAAGGACAATCCCCCGGCGCTGATGGGGCTTCCGACCGCCTATTTTCTGGATTTGAAAGGTTACGATCCCGCGGCCGAAGCCCGCCGCCTTGCGATACCAATGCTGTTCCTGCAGGGCGAACGTGATTTCCAGGTGACCCGGGAAGACTTCGGGCTGTGGAAAGCGGGCCTTGCGGGCGCAAAGAACATCACGTTCCGCAACTACGCCGCTTTGAATCACCTCTTCATATCGGGCGAGGGGCCGCCTTCGCCGGCAGATTACAGAAAGGCCGGCAACGTGGCTACGGCCGTGATCGAAGATGTCGCCGGCTGGATTGCCGCGCAAAAACGGAGCCGGCAGTAGACTCGCGGCATTAAACTCGCGGCATTAAACTCAAAAGATGGCCGATTCACCGATCACGAGACGCGTAGCCGCGCAAGTATTGGGAGCAGCGGCTGCGGCTGCGGCGCTCGCCGCGCAGACACCCGATATCTGCTTTCGAACCGACCGAAGAAGGTTTGCCTGTAGGTCTGCAGATCGTGGACCGTCACCGGGATGAATGGAGCGTCGTGCAGCTGGCCCATGCATTTGAGAAGGCCACGGGATCGGCCCCGCGCAAGCCGCAATCGCCTGATGCTGGAATTGTGGTCACATACCGGTTCGTAACCTCGCGTCAGCGTTTGTACACGTTTGAATTAAAAGGAGTTCATGGGATGTCTCACGTCTTGACAAAGCCCTCGAATGAACGCCATACTCATGATCCAGCGCACATTCAGACGAGATCATCCTCATGACCCCACTGGTTGGCAAAGGCACGACGGCAGCCGGACTCGCCGTCATTCTTCTTGCCAGTCTTTATGGGAACGCCCAGACGCCCGGCCAGGCAACTGACTCCGCCAAACCCCCGGCATCGGAAGAAAAACCGGTCGACGGCATTCCGGTCGCCGATCCTCTCGTGGTCACCCGCTGCGGCGGCTGCCACAAGCAGGACGCCAGGGGAAATCTGACCCGTATCTCGTGGAACCGCACCACCCCCGAAGGCTGGGAAGAGGTGATCAAGCGCATGGTCCGGTTGAACGGTCTGACGCTGAAGCCCGAGGAAGCCCGCGCCATCGTCAAGTCGCTGAGTGCCAGCCACGGTCTCGCCCCGGAAGAAGCTGGCCGCGTAGCTTACATGTCGGAGCATCGAATCATCGACGAGGCTTATCCGAATGAAAACATCCGGACTACCTGTGCTGCCTGCCATCCGTTTGGGCGCGTAGCTTCCTTCCGGCGGGCGCCTGAGGAATGGAAGCTGCTGGCCGATATGCACGTTGCCTTGTATCCGGTGTCGGAGTTGACCGCTTTCCTGCGCCGGCCAGGTCCGGGACGCGGCAGCGCGGATGGCGCGACTCCGCCCGGGCCCCCGCCGCCTCAACCGGTGGACCTGGCGATCGACTATCTCACGAAAAACTATCCGTTGGAAACGCCGGAATGGGGAGCATGGCGCACGCGGGCGCGCGCTCCCAGACTTGCCGGCAAGTGGCTCGTTTCAGCCCATATCGCAGGACGGGGCGCTTTCTCGGGAGAGATGACTATCGATGCCGGCGCGGCTTCCGACGAATTCACCACGCACATCGAATTGACGCCTGTCGCCGGCGGCCCAGCCATCGAGCGTTTGGGCAAGGTTCAGGTTTTCAATGGATATGCGTGGCGGGGACGATCCACCGGAACCGCTTCGGGTTCGGCGCCCGGCGACATTCCGGCCGAAATGCGCGAGTCGATGATGATCGCGCCGGACCAGTCCCAGGCCACAGGCCGCTGGTTCTGGGGCGCGTACGACGAGTTTGGCGTGGATGTGAAACTGCTGCGGGTGTCGGGTGCAGCGACCATCGTTGCCGTGGATCGCGCATCTCTCCAGACAGGATCGCAGGCGCAGCGCGTCCGGATACTGGGCGATAGTTTCGCGGCGCAGCCGACCCCGGCCGATCTTGACTTCGGCTCGGGAGTGACGGTGCGCCGCGTTGTCTCCTACACGGCCCGGGAGGTTGTCATCGAGGTGGATGTCGCGGCGAAGGCGATCTCCGGCAGGCGCGATATCGCAATCGGCAGCGCGGTGCTTCCGAATGCGATCGCCGTTTACGACAAGGTCGACTATATAAAGGTTGTACCCGGCACCTCGATTGCCCGGCTCGGCGGAGCGGCGCAGCGTCCCAAAGGCTACCAGCAGTTTGAAGTGATGGCTTACAATCGCGGGCCGGACGACAAGCCGAACACGGCCGATGATGTCGAAATCGGGCCGATCGATGTCACCTGGTCGGTGCAGGAGTTTTACGAGGTTTTTGGGGACGATGACAAAGACTTTGTGGGTACGCTCAGCCCGACTGGCTTGTTCACGCCGGCGCTCGATGGGCCCAATCCGAAACGCAAACAAAGCCGCGACAATTACGGCACCGTTTGGGTGGTAGCGACGGCTAAGACTGAGAAGGATAAGTATGGCCACTTGCTCACGGGCCGGTCGTACCTGGCGGTGAGTCCGCCGCTCTACATCATTTGGGATAAGGAGATCACTCCATGACGGGCACTTACCGCACTGGAGAGTTTCACGCGTTCACCGGCGCCGGGCGGCGCTTCCTCTATCTCGTCCCGAGCGGCGGAATTTTCGAGTTGGACGAAGCCGCGGGTGCGGTCATCGACAAAGTCACGCACGGTGAGCATTCGGGCGGGGAACTGGTCGCGCACCTTGTGGCCCGTGGAATCGGCGCGGAGGACGCCGCGGATGTGATCGAAGAGATGGTCCAGTCTCGTGCGTTGGTCTCGGGAGCGCCGGTCTTGGGTGTAACCCACGATCCGCCAGCCGACTTCCCCCTCCAGACGCTGGTCCTGAATCTCACCAATCAGTGCAACTTGTCCTGCGAGTATTGCTACGAGTTTGGTGAGGACAAAGTGGCCACGCCCGAGGGCAAACCGAAGTTCATGGACTTCGAGACGGCGAAAACCTCCGTGGAGTTTCTGCTCGACAAATCGAGAGGCCGCCGTAGCGTACATATCACGTTCTTCGGCGGCGAGACGCTCATGAATTTTCCGCTGTTGAAGCAGGTCGTCGGCTATGGCAACGAACAGGCGAAGGCTCAGTCCCGAACCATTGATTTCAGTCTTACAACCAACGCCACTCTGCTTACTCCCGCTATCATCGAGTTCCTTTCCGCGAATCGCATCGGCGTCACGGTCAGCATGGATGGTCCCAAAGACATGCATGACAAGCTGCGGGTTTTCTCCAACGGAAAAGGCAGCTACGACATCATCGAGCCGAAGGTGCGCGCGTTGATCCAAAGCCATCGTACGCGGCCCATCACGGCGCGCGTGACGCTCACCTCGGGGGGCACGGATGTAGTTCGAATTTTCCGGCATCTGAAACATGACCTCGGATTTCACGAAGTCGGCTTCGCCCCGGTGACTACGTCTCCCGACCGCCTGTACGCCATCAACGATCGCGGGATGGATGGCGTGCTCGAACAGTTTCACGCGCTCGCCGCCGAATACCTCGAATACGCGCTGCGCGGCGAGATGCACGGCTTCTCCAACGTCAGCGACACGCTTGCCGAATTGCATCAGGGCATCAGCAAATCGCACCCCTGTGGCGCGGGGCTCGGCTTGGTTGGAGTTGGTCCTTCAGGCGACATCGCACCCTGCCATCGTTTCGTCGACTCCGACCGGCACGCGATGGGGCACGTATCTTCCGGCATCGATCGCGGCAAGCAGACCGATTTTCTGCGCCGCGGCAACATCGACACGAAGTATGATTGCCATACTTGCTGGGCGCGGCCGGTCTGCGCCGGCGGCTGTCACCATGAGGCGTTCGTACGTTACGGCGATACCGGTCATCCCAATCTGCATTACTGCGACTGGATTCGCGACTGGACCGACACGTGTCTCGGCATCTATGGAGCCATAGCGGCCGAAAGGCCCGAGTTTCTCGAATACTTCGCCGAAAGGAAAGCTGCATGAAGCACCTGCGAGCCGTCAATAAGAAAGCGCGCCGCATCGAAGATCTGGCGTTGCAGGACGTGGTCGCACTCCAGGGCATGGCCCCTCCGCCGCCCGGACTCCATGTGCCCATGGGGTGTACTTTCGTTTTCACCCCCGGCTGGGAAGTGGACTCCGCCGGCGGTGCGGCCGGCCTGTGCCAGCCCCTCGAGCGCGATATCTACGATTGCTACGTCGACTGCTACTGGCCCGCGCAGGTTCCGGACCACCTCAACAACTATCCGGATTGGGCAAGCAAGTGTGCTTCCGCAATGAGCGACTGGCGCAGCCTGGATCTCGTGTTTCCGTAAACCAAATGAGCAAAACTCTTCTCATCATTGCGGCGATTTGCGGAGTGGCGCAGGCAGGCACGATTTTTCTTCCCGGGTATCCGGACCGCATTCTTGTGATCGACGAAGCCACCCACGAGATCGTCGACAAGATACCGAGCCAGATCGGAATCCCCACGGGGATGAGCAAATCTTACGACCGGAGGAAGATCTACGTTACCTCCAACGACAACGATGGGGTCGAAGTCTTCGACATCGCCACCCGCAAAGTCCTCGATCATTTCGTGTTGAACACCCCGACCCACAAATATCGCATCAATGGCGTCGCTCCCGATCCGCAGGACAAGCTGTTGTACACGGTAGTCAGAGAGGTGGCGAAGCAGGTCGACCGCTATCAGATCGGCAAACTCAAGTATGCCGTGATCGATATCGCCCAGCACAAGATCGTTCGTACGGCGGACATGCTTCCCCCGGACCAGGAGGCAAACAACTCTTATTATGGCCGGAGCCCGTTTCACGTCTCACCCGACGGGAAGTACCTGTACCAGTTCCGCGACAAAGTCGTCATTCTGGATACAAGCGACTTCCACGTGGTCGACAGGATCGACCTGGCCAAGCCGGACTTTCCGGACCTGGCCGAAATCGGCATGCAGGGTTCTTTCGATACGCTCGACGAACGCGGCGCTGTGATATCGCTTTTTAACGCGGAAGATCCGATCGTGCACCGGCGCGTTTTCGGCATCGCCCGCTTCGACCTGAATTCCCGTGAGTTCACGTTCAGGGAGATCGGCCCCGCTCCGGCCGGCATGATCGGTCTGCAGGTGGCGCCGGACCGCAAGACCGGCTATAGCGTGGTCATCAACGGCGAGCACGGCAATCGCCGATGCGAATTCTGGTCGTTCGATTTGAACGCCAATACACGCACCATGGCTTCGGAGTTTCCCTGCCGCCCGCGCTTCAGCTTCGGCATATCGAGCGACGGCAGGCACCTCTACGTTTACGGCGCCGGCTTTCAAATCGAGATGTGGGATGCCGCGACCCTGAAGCTGGAACGTACGCTCGATCTGCACAACGACGTCACCATGGGCGGGATCGTCGTCATTCCTTAGTGCGCACTGCAGAAGTTCGGACGTATGTTGGGATCGCGACCAACACCCCCGGGCGTCAACTGTACGCTTTGCGCGTTATGCGTCCAGGTGAAGAGGCACGGAGCGCTGACGCTGCTTGTTCAGCACCCGCGTAGATCCGCGAGCAGCTCCGGTTCATCTGGCGCGAATCTGATTACCGCCTTGGTCGTCTCCTTCAGCAGCCTGTGCGCATCGACCTCGCTCTTGAGCGCGGCGAGATCCTTCTTGAAATCCGGTACGTTCCCATGCGCCACGTCGCTGCGATAGCCATACATTTCCCCCCACACCTTCTCTGGAGGGGCGTC
>Ga0209415_10012065_pt1 | contig 14455 bp, 11 predicted proteins | sample PeaSoiSIISIP2007_FD_187696 | JGI IMG/M metagenome (GOLD analysis project Ga0209415, IMG submission 187696) | Peat soil microbial communities from Weissenstadt, Germany - SII-SIP-2007 (SPAdes) (version 2) | ecosystem: Environmental > Terrestrial > Soil > Wetlands > Peat | place: Germany...
TGGTCTACGGGATCATCCAGGTGCTGATCGTTTTCCAGGGCACGCTCAATTCGTGGTGGACCCGCATCGTCATAGGCTTTCTCGTCTTCGTATTCTGCCTGATGCAGAGGCTGTTCGAAAACAGGAAAGGCGCCCAGATCCTCAGAAGCGTCGGCGCGAGAGGTTGAAGCCCAGGCCGGCTACCGCCGCGCCTCTCCGCTGTCCGGCCTGCCGGCAAGCCCCCGAAGGACCGCGGGCAGAATGCCGCCGTTCCTGTAATACAGGAGCTCGATGTCGGTGTCGATCCGCGCCGTCACCGTGAACCTGGTGGTCCCTCCGCGAACACTTTCTGCGCTGACTTCCAGGGCATCCCCTGGTCGAGACGGTGCTCCAATCGCGTACAGCTCTTCGCCCGCAAGCCCAAGGCTTGCCGCGCCCTGTCCCTCGGCAAATTGAAGCGGGAGGACCCCCATTCCCACGAGGTTGGACCTGTGAATGCGCTCGAAGCTCTGAGCGATCACCGCGCGCACTCCCAGGAGACGGGTTCCCTTTGCCGCCCAGTCCCGTGAGCTTCCGGTGCCATACTCCTTTCCCGCGATGATGATGAGGGACACCCCTTCTGACCGGTATCTCTGCGCCGCGTCGAAAATCGGCATCCTGTCCCCTGACGGGAGATGGCGTGTGATCCCGCCTTCAGCGCCGGGAACGAGCCCGTTGCGAAGCCGGATGTTCCCGAAGGTCCCTCGGATCATCACCTCGTGGTTCCCCCGACGGGAACCGAAAGTGTTGAACTCTTTCGCATCGACGGCGCGATCTCTCAGCCACCGCGCGGCCGGGCTGTCCTCTGGGATCTCCCCCGCCGGGGAGATGTGGTCCGTGGTCACGGAGTCTCCCAGCAGCGCAAGCACCCGGGCCTCGCTGACGGCAGCCACCTCCTGCGCATCCCGGGTCAGCCCGTCGAAGAAGGGGGGCTTCCGGATGTAGGTGGATGTTTCCATCCACCTGTACCGGCTGCCTCCCGGCACCTCGATGGTGTTCCAGCTCTCGCTGCCCGTGAAGATCGACGCATATGCCTTGTGAAAGACCTCGGGGCCAAGCGCGGAGCGGATCATCCCTTCGATCTCCGCCTGCCTCGGCCAGAGATCCCGCAGGTAGACCGGGTCCCCGTCATGGTCAACACCGACGGGGTCCGTGTCCAGGTCTATGTCCATCGTTCCCGCCAGGGCATAGGCGATCACGAGCGGAGGGGACGCGAGGTAGCTCGCCTTGACCGACGGGTGGATCCTTCCCTCGAAATTGCGGTTGCCCGAAAGCACCGCGGCCACCGTCAGGTCGTTTTCCCTGATGGCCCTGTTCACGGCTTCGGGGAGCGGGCCCGAGTTGCCGATGCACGTGGTGCACCCGTACCCGACGAGATGGAACCCGAGGGCTTCCAGGTACGGGGTGAGCCCGGCGCGGTCGAGGTACATCGAGACAGCGCGCGAGCCAGGCGCGAGGCTTGTCTTGACATGGGCAGGCACGCGCAAGCCCCGCTGTACGGCATTTCGCGCAAGGAGCCCTGCGCCGATCATCACGGCCGGGTTCGACGTGTTCGTGCAGCTGGTGATTGCGGCGATGACCACCGAGCCGCTGCGAATGGTCTCCCGAGCTCCCATGATCTCGATCTCCGCCTCGCGCCCGGCGGTCTCTTCGCGTCCCGCCGGCATCCAGGAGCCCCGGGTCTTCGACAGCGGGATACGGTCCTGCGGCCTGCGCGGGCCGGCCACGCAGGGCTCAACGCCGCCAAGGTCCAGCTCCAGCACCTCGGAGTACTCCGTTTCTCCTCCCTGGTCGGAACGGAACAGCCCCTGCTCCTTGCAATACCTCTCCACCAGGTCGACCAGCTCCTGCGTCCGTCCCGTGTCCCTCAGGTACGCCAGCGTCTTTTCGTCCACCGGGAAAAATCCGCCGGTCGCCCCGTATTCGGGGGACATGTTTGCGATTGTCGCCCTGTCCGCCACGCTCAGAAGCGACAACCCGGGACCGAAGAACTCCACGATCTTCTCCACCACCCCGTGTGCTCGGAGCATCTGCGTGACGGTGAGCACGAGGTCGGTTGCCGTCACGCCCTCCCGCAGCGCGCCCCGCAGGCGCATCCCCACCACCTGCGGCACGAGCATGTACAGGGGCTGTCCCAGCAGAGCCGCCTCCGCTTCGATCCCCCCGACTCCCCATCCCAGGACGCCGATCCCGCAGATCATGGTCGTGTGGGAATCCGTGCCCACCACCGTGTCGGGGAATGCGACGCCGTCCCTGACGTCAACGACGCGCGCCAGGAGCTCGAGGTTCACCTGGTGAACAATGCCGGTCGCGGGAGGAACCACCCGAAGGCCGCTGAAAGCCCCGGCTCCCCAGCGAAGGAACTGGTAGCGCTCCCTGTTCCTTTCGTACTCGCGCGCGCTGTTTGCTTCGAAAGCAATCCTCGACGCAAAGCGATCCACCTGGACGGAATGATCGATGACGAGGTCCACCGGGATGAGCGGGTTGATGCGGGCGGGGTCTCCGCCCAGGTCCGCCATGGCGTCCCGCATTGCGGCGAGGTCCGCGACGGCCGGCACACCGGTGAAGTCCTGCATGATGACGCGAGCCGGCATGAAGGGGATCTCGCGCTGTCGGGGCGAGCGTCGGGCGGCCAGGACGGAGGAGACGTCCTCCTCACGCACCACGAAACCGTCAACGTGGCGGAGCACGGACTCCAGCAGGACCTTCGTCGCAAAGGGGAGCCTGGATACGCCGCCCAGTCCCTTCTTTTCCAGCTTCTCCAGGCTGTAGTAGTGCAATCGTGTGCGGCCGGACAGCGCGGTCCGTGTGCCCAGGGGATCACGCGGGTTTTTCATCATCGTTTCTTGTCCCCTTATACACCATGGGAAGGAAGCTGTGCTATTGTCATCTCCCCCGGTTTGCTCTATCATTGATGCGAGAGAGTTGGAAAGAGATGCTGGTTCCTGCCGAGGTCTGGACAGTGGCGAAAGCCGAGCAGGGCAACGCGGTGCTTGTCAGACCCCTCGGTCTGGACGTCGCAGTGCCCATTTTCATAGCGCCCCTGGAGGCGCAGTCCATTCTCATCGGGCTCGGGAGCGTGAAGATGCCCCGGCCGCTCACGCATGATCTTTTCATCACGGTCCTCGAGAGCCTGGAGTCCTCCGTCAACCGCGTGGAGATTACGGCGCTCAAGGAAGGCACCTACTACGCGAAGCTGATCCTTGATTCCTCGGGGTCCGAGATCGCCGTGGATGCGCGTCCATCCGACTGCCTTGCCCTGGCGGTCCGCGTCAAGTGCCCCATCTACATCGATGAGGCCGTGGTGGACGAGGCCGGCATCTCCGTGAAGATGGTTGAAGAGAAGAACAGGGAGCTCAAGCAGGAACAGGGAGCCGGGGAAACGGCAACGGAAGAAAGCGAGACGCCCACGGTCACCGAGGTGGCACCCCTGGTGCAGGAAGACGAAATGTCGAGCCTCAGAAAGCTCCTTCAGGCGGCTATTGATGAGGAAAACTACGAGGAAGCGGCTCGGCTGAGAGACAAGATCAGGGAAATAGAAAGCGCCTAGTCCGGGCCGATGGTCGTTCCGACGTACGCTCCGCCGGTCAGTATCCGCTCGAGGTTCGCCAGGTCCCTTCCTTCCGCAAAGACCACGGGGATGCGGGATTCAGCGGCGGCGCGGGCCGCCGTGGCGTCAAACGGCGTGTTTTTCCCCGGCGTCCAATCCCCGCCGACGATCCCCAGCATCTGTTTCCACGTCAGTCGCTCCAGCGCGTGGGCGTCCGGATGAGTACGGGGGTCCTCGGAATAGACCATCGCGATGTTCGACAGGTTGACGACGAGCGAGGCGGAGAACCTCTGGGCAAGGACCACGGCGTCGTTGTCCGTCGAAAAACCCGGCTTCCAGCCCGCTGCAACCATCACCCTGCCGGCAAACACGGCGGCCGCCGTGGGGTCCGTGACCAGATTCTCCACGCACCAGGGGCGCAGGATGCGGCGCACCAGCTCGCCGTTCAGCCGTGTGGCGGCTATCCCCACCCAGTCCTGGTCCTCGCTGCCCGCGGCCGGAGCCACTTCACGCAGCGCTGCCTGGTATTCGCGCGCGAGGCTTCCTCCGCCGCAGACGATGATCAGCTTGCGGTCCTGGTCCCCCGCAAGGTAGCTTTCCACCAGGCGCGTAAAGCCGGCGAGGTAGGAGATGTCCAGCCCGTGCGGCGCGATGATGGATCCGCCCAGGGAAATGACGGTGACATTCGGCATCATGGGTGAACTATAGCAGAGGACCCTGCCCTTGCAAAATAAGGGCTGGGAGTCTATATCTGCATCATGGAAAAGATGAAAGTCTTCATTGCGGATTCCATTGCAAAAGAAGGGATGGCGGAGTTCGCCCGCTACCCGGAGCTGGAGCTGGTGGTGAAAACCGGATTGTCCCCGGAGAAGCTCGCCGCGGAGCTCGGAGACTGCGTCGGGCTGGTGGTGCGCTCGGCCACGCAGGCTTCGCGGGACGTCATCTGCGCAGGCAAGAGCCTCAAGGTCATTGGCCGGGCCGGCGCCGGGGTGGACAACATCGACGTCACGGCAGCCTCTGAACGGAGCATCGTCGTTCTGAACACCCCCGGCGGAAACGCGGAAGCAGCCGGAGAGCTTGCCGTCGCCATGATGTTCTGTCTTGCGCGCGAGATCGCGCGGGCCGACGCGTCCATGAAGGCGGGGACGTGGGACAAGAAGAGCTTCAGCGGGTGCGAGCTCCTGGGAAAGACGCTCGGGCTCATAGGAATCGGCAACGTCGGACGCATCGTCGGCACGCGGGCCCTTGGCCTGGGAATGAAGGTCATGGCCTATGACCCGTTCGTGAGCGCGGACAAGACAAAGGCCCTCGGATTTGCGCCGGCGGGATTCGATGAGGTCATCCGGGCGGCGGACTTCATTTCTGTTCATGCCCCCAGGACTCCGGAAACGAAAGGGATCCTGAACGCGGCGACCTTCGCAAAAATGAAGAAGGGCGTGTACATCCTCAACTGCGCGCGCGGCGGAATCGTCGTGGAGAAGGACCTGCTTGCCGCCCTGGAGGACGGGACGGTGAAGGGCGCTGGAATAGACGTGCACGAGAAAGAGCCTCCGGATGACTGGAGCCTGGCGCGGCACCCCCGCGTGCTGGCAACGCCGCACATCGGGGCTTCGACCGCCGAGGCGCAGGTCAATGTCTCCGTGATGATCGCGAAGCAGATCGCCGCGTACCTCATCAAGGGTGAGGTCATCAACGCCGTCAACGGGGTGGCATAGGCGCGTTCCCGCGAGCTTCGGACCCCGGAGATATTGCCGAATCGCCGGTACGGGGGTACATTGCGACAGGGAGCGGGAATATGAGCTCTGACATAACTGACCTCCTTCGCGACTGGGAGTTCGACTCAGACAATCAGATCCGGATCATCCAGGCGGACGATGGCAGACAGGTGCTACAGGTGCGCCAGCCCATGGGGATCGAGCAGTATGAGCTGGACGGACGGCCTGACGGCAAACGGCCCCTGGGTCGCGAGAGCATGGTGGAGGAGTACCAGGCGCGGCTGGAGAACTACCGGTCTGCCCACGGAACCGATGACGGCTTCGCGATAACGCACGACGATTTCGCCAATCTTCAGGGGGAAGGAGTTCTGTACTACTTCCGCTATCTCGTCCTGTTCCAGATCGGTGACTTCGTGCGGACGGCCCGGGACACGGAGCACAATCTCAACCTTTTCACCCTCGTGGAGAAGTACGGGGCGAATGACGAGGACCGAAAGGACCTGCTCCAGTACAAGCCCTACGTCGTGCGCATGAACGCAATAGCCCGGGCCATGATCTCCCTTCACAAGGAAATGAAGGATGCGGCGGAGGACATCCTCACAAACGCCATCAGCGCCATCGAAGGGATGAACGAGATCGACACGCCGGCGTTCCAGTTCGAACGTGTGAGGTCGCTCAACTACCTCAAGGCGACACTGAAGCAGATCCATGAAAAGAAGGAGACGCCCCTGGACGCGCTGAAGAATGAGCTCTCCGCGGCCATCGAGGAGGAAGACTACGAGAAGGCGGCTGTGATCAGGGACCAGATCCGCCAGGCAGAAGAAGACCCCGCCGCTGATTCTGCGGAATAACGTCTTTCCGTCGCATCTTGTTCCTTCGCGCTCACGCTGGTATCCTCATGGCAAGGCACGCACAGATGATCAGGAAAAAAGCAGAGATGGAAAGAGAGGTGCGCGAGCGCATGCGCGACGGCACGGGGGTCGTGGAGATCCTCCATGTATTCCGGCAGAAGGAGCTGCATGGAAAGGTCCGACTCCTGGCGCGCATGCGCCTCGTGAAGGGCAGCTCGATCGGGTACCACCTCCATGAAGGGGAGGAAGAGATTTTCTACATCCTTTCCGGGACCGGCCAGGTGACAGAAGGAAGCACCACCTCCACTGTCGGGCCGGGAGACGCGGTCCTCACCGCAAGCGGCGGTGGACATTCCATCGAAAACCTGGGTGAGGAACCCCTGGATTTCCTCGCAACCATACTGCTGTATTGAGACGGCAGTCGATGCTCGCTTTTCTTCGCTCCCCCCGGCCGCCGGACAGGCTGGCAAGCTCGTTCCGCTGGCTCGACAGGAAGCTCTTTCCCCGGACAGAGGCCCCCGGGTATTCCGCCCGCCACGAGCGTGGCGCGTTTCGGCTGGAGCTTCGCAGGGAGAGCTACTTCGCCTGGGAGACGATGGTGCCCGAGAAGCAGGTTTCTGACTTCGTCCTGGAGGCGGATCTGGAGGCGGACCCTGCCAACAGGCATTCGGCGCTTGGCGTTGTCCTGCGGCACGTGAACGACGAAAACTTCTATTTCTTCCTCATCTCTTCCCGCGGGAACTACCGCTTCGACCTGCTCTTCAATAACCATCCCCGGCACCTCGTGGAATGGACCCCTTTGCCGGAAGCGGACGGCCCGACGAGGAGGCTTTCCGTTGTCGCCCATGGCTCTCATTTCTCTTTTGTCGTGGATGACGAGTGGGTCGGTGAAATCGATGACGAAGTACTTCCCGCCGGGGGAGTCGGATTCGCGGCCCAGACGTTCCCGGGGACGAAGGAGGGGGTGTTTCGCATAAGGCGGATCGCGTTGAATGCCCACCCCCTGGACGTGGAGCGGGAGCACCTGCGCTGGACGTACTTCTTCCCCGTGTCGCCGCAGGCCCGCGTCCGGCTGGCCGAGGCCTTTTTCGGCATGGGGAGCTTCAGCGCGGCGGTTGTCCAGCTTCGACGGGCGCTGAAGGGCAGGGAGGGAACGGCCGCCGAGCACTTCCTGCTCGCGGAGTCCTGCGCCCGGCTGTCTCTCCTGCCCGAAGCGCTGACGGAGATCGACACGGTGCTTCGGCTGGAACCGGGGCACACGGGTGCTCGCAAGGAGAAGCCAAACCTCCTCTACCTCGAGAACCGACTGCTGGAAGCCCGTGACGGGATGAGCGCCCTCCTGGCAGACGGGACAGTGCCTTCCGGACCCGCGGACTGGAACCTGCTCGGGAACGCTGAATACGGCCTGGGCAACTGGGCGAAGGCTTCAGAGGCCTATTTGCGGGCCTGCGATGCGCAGCCCGACATGCCTCTTTTCCTCGGAAACGCCGCGCGCAGCCGGGAAAAAGAAGGACGCATGGAGGAGGCCAGAGACCTGTACCTGAGGGCCGCGCGCGTCCTGTTCGCCGAAGAGACGTTCGACGAGCTGTCCCTGCTTCTGCCTCGACTCCACGCCCTGGATCCCGGCAACCCGGAGGTTCGCTCCCTCGAGGCGAGGATGCTCTACCGGGAGGGAAAGACAGAGGAGGCATACGCCATCCTCGGCGCGCTCGCCGAGGAGGGGAAGGCTGACGGAACGGCCAGCTATCTCCTGGGCATCATCCTCAGCGCAAAAGGCCGCCGGGAAGAGGCGCTCCCTCACCTGGAGCGCGCGGCGCGGGCGGAACCCTCATTCCCCCTGTACCAGTTTCGGCTGGCGGAGACCCTTCACATGCTGGGCCGGGACCCGGGGTCCGTCCTGGAGACGGCCCTCACTCTCGCTCCGAACGACCCCTGGACAAACAACCTCGCGGGAATGATCAGGCTCGAAGGGAAAGACCTGGATGGTGCCGTGGAGTTTCTGAGCAAGGCGCACGCGGAGGCGCCTGCCGAGGTTGACATCTCCATGAATCTTTCCGAGGCGTTGTCCCGCGGGGACCGGCACGAGCAGGCTCTTGCCGTCCTGGACGAGCTGGATCGCGCTGTCGGCCCCAGCGCAGCCGTGGCCAACCAGAAAGGGAACGTTCGCGGCCGCACGGGTGATCACGCGGCGGCGGTGATGGAATACGAGAGCGCGCTCCGCCTCGACCCGCAGAACCCGGTCTACAAGGAGAACTGCGCGGCTGCATGCATCGAGATCGACATGGTCCACAGGGCGGAGGAGCTGCTGGGCCAGGTGGAGGAGGAGCACCCCTCCGCGTCAGTCTACAACCTGCTGGGCAACGTCGCGGTCCTGAAGGGAGAGCTCATTCGCGCGGAGATGGCGTACGCCGCCGGCCTCCGCATCCAGCCGCGCAACCCCGACCTCCAGGTCAACCTCGCCATGCTGTACCTGCAGAAGAACGAGTATGGGAAGGCGAAGGAGATACTCCAGGGCGTGCTTGCGTCGACTCCCGGTCACCCTCGCGCGGCGCGCGTGCTGGACAGAGCGCGCGCTCAGCGGGAGACGCTCGTCTCCTGCGCTCAGTGCGGCCGGCAGTGGTGGGCGCCGAAAGACCTGCCGTCCCAGCCGGGGTTGAAGATTCGAGGCGAGCCTCCCGGGGATGCCCCCGCGGGCCGCTGTCCCACCTGCGGCAGGGTCTCCTGCGTCGCGTGCGCCTCAGCCCACATCAGGGACATGCACTTTTTCTGCGAATACTGCGGAGAGAACCTGAAGCTCTCGGAAGATTCCCTCAAATGGCTCCTTGCGCGGGCAATCGAAGCTGCGCCCGTACCCGGGGAAAGGGATGGATAACCAGTGCCCGGCCTCGAAGCGGCCTCCCTCCCGCACATCCCTGTGCTCGGTCGGCCTCGACATCCTTGTCTACGCTTGACAAACATTGGGCCATCGATAGTATGGTAATAACAGATGAGCGCTCGCAGCGCGCTCGGGAATCGACAAAAGGGCACTTGTTGAGCAGAAAAGCTTTCATACTTTCTCTTTTTCTCATTTTCGGTGCATGCCTGTCGTTCGCGCAGGAGATGGTGTCCGCGGAGAAGTTCTTTGCCGCCCTGTCGACAAGCTTCGGGGCGGTCAAGGACTACGAAGCGGCAATCACCATTACGCAGGGGAAGTCCGTTTCTCATGGAAAGGTTTCCTATAAGACTCCGTTCTACCTCCGTATTGATTTTGATGACCCCAAGGGCCAGGTGGTCGTCTTCAACGGGGAGACGCTCACGTTCTACTCTCCCCAGTACGAGGTTGTCCTCGAGCAGAAGTACAAGAAGAAGGGCGCGGCCCAGATAGAGAATCTTGCCAGCAGCCAGGGGCTGACGCTCCTGCAGCGCAACTACTCCATGGCGTACCTCACAGGGCCCGCGCCTGTTCCGCTGGAGGACGGCTCACGGGAGATGGTCGTGAAGATGAAGCTGACCTCGCATGGCACGACGGGCTTCAACCAGCTCATCGTCTCCGTAAAGGACCAGCTCATCAGGAGGATCGAAGGGACAGAGGTGAACGGAGACAAGGTCACGATGGACATCGCCAACATCCGCGTCAACCAGGGCGTGCCTGACGAGCGGTTCAACTATGACCCTCCGCCCTATGCGAATGTCATCTCCGACTGGCTCTTTGATCCGGAAGAGTGAGGCATATGGAATCGATCGGTGAGAAGCTTCGGCTCGCCCGAGAGCGGAACAACCTGACGATAGACCAGATTGCCCGAGACACCCATGTTGCGAAACGGTTCCTGAAGGCGCTGGAGGACGAGGACTTCTCCGTTTTTCCGGGTGAAACGTATGTCATGGGTTTCCTGCGCAACTATTCAGAATACCTGGGGCTGAATCCCGAGGAGCTGATCACAGTCTACCGCAACATCAAGATCCAGGAGCAGCCGCTGCCCATGAGCGAGCTCCTGGAGTCGAAACCGAAATACCCGCCGCTCCTGGTGGTCGTTGCCGTGGTCGCCGCCGTGCTCATCCTTGGCGCAACCGGCTACCTCATCTATCGGGCAGCCTCCCACGGCGGGGGAACCGCGCCTGCCTCTGCCGGATCACAGCCGGGCGGCCACCAGGAGTTCGTCTTTCAGGACGAGGTCCGCACCATGTGGTTCGCGTCGGGAGACGTGATCAGCGTGCCGATTTCCGGCAAATCATATCGCATCCAGATCGGCTCGATCGGAGATACGCTGACTCTCAAGGTGCCGGGCGGCACGGTGGATCTCAGCCTCGGCAAGGAGAGATACATAGACCTGCAGGGGGATTCCTCCGCTGACGTCAAGATCGTCTGGAATGACGTGGACCGCACCTCCCCGCAGATGCGGGTGAACCTGGGGCTCTACCGCACCTCGGGTCAACCGGCCGACACCTCCGCGGGAGCGGGCACGCCTGCGGCGGCCGGGCAGGCCCCGGATACCGGCGCCAACGCGGTCCCGGCCGCGGCTGCCGCTCCGCCCATGCGGAGCGCGGACTTCGCCCCCGTTGCCCTCCTCAAGAACGCCTCCTCCGAACCATTCACTCTTGCCTTCACCTTCAAGGGAGACTGCCTGTTCCGTTTCCTCGTGGACGACAAGGATCGGGAGGACCGCTTCTTCCAGAAAGGTGAGCAGTTCAGCATCGAGGCCGCCAGGAACCAGGTTACCATCTGGATGTCCAATGCCGGTGCCGCCCGGATGCGCGTGGACAACAGGGATTTCGAGCTGGGCGCGCTCGGAGAGGTTGCCACACGGAAGGTCGCCTGGCGCAAGGATGCCGCGGCGGCCGGGTATGTCCTCGAGATCACGGCGCTCTACTAGGCGCGAAGGTCCCGGGATCCCTCCCTCCCGCTCTTTCCACATAGAGAGCCTCGGTTGCGCAAAGAACCAGGTGGATTCCGAGCTGATGATGGCTGCTCTCCAGAGGAAGGGGTGGTCCCTTGCGGAGGGCCCCGAGGCTGCAGATGTCCTGATCGTGAACACGTGCGGTTTCATCTCCGCGGCAAAGAAGGAATCCCTCGAAACGACCCTGGAGCTCAAGGCGCGCTATCCCGGCAAGAAGGTCATCATGGTGGGCTGCCTGAGCGAACGCTACGGGAAGGCGCTGGAGGACCAGCTGCCTGAGCTGGACGGCTTCCTTGGCAACAAGGACCCCGCCGCAATTGTGGGCCTGGTGGAAGGCACCGGCGCGGCGGCCCCCGGCACTCGCATCCCGCGCCTGGAGAGGACCCGCCTTCTCTCGTTTCCCGGGACCGCATATGTGAAGATCGCGGAAGGATGCGCCAACCGCTGCACATACTGCGCGATCCCCCTGATCCGCGGCGACCTCTCCTCCCGGCCCGTAGAATCCATCACCGAAGAGGTCCGGGGGCTTCTGCGCCGGGGAGTGAAAGAGCTCGTGCTCATCGCGCAGGACCTCGGAAGCTTCGGCTCAGACCGCGACGGGCCCGAGTTGCCCCTCCTTCTGCGGGAGATCGCCTCACTGCCCGGGCAATTCTGGGTGCGGCTCCTGTACATCCATCCCGACAAGTTCCCCCGGGGAATCCTGGACATCATGGCTGCCGACCCGAGGTTTCTTCCCTATTTCGACCTGCCCTTTCAACACGCCTCCCCCGGTATCCTTCGCGCCATGGGTCGCAGGGGAGTCCCCGAGGCGAACCTCGGGCTCCTGGAAGAAATCCGCCTCCGGCTCCCGCGGGCGGTGATTCGGTCCACGTTCCTTGTCGGGTTCCCCGGAGAATCGGATGCAGACTTCCAGCGTCTCCTCGATTTCCAGGAGAAGGCGAGGTTCGACTGGCTCGGCGCTTTCACCTATTCGCGGGAGGAAGACACCCCCGCGTATTCGATGAAAGACCAGGTTCCCAAGGCGGTTGCGGAGAAGAGGCTGCGCGAGGTCGAAAGCCGGCAGACCCCCGCGACAGCGGGAGCGCTGGATGCGCAGGTCGGGAGGACGCTCGACATCCTTGTCGAGGAGAGAGTGGACGGAGAAGACATGAGCATCGGAAGGGCATACCTCCATGCCCCCGATGTGGACGGGCTCGTGGTAGTGCGCAGGAGCCTTCCCCCGGGGGAGTGGGTGCGGGCGCGCATCACCCGTCGCAACGGGGTGGACCTCGAAGCAGAGCCGGCGCATGAGTGAACCTTCCTGGCTCGAGTCACTCAACGAAGAGCAGAAAGAGGCTGTCGTTCACGAGGGGGGCCCTCTCCTCATCCTTGCGGGCGCAGGCTCGGGAAAGACGCGGGTCATCACCACGAAGATCGCCTATCTGCTAGAATGCAAGGGCCTGAGTCCGCGCTCCATCCTTGCCGTGACCTTCACCAACAAGGCGGCCCAGGAAATGAAGGGGCGCGTCCTGACCATGGTCCCGCGCGCGCAGGATGTCATGGTCAGGACTTTCCATTCCTTCGGCGCGTGGTTCCTCCGCGTCAACGCCGCACTGGCGGGACTGACGCCGCATTTTCACATCTATGACGAGGACGACTCACTGTCCCTCTTGAAAGGCTGCCTTGAGAATGCGGGGGACAAAGGGGCCCTGAGACAGGTGTACAACCAGATCAGCAGGGTCAAAGATTTCGCGCTGGGCGTGGATTCCCCGCCGGAGGAGATTCGGGGCCACGGCTGTGATCCCGAGCAATATCGCAGGTATGAGACGGCGCTGCGAAAGACGGGAAACGTGGACTTCGGTGACCTGATCCTCCTTCCCATCCGCCTCATGCGTGCGCATCCCGAGGTGCGCGAGCGTACGCGCCAGAGGTTCCACGTCGTCCTGGTGGATGAGTACCAGGACTCCAATATCGCCCAGTTCGAGCTCCTGAAGGAGCTGTGGCGACCCGAGACCTATCTTTGCGTGGTCGGGGACGATGACCAGTCCATCTACCGCTTCCGCGGGGCGGAGGTGGGAAATATCCTTTCCTTTCCCAAGGTGTTCCCCGGGACCACGATTGTCCGCCTGGAAAGGAACTACCGCTCGACCCAACCCATCCTGGACATTGCCTCCGCGGTTGTCAGCAACAACAAGGGCAGGCTCGGGAAGACTCTCTGGACGGACAGGCAGGAGGGCGAGCAGCCCGCCGTCTACTGCCTGGAAGACCAGGAGGAAGAGGCCGAGCTGTGCTCACGGATTGTCGGCGACGGGTTTTCGGGAGACACCGCAATCCTCTACCGCATGAACGCGCAGTCCCTGCATTTCGAGAGACTCTTCCGGGAGAAGCGCATTCCGTTTCGCCTGGTCGGGACGACGGGCTTCTATTCCCGGGAGGAAGTGAAAGATGCGGTGGCGTACCTTTCTCTCCTTGCCAATCCGAACGACGAGGTCCGGTTTCGCCGGGTCGTAAACAAGCCGGGCCGGGGAGTCGGAGAGGCGAGCGTGGAGAAGATCATTACCGAATGGCGCTCGGATGGAGGGGGGATCCCGCAAGCCTGCCGGCGCGCGGCCGGACGGCTTCCCCCCCGCGCGCGGGCGGGGCTGTCCGACCTGCTGGCACTCCTTGACGAGCTCGGGTCTGCCCTGCCTGAGACGCCGCTTTCCGAGCTGGCTCGGGTGCTGATCTCCCGGGCAGGCCTCTTCGAGATGTACAAGAGCAAGGACCGCTCGGATGGCACCGCGCGGTCCCAGAACCTGGAGGAGATGGTCAGCGACCTTGCTTCCTACGGGATGGGCCCCGAGGAGCTCGTGCGCTACCTCGAGGATGTCGCGCTGGCAAGCCCCGGCGACGAGAAGGCCGCGGGGGACGCCGACGCGAAGGTGAGCCTGATCACCATTCACAACACCAAGGGCCTCGAGTTCGACCGGGTGATCGTCACGGGCCTGGAAGAGGGGATCTTCCCGCACGAATCAAGCGACTGGGGAGAGCCGGAGGAGATCGAAGAGGAGAGACGGCTGTTCTACGTGGGGATAACGCGCGCCCGGGAAAAGCTCATCCTGACATGGTGCAGGCGGCGGCGGATCTTCGGCCGATATTCCGACATGGCCCCGTCACGCTTCCTGGATGAGATTCCCGAAGGAGCCGCCAAGAGGCTGGGTGAGGACGGCGCAGAGGAGGTCTCCGACGAGTACGCGGTCGGAACCGGCGTCTATCATGATGAGTACGGCCCCGGCGTGGTGGAGAGGAAATGGTATACTGACGGGACCCTCCTGGTGCAGGTCAGGTTCGAGTCGGGGAGGGTCGCGAAGTTCCTGCCGAAATACACGCGGCTGGAACGGATCAGCCTGGGTGAGTAGGAAAATGGAAGGGATGAAGGACGTCCAGGGCGGCCCGGACAGCAGGAACATGCCCATCCAGAAGGTGGGG
>Ga0209415_10012067_pt1 | contig 14455 bp, 11 predicted proteins | sample PeaSoiSIISIP2007_FD_187696 | JGI IMG/M metagenome (GOLD analysis project Ga0209415, IMG submission 187696) | Peat soil microbial communities from Weissenstadt, Germany - SII-SIP-2007 (SPAdes) (version 2) | ecosystem: Environmental > Terrestrial > Soil > Wetlands > Peat | place: Germany...
CACGAGCTTGGTACGACGTTGCGGTGAGCCCAACCCTGCGTATAATTGTTTGCTGGGACCCGCCAGTGAACGCGGCGGTTCGTGGTCTCTGGGCCACGAGAAAGGTGACCGCGCATATAAAGGTAAACCCCGAAGAGCCGTCACTACACGGTACACGCGGAGGCTACGGCACCTATCCGATGATCGACAGAAAGTACGACTTACGCAAGTTGCCAAGGGGCGTTACAGTCGAAGGTGACATCTGGTTGATCGAGCTGAGTTATGACCAAATTGCGGACTATCACTCTGCGATCACGTTCAATCCACAGCAACGTGTTGCGTTCGCCGCCGAGGTCTATGACGATAGCGACGCTCCGGAGAGCCCCCAGAGTGCAGTGCAGGCACTTCCAACTGCACTGACGATGACGCGCCTGAGCGTGCAGGCGCGACCAATAGCGTCTCCCGTGGTCGTGAGGCCGATTACGTAAACCCACGAGTTCCGCAGGTCCTTTACACATTGAAAATCGCCGGGGAACTGCCAGGTAATACGATTAGTAGGTCACCGGGAGCAAGAGAGGCCCTGGGCAACAGGTTCGGCGCCATAACACAGGTGATTGGAGGCTTGAGTGTTCGACTCGCTCCGCAGCGCCCGTCGTGCCGAATTAGGAACGATAAACGCGCTTGTGGCCGGCAACGGTCATCCCCGGGCAGATCGTCGGCTACTCGTACAAAGGACCGGAAACGGCGTTCGAGGATATGATCGCGACGCTTCCTCGAAGCCACCTTCCGGCTGGCCAACTTACGGATAGCGCGTAACACGCCCGGAGTCTCTTCCCGGTTAAGAGCGGCGTGCCCCGGCCAGTCGTTTATTGGCGTCTGGGTCACAGCGATCCCACCCCGCTCCCCGTTCACTTTCGCAGCACCGCAACGAGTGCCAAACTATTCGGAATGCCCACCGCCTAGACGTTTCGCCCGTCGCGACCCAGTCTGGCACTGTTGTTTGGTCACGGGCGAACTTCGGTTCCTCATCCCCGGTAAGCGAACTACGTGCTGCTACTCCAAGAACTGTTGTTTCCAGAATTGTGGTTGTAGTGGCAGGTTGGTAGGGTGTCGCAACTTTCCCTCGGCGGCTCTTGCTAGGATTGTTCCCCACCGCTCGGTAAAATCTTCTTCGTTTTCGTCGTCGATGGGGACGGGGCCGAACGCTGTTTGGTACACGTGCATGACTGGTGCTGCCGCGAGCGCCGCGTCTCTAATCTCGTCGAGAGCATACGGTGCCATCGCGTCAGCGCGCAGTGGCGCAAAGTAGGATACCTCGTACCAGCGGTAGTCCTGGGTTCCTGGCAGCCGCGCGTACCACAGTGAGGCGCTCCAGCGGTACTTGGGTTGTTGCTGCTCGACGACGACCCATTCTCCGGCGAGGACGTCCCAGCCTGCCTGCGCGAACGCCTCCTGCGAGATGGGGGTAAATTCGTCAGACAAGTAGCCCCGGCCCGCCGGCAGTGGGAACGTTAAGACGGCATCCCCGACGGTAATGTACGGCGCGTCGTTGTACGGCTTGCCTTTCCTTGCGACGAGCATCTCCTGCTCGATTCTCGCAAAGATGCGCTTGATAATCTCTCGAAGAATATCCGCGCCGCTTGCCGCAAGGTTTTTTCGGTCTCTTGCGTGTTGCCGTTCGGTTTCTGCGCTTCGCTCGGCGTCGCTTTGTGCATGTGCGACCCTTGCTCCAGCTTGGGCGAGCGCTTCGAACCTGCCGCGATCCACGGGAGCTTGCAGGAACTCAGAGAGGACAGTGCGTACTCGCTGCTGGCTCGGGCGTGACGCGGGGATCTTCCGCAGCAGCATCGAGCAGAGTGACCGGAGTTTTGGCGCGCATGAGAGCGGTGGTGGGTCCGCAAAGCGGTGCTTGTGTTGGAGTTCATCCATGGTGCCCAAGAATGGAGGATTGCCCGTGAGGAGTGCGTACGCGATGCACCCGAGTGCATACACGTCCGTGGCGCCGGTTGCTCTGACGTACTGCCACTGCTCGGGAGCTGCGTAGTGCGGGCTGAGGCAGCCCTTCAGCGTTTGAAGTGATGTCGACTCTTCGACGAATCGTGCGATACCGAAGTCAGCAATCTTCCAATGCCCGTCGTGGAGCATGATGTTGTCGGGCTTCAGGTCCCGATGAACAATATCGGGCACTTCGAGTAGTCCTTCAATGATTTCCAATAGGACCTTTGCAGCGTCCTCGTCACCAAAGTGTGTGCCGCGGTCGATGACCTCTTGCAGGCTCCGTTCTGCTTTAGGCATCACAACGAAGTACGTGCCTGTCGCGGCGTCCTCCCCGGCGTCGAGTACGCCGAGCACGTGATGGTATGCTTTTCCTGTGAATTCGTTTGCGATGCGCATTTCTCGATGCGCGGCGTCATTCGCCCGCAAGTGCAGTCGTTTTACGGCGATGTTGCCGTGACCGTCGGCGTAGCCCTCGTATACTCTTCCAAAGCCTCCCTCGCGACCGAGTGGCTTGAGCGGGTCGTAGCACCACACTCCCCGCGGGAGCAAGATTGTTTGAACAGCCATTGTGGAACCATTCATGATGACGCGTTGTCTAGGTCATGGTCAACACAACGGGGAGCACAATTCCTGCGACGCTCTTAAGCCGGCGGGATGGGCACGGAGGCGCGCCCATCCCACCGACTTGGAGTTCTGGGAGGACCGTCGGCTATGCGGAAGTTATATACTGGCCTGCCGTGACCTCAAACTGGGCAGGCGGCCCCTAAACGGCGTTCGAGGAGATCACGGCCACGTTTCCCTCTAACCGGACTTCGGGACCGCCTCGGCAGCTCAAGTTCTCCGAGTTGCGCGTTATGCAGCTAAGCTACAACCACGCTAATGTCATCGCCCCCCTCTTCCCAGGACCGTGTGACCGGATTCTTGCTCGCATCCAAAAACTCTGTGACCCGCGAGCGAATGTTGTTCCATCGTCTCTGCTTCGATCTTTACGCGTCCGCGGTTCGCGCTGGGTATCCGCTCACCGTGTTCTCTCCTGAGGTCGACCGGGAAGGTTATGATTTGGTTCTGGACGATGGCGACTATGAGCGGCGTGTTCAGCTCAAAAGCATTCTTTCCGTTTCGTCCACCAGAGCGTGGAATACGACCAAGCGCTTCCTGCGCCCGGAGCTTCGCTCCGCTGGTCGGCTCGACTTTGAAGTGTCACCCGAAGGCGTGGGTGTCGACGGCGGTATAGTCCTTATCGAATGCGACAGTAAAGACCCGAATCTTCCAGTGGTTTACCATTTCACCGATCTGATGGTGCTGGCGTCGGTGGAACAAGGGTGGGTTCCGGGAAAGGCTCCGACCAGAGCGTCTCATCCATCGAACGCCTCCAGAACACCGGGAGAGCAGGCACGGGATCTCCTGCAAGAATTGAGAACGGGCTCAGGCCATACGAAGGTCGAGGTACCGATTGGAGTATTCGTGAAAGCAGTAGGCCCGAACGAGCTGCTTGCACTTATCGGTCTGCATTCTTCGGTCAACTGCACTCTACGATACATGTTCGATCTGCGAATGGGACCAGATTACGACCGACCCACACATGGGCCACTCGAAACCGAGATTGCGACTCAGTTTAGTCGTCTAACTGGAACCTTGGAACTTTAAGTCGTTTAGTATTTCTCGCGCCGTAGCGTTTACAAATTCATGTTGACGGTTAGTCGGCATGGTCGGACAGGTGATCCAGAAACGGCGTTCTAGGAAGTATCGGCCCCTTGACTGGATAACGCGCATCTCGGGTGAGTACCTGCAGATAACACGTCATAACGGGCCGCAGCGGCCCCTGCTCGAAGCGGAGAACTGTGGGTTAGGAGGAGCGGCAGGACGGAAGTAACTCTCCAGCAAAAACTCAAAAGCGACGATAGATCTTAAGGCCATGGATAGCGCGTCCCTATCCACGTACGATGGCATTCTTCAGGCCATTATGGCCGGGTATCCTGTTCTGAAAGGCAAGGTCCCTCCCCCTAGGATCAGCGGCGTAAGATCGAAAAACTCGAATGGGTGCCAGTTGTCCGCCTGCGTGATCCCCCGTGAACGCTCACGCCTGACTTAGCGAGCTGCATCCTAGGTGTCCGCGCTAGCATCAGTAGTATCAGTATCAGTCACCTCCGGTATTCCTAATCGAAAATAAAAGGGTGCGATGATTACGAGGGATTTTAACGCGAGGTTCGATCGGAACTTCGTTAGTGTGGGCGTGCTGATTTTGACGCTTTGCCTCGCGACGGCGGGATGCCAGACTACCGTCAGGACCACGAGCGCGGCGGGGCCCCCTCCGCCCGCCGTCTCCGTGGTCGAGGTCGCCGCGGAGGACGTTCCCATTTATAGCGAGTATGCCGCCGAAACCTATGCCCGGGACATGGTGGAGGTTCGCGGGCGGGTGGACGGCTACATCGAGCAGCGATTGTTTCAAATCGGTTCCGACGTCAAGGCCGGTGACGTTCTGTTCGTCCTCGACCGGCGGCCTTATGCAGCCGACGTGGCGAAGGCGAAGGGTGACATCGAGCAGAGTCAGGCGAACCATGAATTCGCCACGCGTCAGGTAGCGCTCCTGCAGGCCGAGGCCGACTTGAAACAGGCCGAGGCCAATCTCCTCAAGGCCCACCAGGACGTGGACCGCTTGCAGCCCTTGGTGAAGGAAGATGCCGCCGCGCAGCAGGACCTGGACAATGCGATCGCGGCCCTCCAGGCCAACGAAGCCAATGTCAATTCGAGGAAAGCGAACGTCGAGCAGGCGCGCCTTTCGACGCGGGCGCAGATCGATACCACACAGGCGCAGATTGATTCCACCCGCGCGCAACTAGACACCGCCGAACTCAACCTGGAGTATGCGACCATCCGCGCACCGATTAGTGGACGCATTGGCGACACGCTCATACAGGTGGGCGGCCTGGTGACCAAGACTTCTTCCCTGCCGTTGACGACCATCGTTCCACTCGATCCAATCTGGGTGCGGTTCAAAGTCAGCGAGGCGGAATATTTGACCATGCAGCGCCGTGGAGATCCGGCTCAGGCCATGCAGACCTCGCTTGAACTCGTCTTGGCCGATGGCAGCACCCATCCCTACCTTGGCCGGGTCCAGAACACGGTGAATCAGGTGGATTCGAGAACCGGCACTCTCGAACTGCAGGCCACCTTTCCAAATCCGCGCCACAATATTCTGCCGGGCCAGTTCGGCCGCGTGCGAATGAAGGTGAGCGACCGGAAGGGAGTCCTGCTGGTCCCGCAGAAAGCAGTGCAGGAGATGCAGGGGCTGCAATCGGTCTTTGGCGTGGGACCGGATAACAAGGTGGTCGCTCGCAGTATCCTGACCAGTGACCGCGTCGGTGAGCGATGGATTGTGCAGCAAGGGCTGAGGCCGGGCGACCGTGTGATCGTCGAGGGCATTCAGAAGGTCCGGCCCGGATCGATCGTGAATCCGCAACCTTATCAAAGTCCAGGGCAGCAGCCGTCTCCGGCGGGGAAATAAGCCATGGCGAGATTCTTTATCGATCGGCCGGTATTCGCGATGGTCATTGCCATCGTGATCGTCCTCCTGGGTCTTGTCGCAATTCCCAACCTCCCCGTCGCCTCCTATCCGCAGGTGGTGCCGCCGGTCGTGCAGATCATCGCCACCTACCGCGGCGGCAATGCACTCGACCTTGAGAAAACCGTAGCCCAGCCGATCGAGCAGCAGCTCGTCGGCCTGGACGGGATGCTGTATTTCTTCTCGCGCAGCTCGAACAATGGCGTACTGACCATCGATGTCACCTTCGATCTCGGAACCAATGTGGACATCGCGACCGTGCAAACGCAGAACAAAGTCAGCCTTGCGACCCCGCAGCTTCCCCCGGAAGTGCAGCGCCTCGGAATCTCCGTGAAGAAGGTTTCCACGGCGTTTATCGGCGCGATCGCGCTGCGGTCGGTCGACGGCCGGTATGATTCCTTGTTCCTGAACAATTACATGGCCATCAACATTCAGGACAAGATCGGCAGCATTCCGGGCGTGGGAGATACGCGACTGGCTTCGCAACAGAACTACGGCATGCGCGTCTGGATCGATCCGGACAAGATGGCGAAGCTCAAGCTCACCGCCACCGATGTGAGCAACGCGCTCCAAGAACAGAACCGTCAGAATCCCGCCGGTGCCATCGGACAACCGCCGTCGGCCAATGGAACCGATTTTCAATATCCTGTAAACGCGGCGGGACGTCTGCTCGATCCGAAACAGTTCGCGGACATCGTAATCCGCGCCCTGCCGGATGGATCCCTCTTGCGCGTTCGCGATGTTGGCCGTGTGGACCTTGGCGCCGACGATTACGGGAGTTTTAGCAGCGTGCACGCTCACCCCGCCGCCGCGTTGGTGGTTTACCTGTCGCCTGGGGCGAACGCCGTGGACACCCAGAAACGCGTGCGGGCGTTCATGGAAACCGCGAAGAAGAGCTTCCCCGCCGGAATCGACTACGAAATTCCATATGACGCCACGAAGTTCGTCAGCGCATCGATCGCGGACGTGGTCCAGACGCTGTTTGAAGCCGTCGGCCTGGTGATCCTCGTGGTTTTTGTGTTCCTGCAGAGCTGGCGCGCCACGCTGATTCCGCTGCTCACCGTCCCCGTCTCGATCCTGGGCGCGATCGCGATTTTCCCGATCCTCGGATTTTCCATCAACATGACCAGCATGTTCGGCCTCGTGCTCGCGATCGGCATCGTGGTGGACGACTCGATCGTGGTGGTCGAAGCCGTGCAACTGAATATCGACCGAGGAATGAAGCCGCGCGAGGCGACCATCCGGGCCATGAATGAAGTCTCGGGGCCGGTCGTCGCGATCGCCTTCATCTTGGGCGCGGTCTTCGTTCCCGTGGCGTTCCTGGGCGGAATTTCGGGAACCATCTATCGCCAGTTTGCCTTGACCATCGCCTCATCGGTTCTCATTTCCGCGTTTAATGCGCTGTCGCTGAGCCCCGCGATGAGCGCTCTGATTCTCCGGCCCAAGGGCGATGCGCGCGGACTCCTGGTGCGCTTCTTCGGCGGATTCAACCGAGCTTTCGAATGGGCTACGAATCGTTATCTCGCGGGCGTGCGCTTGCTGATCCGGAGATCCGTGCTGGCGCTGGTCGCGCTCGCGTGCTTCTTCGTCGCCGCCGCGGGTCTGTTCAAGGTATTGCCGGGCGGGTTCCTGCCGGACGAAGATCAGGGTGTTTTCCTGACCGCAGTGCGCCTGCCTGATGGGGCATCGCTCGAGCGGACCGAGCACACGGTGGATCAAGTGGAAAAGGCGATACTCTCGATTCCCGGCACGCACGACACGATGGCCCTGGGAGGAACCGATATCACCACACAGACTTCTAATTCGAACGTCGCGACGATTTTTTCCGCGCTGGAACCTTGGGAAGACCGGCGCACCGCGGACCTATCGCTGGACGGCATTTTGGGGCAGGCGCGGCGGAAGTTCAACCAGGTGAAAGACGGGATTGCGTTCTCGTTCGGACTTCCTCCGATTCTTGGATTGAGTCCCGCCGGGGGCTTCGAGTTCATGCTGGAAGACCGTGTCGGAGGCGACACGGCGCAGCTTGCGGCCGCCTCAGACGCCGTAGTTGACGCCGCTCGCCAGCGGCCCGAACTTGCCAACGTGGTCAGCACCTATCGGGACAGCGTGCCGCAGTACAAGATCGACGTGGATACGGAGAAGGTACAGACGCTCGGCATCCCCGTGACGGACGTTTACAACGCGCTGCAGACCTTCCTGGGAGGTCTGTACATTAACGATTTCAACCGGTTCGGCCGCACCTGGCGAGTAACTTTGCAATCCGAGCAGGAGTTTCGGAACCATCCCGAGGATATCAATCGTTTTTACGTCCGTACGGGAAGCGGCGATATGGTGCCCCTTAGCACTCTCGCAAGAGTGATACCGATGACCGGTCCCGAGGTGATCTACCGCTACAACCGGTTCCGCACGGCCAAGATCGTCGGTCAACCGGCTCCCGGATACAGTTCAGGCCAGGCGGTCACTGCCATGGAGCAGGTTGGGGCGAGCAGTATGCCAACCGGCTTCAACTACGAATGGACCGGCACCGTGTATCAGCAGAAACTTTCCGAAGGCAAGGAGGGCTTCCTGTTCGGCTTTGCCGCGATCATGGTGTTTTTGTTCCTGGCCGCGCTGTATGAAAGCTGGTCTATACCGTTCGCCGTGATTTTCGCCGTTCCGCTCGGCCTGTTCGGCGCGCTGCTTGCGATCTACCTGCGCAAGTACGACTACGATATTTACACCCAGATCGGAATCGTCACTTTGATCGGATTGGCCGCCAAAAATGCCATCCTGATCGTCGAATACGCGCGATTGCGGCGGCGTGAGTTTAGGACTCTCGAGCAAGCCGCGATCGAGGCCGCGCATTTGAGGCTGCGCCCCATTCTGATGACCTCCTTCGCATTCATCCTCGGCGTGGTTCCGCTGCTGCTTGCGGTGGGCGCCGGCGCGGCTTCGCGTCGCGCCCTAGGCACCACCGTATTCGGCGGAATGAACGCCGCCACTCTGCTGGCGATTTTTTTCGTGCCTGTGCTGTTCGTGGTGATAGATCGCATCGCGACACGCAGCTCGCGTTCCGTCGAAGAGCGCGCTCAGGAGCCCGTGGCCGGAAGGAGTGTATGAGCGTGAAACGATCACTCGTCGCCCTTTTTCCGGCGCTACTGTCCTTGAGTAGCTGCGCCGTCGGACCGAACTACGCGCGCCCCAGCGTTTCCGCCCCTCCGCAGTTCCGTGGCGCCGAGCGAGCCGCCGAATCAAAATCGCTGGCCGACGCGAAATGGTTCGACCTGTTCCAGGACGATGCTCTGAAGCAACTGGTCACCACGGCTCTTGAGCAGAATTTCGACCTGGAGATAGCTGCTGAGCGCGTGCTCGAAGCCCGGGCGCAGGCCGGCATCACGCACGCTCAACAATTTCCAACGCTCGACGCGACCGGGGGCTTCAATCTCAATCGCGGCTCGCGCGTCGGCGCGCAGCCGTTCGTGCCGCCGGGCATCAGCCTGGATACCAGCTACACCCAGGCGGGCTTTTCACTCAGTTGGGAACTGGATCTGTGGGGCCGCATTCGACGCTTGAATGAGGCCGCGCGGGCGCAATACCTGGCGAGCGAAGAAGCGCGCCGTGGTGTCGTCACCACGCTCGTCGCCGATGTCAGCGAACAGTATTTTCAACTGCGCGAGCTAGATCTCACTCTGGAGATTGCACGTAAGAATCGCGAGGCGGGGGAGAACAGTCTGCGTCTCACCCAGGTCCGGAAGAATCGCGGCGCGGCAACCGGCCTGGATGTCCATCAGTCCGAGCAGTTTCTCTACACCGCGACGGCGCAGATCGCCGTTGCCGAGCGGGGCATCACCCAGACAGAAAATGCGATCAGCCTGCTGCTCGGCAGGTCGCCGGGAGCCATTCCTCGCGGCAGGACGCTCGAGGAGCTGAGCGCTCCTCCAGACGTGCCCGCCGGGTTGCCCTCGGACCTGCTCGCGCGGCGTCCCGACATCCGTCAGAGCGAACAGTTGCTCATCGCGGCCAACGCCAATATCGGCGCGGCGAAGGCGGCCTATTTTCCCAGGATCACGCTCACCTCCTTCGTGGGTGGACAGAGCCGCGCGCTCGAGCGCCTGTTCACCGGTCCCGCCCGCGATTGGAGCGGCGCGACGCCGGGCGTGGACTTGCCAATCTTCAACGCCGGTGCGGTTCGGTCCCAGGTGCGGCTGACGGAGGCGCAGAAGCGGGAGGCGCTCGCCGGTTATCAGAAATCCATCCAGACGGCGTTCCGGGAAGTTTCCGACGCGATCGTCGGCTATTCCAAGACCCGCGAGCAGCGCGTTCAAGAGGAACTGCTGGTGAAGGCGCTCGAGGAGACGGATCGCCTTTCGAACCTCCGGTATCGCGGCGGCCTCGACAGCTTTCTCCAGGTGCTCGACGCCGAGCGAAACCTGTTCCAGGGCGAGTTGGACCTGGCGCAATTGAAGCAACAGGAGCTCGGCCAGATCGTGGAGTTGTATCGAGCGCTTGGTGGTGGCTGGATGTAGAGGTTTGGAAGAGTCCGCTATTCTGTCGCCGGCTGAATGCGCGGGTCGCCAATTTTTCCGCCTGACGTGCGGTGCCAAACCATGCGCAGCCTGCTAGAATCCGAGTCACCAGTTTGGAGGTGTCATGAGAAACATACTTTTTGCGCTATTGCTCTCGGTTGCAGCGCGGCCGCTGCTCGCCCAGGGCGCCCCGCCACAAGGAGCACCTGACCAGCCGTATGCAATGGAGTATTACTACAAGGTGCAATGGGGGCATCAGGAGGAATTTCTGCAACTCTTCCTGAAGAACCACTACCCACTGCTCCAGAAAATCGTTGAGAGCGGCCGGATCGTCTCGGTGAAAATTGAGGAGCCTGCCAATCACATGACCGAGGAAGCGCGGTGGGACTATCGCGTTACGATTCGGTTCAAGAACTCGACAATGGCGACCACCGCTAATCCAGACGAAGAGCGGCTCATCAAGCAGCTCTGGCCTGACCAGACGACTTACGAGCGTGAGGAACGGCGCCGGTTCGAGATTTTGCTGGCTCACTGGGATCTTCCGGTGATTGATGTCACACCTGCGAAAAAATAGCGAGATGGATTCCCCTATTGGCAAGGCACTTGCGGCCAAGCCGATTCGCCCTCACCGCCCACAGTCTGCGGGGCTTGCGCGGCTCTTACCCGACTCGACGTAAGTCCGGGTGCTCTGCCCGCTCCGCAAGAAAGCGATTCGCCCGGGCCAGGAACGCGCCAGTGGGCTCGCGTTCGCCGCCCTCCCACAGCGCCAGAGTAGAGGGGTCAACGCCGAGTTGCTGCGCCGTCTCCTTTTGCGTAAGTCCTAGCGACGTGCGTTGCCGCATCAACTGCTCGGCCAGTGTGTCCGCCGCTGGCAGCGGATTGTATCCAAGGAACGCGATGATAGGGGGGATGTATTTCAGTCGCGGCTCGCCAAGGTTGCGTTCCCAGTTGTAGATGCTCGTCTCGTCCACACCGATTTGCTCCGCCACCTGCTTTTGCAGCAGCTTCAAAGTCTGCCGCCTTCTCCGAATGTGGTCGCCAATGGTTTGCAACTCAACAGGAATCCGAACGCCGAGGTTTGGACTGTAGGACTGAGACAGGACCAGCATGGATTGGTCCGGTTGACTGAAACGATAGGTCACGGTGATTCTACTTTGCTTGACACCCCAGCATTCGACCGTTTCCACACGGACGCCGGCCATCAAAACTTCAACCAGGTGTCGCTTCAGCTCCCAGGAGATCGGTTCGTCCAGACGCTTCCCCAACCGCGCCAGCAGCGCCTGCGCCGAGCTAAGGGTCGCGCCGATTGAATCCCCGCTCATGAGCTTGACGCGAAGTTCCGCGACCGGTGCCTCGAGAGCGGCCTCCTCCCTGGCGAGCCGGTACCGCAGACCCTGGAGACGGACGGATCCAAGAGGAGAAATGACTAAGCAAGGACTTACATACGCCGGCATCGAAGCGTATAGTGAGATACGGCGCCAAGTGGAACTGCTGATCGATTCCGCCTATAATCCCAAGAAATGAGTTCGCGATCGGTTGTGGTCCCGGGTCGGACGACCATCAAACTCGTTTCTCGTAGGAACAATGCCCGTTGGCGTCGAAGGTTAGGCGACTCGTGGCCTGGCCTTCGTTGGCGTCCTGGTTTACGACCCGGGCCACGGATTCCAACCGCCACTGAGTCCCCCGACGCGTGCGGTGGCCGGCCCGGTTCAGGGCCTCGGCCACGGCGCGTAAGCTGCGGCCACCCGAGCGCAGGTTGCGGATCGCAGCGAGTGTCGCCTGCTCGGTTGGATTCGGCTCCAGATGTAGGCCGCCGGCCGCGAGCCGGTATGATGACGATCAACAGATGGCTTCGCAGACTTCTTAAGTTTCGCGGGTATGCAAGGTGTACACTACGGCTGGAAGTAAGACGGAGGTTGGTATGAGCCAAAAATCGTTTTCGCTGGCCGCCGGGGTGCTGTTCCTTTTGGTCGCCCTGGGGCACTTGCTCCGGATCGTCTTCCGCCTCTCGTTGGTCGTGCAAGGCGTTTCGATCGCGATGTGGGTCAGCGTGATCGCCCTGGCCATCACAAGCTTTCTTGCCTACAACGGCTTGCGCCTGACGCGGAAGTCTCTATCAATCGTGTGGGCCCGTTTTGGAGCGTACGCGAAGTTGGGGACGAGTTGACGATGACAGGCGACTCGCACACGCGCGCGTGAAGTGAAGTTGGGCAGCATTTCGGGGAGCGGGTGAATCCCTCGGGCTATGAGACTGTTCGAAGTGCTGGCCGAGCTTGTTTTGCTTGTACATCTCCTGTGGATAATATGGGTGATTCTCGGCTGGATAGCGACTCGCCGCCGACCGTTGCTGCGGTGGTTCCATATCGGGTCGCTGCTTTGGGGTATTGTGGCGGAGGTCGGTCCTTGGCGATGTCCTCTAACCATCGCTGAGCAGTGGCTCCAACTTCGCGCCGGCCCGGCTTCCTACCAAGGCAGCTTCCTGATTCATTACCTCGAGATTGTGATCTATCCTGATATCTCTCCGGACGTACTCGCGTGGGCCGGTTCAGGCATCTGCCTATTGATCCTCGGCGTGCACGCACGGCGATTCTAGCAAGAAAGGCATGCGCGCGGCCAGTGACCGGTGCCTGCCGGGCGGCAAAGGCATATGTTGCACCACGCCGGAGAAACTGATGTGCCGATCTCATGTTGACAGGGGACGATTTGAAGGGGGCGGAGGTGTATCCAGGGTTAAGAATAACCGACCGCCGGCCTACCGCCACGAGCCCTCGGAGGAAGAGACTCGCCCCCCATTTCTGTTGACGCTATGCGGACACTACAGGTTGGCAGCGACCGGATTTGCTCAATGGGAAAGCAAAGCAATAACGCCCCCCGGCGGGAACCGGAAGCGGCGTTGGAAGGAACGGCTGGGGCGGTGTCACTTTCGGCGACCGGCGATTATCAGAGCCCCGACGGATCTTCTTCCACTTCCGCCAGGTCCGGCTTGCCGCCTTCGATCTCGCGATCCTCTTTCGCCCATTCGGAGGGAAGGTCTTCGATCGGCTTGGGGATCTTTCCCTCTTTTACTTCCTCCTCGAATTTTTGGTCGAGTGGATTCATGACTTCAGTCTCCCACCTTTGCACGCTACCTGAACCCGGCCTCGGTCAATATGATTGGCGAGCTGACGGCTGTCTCCTGGAAGGGAAAAGCTTTCTCGACGGTGATCCGTTGGAGAGAAGGAGGCAGGAACCGAAGCCTGAACGTTCATGGTTGTCACGACCTGGCCAAGAAGATCTTGCGAAAGAAGCTGTCCGGCAGGGATGAAAACCGGCATCTCGACGTCAAGAGGGAGATCAACTTTCGCGTGTCGGCCCTGATCGATCGGTATTGGGATCAGCACGCGAGCAAGAAAAAGTCCCAGGACCGGGAGAAGAGCATCCTCGAAGGCATTCGCGAAGAGCTAGGGAGCTTGTTTGTGAGGGAGGTGGACGGTACCGCGGTGGATCGCTGGTATCAGAGTCTCACGGCGGAAAGGAAGCTCTCCCAAGGAACAGCGGCGCGCCACTTCAACGTCATGCACCACATGATGGCGAAGGCCTCCACGATTTGGTCGAAGGAAACCGGCATCGACCGGAACCCGGCCGATGAAGTGGAGGTGAAGCGACCGGATGATCAGAGAGAGCGTTACCTGAACGCGGAGGAGATCAGTCGGTTGAAAGGGATCCTCGATCAGAAGATGTACCGGAAGGCCGGTAAGGGCATCAACCAAACCTTTTTTCGTTTGCGATTGATTGTTCTGATCGCGCTGACCACGGGGATGCGGATCGCTGAAATCTTCAGCCTGAAGTGGAATGACCTGTTGTACAAGGAGGAACTGATTGCGGTCCGGGCCAAGCTGAAGGGTGGCAAGGTCCGGTATGTTCCGATGCCGTCGGAACTCGCGGCAGAGTGCAGGCGATATCCGGCCATTTTAGGGGAGGAGCGGATTTTTCCCCCAGAGCCGGGTGCCAAGCGGGAACGCCAGAGGGTGGACAAGAGTTTCGAAACTGCTCTGGAGTTGGCCGGGATCAAGGATTTTCGGTTTCATGATCTCAGGCACACGTTCGCGAGCTGGTACATGATGAACGGCGGCGATCTGTATGAACTGGCCAAGATCTTGGGCCACTCCAACATCAAGATGACCGAACGCTACGCGAAACTCGGCAAGGCTCACATCGCGAGGACGGGTAGCACGGCACGTGAGATGTGGAGACTTTTGGAAGGAGCAATGCGGAAGCAATCAAAGGGAACCTCCTGAATGTTCCCCTATTGTTCCCGCGATTAAAAACCTATGTTTCTGGTCGCTAGTTAAGTGCTTTAGAATGTGGTGGCCAGGGACGGAATTGAACCGCCGACGCCAGCCTTTTCAGGGCTGCGCTCTACCAACTGAGC
>Ga0209415_10012068_pt1 | contig 14454 bp, 17 predicted proteins | sample PeaSoiSIISIP2007_FD_187696 | JGI IMG/M metagenome (GOLD analysis project Ga0209415, IMG submission 187696) | Peat soil microbial communities from Weissenstadt, Germany - SII-SIP-2007 (SPAdes) (version 2) | ecosystem: Environmental > Terrestrial > Soil > Wetlands > Peat | place: Germany...
TCAGCCCGCGAGGAATCTGCTTTTGCTTTTGGCTACACCAGCCACGCTGGGCAAATACGCCGTTTATCCGGTCATCGATGCTACCCTGAACGGAACCAGCGCCGTGCTGCTGCTTATCGGCCGCAACTTCATCCTGCGTGGACGCATGGCCGCGCACCGCGCTTGCATGATTGCCGCCGTAGTGACTTCGACGCTTTTTCTAACTTCTTACGTTTACTATCACGCGCATGTGGGCTCAGTGCGGTTTCAGGGGCAAGGCTGGGTGCGGCCGGTCTACTTCACCATCCTGATTTCGCACGTGATTCTGGCCATGGTGATTGTGCCCATGGTCATCATCACGCTAGCCCGCGCCCTGCGGGAGCGTTTTGACCGGCATCGCGCCATTGCCCGCTGGACCTGGCCGCTGTGGATGTACGTCTCCGTCACCGGAGTGATCGTATACTTCATGCTTTATCATTGGTTCGCAGCGTAAGGATTTTCACCACGGAGGCACGGAGACACAGAGAAAACATTTTTCTTCTTTCTTTCTCCGTGCCTCTGTGTCTCTGTGGTGAGCCGATTTTGAAAAATGACGATCGTTAAACTCAAGATCGACGTTTCCGGCACGGTCGGCGACCAAGCCTGGCGCGAGATTCGCCAATACGACGAAATCCAGAGCGCCGACTTCGGCCCGCAGTTCGGCAGTGGGGGACGCTGCAACCACGCCCCCGACGCCCCGCACAACAAAGGCGAATGGATCGGCGCCGAAATTCGCCTGCAGACCCCGCTGCTGGCCCAATACGCCGTCTCCCACTACCTGGAGCAAGACCGCGTAATGGACGCCGACATCGAGGAGTAGCTCCTTCGCGTGGTATGATTTCGACCCGCGGACGCCCACGGCAATCGCCTCCACGGACACTCAATGAGCCCGTTGGTAAAGCGAAGCAAATGAATTCTACGTTTGTGACATCCTCCCGACGCCTCGAGCTGCGCCTGCTGGCGGCGCTGTTGATTACGCCGCTGCTGTGCGCCGCGAGCGCTGGGGCCGCATCCTGCGACAGCTTGCTCCAGTTGAAACTACCGGATACGACGATGGTCTCGGCTCAACTGGTCGCCGCCGGCGCCTTCTCCTCCGAAGTCAACCCGCGGGAGAAGCCGCTCTTCGCAGCTACGCCCGCGTTTTGCCGCGTGGTGGCCCAGGCGAAGCCTTCCCCGGACTCCGATATCAAAATCGAAGTCTGGATGCCGGCAGCAGGCTGGAACGGCAAGTATCAGGGACAGGGCAATGGTGGCTTTGCCGGATCGATCGGCTACGCGGCCATGGCCGGCGCAGTGATGCGTGGATACGCCACTGCGGGCACCGATACCGGTCACCAGGGCACGTCTATCGATGCGGCCTGGGCGCTGGGACATCCCGAAAAAGTGGCGGACTTCGCCTATCGCGCGATTCATGAGATGACTGTGAAGGCTAAGGCGATCATTCAGGGTTTTTACGGCGACCGTCCCCAGCGCTCTTACTTCTCCAGCTGTTCTGATGGGGGGCGCGAGGCTTTGATGGAAGCGCAGCGCTTTCCGGACGATTACGATGGCATCATCGCCGGCGCACCCGCCTACTTTTGGACTCATCTGCTGACCACCGCCATCTGGGATGCGCAAGCCACGGAGAAAAACCCCGGCAGCTATATTCCGGCAAGCAAAATACCCGCGATCGGCGCCGCGGTCATCGCCGCTTGCGACGCCCAGGATGGAGTGGAAGACGGCGTCCTCAACGATCCGCGGCAATGCCGCTTCGATCCAGAAAAGGTGTTGTGCAAAGGGGAAGACTCCGACGCTTGTCTTAGCGCGCCGCAAGTTGCCGCCCTGAAAAAGATTTATGACGGACCAAAAACTTCCAAAGGGGAGCAGATTTTCCCCGGCTTTTCCCCGGGAGGTGAGGCGGGTCCGGGCGGCTGGGGGCCATGGGTCACCGGCCCAGCTCCGGGCAAGAGCCTGCAATTCGACTTCGGCACGGGATTTTTCGCCAGCATGGTGTTCGACAGTCCCAACTGGGACTTTCGCACCTTCGATTTCGATGCCGGCGTAAAGCTCGCCGACCAGAAACAGGCAAGCACTCTGAACGCCACGAATGCCAACCTGCAGCCCTTCAAGGCCCGTGGCGGCAAACTCATCCTGTACCACGGTTGGAGCGACGCCGCGATTCCGCCGCTGAGCACCATCGAATATTACAACCGCGTGATCGGAGCCATGGGACAGGCTGACACCGAGGCGTTCGCGCGGCTTTACATGGTGCCAGGATTACAGCACTGCACTGGCGGCCCGGGAGCGAATTCCTTCGGGCAAGTCGGCATCGGCGCTGGGCCACGCGATCCGCAACACAATATTCAAACCGCTCTCGAACAGTGGGTGGAGAAGGGCATCGCCCCGGAACAGATCATCGCCACAAAATATGCCAACGATTTCGATCCAGCAGCAGGGGTTAAGATGACGCGTCCCTTGTGCCCCTATCCGCAGGCCGCGAAATATAAGGGCACGGGCGATACCAACGACGCCGCCAGCTTCGCGTGCGCCGCGCCCGGAAAGTAACCGGGCAGAAGCCAAACCGCTGTCTGCAGCCAGGCAGCGCGACCACCCCTAATCCTCACCAGGTATTTTTCCGTAGTCCTTAAATTCCTGTTAACCATTCTCGCTCTCGGGCGTTATACGGTAGGAGAGCTGGGTGATCCCTCAAACCAGTCACCGGTATTGAAAGGAGCTGACAATGAATGAGGATCTGGTTATCGTCCCTATCATCTGTGGAAACATCGCCTGGATTGTCTGGGTGGTTTTCAGCACCATACGCCGTTACGTGACCGCAAGGTTGAAAGCCGGAGTGCAGACCAAGCTGATTGATAAATTCGGGTCGAGCCAGGACTTATTGGCTTACGTGCAGACCGATGCCGGAAAACGGCTCATGGAATCGATCAGCGTTGAGCGCGCATCCCCGTATGGGCGCATTATCGGCGCGCTGCAGACGGGAGTCGTCTTAATCCCGTTCGGGCTGGGCCTTCTCTTCCTGCGCGGCAGAATTTCCGGCGCCGAGGAGGGCTTTCTGGTGTTTGGGACGTTGACTTGTATGCTGGGAATTGGTTTTATCCTGGCCGCAGCCGTGTCCTATGCTCTCTCGAAATCCTTTGGCCTGCTGACCCGGCCCGTCGCGCCTGAGCAATAACGAATCGCAATGCTCTCTGAACCGCTAAGCCGGACCGTCCGCATGAAATTTGGCGCGCCCGGACCCGTCTGCGAACCAGCGGAGGCGAAGAACATTCGCATGGACATGGACGAAGATGCCTTCCGCAACTTCTATGAGAAGACCTCGCGTTCCTTGTTCGGATACCTGTCCCGTGTCTCCGGAGAGCGGGACCTGGCGGAGGATCTTTTGCAGGAGGCCTACTGCCGACTGCTTTCGACCGATTTCAGCATGATGGACGAAGCACAAACCAAGAGCTATTTGTACAGAATTGCGACCAATCTTCTGCATGATCATTGGCGACGCGGTAAGAGCGCGGCTTTAGCAGCGGTCATCGAAGCCGCGCCACCTCGGCATGGTCCAGAGGCACAAACCGACTTGCGGTCGGCGTTTGGGCAATTGAAAGTGCGCGAGCGACAGCTTTTGTGGCTGGCCTACGTGGAGGGCTCAAGCCACAAGGAAATCGCCGATTCGACCGGGCTGAGAGCGGGGAGCATTCGTCTATTGCTCTTCAGGGCGCGCAGGAAACTGGCCCGCGTGCTTCGAAATCGTCAGCGCAATCCGGGCGGGAAGGTGAAGGTATGAGAAGCTACCAGTGCGATCAAGAGCAGAAAGTCTTTGACGCCGTTCAGTCTGGTGTATTGGACTCTTCGCTGAGGGATCACATTAGCCGCTGCGCAATCTGCGCGGACGTGGCGATGGCGACCCAATTCTTGCGAGAGCAGTCTAACCGGGAGGAGCCGGAAATCGATTTGCCGGACGCCGGCCTTCTCTGGTGGAAAGCGCAGTTACGAGCCAGGGATGCCGCACTGGCCCGGGCTACTCGCCCCATTGATCTCGTCACCAAGGTAGGTTCCACCGCCGCCGCACTCGCCGGACTATGGTTTATCGCCGCTTCCCCTGGGGCACGGGAATGGATCGCTAACCTCATCCATCCTCAGATTCTGCAGCACGCTGGAGGCGTTTATTGGGGCGAACTGGCGCTGCTGGGTGGAATCGGGATGATTGTCTGTATCCTCGCTGGTTCTCTGTTCACCCTGCGGGCGTAATTGGCGGAGGAGTGCAGCACCCATTTTTCTCTGTGCTCTCCGTGTCCCCTGTGGTCAAATATCTCCGCCATGTCCGCTAATCCAATTCCGGCGCAAACTGCGGTCCCAGCCAAACCACGCATGTCCACCCGCAGCCGCGTTCTTTTCCTCGTCACCGCCTGGCTGATTCTGCTCATGCCATTTCTGTTCTGGTGGAGCACCTGGTTCGGGCGGCGGCTTTCCGACCAGCAGCTCGCCGAGTATCTGCAGGACGATAAGAAGCCTCGCCACATCCAGCATGCCCTGGTGCAGATCGGGGAGCGCATCGCGCAGCATGATGCTTCCGTGACCCGCTGGTATCCCGAACTGGGGCGGCTGGCGTCCTCCCCGGTCGACGAGGTCCGCAACACGGACGCCTGGGTTATGGGCCAGGACACCTCGGGTGCCGGCTTCCACGAGGCGCTTCTCAGGCTGCTGAACGATCCTTCGCTCCTGGTGCGTGGCAATGCGGCGCTTTCGCTGGTGCGCTTCGGCGATGCCACCGGCAGGCCTCAGATTGTCGCGCTGTTGCAGCCGGCTCAAGTAATCTCGCCGCAAGCGGGGAAGGTGCTCGACACCAGCGCGGTGGGGACGGCGATTCATCAAGGCGGAATCATCGCCAAACTGCAGGCCGGCAGCCAGACCATCGAAGTTCGCTCGCCCATCAGCGGACGGCTGCGAATTTTGTCCATACATTCAGGGGAAATGGTCGACTCGGGGACCGAGATTGCAATCATTGATCCGGGTACGGATCAGGTGTGGGAGGCGTTGCGCGCCCTCTATCTCATCGGCCAGCCGGAAGATCTCCCAGCGGTGGCGCATTATGAGCAGGGCTTGCCGGAAATCTCCGATGCCGTGCGCCAACAGGCAGCGCTGGCCGAGCAGGCCATCCGCGAGCGGGTGAAGTAGCGCTCGACTCCAAGTTGCTGAAAACCCTTGCAGGCTCTGCCGCAAGTTCCATGAAATCAATAGCGCATTTCCTTGTTATATCTTTAAGCTAATTATCGTTTATGAGCCGTCGCGCCTCACGGACGGGGTATTTCACCTCCCGTACTCTAGCGGTCGCGCTACGGGCATGCCAGAGGCCTTTACGGGGCGTTCTAGGCGACGTAGAGGACTGCTTTTGCGAGGTCTCGCAGGCCGGGACGAGGAATCAATGACTTAGCAGCGCTTTGCCGAACTGTATGTACGTTAATGTACGTATGATACTCGGGAGGAGTGGCACATGCCATGCCAAAGGCTAGATGCTAAGGGCTAAAGGCCAAGGGCTAACGGCTGCCCTCAAATCGGCATCACGCCGACTTCTTTTTCAACTTCCGTGGTCTCCACCATGGCGATGGCATCCCAGGGGCAACCGTCCAGGAAGCAGCCGTCCGGACCCTTGCTGATGCACTTCTTGCAGCCGATGCAGAGAATCGGGTCCACTTGAATGCGGCCAAACGGCGGATGATCTTCGTCCGGCACCCAGAACATGCAGTCTTCCACCGGGCAGTATTCCACGCAGGCCGGCGAGCCCGCGCAGCCGGTGCAGCACTCGGTAATCACCGCCAGCTCTTTGGGCTTCTTCTTGCGTGGGGTGTCGATCCCGGTGGATCTGGGCTCAAACTTCATTTCTACCGGCACCAGCCCGGGATTGGTCTCGGCAGACATGAGCTAGATTATAACGTAGCACTTGGCACTTAGCACTGGGCATTTAGCCCTTCCAGGTCAACGGGCAATCGGTGTATTGCCGCACAACTGCGGATTAGCGGCCCGCTTCAGCTCTTCGGAAGCTCATCCCAATTGCCCGTTGGGTTTCCCGCCGAACCCAGCAGTCGCCCGTGGCGGCCAAATGCCAAGTGCTAAATGCCAATTGCTTCTGATATATTGACCTTCCAGCCCTTTGGAATCATTCGTGGTCCCAGGTCCGAACCCCGGCGTTCTCCGGTTCCCTATCTCATGCCCAAGGGGCAAAAGGAGCAGCAATCATGGCAGGCAAAAGTCTGAATCGAGTTCAACTGATTGGCAATCTTGGCAAAGACCCCGAAGTGAAATACACGCCCCAGGGCACACCCGTGGCCAAGCTCACCATCGCCACCAACGAACGCTACAAGGACAAAGCCGGCGAGTGGCAAGACCGCACCGAGTGGCACAACGTGGTGCTATGGCAGCGGCTGGCAGAAATTGCCGGCGAATATCTCAAGAAGGGCGGCAAGGTCTATATCGAAGGCCGCCTGCAAACCCGTTCCTGGGATGACAAAACCAGTGGCCAGAAGAAATACATGACCGAAGTCGTGGCCAGTGATCTGATCCTGCTCGGCGGACGCGGCGAAGGCGCCGGCGACTTCAGCGGCGGTTCCCGCGGTGCGGCGGCTTCAGCCGGCGGCGGCAACAACTTCGACCAGCGCACCCCGGAGCCGGAGCCGGCCGCGGCATCGTCGCCGATTAGCGATGAGGATATTCCGTTCTAAGGCGTGTGGCGCGGACACTCTTGTCCGCGTTGTGGGAGCTAGCCCACCGTATGTCTTAGACCGGCACCATCATAACTTGAGGCTGCCCCACGCTTCGCGATTTTCGAAGCGTGGGCACCACGAACCTCGAATCCAATGTTCATGGGTCACATCTCACTGGCTGGGTTTCATGTTACAACTCATCGGTGCCCAACCGACTCCATCGCGATTACGGTGCCGGACATCTCCACTTCATCACCACGAGCTGCTACCGGCGGCGCCCGCTGCTGGGTACCCGCCACAGTCGGGACCTGTTTCTGCAGGTGCTGGAGCAGGTGCGCCGACGCGACCACTTTGTGGTCGCCGGTTATGTGGTGATGCCCGAGCACGTCCATCTGCTGCTCGGCGAACCCGAACGTGGCAACCCGAAAATCGCGAAGCATGGAGCAGCCTCAAGTTATGATGGTGGCGGTCTAAAACAAAGGTGGGTTAGACTTCATGACCCACTGCGCGCGGCTAAAAATGATTTCGCTGACTCTATTTCGCGAATCGTTCTGGAAACGAAAGGAGCTCCACTTGACAATCCGCCCATCGCGCCTGGCGTGCGCCTTCATTGCTATGCTCGCAATCGTCGCCGCGTCCCGGTCTGCCCAAGCGCAAAAAGAGATTCCGCCGCCGCAAGGCAAAGGGCGCGTGGTGGTCGTTTCCTCCGGCCAGTCGGGCCCCGAGCACTACGAGACGGTGGCGCGCGCGATCGCGCAGCTCGGGTATGACGTCGTGCTGCTCGACGGCAACGCGTTGGAAGGAACGCACGGCGAGGCATTGAAAACCGCAATTCAGCAAGCCCAGCAAATGCCGCATGCGCTCCCCGGCAAGGTCGCGCTCGTCGGATTTTCTCTGGGCGGCGGTATTTCTCTGGCCTACGGCACGCAATGGCCCGACCAGGTGGCCGTGGATATCGTCTGGTATCCCGCGACCAGCATGTTTCACGATATTCCCGGATTCGCCGGCCGGTTGAAGGTTCCGGTACTGATGTTTGCCGGCGAGTCGGATAAGTATCGCAACTGCTGCCTGGTCGAGACGGCGCACACCTTGGCGGCAGCGGCAGCCGCAGCGGGCCAACCGTTCGAGCTCATTACGTATCCGAAGACCGACCACGATTTCGTGGATGGGGGTAACCACTACAACCCCAAGTCCTACAAGGATGCTTTGGACCGGACGGCCGCCAAGCTCAAGGAATTTCTCGGCAGCTAGTTAAGGTCGCGAGTACTCGACTGCATGCGTCTGTGCTTCCCACCCTTGCGCGAAAAGCACGCGCAAGATTGGGTGCCCCCAGCCACCGGGAAATGATCACCCCCCGGCAAGTCCGCGCGGCCTTAGCAACCCCACTCCGCTGCTCCGGGCTCGGCGAAATACCCTCTCGGTGTCACTTGCTCTTTCGCTGCGAAACCTAGGTCCAGCAGGGCCAGGCGGATAGCGGCGATCATCCGTTTGCGCTCGGGTTGCGGAAGTTCACTCCAGGCAGCGTGCGTGTCGTTCTGTGGACCAGAGAAATCTCCGGCTAAGGCCTCGTGATAAAGATGAAAAAGCTGGGCAAACTGTTCCGCGGAAACTTCCTTGATTGACATGACTCGGTGACCTCTCTTCCTGTCTCTGCACTTCTATTGGATACGGGAAGGCGTAAGGTTCAAGTAAATGGTTCATAAAATGTCAGTAAAGACGGAGGCTCAGAGGCAAGCGCGGCCGACAGTTTCCACTCTATTTGTACGAATGGTGGGGAGGACTTCACCCGATTTTGTTTGACCATCGGCCAGCGGCGCGGCTACAGTCTTGGCCTGATGCGGGGCCTGCCACCGGGCCAACGTGCAGGAGGACGCGCGTGGACACTCCTTTACCGCAAGAACCTTTCGGGGCCTCGGTTTCGCAGCCCCAGGCAACTTCCCCGCCCGCGGCGATTGCGCCGCCAGTCTATCGCGACCGCAGCACCGGGCTGGTCGCTTTTGGCATCATTCAAATTGTTCTTGGCGCATTTTCTCTGCTGTTGATTCCTCTGCTCCTGCTCGGCGTTTTAATGTCGCGCCGGACCACCGGGGCGCTGCCACCCGGCAACTACGTGCTCACGGTGATGACCTATCTGCTGACGGCGATTGTGCTGGTCACGCTGGGAGTGGGTTCGATTCGGGCGCGACGGTGGGCCTGGGCGCTAACCCTGGTCTCGTCGTGGATTTGGCTGGTGGCGGGGATTCTCATGACCGTGCTGCTCACGGCGACGCTGCCGGCGACGTTCATGACCGCGATGCGCACGGCCGCCGCCAGCCGGGCGAATGCGCCGCCGATCGCCAAAGGAGTCATCGCCGTCATCCTCACCTTCATCATTGCGATGGGAGCCATTTTCCTGGTGGTTCTGCCAATCATCTTTCTCATCTTCTATCGCCAGAAGGACGTGGAGGAAACTTGCCGGCATCGTGACCCGTTGGAGCGCTGGACGGACCGCTGTCCGCTGCCGGTGCTGGCGGCCAGCTTGATTTTTGCCTGGGGCGCGGTCCACTGCGTTGGGATGAGTTTAGCGACCCCGCTGCTTCCTTTCTTCGGAAGATACCTGACGGGTCCGCGCGCCTCCATTGGGCTCTTGCTGCTGGCCGCGCTGGATGCGTTCCTTGCTTATTCAGTATTCCGCCTGCAACGGCAGGGCTGGTGGATTGGGCTCGCGGGTATGGCGCTGGGGCTGACGTCGGCGGCGGTCACTTTCCGCCGGGCCGATCTGCTGCAAGCGTACGCAAAGATGGGGTGGTCGCAGGGACAATTGCAGATGATGAGCGCCAACCCAGGCTTTCATTCCGGCGTGTACCTGTATTTGGGGCTGGGATTTAGCGTGATATTTCTGGGCTACATGATTTGGATCAAACGCTATTTCGCGGCCCCAGCCGTGGCCGGTTCGGCGGGGACCGAGCCCTCGTATCCCACGCCTCTGGCCTGATGGCATTGCCGAAACCCATGTCGATTGCGCATACTGGCTGCAGGAGATGATCTATGTCGGAACTTGCCAGCAAGACTTGCGTACCCTGTCGCGGCGACACGCCGCCGATCAAAGGGAAGCACCTGGAGCGGCTGCTGCAGATCGTGCCCAAATGGAAAGCCGTGAACGAACACCATATTGTGCGTGAATTCAAGTTTCCGGATTTCAAGCAAGCGCTGGAGTTCGTCAACCGCGTGGGAGAGTTAGCCGAACAGCAGGGGCATCATCCAGACATTCTGCTGGCCTGGGGAAAAGCGGAAATCACTTTGTGGACCCACAAGATTGCCGGCTTGTCGGAGAGCGACTTCATCATGGCGGCGAAGATTGATTTGTTGAGCGGCGAAGGGACTGGAAGCTAGTCGTTCGTCGTTGGTCGTTGGTCCTTCGTCGTTGGTCGTTGGGACCTCGGCCATTCGGTATCCGCTACGGGCCGTCGGCGTCCCCGGCGGCGCTTCTCTGCGAGCTCTGCGATTCTTGACTGGCTTCAAGAACTGGAATCGCCGAGGACGCCGAGAACTTCCGCAGAGTTCGCGGAGAAAACAACAGGCATAGGACGCTACGCGCGCACGTTAAACCGCGACTTGACGCTGGCTCGGCCAACGGCTAATCTCCCTGCTTCAACAGCTGTCGGTAGGGAACCTTTCAATCCTATTCGCGGATTTCACGATTTCAACAAAGGAGAAGAACTATGCGCAGAATTGCAGTCTGTGCGGTGGTGGTGTTGGTCGCTTGTCTTGTGCCTCTCGCCCCGGCTCAGGACAAGGACGTCAACGTGGGGTGGGTTCACGCATTCACCGTCAAGCCGGGCATGACCAAGCAGTTTGAAGATGGACGCAAACGGCATATGGACTGGCATCGCAAGCAAAACGATTCGTGGAGCTGGGAACTCTGGGAAGTGGCGACCGGCGAGGCCACCGGCTCCTATTACTCCATAAGCTTTGGGCACTCCTGGAAAGATCTGGATGCCTGGGAAGCGAAGCTGGGCGACGCAGATACGGCCGACAGCAATACGAACATGATGCAATATCTCGGAGGAGAAACGGCGAGCATCTGGATGGTGTTGAAGGACCCCAGCCATCCTGGCAGCATGAGCGCACCTCCGAAGATGGCGGAGGTCAATCACTTTCTGCTGAAGCCGGGTACCGAAGCGGACTTCAACGATGCCATCAAGAAAATGAACGATGCCATCGTCAAGAGCGACTGGCCGGCGCACTACACCTGGTACTCGCTGCAAGATGGAGGAGAAGGGCCGCACTACGTGCTGGTGCTGGAAATGAGCGGCTGGGCGGATCTAGCTGAGCCTACGCCGAGTTTTAACGCCATGCTGGAGAAAGCGCTGGGCAAACACGACGCGGAGGCGATCACCCATTCCTTTGACCACACCATCCAGCGGGAATGGACCGAGACTATCCGCTACCGGCCGGACCTGAGCTACGAGCCGGCGAGCAAGTAAGGCAATGATTGATTGTCATTCCGATCCTTCCGGGGAAGGAATCCGGTGGAACCGGCCGAGAAGCGGATTCCTCGGGGATGAAACCCTCGGAATGACAATGTTTTTCGCATGGGGTTGGCGGAGCGTCTACGAGACTTTGACTTTGGGGTGGACGTAGCGTTCCATTTCGGCTGTCCATTTGAGAAAGCGCCAGAGGTTGCCGCGCTCCCGCCATACGAATTCCCAAAAGCCTAAAAAGCTGATGTGCTGCATCTTGACCCCGCAGTAGGTTTCGACCCGCCACAACAGATAGGGGCTGCGCCATGGGGTGAGGCGGTGTCCGCGAGTGGCGTTCCACAGGAAGCGCAGCATATAGCGCATCGACCTGGAAACATCATAACCACACAGGACACAGAGAGCACAGAGAAAAAGGCCCGGGCCTAGTTCCAGCGACGGGATGATCAGCTGGCACACGGCCACGGGGCGTCATCCCGAAGCCCCGCGCTTCACCAGCGGGGCGAGGGGTCTGGCGTGCAGCTTTTGTCAGTTATCCGTTACGGATATCCGTCACGGACCGGATGACTGTTTGAGTGGCAGAAGAAGATCAACAGGTGACTCTCAGAGGGGCCGGGAGCCCCGCGCGAGATCCCTCACTCGGCTGAACTGCGCCGAGTTTCGGGATGACGCCCGCAAAATGAGTTATCAGAACCGGGCGTTCGTCAGAGCTCGCGGAGACCCATGCTAGAATTCACATTCTGCCGAGGATTCCGCTTGTCTGACGAAAACGCCCGCCGGAAGGCGGAAGACCACTACTACGCGGCGCTCGACCTGGTGTCGGAGGGAGAGCTAGAACGTGCGTTGGCTGAATATCAAAAATCGGTCGATGCGGATCCCACGTTTACCGAAGCGATGCACGGCTTAGCCCGTGCGCTGCAAGATGTTGGCCGTTTGGACGAAGCGATTACCGTAGCCAAGCGCATCGCCGAACTTGATCCGGACGACGTCCTCGCTTACACCAGCCTCTCCGTCCTCTATCAGAAAAAGGGGATGATTCCGGAAGCGGAGGCCGAAGCTAACAAAGCGAGGATCTTGGGATGGAAGCAACAGTTGAAGAAAGGCAGCAATTAGCTTTTGGCCGTTGGCTTTTGGCTAAGAGCCAACGGCTAACGGCTAACAGCCCACTTTACAAATCATACTTCTTCATCAAATGCCGGAACGAGCGGTAAGAAATCCTCAGGACATCGGCGGCGCGGGTTTGTACGCCGTTGGACTGAACCAACGCCGCCTGCAGCAAGGACTTCTCGATTTCCGCGACGTACTTTTCCATATCAATCCCCTCGGGCAGGACTGAGCCGGCGCTGACGGTCATGCCGTTGCTGCCGAATCCGGCGGCCGCGGCGCGGGCCTTGGGACGTTCGGCGGGAAGTTCGACGTGCAGCTCCTGGCTGGTCTCCAGGGCCACGGCGCGCTCGATCGTATTCTCCAGTTGGCGGACGTTGCCGGGCCATTCGTAGCCGCACAAGGCGTCCTGCGATTGCTGGTTCACGCGCAGGATGTTTCTGCCCGCGGCGGGCGCATATTTCTTCAGGAAATGGTTGACCAGCAGAGGCACGTCTTCGCGGCGCTCACGCAGGGGCGGCACGCAAACCGGAATCACGCTGAGCCGGTAGTAGAGATCCTCGCGGAAAGTGTTTTCGGCGACCTGCTTGTCGAGATGGCGGTTGGTGGCGGCAATGACGCGCACGTCGATGGGGATCTCATCGGTGCCTCCCACCGGGCGCACGCAGCGCTCTTGCAGCACGCGCAACAGCTTGACCTGCATGGTCAGGCTCATTTCGCTGATCTCGTCGAGGAACACTGTTCCCTGGGTGGCGACCTCGAACAAGCCGCGCTTATTCTGATTGGCGCCGGTAAACGCGCCTTTCACATAGCCGAATAATTCACTTTCCAGCAGAGTTTCGGGAAAAGCTCCGCAGTTGATGGAAACGAAGGGTTCGGTGGCGCGGGGCGAGCAGACGTGCACGGCGCGGGCCACCAGCTCTTTGCCGGTACCGCTTTCGCCGTAGATCAGGATGGTGCTCTGGGTGGAGGCCACAGTGCGGATGGTTTGTTTCAGCTTCTCCATCGCCGGGCTGGCGCCGATGATGTTGTCCAATGAGTTGCGGGCGGCGGCATCACGCCGGAAGGCGAAGTTCTGTCGGCTGAGGTTCAGTTTCTCCAGAGCGCGGTTGATGGCCAGCTTGATTTCGTTCACCAAGCCCGGCGATTTGCGAATGTAGTCGGTGGCACCGCCGGCCTTCACGGCTTCGATGGCGGCTTCGTAGTCATCCACCGCGGTGATCAGAATGACCGCCGACTCGGGAGACATTTGGTGAGCGTAGCGCAGCACTTCGATGCCATCGGTTTGCGGCATCTTGATGTCGGTCACGATGACGTCGAACAGCGCGCTGTCGAGCTTCTTTTTGGCGGCCTCGCCGGAGTTGACCGTCTCCACCTTGTGGCCTTCGCGGCGCAAGGCGATATCCAGCATCTCGCAAATGGAGCGCTCGTCGTCGCAAACCAGAATATTACCCATGCGCTCTTCCTCCTCGGGTGGCGGCCGCGGCCACGTTGGCGGCAGTTCCAGACTCTGCTGCTAGCGGATCACCCAGGGCGAGGGCCGGCGCCGCCGTGAGGTTTTCCGCAACCGCGGCGCGGCGCAGGCGCAGCACGAAGTCACTGCCTTTCCCCGGCTTGGATCTCGCCCAGACTTTGCCCTCGTGAGCTTGCACAATCTGATAGACGATCGCCAGGCCCAACCCGGTGCCACCCTCAAACTCGGACTGAAAGGGCTCGAATATTTTCTCGATGAGTTGCGGGTTCATCCCCGGGCCGGTGTCAGCGAAGACAACTTGCCAATCGTTGTTCTCCGCTTGCAGCGAGACACGCAGGGTCCCGGCGTCCTTCATGGCGCGCACCGCGTTCTCGCAGAAATTCCAGAACACTTGCTTGAGCTTGTCGCCGTCGGCGAGAGTCCAGGCTTGCGCGCTTTCATAGTGCTGTTCAATGCGGATGCCAGAGCTTTCGGCGGTAAGCCGGTGTTGGAGCAGGGTGAGCGTGTCTTCCAGCAGTGGCACCATATCGACGTGAGAAAATTTGTACTGCTTGCCCCGCGAATAGGCGAGAAAATCGGTGATGATGCTGTTGAGCCGCTCGGACTCACGAGTCACGATGCGCAACAGTTGGCGGTGCTCGTCGCTGAGGTCGGGGATGCCGGCCAGCATGCTCACCGATCCGGCAATCGAAGTCAGCGGATTGCGGATTTC
>Ga0209415_10012069_pt1 | contig 14454 bp, 11 predicted proteins | sample PeaSoiSIISIP2007_FD_187696 | JGI IMG/M metagenome (GOLD analysis project Ga0209415, IMG submission 187696) | Peat soil microbial communities from Weissenstadt, Germany - SII-SIP-2007 (SPAdes) (version 2) | ecosystem: Environmental > Terrestrial > Soil > Wetlands > Peat | place: Germany...
CGCTGGGTGAGCCGCATGGAGACCCTGGCCAAGATCACGGTGTTCGCCGGCGAGGGCGCCAGCCTGGACGAGGCCCAGTCCCGGCTGCAGCACGACCCCCGCTTCGTCCAGGTGCAGCGGATCTCCTCCCGGGAGGCCACCCGGCGCTTCCTGGAGTCCAGCCGGGAGGCGGGGCTGATGCTCAAGAGCCTGGGCGAGCCCATCCCCGAAACCCTGGAACTCACCCTGCGGCCGGACCTGCTGGTCGCGCACCGGGCCATGGAGGTGGGCGACAGCCTCAAGGCCCTGCCCGGGGTCGGCGATGTGGTGGTGGACCAGGAGCGGCTGCAGGGCCTGCAGCGCACCGCGCGCATGCTGCGCTCGGCGCTGGCCTCCCTGGGCGCCCTGCTGCTGGTGGCGGCCGGGTTCTCCACCGGCAACGTCATCCGCATGAGCGTGCTGGCGCGGGAGGAAGAGATCGCCATCATGCGGCTGGTGGGCGCCACGGAAAGCTTCATCCGCACCCCGCTGCTGGTGGAGGGGGCGGTGCTGGGCCTGGCCGCCAGCGCCACCGCGGTCCTGGGCCTGCTGGCCCTGTGGCTGATGATGCAGCGCGGCGCCGGCCACGTGTCGCCCCTGCTGGTGGAACTGGCCCGGATGGGCTTCTTCTCCCCGGCCAACCTGGCCGGCCTGGCCGGGGTCGGCATGGTGACCGGCGCCCTGGGCGCGCTGTGGGGCTTCTGGAACACCCAGCGGACCCTGCGCCAGATGGAAGCCCTGATGCAGGAGCGCGGGGCCTAGCAGGCTTCCGGCGCCAGCATCCGCCGGGCGGCTTCCACCGCGGCCGGCGGTCCGCCCAGGATGACCAGATCGTCCACCTGGAGCGGGCCCGGGCCGGCGGGGTCCAGCGGCTGGCCGGCCCGGGTCAGGCCCAGCAGGGTGGCCCCGGTGCGCGCCTCCAGGGCCAGGTCGGCCAGGGACCGGCCCAGGCCCGGACACGGGGCGGTGATCCGCAGGGCCAGCACCAGCGGCGCCGGCTCGCCCTGCCCGGGCGCGGATCCACCCGGCCTGGACGCGGGGGGCGCCCAGGGGGCGCGCATGCGGTGCAGCAGCCATTCGGAGCCCAGCGTCCGGCCGGGTTGGAACCGGCTGGCGTGGGCCCACAGCAGGCCCAGCAGGCCCGCCAGGCCGGCCAGGTAGCCCAGCAGGAGCGGGCCTTCGGGCAGGAACGGCTGCAGCAGGGCCAGGGAGGGTGCGGCCACCATCAGCAGCAGCGCCAGGCTCAGGGCGGCGCGCAGCTGCCGGTGCCCGGGCGGGGACTGGCCGGGCCCGTTCAGCACCCAGCGGGCCAGTTCGGTGGCCCGGGAACCCAGGGCCCAGATCAGGCAGACCAGCAGCAGGACCTGGCCGCAGAGCAGCCCAAGGGCCGGGCGTTGGGCCTGGAACCAGGGCACCTGCCGCTTCAGGACGGCGGCGGCGATCACCACCGCGTTGATCAGCGCGGCGTCCAGCACCATGAACAGCAGCGGCCTGCGCATGGGCGCCGGACCCCGGCCCAGGGTCGAACGCCCCAGGCGGGCCGCCCAGGTCTGGTAGGTCTTCAGATACCAGTTGATCCGATCCGGAAGGCGGCGTTCCAGGCCGGCCCCGAGGGCGTCGCCGCGGCGGAACAGGGTGGGGCCCAGCAGGGCGGTGAGCAGGCACACCCCCACCGGCACCGCCAGGAAGTCCGGGGGCAGGAACCCGGCGCGCACCCCCAGGCTCACCAGCACGAAGGAGAACTCCCCGGGCTGGGCCAGGGCCAGCCCGGTGCGGAACCCGGTGCGCAGGGGCAGGCCGGCCAGGGCTCCGCCCAGGGTCGCCCCCAGGGTGTTGCCCACCAGCACCACGGCGGTGAGCACCAGGATCGGGCCGGCCTGGGCCGCCAGGGCCCGGGGCTCCAGCAGCATGCCCACCGCCACGAAGAAGATGGCGGCGAACAGGTCCCGCAGCGGCAGCACCAGCTGCTCGATCCGGTGGACCCGGCCGCTGGCCGCGGCCAGCACCCCGGCCAGGAAGGCGCCCAGGGCCAGGGAACACCCGGCCTGGGCGGCCAGCACGGCGCTGGTGAAGCAGACCCCCACCGCGGCCACCAGGAGCGTTTCGTCCCGGCCCCGATCCGCGGCCCAGCGCAGCAGCCGGGGCACCACCAGGCCGCCCAGGCCCAGCAGGCCGGCCAACAGCAGCGCCACCTTGCCCAGGGTGCGGCCCAGGCCCGCCGCGCCGAAACCGGCTGCGGAGCTGGCATCCAACCCGGCCAGCAGAAGGATGGCGAACAGGTCCTGGACCACCAGCACGGTCAGCACCCGGTCCCGCAACTGGCCCCGGGCGCCGGTCTCCCCATGCTCCTCGAACAGCTTGGCGATGATCATGGTGCTGGAGATGGCCAGGGCGGCGCCCATGAAGGCGCTGGTGGTGACGCTCCAGCCCAGGGCGCGCCCGGCCAGGAACCCGAGCCAGGTCCCGCAGCCCAGCTGGAAGGCCCCCTGGACCATGGCCACCGGCCCCTTGTCCAGCAGTTTTCGGAAATCGAACTCCAGTCCCACGGAGAACATGAGCAGCACCACGCCCAGTTCCGCCAGGGTCTGGACGTTTTCCGGGTCGGCCACCAGGGGGATCGGCACGTGCGGGCCGACAATGAGCCCGGCCAGCATGTAGCCCAGCACGGCCGGCTGCCGCATGCGGCGGAACAGCAGGGTGATGACGGCGGCGACGCCCAGGACGGCGGCCAGATCGAGGAGGAGCCGGGGCAGGTGTTCCATGAACCAATGATGCGTCTTTGGGGCGTCCGGGCTCCCCAAAGTTGCGCCGTCCGTACCGGTCAGTCCTGGCCGGCCCCTGCCTCACCTCCGCCGGGGACTGCTTGCTGGATGGTGAAGTGGGCGGTGCCCAGGGCCACCAGCCGGTCGCCGCAGAGCAGCTGGCACTCCAGGATGGCGCTGCGCGGGGAGGCCCGGACCACCGCGGCGGCCACCGTCAGCGGGGCGTCGGCGGGCTCCAGGTAGCGGATGTGCAGGTCCGAGGTGGCGAAGGGCATCCGGCCATCGAAACGGGTGCACAGGGCCAGGGCGCAGCCGAGGTCCACCAGGCTGGCCAGGACCCCGCCGTTGAACACCCCGGAAGGGCCGTTGACCGTGTGCACGCTGGGCGCCAGGCTCAGCCGCGCCCGGCCCGGTGCCAGGGCGTCCAGGGCCAGGCCCCAGGCCCGGGTGGGCGGGAAATCCTGGAATCGGGCCCGTACCCGGTCCAGCAGATCCGGGGCCAGGGGGGGCGGCGTTTGGGGCTTCACCATGGGGCGCTAGCTCCAGCCGTGGCGGGCGAACTGGGCCATCCGGTCGTCCGTCGCGCGCAGGGCCATGGACCGGGCCACGAAGCGGCCAACAGGGTCGCCCTCCAGGTTCACTTCCGTCCCGCAGGCCATGGCCTGCAGCCGGGTGCGGCGGACCGTTTCGGGGATGAGCGCCACCGTGAACCAGGTGGCCCCGCAGTCCACCACCGTGAGGGACAGGCCGTCCACCGCCACGGAGCCCTTGCTGGCCATCATGGGGGCCAGCTCCGCCGGCATCTCGAAGCGCCACAGGCCTTCGCCCTGGGGACGTTCGAGCAGCCGGCCGATCCCGTCCACGTGGCCGGACACCAGGTGCCCGTCCAGGGGCTCGCCCACCCGCAGGCTGGGCTCCAGGTGCAGCACCGCTCCGGTGGCCAGCCGGCCCAGGATCGTCCGGTCCAGGGTCTCCTGGGACAGATCCGCGCTCCAGCTGTGGGCGTCCCGGGCCGTGGCGGTGAGACAGGCGCCCAGCACGCAGATGCTGGCGCCGGGCTCGGCCCGCTCCAGAACTTCCGGGGGAGCGGCGATCCGCAGCCTGGCCCCGCCGGGCCGGGACTGGCGGCCGTCCAGGGTGCCCAGATGCCTGATGAGTCCGGTGAACATCGCATGCCTCCAGGCTCCAGCGTACTCGCAACCCGGGCCGCCGGGTTCCGGTCCGGTGCGTTCCCGGGTATAACGGGCTGAGGACCGTGCGCCATGGATGTGTGGAAGGACTCCCGGCTCCGGCTGGCGATCACCCGGCTTGGTGCCGAGTACCTGGTTGCCCAGCTGCTCATGGGCGGGTGCGCCGTCTACACCGGCAACAACCTGCTGTATCTGGTGTTCTCGGCCATGCTCGGGTTGTTCCTGGTCTCCGGATGGGTGAGCCGGCGGGCCATCCAGGGGCTGGAACCGCTGGACCTGGAGGAGGGCAACCTGTTCGCCCGGATGCAGGGGGGCATCCAGGTCCGGTTCCGGGACCGGGCCCCGATGCGGGTCCGCTGCCTGGAAGTGCGCCTGGAACTGGAGGGGGGCCGGGCGGTGCCGGGCTTCTACGCCGGGGGCGGCCCGGCCCGGATGGCGCTGCAGGTGTACCCGGAGCGCCGGGGTCCGATGCGGGTGGTGCGGCTGGAACTGCGCACGGCCTACCCGTTCGGATTCATGGAAAAGGCCTGGAGCTTCCCCATGGCGCAGACCCTGCTGGTGCTGCCCCACCCGCGCACCGGGCCGGGCCGGGAGGACGGGGAAGGGGACCGGCCGGGGGGCCGCTCCCGGCCCGGGACGGCCAGTCCCGACGGGGCGCGCCCGTTCCGGGAACGGGATGCCCTGGGCCGGGTGTACTGGAAACGCACCGCCCAGCGGGGCGAGCCCTGGGTGCGCACCTTCGAGGACGATCCGGCCTGGGGCGTGAGGCTGCGGCTGGATCTGCGCGCCTGGAGGGCGGGGCCGGCGTTCGAGCAGGAGCTGGAGCGCATGTCCGGCGCCGTGCTGCGTGCCCGCCTGCAGCGCCGGGAGGTCAGCCTGCGGGTGGAGGGGCCGGGCGGCGCCGAGCGGCACGAGGGCTTCCGGCCCTGCTGGCGGGCCCTGGCCCTGGCGGTGGCGGCCCCCCAGGGGTGATCCCGGCTCCCCCCGCCGCCCCGTCCGCTTTGCATGTTCCCTGAGACGGACTACCATGGACGGACCATTTCCATCAACAAAGGAGCGCATGGCTTTTCCCGATCCGCAATCCGAACGCTGGGAGCCGCTGCTGGTTGCCGCCTGGGCGGCCTGGGCCAGGGCCTACGCGCCGTACTCGGGCTTCCGGGTGGGGGCCGCCCTGCTGGCGGCGGACGGGAGCGTGGTCGCGGGCTGCAATGTGGAGAACGCCGCCTACCCGGTGGCCCTTTGCGCCGAACGCACGGCGGTGTGCGCCGCGGTGAGCCGCGGCCTGCGGGTCGGCGAACTGCGGGCCCTGGTGGTGGTCACCGAGGCCGAGGTCCTCACGCCCCCCTGCGGCGCCTGCCGGCAGGTGCTGGCGGAGTTCGCGGATGATCTGCCCATCCTGCTGGCCAACCGGCGGGAACGCTCGGTCTACCAGCTTGCCGCCCTGCTTCCCCACGCCTTCACCGGACGCCACCTGGCGCCCTGATCGACCTGCCGGGTCCGGGGCTCCATCCCGCGGCGCGGCGCCAGACCCACCGAGGCAATTGATGGCCATTGACCGCACCAAGATCTCCAGACTGGCTGAAAACCATATGGCCATGGGCCGGGTGGACCGTGCGATCGAGGAATTCCTGAAGCTGATCGAGGACCGGGCCGATGACTTCAACCTGCTGAACCGGGTGGGCGACGCCTACCTGCAGGCGGGCAAGGTGGCCGACGCCCTGGATCTGTTCAAGAAGGCCGGCGCCGGCTTCGAGCGCGGCGGCTTCAACGCCAAGGCCACGGCGGTCTTCAAGAAGGCCCACCGGATCGCCGCCGAGGACGTGGAGATCGCCGAGCGGCTGGCGGACCTCTACCGCCAGACCAACATGATCAAGGAGGCCATCCAGATCCACATCGAGGTGGCGGATGTCTGCACCCGCAAGGGCCTCATCAAGCGGGCCCTGGAGGCCTTCGCCAAGGTGGTGGACCTGGATCCCAAGAACCTCAAGAACAAGGTGAAGCTGGCGGATCTCTACCACAAGGAGGGCATGAAGGAGCGGGCCGCGGGGATCTACCTGGAAGTGGCCGAGATCCTGGCCCTGGAGCAGAAACCTGCGGAGGCCGGCCAGATCCTGGAGCGGGCCAAGAGCCTGGTCAGCACCCCCCAGGTGTTCCTGACCCAGTCCCGGCTGTGCGTGATCCAGAAGGACCTGGCCGCGGCCGCCCAGCATCTCCGGGAAGGCCTGGAGGTGAACCCGCGCAGCCCCGAGCTGCTGGATGCCCTGGCCGAGGTGGAGCTGCAGTCCCGGCGGCCGGAGCAGGCCCTGGAGGCGCTGGGCCAGGCGCCCCAGCTGGCCCAGAAGTCCCTGCTGCTCTGCGAGCGGGCCCTGCGCGACCTGGTGCGGTCCGGGGCGGTGGCCGAGGCCCTGCGGCTGTTCAAGCCCATCGGCCGCGATTTCGCCCGGCGCGGGATCGGCGAGGCCGCGGCCAGGGCCCTGAGTGCCGGCCTGCAGGGGGCGATGACGGCCGAGGCGTGGCTGCAGATGGGGGAGATCGCCCACCAGGGCGGCAGCCGCGACGAGGAGGTGGAGTGCCTGCGCCACGCCTTCCAGGAGGCCGGCCATGCCGGCGATCCGGAGCAGGCGGAGGCGATCGCCCAGAGGCTGCAGGGGCTGGGGGTGCGCCAGGACCAGGTGTCGGCGCCGTTCGCCTCCGATCGGGCCGGGCAGATGCCGGCCGAGGCGCCGGCCCCGGAGTCCGAGGACGTGGCCATGCTGCGCCTCCAGGTGGAAAAGCTGGAGCGGGACGCCGCGCACGCGCTGCAGAACCGCTACATGGACAGCGCCCTGGACAGCTTCAACAAGATCCTGGAGCTGGATCCGGCCAACCCCGGCGCCATCGAGGCCATCGCCGACATCCACCGGGCCAGCGGCTTGCTCACCAAGGTGCAGATGCACTACGTGAAGATGGCGGAGAAGCTGGCCGCCCTGGGCCGGCGGGGCCTGGCGGTGGAGCTGCTGGACCGGGCCGAGGCCATGTTCCCCGGCTCCACCCGGCTCTACCGCAGGACCCTGGGCCTGCTGAACGTCATCCCCGAGCCCCCGGCGGATCCCCGCGCCTCGGCCGCGATCGGCGCGCCGGCCTCCCTGGCCGCCCCGGATAACCTGGAACGTCCGAGCGAGCTGCCGCGCATCGATCTGGACCTGGAGCCCCGGTCCTGGGCCCGGCCCCGGGTGCCGGAACCGAAGCCGCTGCCGGAGCCGCTGCCGCTGGAGGAGCCTGTGGCGGAGCCCGCCCCGGTCTTCTTCCCGCCCCCGGTGGCGCAGCCCCCGGCGTTCGCGCCGGAGCCCCCGCCCCCGTTCGCGGAACCGGAGGTCCTGGAAGAGCTGCAGGAGCTCCCCGAATACGAGGGCTCGGAATTCTCCGGGGTGCTCGATCCGGCCGGGGCCGCCGACCCGGCGCCGGTCAGCGAGGAGCTGGCCGCCACGCTTTCGGACATCGACTTCCAGATGGACTACGGCAGCCCCGAAGAGGCGCTGATCGAGATCGACAGCGCCCTGGAGCGCCATGCGGACCATCCGGAACTGCAGCGGCGCAAGCACGCCGCGGAACTGGCCCTGCAGCGCCTGGGCCACGGGAACGAGGCCGCCGAGCCGGAGCGCAACGAGGCCACCCCGTCCTTCTTCGATCTCACCGATGTGCTGGGGGATTCGCTCCTGGAGCCGGACGAGGGCGAGGAGATGCACGACGCCACCAACGTGGTGGAGAAGATCCAGAGCGTCGACGAACTGTTCAACGCCTTCCGGGCCGGGGTGGAGCAGCAGGTCAAGGTGGACGACTACGACACCCACTACAACCTGGGGATCGCCTACAAGGAGATGCTGCTGCTGGAGCCGGCCATCGAGGAGTTCAAGACGGCCATGCGCGATCCGGAGCGCACCCTGGAATGCTGCTCCATGCTGGCCATCTGCGAACACACCCAGGGCGACCTGGACGCGGCCGTGCAGTGGCTGCTCAAGGGCATCCAGGCCCCCGGCTTCCCGCCCGAGGACGCCATCGGGCTGTACTACGATCTGGGCAATCTGTACCGGGTGCAGGACCAGCCGGCCGCGGCCCTGGAGGCGTTCCAGAAGGTCCAGGCGCTGAATCCCGACTACCGGGACGTGGCCAGGATGCTGGAGCATCTGGAGCAGGCGGTCCGGCACGGCGAATAGGCCAGGGCCGACCCGAGGATCTGGACCGGCTCCTCGGCCTTCCAGGCCCCGGTTCCGGCCGCGGGTGCTGCGCGAACGCGACTGAGACTCTATATTGGTGATCTGCAGGAGTCGCCATGGCCGTACCCGCCCAGTCCCGCCCGTCCGTGCCCCGGCATCTGGCGCGCTACGGGGTGCCCCAGGAGTACGCGGAGTACACGCCCCGGGACCACGCGGTCTGGCGCCACATCCTGCGCCGGCTCACCGCCCACCTGGCGGACCGGGCCCATCCCAGCTACCTGGATGGACTGGCCGCCTGCGGCATCGGCCTGGAGCGCATCCCCAGCCTGGAGGCCATGAACGCCCAGCTGGCCGGCCTGGGTTGGGCGGCCATGGCGGTGCGCGGCTTCATTCCCCCGGCGGTGTTCACCGAGCTGCAGTCCCGGGGCGTGCTGGCCATCGCCGCGGACATCCGCAGCCATGAGCACGTGGCCTACACCCCGGCCCCGGACATCGTCCACGAAAGCGCCGGCCACGCGCCCATCCTCAAGGACCCCCGCTACGCGGCCTACCTCCGGCGCTGCGGCCTGGCCGGCTTCAAGGCCATCGCCTCCCGGGAGGACCAGGCGGTATACGAGGCGGTCAGACAACTGAGCGTGGTGGAAGCCGACCCGGCCGCCACTCCCGCGGAACTGGACCGGGCCCGGAGGCGGCTGGGCCGGGCCCGCGGCCGCGGCCGACCCAGCGAAAGCACCCGGGCCAGCCGGCTGTACTGGTGGACCGCCGAGTACGGTCTGGTGGGGACCCTGGACCAGCCCCGGATCTATGGCGCCGGCCTGCTCAGCTCCCTGGGCGAGGCCAGCCACTGCCTGTCCCCCGCGGTGGCCCGGCTGCCCTTGTCCCTGGCCTGCGTGGACCAGGACTTCGATATCACCCATATGCAGCCCCAGCTCTTCGTGGCGCGGGACTTCGAGCACCTGTTCGAGGTGCTGGCGGCCTTCGAGGCCACCCTGGCCTGGAAGCGGGGCGGAGACTACGGCCTGGTCCAGGCCCTGCGCGCCGGGACCGTGAACCACCTGGTGCTGGCCGACGGCCTGGAGGTCACCGGCCAGGTGGCGCGCCTGGTGCCGGCCCCGCCCAGGACCGCGGCCCGGGGCGGCCCGCCGCCCGGCGCCGAGGCGTCCGCCGGCTCCGCCCCCATGGCCGCCTCGCCCGGAACCGGGTCCGCCCCGGCGGGCATGACCACCCGCCTGGCCGTGCTGCAGGGCCCGATCCTGCTGTCCCGCGCCGGCATCTGCACCCTGGCCGCACCCTGGCCGGGTCCGGCGGTGGTGGTGTTCGGCCCGGAGCCGGGCCTCGGCCCGTTCCGCTGCGAGCTGCCCGGCGGGTTCAGCCTGGCTGGTGAACGAACGACCGAAAATCAGGGAACGGCCCTGCAAGCCACCTGGCGCGGCCGTCCGCTGGGCCTGCCCGCGGGCGCCCTGCTGCTGTTCAGTCCCGGGCTGCCCAGCGTGGCGGGGGGGCCCGGGGACCCGGAGGCCTGGGATCTGTGGTGCGGCGCCGCGCCGGTGGGCGACGGCGAGGCCGTGGCCCGCCGGCACAAGGCCGAGGCCCTGCCGGAAGGGCTCGCCCGGCTGTACCGGGAGGTGGCCCGGATGCGCGAGGCGGGTCCGGATCCGGACCGGCTGCGGCAGATCCGGGCGGAGCTGGCCCGCTACCCCGAGGACTGGCTGCTGGACTGCGAGATCCAGGAACTCCTGGAACGCCCGGACCCCGCTTCCGCCGCGGGCCCCGGAAGGGCGGAAACCGGGGATTCCAGGGAATTCCGGGAACTCCCTGGCCCCTTCGCCACACAGAATGCCTGAGCCGTGCCGCCCACCGCTGTCCTCATCCCACGGAGCACCCCATGACCGCTGCCAGCTGGACCGAACACGACCAGGCCCTGCACCGCACCCTCAAGACCCCGGACTTCCTCACCGCGTACAACATCGTCAGCCGGGTGGTGGGGCCGGCCGAGGCCATGAACCACCACCCGGACATCCGCTTCGGCTGGGGCTACGTGGACATCACCCTCACCAGCCACGACGCCGGCGGGGTCACCGACCAGGACCACGCCCTGGCGGCGAAGATCGACGAGGCCATCAAGCCCTTCGGCGTCTGACGGGACCGGGGCCGCGGCTCAGCCCACCGCCAGGGATCCGGCCGCGCCCCAGGGCTGCAGGGCCTGGGCCGCCGGCTGCACCGGCTTGCCGGGACGCTGCAGCAGCGTCAGTTCCAGGGCCTGGCCGTCGCCGGCGGTGAGCCAGGCGCCCTGGCGACTCCAGGCCAGGCTGCCCGGCGCCGCCGGGTCGGGGCGCAGGCCGCCCACGCCGCAGACCTTCACCAGGGTGCCGGCCACGGTCAGCTCGGTGCCGGGCCAGGGCTGCAGGGCCCGCACCCGCCGATGCAGTTCCGCGGCCGGGCGCGCCGGATCCATGAAGGCCATGGTCTTGTCCAGCTTGGGGGCCAGGGTGGCCAGGGCCTGGTCCTGGGGCAGGGGCCGGCCGGTGCCCGCCGCGAGGGTCGGCAGGTGCGCCTCCAGCAGCGCGGCCGCGTCCCGGGCCAGGACCTCCAGCAGGCCGTCGGCGGTGTCCTGGAGGGTGATGGGCCGTGGGCACTGGGCCAGCACCGGTCCCTCGTCCAGGCCCGGGGTGAGCCGCATGAGGCTGACCCCGGTGGCCGCGTCGCCCATGAGCAGGGCGTGGTTCACGGGCGAGGCGCCGCGCCAGCGGGGCAGGAGCGAGTAGTGCAGGTTCCAGACCCCCAGGGCGCAGCCGTCCAGCATCCAGCCCGGGAGGATGTGGCCGTAGGCCGCCACCACGGCCAGATCGATGCCCAGGGAGGTCCACAAGGCCCGGGTCTCGGGCAGGCGCCAGCGCTCGGGCTGGAACACCGGCAGGTCCAGCTCCAGCGCGGCCTGCTTCACCGGCGGCGCCTCCAGGCGCCGGCCCCGGCCCTGGGGCCGGTCCGGATTGCAGAACACGGCCGCCACCTCCTGGCCCCGGGCCAGGGCGCGCAGGGCCGGCACGGCCGCGGCGGGCGTGCCCAGGAAGGCGCAGCGGACCATGCCCTAGTCCTCCCGTCCCTGTTCGCGCTGCTTGCGGTAGCGCCGCTGCAGCACCTGGCGCTTCACCGGGCCGAAATACTCGACGAACAGCCGGCCGCGCAGGTGGTCGATCTCGTGGCAGAAGGCCCGGGCCAGCAGGTCCATCCCTTCCAGTTCCTCCCAGCTGCCGTCGCGCCGGCGGTTCTTCACCCACACGTGCTGGGGCCGCTCCAGCACCTCGTGGATGCCGGGGATGGACAGGCAGCCTTCGGAGCCCACCTGGGAGCCCTCCTGGCGCACGATCTCGGGGTTGATGAGCAGGATCCGTGCGGCGGGATCGGTGCCGCAGGAGGTGTCGATGGCCGCCAGGTTGAGGTTGATGCCCACCTGGGCCGCGGCCAGCCCCACGCCGTCCTCGGCCAGCCCGGTCTCGAACAGATCCTCGGCCAGCTGCTCCAGTTCCGGAGACCAGTCGCCCACATCGCTGCTGTTGACCTTGAGTCTCGGGTCGCCCCAGGTGATCACTTTTCGTCGAGCCATTGGTCCCTCTATGAATCAGTTTATGCCAAACCCCGTACCTTTGATAACCTAGTAGATTCCGGCCCCCGGACCGGACCCCTTCGCGCCCACTGGAGAACCCATGCTTCGCAATTTCCGCTCCGTGTTCAAAGGCAATCAGATGCCCATGGCCGTGATCATGATGGTCGTGCTGCTGGGAATGGTGGCCTACCTGGCGCCGAGCCACGGCAGTCCGGACGCTCCGGACAATGTGCTGGCCCGGGTCTACGGGCGGGACATCATGCGCCGGGACCTGGACGTGCAGATGTCCGAACTGGCCCGGCGGCTGGGCAAGAACGTGAACCTGGAGACCATGGGCCCGTTCCTGCGCACCCAGGCCCTGTCCATGCTGGTCCGCAACCGGCTCCAGGCCGAACTGGCCGAGCGCCACGGGGTGGTGGTGACCGACGGCGAGATCAAGCTGGCCATGGAATCCTTCCTGCGCCAGCGCGGCTTCGTGGGTGACGATAATCAGCTCATGCCGACCGCCCAGATCAACGATGCCCTGCGCGAGCGGGGCCTGAGCCTGCGGCAGCTGGAGGAAACCATCACCGGCGATCTGTCCCGGCAGAAGCTGGCCCAGCAGGCGGCCGTGCTGGTGCCGGTGGACGCGCCCTGGGTGGACCTGGAGAACCGGGTCCGGAGCGAAAAGATCAGTTTCGAGTCCGTGCAGATCACGCCCGACGCCGCCCCGGTGGCGGATCCCGGCCAGCCCAGGCTGGAAGCCTTCCTCAAGGCGTCCGGCGCCCGGTTCCAGACCGGTCCCCGGCGGGTGATCGACTACGTGGCGCTCACCCCCGCCGCCCTGGCCCTGCCCGCCGCCGACGACGCGGCCGTGAAGGCGGTCTACGAAGGCCACAAGGCGCAGTACGCGGAGACCAAGGCCAGCCACATCCTGTTCAAGGCCGAATCCGACGCGGAGGTCGAGGCGGCCATGGCCAAGGCCACGGCCCTGCGGGCCAAGCTGGTGGCCGGCCAGGACTTCAACCAGACCGCCCAGGCCGTGAGCGAGGATCCCACCGCCAAGAGCAACAAGGGCGAGCTGGGCTGGTTCCAGTCCGGGCAGATGCAGCGTCCCTTCGAGGATGCGGCCAAGGCCCTGAAGGTGGGCGAGATCAGCCAGCCGGTGCGCACCAGCTTCGGCGTCCACCTGATCAAGCTGGAGGGACTCCGGGACCGGAGCTTCGACCAGGTCAAGGAGGAGCTGCGCACCCAGATGAACCGGGAGCGCTTCGCCACCAAGGCCAAGGACAAGCTTGAGCAGCTGCGCAAGCGCGCCGGGGACCACGGCGATCTGAACGCGGCGGCCCGCAACCTGAACCTCAAGATCCAGACCAGCCAGCCGTTCGCCGCGGAGGATGTCGTGGACGGACTGCCCGGCAGCCAATCCATCGTATCCGAGGCCTTCCGCCTGGCGCTGGGCCAGGTTTCCCGGGTCCGCCCGGTCCAGGACGCCTTCGTGGTGTTCCGGGTGCGGGAGGAGCGGCCCATCGCCGTGCCGCCCCTGGCCGAGATCCAGGCCAAGGTGTTGGCCGCCTGGAAGCTGGAGGAGGCCCGCCGGACGGCGGCCGCCAAGGCCGAGGCAGCCATCAAGGGCGGCAATCTGAACGCCCTGGGCACGCCCGCCACCCAGGACGCGGTGACCATCGCCAGCCTGGGCGAACTGGGCAAGCACCCGGCCATCCGCATGGCCCTGCTCAACACCCCGGTGGGCCAGCTCACCGCTCCGATCTGGACCCCCGACGGCAAGCTGTGGGTGGCCCGGATCAAGGCCCGCACCCCGGCCGACCCCCTCACCTTCGGCTCCCGCCGGGCGCTGATCGAGGCCATCCAGATGGACGTGGCGCAGAAGCAGCTGACCGCGGAACTGCAGGACCTGGAGCGCAACGGCGATCTGCACCCGGGCTTCAGCTCCTTCTACGGCCGCTACAACGGCATCTGGCACAACACGGAGACCGGCGGCACCGGCAACGGCGGTGGCCCGGAGGACTTCTCGGGCCCTGATGACTGAAGCCGGTCCCATCGACGCCCGCGGGGCCCCTTCGGGGGCCCCGGTCGTTTCCAGGGCCGGGATGAAAGGTTCTGTGGGCCTTCGCGGGTCCGGGGCGCTAGCCTTGGGGCGGCGCGGGCCGGCCCCCCTTCCGGAGCCCGGTTCCGCCCGGAGGAGTCCAGCCATGAGCCTGCGCGGAAAGACCCTGCTCATCACCGGCGCCACCCGCGGGATCGGCCTGGCCATCGCCCTGCGCGCCGCCCGGGACGGGGCCCGGGTGGCCCTGCTGGGCAAGACCGCCGAACCGCATCCCCGGCTGCCGGGCACGATCTTCGGCGCCGCCGAGGCGGTGCGGGCCGCCGGCGGCGAGGCCCTGGCGCTGGTGGCCGACGTGCGCTTCGAGGCGCAGGTGGCGGCGGCCGTGGCCCGGACCCTGGATGCCTTCGGCGGCCTGGACATCCTGGTGAACAACGCCAGCGCCATCGCCCTCACCGGCACCCTGGACACCGAGCTCAAGCAGTATGACCTCATGCAGCAGGTGAACGCCCGGGGCACCTTCCTGTGCTCCAGGCTGTGCCTGCCGCATCTGAAGCGGGCCAGCAATCCGCACATCCTGAACCTGGCGCCGCCCCTGGAACTCCAGCCCAGGTGGTTCGCCCGGCATACGGCCTACACCATG
>Ga0209415_10012071_pt1 | contig 14453 bp, 15 predicted proteins | sample PeaSoiSIISIP2007_FD_187696 | JGI IMG/M metagenome (GOLD analysis project Ga0209415, IMG submission 187696) | Peat soil microbial communities from Weissenstadt, Germany - SII-SIP-2007 (SPAdes) (version 2) | ecosystem: Environmental > Terrestrial > Soil > Wetlands > Peat | place: Germany...
CGCGATTCCAACCGTCCGCCGATAGTGCCGATTTCAGCTCCTGAGCTCATATTGGTGAACGCCTCGTTGCCTCCTACATGATCCGGATGGACGTGGGTGTTAATAATGAACAGCACCGGCGCGGTGGTGAGCTTCCGAATCTCCGCGATGACTTGGGGTGCCGCGGCGGCCAATCCCGTGTCAACCAGGAGTACGCCTTCCTTGCCTATTTGTACCGTGATGTTACCGCCCGCACCCGACAACACAGAAACATTGCCTTGCACCGGCGTTAATTGGATATGGAAGCCGCTCTGTTGCTGTGCGCTGCCTGACTCAGTCGCGCAGACTGCGAGCAACACGGCTAAAACGGGAGTCGGAATCAACTTCACCATGTTCACCGCCCTCCCGGCGTGAGATTGCAGCCCCGGCCCACATTGCCGCAATCGCAATATCGCTCGCATTTTTCCGGATGCGTGTCGGGTTTCGGCATTTTCAACTGATACTCGGGGTAAAGCGTTTCTGCTCCACCACGCGTCGCCTCGTACGGGAGCCCGTACCAATTCGCCACCTCGTGAAGGAACGGATTTGTTCCCGGCAAATGGGCCGGTACGGTGCCACGCGGCGCCGGCACCTCCGGCCCATACTCGCAAATGTCTCGACCTAGACGTTGGTTCGGATCAAGAACCCAGGTTTGGCTGCGAACCAGTGGCTCGGTCAAGAATACTGGGTCCGCAATCGCAGTGATGACGGTGAGATAGTTTCCATGCCTAACCCAATGTTCGGTGAAGGTTGCTTTGCTGCTGCGAGGGAGCCCGTTGCGCCGCAGGTAGCTCTCCTTCAGGTGCGTCGTATAGACGTTGAGCATATTGCCATCCCAAGTGCCCGTAGAAAAGCCCTGAAACGTGTGAGGCGCCATGTCCGACGGATGCGGCCGGCCGTCCAGCCAGATGGTGCGTTCCATCTCCTGAAAATTCATCCGCGTGTGGATGCCGATGAGCTGTTGCGTGACCGGATCAATAATTGGATCGATCCGCATGTTCGACAGGCCGCGCATGGAGTAGTCGCCTCCATGCGGCCGGCACTGATACTCGGTTACGACAGAAATCCGGTCGGCGTCATAGCTATCGGCGCGCAATCGTGCAGCCTCGTTGATCGGGATGCCCATATAATCGCCCAGCTCCGGGCCGGGCAGACGCTCTGGATTATCTTCATGGAACAGCGGCGCCCACTCTCCCGAAAAATCCTCTTCGCCAAACGCGGGAATCGTCAGCAGGACCAGGAGGACCGGAAATGAAGTGCGCAAAAAGCGGTTTGTCATAACCTTCTAAGCACGATCCATCGAAATTGTGCAATCGTACCAGTCGACGACCTTGCCCTCCTTTAGGAAGAACACGCTGACGCCATGCCACATCTTAAGAGGGCCGCCCGTGAAATGGTCATGACGCTCGTTGATCACCATTGGGCCTTTGGCGAGTGTCTCAATCACCTCGAAGTTCTGGACGGGGTCGAGGAACGCGCGGCCACCTATGCCCGCGATTGCGGCCAACCCTAGTCCTGCTGTAGTAAACGCAGAGCGGCGCGTGGGGCCGGAAGAACTGAGGGCGCTGCTGTTGGATTTCATGATAGGCACCTGATATGTTCGCTCCTTATTTCGAAGACAGGATCAATTCGCAAGGCTGCGGTTTCCATTTGGATCCGGCGGCCTCGCGGCGGAACTGATTGCTGACCACCCACGGTACATAGAGATACTGCGGATCCTCCACGACCGACGTGATGACCATATACTCCTGGCCGCCGTCCGCATGGATATCGTAATACTCGGTGAGCACTGCGTTTGCGCTGAATGGCACTCCGTTGTTGCGGAGGTAGCCGGGCTTCAGATGCGTCGTGACCACCTTTAACGTACCGCCCAGCTTGCGTGTGTCGGGCGGAGGGGATCCCACTGGCGCCTGCCCGCGGAAACCCGGAGTATCGGGATCCTGCGCGCTGATCTTTGATGTGTAGAATCGAGTGATTTGCGGCGATTGCCACTGGGCCATCGAACTGCCTTGCAGCGTTGGCTGGCCGGCAGGTTGCCTGGATGCGCCGAAAGCAAACAGGCGCGTCTGCGTGCCAGCGTCGATTTCGATCTTCAGCGTATTATCGTCGTCCCAGCTGATATGCACGCGCGCTGGCTGACGCATAATGGCGGGCGCGCCATAAGCCAGGCATTGTTTCCCTTGGGCGACGTCCTTGGCCGCGTCCCAGGTGTCAGCCACTTTTCGCGCTTCGGGCGTCAAAGGGATGCTGTAGTAGTCGCCCTTTGGCGCGGTCAGCATACGATAGCGCCAATCCTCGGTCACAACGGCCACCCAATAACCCGTTAAATCGATGGGCGCGACGGCCTTCGCGGTTATGCCGGTACCCGGAGGTGCTTGCGCGAACATTGCTACCGGCATCGAACATACTAGGAGAGCAATCTCAGTGAAACTCCGCTTCAATTTCATTGTTATTTGCTCCCAGCCGGCTTGAGGCTGTTATAAACGGACTCAACAAACATTTCGCCAGTCCAGGCGGGCTGGCTGTAGCGACCATCATAATCCCGCGTCACTCTCGCGGCCTGGACCTCACTGAGCGATTTCCCTTTCCGGACCAGGTCGGCGATGCGGTCGCGAATGATCGTGACCATATCACGATACTCAGTGACATCGGCTTCATCACACAACCTGCCGTGTCCTGGAATCACCATCGTGCCGCCCTCCTGCGCGATCTCGGGGACGGTGAGCTCGAGCAGGTGATTGAGTGCCTTGACCTCGCCTTGTATATTTCCGCCGCGAGCCAGATCGATCACTGGATATCCTACCGTGCTAAAAATCTCTCCCGTGCTGATTACATTCGATCCGCGAAAATATACGATGCTGTCGCCATCGGTGTGCGCAGGGACTTCCGAGAAGATTTGAACTCCTTCACCATTGAAGGTGAAATCTTTCAGCCGCTCAAAGGTCATGGTTGGAAGCGCTAACACGGGCATGTGCGCTTCGGGCGCGCTCATCCGCACCAGCGCATTATCTTGCGCGTAAATATTCACCTCGGCAGCTCGCGGCCCGTTGCCACCTTCTCCGCGCGAGCTGCCGGCCTTGCTGAGGACCGCGTTACCTGCTACGTGATCGGCGTCGGCGCTGGTGTTGACCAGGTAGCGGACCGGCTTATCGGTGAGCTTACGAAGCTCCGCAAGTACATGGTCTGTCATGGCGCCGGAACCTGTATCCACCATGAGGACACCATCGTTGTCCCGATGCTCGCCCACTTGTACCGTGATGTTGCCCTCGTCGCTCGCGAACATATAGACATTGCCACGAACGTGCAGGACCTCAATGCCGGAAGGCGACTGGGCGAAAGCACAAGAAGCTAGCAGTGACGTGAGAAAGAGCCTCATTTCGCGGGCTCCTGGGATGGATGCCTTTGCTCTTCGGCGGTCTTATGCTCTTGCTCGAGCTTATTAAGGAAGATCCGAGGCGGAGGAATCGTCATGGTCTTCAGCTTCTCGCGGTAGTCGGGATACATTGTCTCCGCACCGCCGCGAGTAGCCTCGAAGGGAATGCCGTACTCCTTCGAGAATTCGGTGACCACAGTGTTGGTGTCCGGCAAGTGATGAGGCACCCAACCATAAGGCCGCGGAAGCTCAGGTGCCGGTTGGCACGCAGCCCCGTAGGCATGCGGCGGTGCGAGCGGCTGATAGGGATTCCACACGAAGCTTTCCGTCCGGAGCAGAGGCTCGGTCAGATAAAAGGGATCGTAAGCGAGGGTCGTGACGGTGAGGTACTTGTCATGCAGATCGAAGAATTCGGTCAGTGTGGCCGTGTCGTTGAAGGTGATGCCGTTGCGCCGTAGATAGCCTGCCTTGATGTGCGTGGTTACTACCTTGAGCGTGTCGCCTTCCCATGTGCCGGTGGAGAATCCGCCCCAGGTGTGGGCAGCGAATTTGGAAGGATGCGGGCGGCCGTCCATCCAAATAGTCCGCGTGGCGCCACCAAAGGTTCCGTCAATGACGTAAGCGCGCAACTGACCCGTGGAAGAATCTATCTCCGCGTGAATATTCAAGTTGGCGGGCCCGCGCATACTGTAGATCGCGTTGTGCGGGATGCACTGGTGCTCCATCACGGAAACAAGATCGGCGTCCCAAGAATCAGCATGATATCGTGCCGCGTCGTTGATGGGGATGCCGGTGTAATCGCCGGGAGGCGGTCCGGGATCGGTGCGCTCCAGTTCGTCCTCATGATACATACCCGACCATAGCCCCACCAGACTGAAGCCGGTGGGAGCCTCACGCTGCGCAAGGGCTGCCACACTCGACAGAATGATGCTTGCGAGCAAAGCCACGATTCGATTCATAGAGCTCCTACAGCGAAGTCATACCAATTGAGCCAGTACATCGCGCTGAAAAGGGAGAAGCTCGTGAAGCGCTCCCCGCTTGACTTGCGCGGGCCAGTCGGGATTCACGATCAGAGATCGGCCGATGGCCACTAGATCAAATTCCCCTTGTTCCAAGCGGTCCAACAACTCATCGATCCCCGCGACCGACGAGCTGTCCGGCGACATGAACGAAGTCATGAATTCCTCGTTCAGGGTTACCGAGCCGACTGTGATGGTTGGCTTACCGCTGATCTTCTTTGTCCAGCCCGCCAGGTTCATACTACTTCCTTCGAACTCCGGTTCCCAGAACCGGCGCGTGGAACAGTGAAAGGCATCGACGCCGGCAGCCGCCAGCGGCTCCAGAAAACGCTGCAATTCCGCTGGTGTGTGTGCGAGCTTGACAGCATAGTCAAATAGCTTCCATTGAGAGAAACGCAGAATTACTGGAAAATCCGCACTTACCCGCCGCCGGATCTCGTGAATCACATCGACTGCGAAGCGCGTGCGCGCCACAAGATCGCCGCCATAGCGGTCGGTCCTGCGGTTGGTGACCTCCCAGAAAAACTGATCGAGGAGATATCCGTGCGCGCCGTGAATCTCCAACCCGTCAAAGCCTAGCCGCTCGGCAGATTCTGCGCTGTCGCCATACGCTCGAATAACGTCGTCGATGTCGCGCTGGGTCATCGGCTCCGCGATTTTCTCGCCGGACCGGTCGAGACCCGACGGCCCTACTAAGAGTGGGCCGGGTTTCTCGCCGGGCCGTGAAGTCAGGCCCACGTGCCAGAGCTGAGGAACGATCTTTCCGCCCGCTTGATGTACTGCTTTGACCACCCCACGCCATCCGGCGAGCGACTCCTCACCGTAGAAGCGCGGAACATTCGGATCCGGACCTGCACCCGGATGACCCACGTAGGTGCCTTCCGTCACGATTAGGCCAACGCCGCCCTCCGCACGCCGGCGGTAATAGGACGCCACGTCTGGCCCAGGGATACCCGCGGGCGACTTCGATCGCGTCATCGGCGCCATAACGATTCGATTCGCCAGCCTCAGGCTTTTGATCGAAAAGGGCTGGAACAATGCGGCAGTGCTACGGTTCACTCGGCATACTCACTTAATCTTCTTGATCCAAGCCAGGATCGGCCCTGAAACGCTCTTATCCGGAGTGTCAATCGAGAATACGATTGACATATGGCTCTCGCCCTTGGTGTAGAGCAGCGCTGGGCAATGATCCGGCCCTGCTTTGCAAAGCTCGTCGTGTAGCATCTGGTTAAACGGCATGATGCCTCCGTTCACCGCCGGATCGGCTCCGGGATCCAGTTCAGCATTAGCCAGCATTATTTTCACAGTCGTCTTCTTCAGCTCCGGAAGACTGGATCGTGCCAACTGCGTAGCAGCATCAACAGGAGGACCACCAAAGCCAGGCGGTGGGCCACCGGCACCAGGCGGTCGTCCTGCTTCACCCCCTGGAGGTGGGCCGAAGCCCGCATCGGGTCCACCGGGCTGTCCGGTGGTACGGCCGGGAAGCGAGCCCTCTGAAGACAGGGCGCCTCCTTTTACGCCGCACGTCTTGCCCGCATCGGCGAGGATGGAAAACGGATTCGCTCCCCCAATAGGCGGCGGCTGAAGTGGTGCAATATTAAACGGCGCCGGAGACATGAAGATCACTCCTTTCACGCCCACTCCTTTCGTCCCCCACAGTTCGGGGCGGCCGATGTAGGTGCCAAGCGGCATGTTGCCAGCCGAATGAGCCCAAATGAACATGCGATCCGGGTTGCCATGGTATTTGGAAATGTTCGCTTCCACCCACTGGATCATGCTTGAAATATCCTTTGCGCCTTCGTCCCAACCCGGGCCGAAATGCCGCTGCATGTTGACCCCGACCATGCCGTTCTTAGTCGCCCATCGTCCGATATTGTCGTAGAAGGCGTTCGCTTCCTTGTCCTGAAGCTCGATCTTGTTGCCCGCGCCTCCAGGAACATAAATCAATACGGGGCGCGAGGCTGGACCTTTGTCCGCTGCAAAAATGTCCACGACGTCTTTTGGATTAGGGCCGAAGGAGGCGTCTCGCACGACGGTGATGCCTGGATACAAGGGCGTTGCGCTGCTCGTGATGTCGTTGGCAGGCATGAGCGGGCGGTAGAGCTTCGCCGTACAGGGTGGGTCGACGATACGCCCTATCTTTACTAATTGCACTTCGATATCGGCGGGGACTTGGGCTTCTGCCGCTACCACGGAAAGCGAAATCGCGAGAAACATGCTCAGCACTCGCACAGTCGTTGGGGCGTTGTTTCTGCGAAAACTCAATTCCTCTTCTCCTAGAGTTTCATTTCGCGTCCGCGCTTAACTTTCCGACTGCCGACTCATTGAGCCCGGCAGGGCGAGGGATGCCACTTGGAGCCATCGGCTTCCTTCTTGAAATGCGAGCTGATCAGGAAATCGCTGGCCAAGTACTCTGGGTCTTCGACGATCGAAGTTAGCAGCAGCCAGGACTCCCCATTTGGCTCACTGGTGCGGGTGAAGTATTCCGTGAGAACCGTATCGCCTCCGTAAGGGATTCCGTTCTTCCGCAGATACCCTGGTTTCAGATTGGTCGTGATCACCTTGAGCGAGCCGGGGAGCTTTCCTGAGGGCGCTGGCATAAAGCCCATCATCGTGGGGCGGCTGATCTCCCACTCAGCGGCTGACCAGCCCTGCAGACTCGGAGTCTGTCCCTGAGGCGATTTGCTTCCGAAATGGAACAGGCGGGTCTGAGTGCCCTCGTCCGTTTCTACCACGAGCGTGTTGTCGTCCTGCCAAGTAATGTGTAGACGGGTCGGAAGGCGCATTAGACCCGCCGCCCCATAGGCCTTGCATGCGTTATTCTCGGCTTGGTCCTTCGCCGGATCCCAAGCTTGAGTTACTTTTATACCTTCGGGGTTCAAAGGAACGCTGGTGAAATCGCCCTTGGCCGGAGTCAGCATGCGCCAGCGCCAATCTTCGGTGATCACCGCGACCCAGTAGCCGGTGATGTCTTCGGGCGCTCCCTCTTTGCCCGACATGTGTGGGACTGGAGGCGGAGGTCCGAACTGGGCCGAGGCTATACTACCCAGTCCCAACGACAAGGCTCCCAGTAGGATTACGGAAATTCGCGGATTCATATTTCTTCGGGCCACCTTATTTCTTCAAGCTCTTGTATACCGCCTCGACGAACATATCCGAGGTCCAGAATCCGCCGCCTTTACCGTAAACCGGATCATAATCGAGCGTGGGATGTGTTGCCTTCACTTGCTCGAGCGTCAGGCCTTTGCGGACGCCGTCCTGGATCCGGTCGCGAATGATTGTGACCATATCCCGATACTCGACAACATCAGCCTGGTCGCACACACGGCCATGTCCCGGGATGATATAGGTTCCGCCTTCCTGTTTGTCGGCAGGAACACTGATATCAATGAGGCGATTAAGGCCTTCGATTACGCCTTGAATGTTGCCCCCACGCTGCAGGTCGATGATCGGATAGCTGGTGGTGACGAAGATATCTCCGGCGCTGATAACATCCGACCGACGGAAAAATACCATGCTGTCGCCGTCGGTGTGCGCGGCCGGTATATGAATAACCTCAATAGCCTCGCCGTCGAAGAAGATTTTCTTCCCGCTAGAAAGGAAAGTGTCATTGGGCCACGCTTTGAACGGAATGGAAGATTCGCTTCCGCTCGCTGCGCTCATCCGGTTCAACACATTCTGTTGGGCAAGGATGGTGGCGCCCACGCCTGCATCGGCGATATCGGCGGTGAAATTCCCGCCCGCGATCGCCTTACCGGCCGGTCCGATGACCTCATTGCCGCCAACGTGATCGGGATGCACGTGGGTGTTGATGATGAAGCGGATGGGTCCATTCGAGAGTTTGCGGACTTCGGCCAGGAGTCGATCGGCGTTTTGTGAGAGACCAGTGTCAACCAGTAGAACTCCGTCGGGACCGGTTTGCACGGTTACATTCCCACCCGCGCCTACGATCATATAGACGTTGCCCTGCACGTGATAGGTGTGCAGTTCGCCCTGCTGGGCACTCGCCTGACATAAACAGAAAGCGGCGGTAAACATCAGCAAGCCGATGCGGGCGGTGAGCCAATTCGAAATCGGGAAATTCGTCATTTCGCCGCCTTCGAATCCTGCTGTGTGGATGGCGTGCTTCCCATTTTCAGCCGGTACTCCGGATACATGGTCTCGGCTCCGCCCCGTGCCGCCTGTGGGGGTACGCCATAATGCTGCGAAAACTCATTCAGAAATGTGTTGGTTCCAGGCAGGTGATGCGGAACCACACCGAGCGGCCGCTCTACTTCGACCACCGCTTCGCAAGGATACGCCGGAATCTTCTGATCGGGATTCATGACGAAATCTGTGGTACGAGTAAAGGTCTCGGTCAAGTAAGCAGGGTCATTCACCATCGTCGCAACCGTCAAATAGTTGCCGTGCCGAACCCAGTGCTCTGTAATTACGGCGTTTTCACTGCGCGGAATACCATTGCGGCGGATCCAGCCGGTCTTGAGATGAGTGGTGGTGATGGTCAAAACGTCGCCTTCCCATTTACCTGTCGAGAAACCCTGCCAGGTATGGGGCACGTAGTCAGGCGGATGCGGACGTCCATCCATCCAGATGACCCGCTCGGGCGCTTGCCAGAAGATGTGCGTGTGATAAGCGATCAGCTCCTGGGTCGCGGTGTCCATCTCCTTCCATACGCGCATTTGGGCGGGACCGCGGATTCCGTAGTCGGAAGGGTGAGGTTTGCATTGATGCTCGGGCAGTGTCAGCAGCGAGGCGTCCCAACTGTCGGCGTGCAGGCGGGCAGCCTCGTTGAGCGGAATCCCCAAATAATCGCCGATATCGGGGCCAGGGATGCGTTCGAGAAAATCCTCATCGAAACGGTTATCCCACTCGCCGACGATATCGCGTTGGGCGAAAACACGAACGCTGGTCAGCAACGTCCCTAGAAGGAGCCACGCCCCAATCATTCGCGCCTGTTTATGATCTGCCATGAAGACCTCGCATGAAACCAGAACTTGCTGGACAATGGTCCGCGAATAGTTTATATATAAACTCCATGAGCATAAACAGGTATAAACCACTCGTTTTTGAAAGTCAAGCTGCCGCTTCGCAGCTGCCGCTTCGCTGCTTCGTCGAGCTTCTTTGACTTTGCTTTGTACGGGTGCGTATCGCCAAGCCTTCTACACGGTTGCACACAGGGATGTCCCGACTGTACACACGGATGAAAATTAAGGAGATCTAGTGATGAAGCTTCCATCAAAACGATTCGTGATGTATAGCAGCGCCGTTGCTTTGCTTGGCGCCGCGGTGCCCTTCGGAGGCGTGGCCTTCGGGCAGGCTAAGCCGCAGATGGCCGACGACGTTTTCAAAAATATCAAAGTGCTGAAAGGTCTGACGGTCGACGAGTTCATGGGCACCATGGGCCTCTTTTCTGCCGCCCTCAACGTCTGTTGTGGCGACTGCCACGTCGGTACGGGCGGATCAAATCCGCAATGGGACAAAAACCCGCCAAGAAAAATTGTCGCGCGCCATATGGTGGAAGTGATGAACAAGGTCAATAAGGCCAATTTCGGCGGCTCCCAGGTGGTGACTTGCTGGACCTGCCATCGCGGCAGCGCAAGCCCCGCCACCACGCCAGCCATTGACGCAATTTACAGCGATCCTGTGCCCGCCTATCCCGACATTCTTCCAAAGGCTTCGGCCGGCGCCGTCGCCCCGACCGCCGATCAGACTTTCGACAAATATAACCAGGCTCTCGGCGGCGCCGATGCCCTCTCCAAGCTAACGGGTTATTCCGGCAAAGGAACCAGCACGACCTTCGGTGCGGACCAGTTCAATCCGGCCGAGATCTTTGCGAAAGCGCCGGATAAGTTCGTCACCATCGTCCATCAGCGCGAAGGCGACATGATTCGAACGTTCGATGGCCATGATGCGTGGGTCGTGCTGCCGCTCACTGTGACTGGGGAATACCAACTGACGTCGAGCGCGGCTGAAGGCGGCAAACTGGACGGTCAACTGGCCTTTCCCGGCAACATAAAATCGTTCCTGCAGAATTGGAAGGTAAGCTACCCGTCCAAGATCGATGGTCACGGCGTTAACGTCGTTCAGGGAAGCGGCCCGGGCGGATTTATCGCAACGTTCTATTTCGACAAGCAGACCGGCTTGCTGACGCGGATGATTCGTTACGCCAATTCGGCCGTGGGCCGCGTTCCAACACAAATCGACTTCGCCGATTATCGTCCGGTGGCCGGTGTGATGATGCCCAAATGGACCTTCGGATGGGTGAGCGTTCGCGAGGAGTACACGCTGACCGAAATCACGCCAAACGTCCCGGTTGACGACGCGAAGTTTCGCCAAACCGCCGACGCCACCGGTGTCACCAAAGTAGCGTCGTCGGACAGCAACCGAATTGTGACCGGCTGGGAGCGGTTTTCATCACAGACGGATAGCGGCGTCCGGTTCCGTTTCGTGGATGCTTCTGTCTGCTATCCCTCATGAAAACCTAACTAGCAGCAGCGGGCAGCGAAAAGAGGCTCTCATGGAGATTCCCTACTCGCGCCCTTGGGCTAGCTCTTCTTGAATCGGACGACGACGACAGCGTAGGGAAAACGAGGATGGACAAAAACGAGGATGGACAAAAACGAGGATGGAGCTTGACTTCGGGGCAGTATTAGTTTATATCTAAACTCACTTGGGGAGGACAACATAACGTCGACACAATTCATGCGCGGTGCGCCAAGCACTAGTTGGTGCGTGACACCGCCCCGGATACATCGTATACATTCCCTAAGAAGCTGCGTTACCTTGAGCGATTTGTTCCGTAGCGGTGGCGTGTGTGATCGGGAATCGTAGACAGTTTCTCCAAACGGGGTTGGTCGCTTCCACGCTGGCGTTTCCGCGCTTGGCATCGGCTTCGGTGGATGATAACGACTTTTCGTCCCTGCCGATTCATAAAGTTGTGGTCGATAACCGATTTCCCGTCAGCAGCGAATTCGCAACCGCGATCCAACGGTTCGGATTCCCCACCCACGAGATCCATGGCGACGTCTCCTGGTTGTGGTATCACGACCTTCACACCCAATGGAGGCGTGGCCCCGCGGCGATAGCAGGGTTGACCACGAAGGAATCTCTGTTTTGCCTGGACCTTCTGGCTCGAGATCAGGGCATGCGGGTGGCTTACAGCGCCGCGCATCCCCTGACGCCCGGCCACTACGGCTGGGTGGATCCCGTGGCGAAGCTTATCGCTCGCTTTCCTTTAAGCGGTCGGGAAGCAATGCCGGTGGTTCGCTACCTGCCGTCCGCGCAGCCTGCCACACCACAGCTCTTCTCGTGGGTGATCGCTCCCCGGCGCCGCCCTTTGTAAAGCATTCCAAGAGCCCAGGAGAAATTTATGCGATTGCCGCCCAACGTGAAGGCTGAGAGTTTTTCCGAAGCGCTCAAGCAATTCGAACAAGCCGTGGGCAAAGAGTGGGTCTTTTCGAGCGAGGAGGACATCGATCTCTATCGCGATTCTTATACGCCCTTCTGGCACGAAGAGGAAGAGCCCATCCCTTCTGCCGCGGTAGCTCCTTCCAGCACCGAAGAGGTGCAGAAAGTGGTCCGGATCGCGAACTCGCACAAGATTCCACTCTGGATCATCTCCACCGGAAAGAATCTCGGATACGGCGGACCGGCGCCCTTGCTCGGCGGGAGCATTGTGCTCGATCTCAAGCGTATGAATCGCGTGTTGGAGGTCGACGAAAGAAACCACTGCGCGCTGGTTGAGCCTGGCGTTTCCTATTTCGACTTGTACCGCTATATCCAGGAGCGGGGGCTCAAGGTGATGGTGGATGTTCCCGATCCCGGTTGGGGCAGCGTGATGGGGAATGCGCTCGATCGCGGCGTCGGATATGGCCCGTTCCGGGATCACTTTGATTCGCACTGCGGCTTGGAAGTGGTGCTGCCTAATGGCGAACTATTGCGCACTGGGATGGGCGCTCTCCCCGGAGCGAAGACCTGGCAGCAATACAAGTATGGATATGGACCGTCCATTGACGGTCTATTCTGCCAATCGAGCCTCGGCGTCGTCACCAAGATGGGCTTTTATCTCTATCCGCAGCCGGAAGCGTTCCGGGCTGGAAGCGTCACGGTACCCAAACGTCAGGACATCGTTCCGCTGGTGGATACGGTGAATTACTTGGTGAACTCCGGAATCGCCCAGGGCCAGTTCCAAATCAGCAACGCTCTGGCTAGTCCCTTTGGGCCGCCGGACCTGGAACTCGCGAATCTGCTTGCCAAGCCTGGTGGTCCCTCCACAGAGGAATTGGAGCGCTACGGGGCGGAAAAGAACTTGGGTTACTGGAGCACGATGCTGAAGTTCTACGGACCACAGGACGTCATCGACGCCCAGTGGAACTACGCCAAGAAAAAGTTCTCGAGCATTCCGGGCGTTCGGTTTAAAGAAGAGGCCAAGTACACGTTCCCCATCGATCCCAAGATGGTCGAGCAAATCCCTCACCTGGCGGATTTGGGAATCCCGAACCTCTCGATTTTCGGTATCGGGGTGCGGCCGCAGCGGCCCATGAGCTATGGGCATCTTTGGTTTTCACCCATTATCCCCGCGACGGGCGAAGCAATCTTGGAAGTGACCGATGTGCTGACCAAGGCGTTTCGAGAGCTCGGCGTTCCCATGCCTCTCGGCTCCATCTTCCCCATCTCTTTCTTCCCCCGAACCTTCGTGCTCATCTTCGGCATGGAGGTGGAACACAATGTCGCGAAAAATCGGGAAATGAGGGACAAGTTTCGGAAGATGGTGAAGATCGCCTCCGAGCATGGCTGGGGCGAATACCGGACGCCGACCGCCTTCATGAGCGACGTCATGGATGTGTATTCGTTCAACAATCACGCTTTGCGGCGTTTCCATGAAACCATCAAGGATGCGGTGGACCCGAATGGAATTCTGGCGCCGGGAAAAGCGGGCATTTGGCCCAAGAGCATGAGAAAGGAGCGCGCATGAGAAAACCGATGAGGGCGCTCTTGGTGCTCGGGCTGTTCACTGCCGTGGCGTCCGCCGCCGATGAATTGTCCGTCGAAAGAGGCAAGCAGGTTTACCAGCAATGGTGCTGGGCCTGCCATGGCCCCGGACAGGGGAAGCCCGGAACGGCAGCGCTCGGAATCGAATACAAGGGCAGCAAACCAGCAGCCCTGGAAGAACGCACGGATTTAACCGCGCCCGCGATTCGAGCCTTTGTTCGCAAGGGCGTCTATTTCATGCCCAGCTTCCGAAAGACCGAGGTCTCCGATCGGGACCTGGCGGATTTGGCTGCTTATCTCACGCGAAGCAACAAGGGGAGCAAGTAAGGGAGACCGGGTACTGGAAACGCGGCTCGAGAATCGCGGAAGCGCAACGCAAGCTGGCGATGAGAATGGGCACTTGATGGTCGACGCAAACACGTACATCGTGCTTCAGCCTTCGGTTGGATTCGTTCATTATTTGAATAACGGCCAGCGGGCCTGGTTTCGGGGCGGGACCGGAGCTCGAAGCAATTAGCTCTTCGGCGATCATGACAAGCCACTCGTCGGGAAGTTCTAGAGGACATGGCTTCGCCCTGAGGTGGTGTGAGATTTGTTGAGACATATGAATCGAATCGTGATTTTGGCGGCTGCGGTTTGCCCGGCGCTGCTAGCGCAATGGACTGTCACAGACAAAGGAATTCCGCGATTGAAGAACGGGGCGCCGAATCTGAGCGCACCCGCACCTCGCAGGGCGGACGGCAAACCCGATCTGACGGGAATTTGGATTGCGGATCCGCCGAAACTGATTGACGTGAGCATCGACATGAAGGGGGCCGCGTTGCCCATGAAGCCGGAAGCCCAGAAGCTCTTCGATCAACGCAAGACCGGCGATCTCTCCGCGGACGACCCCGACGCCAATTGCCTGCCGCAGGGAGTGCCGAAGATCAACTCCACTCCTCTCCAGTTTAAGATCTTCCAGGAGCCGGGTGTCGTGGTAGTCTTGTCTCATGCAAGATGAGCCTGAAGCCGGAACTTGTTTCTCACACAAGATGAGCCTGAAGGGGAGATTC
>Ga0209415_10012072_pt1 | contig 14453 bp, 15 predicted proteins | sample PeaSoiSIISIP2007_FD_187696 | JGI IMG/M metagenome (GOLD analysis project Ga0209415, IMG submission 187696) | Peat soil microbial communities from Weissenstadt, Germany - SII-SIP-2007 (SPAdes) (version 2) | ecosystem: Environmental > Terrestrial > Soil > Wetlands > Peat | place: Germany...
AAGCCGGTGAGATCCCGGCGCTGTCCCGCAACGGTGATGCCCTCTCGGGGGACGAGCCCGGACGCCTGTCCTGCATCGGCGAAACCTGTCCTCGGAGGAAGGGCGGTTCGTTGGACACCACTGTCGGGTGTCGCAGCGGGCGCACTTCGTCCTCCGCAACCCGATGGAGGATGACCACATGAACAAGCGCTCGCGGCGAATGCCTTCGGGCATCTGCGCCGGCCTGGCGCTGCTCGTCGCCTCGTGCGGTAGCACTTCGGACAATTCGGCCGGTGCGGGCGCGGCCGGCGCAGGCTCGTTCCCCACGACCATTTCGGCCGCCAACGGCCAGATACTGATCAAGGCGCGTCCCCGCGCCATCGTGTCGCTTTCCCCGACCGTGACCGAGATGCTCTATGCCATCGGTGCCGGAAGCCAGGTCAAGGCCGTAGACAAGTACTCCGACTACCCCAAGTCGGCACCGCGGACCACGCTCGACGACCTCCAGCCGAACGTCGAGGCCATCGTGGCCTACCGACCGGACCTCGTCCTGGTCCCGGGCGACAGCACCGGACTCACGGGTCGCCTCAAGGCGTTCGACATCCCCGTGCTGTCCCTTCCACCCGCGGCCACCCTCGCCGACGCCTACCGTCAATACGGCGAACTGGGCCAGGCCACCGGACACGTGCAGGCGGCGAGGACCGAGGAGGCCCACGTCAAGTCGCAGATCGACCAGATCGTGGCGGAGGCACCCAAGGCCGATGCGGGGCAGACCTATTACTACGAACTCGATCAGACCTACTTCTCGGCGACGTCGTCGACGTTCATCGGACAGGTCATCGGACTCCTCGGATTGCACAACATCGCCGATCGTGCCCCTTCGGCCGCCGACAGCGGGGGGTACCCGCAACTGTCGGCGGAGTTCATCGTGCAATCGAATCCCGATTGGATCTTCCTGGCCGACACCATCTGCTGTGGGCAGAGTGCCCAGACGGTGGCGGCAAGGCCCGGATGGTCGGCGATGACCGCCGTCCACAACGGCCACGTGGTCACGCTCAACGACGACATCGCCTCGCGTTGGGGTCCACGCATCGTCGACCTGTTGCAGACGGTGGAGACGGCGCTGGCCAAGCATCGGGCCACGACGTGAGCACCACGCTGCCGCGACCGGGGGTCGCACCGGCGACGGCGCGACACGAGGTGCAGGGTCCCCGTCCCGCGCTCCGCCCGGTGTCGGCTCGGGGTCCGATCATCGTTGCGTTGGGAGCCTTGCTCGGCGCCGTCGTGCTGGGGGTCTCCATGGGTCCGGCGGACCTGTCGTTCTCGGCGGCCCTGCGGGTGATGGCCTCGCATCTCCCGTTCGTGCACTTTCATTCGGGGGTGAGCCGGATCGACGCCGACATCCTGTGGCAGATCCGTCTCCCCCGGGTCGTGCTGGGGGGCCTGGTGGGTGCCATGCTGGCGGGCGGCGGGGCCGCCTACCAGGGTGTGTTCCGCAACCCGTTGGCCGACCCGTACCTGCTCGGCGTGGCCGCGGGAGCGGGACTCGGAGCCACCGCGGTCATCGTGGCCGGGCCTCACATGACGGAGTTGCTACCCCTGGCCGCGTTCGCGGGAGCGGTGGCCGCGGTCTCTGTCACCTACGTCGTCGGCTCCACCGTGGGACGACAAGGGGCGACGGTGTCGATCGTGCTCGCCGGGGTCGCGGTAGCCGCCCTGCTCACGGCGATCCAGACATTTCTCCAGCAACAGCACGCCCAGGACCTCCAAGCCGTGTACGGATGGATCCTCGGGAGCCTGACGGTCGCCACGTGGTCAGAGGTCGTGCTCATCCTGCCGTACATCGCGGTCAGCGCCGTCGTGCTCGTCGCCCATCGACGGCTTCTCGACGTGCTGCGCGTCGGGGAAGACGAAGCCAACAGCCTGGGAGTGAGGTCGTCTCGGGTCCGTATCACGATCGTGGCAGCGGCAACACTCGGGACGGCTGCGGCGGTAGCTGTCAGCGGACTCATCGGGTTCGTCGGGATCATCGTGCCCCACACCGTGCGCTTGACCACGAACGCCAGCTACCGGGTCGTTCTTCCCGTGTCGATGATCGGCGGCGCGGCCTTCCTGATCCTGGCAGACATCGCCGCCCGGACCGTCCTGTCACCCAGCGAGATCCCGATCGGCGTGGTGACGGCTTTCGTGGGTGCGCCCTTCTTCTTGTTCGTCCTGCGCTCGCGGCGCGTCGGGCGTAGCACGTGAGACCCGAGCCGTGATCTCTCTCGATGGTGTCACGGTGCACTACCAATCGGCGCTCGCGCTGTCCGGGGTCACCGAGAAGATCGACTCGGGGGAGTGGGTGGGCCTCATCGGTCCCAACGGTGCCGGCAAGACCACGCTGCTGCGTGCCGTCGCCCGGCTCGTTCGCCACGAGGGGGAGATCAGGGTCGACGACGTCGCCGTGTCGTCATTGACCCCGAAACGTCTGGCGCGACTGGTCGCGTACGTGTCCCAGCAACCCGAACTGCCGCCCGACATGACAGTCGGTCAATACGTGTTGTTGGGTCGCACCCCCCACATCGGGTACCTCGGCTTCGAAACCGCGCAAGACCGACGCGTGTGCGGCGAGCTCCTCGAGTCCCTCGAGCTCGAGGCCATGGCCGACCGTCGGCTCGCCACGCTCTCGGGAGGGGAACTGCAACGGCTCGTGCTGGCGCGGGCCCTGGCCCAGCAGGCTCCGGTCCTGTTGCTGGACGAGCCGACCAGCGCGCTCGATCTCGGGCGCCGGGTGGAAGCCCTCGAACTGGTGGACTCGCTTCGCCGGGAGCGGGGCCTTACAGTGCTCAGCGCCTTGCACGACCTCACCCTGGCCGGTCAGTTCGCCGACCGGCTCATGCTCCTGGGTAACGGACGGGCCGTGTCCACGGGCAAGCCGGACGAGGTGCTCACCGAGGAAACCCTGGTGCAGCATTTCGGCGCCCGGGTCAAGGTCATGCGATCCGACGACGGTGATCTGGTCGTGGTACCCCAACGGACACGATGACCAAGGAGGTGACATGACCGTTGCCGACGGCAAAGACGACGGCGCGGAAGTCGGTGCCGAGGCCGGGGCCGAGTCCGACGCCGAGGAGGTGTCGCACCGGGCACCGTCGCTTGTCATCATCAACACCGGGCACGGCAAAGGGAAGTCGTCATCCGCGTTCGGCGTCATGGGGCGGGGTTGGGCACGGGGATGGAAGGTGGCGGTGGTCCAATTCGTCAAGGGCGGGAAATGGAAGGTGGGCGAGCGCAAACTGGCCGAACATCTGGGCATCGAGTGGTCGACCATGGGTGACGGGTTCACCTGGGAGTCCACCGACCTCGACGAGACGGTGGCCAAGGGCCGCCACGCGTGGGAGGTATCTCGGGCCAAGCTCGCATCGGGCGACTACGACCTCCTCATCCTCGACGAGCTCACATATGCCGTCACCTACGGTTGGATCGATGTCGCCGACGTCGTGGACGGGATCACGGGCCGCGCCCCCAAGACCAACGTCGTCATCACCGGGCGTGACGCGGCGCCCGAGCTCATCGAGATCGCCGACACGGTCACGGAGATGCGCAAGGTGAAACACGCCTACGACCGTGGCATCAAAGCGCGCAAGGGGATCGAGTACTGACATGGACGGCTCACCGCCGCATCCGGGGGGAGCGTTGCTCGATCCCGAGTTCTACGAACACGGAGATCCCGAAGATCCCTTGACCCTGCTCGTGTGGCGGTTCCCCCAACCGCTTCTGGCGGTGTCCTCGGCGCCGCTCGGAGGGGGCCTGGGTCGCCGCGAGTGGATTGTGAACGTCCAGGTACCCCACGAGTACGCCCGAGTCGATCCGGAGACGCACTTGGGGGAGTTGGCATCGGCGTGTGGCCTCAAAGGACCCGGCGTCGGAATGCTCACGGCCGTCGATCTGCGTGAGGTGCGCAGCGAGGAGGACAACGGGGTTCGTGTGGACGTGTCGGTCGGGGTCACTCTTCCCACCTGGGCTGCCGCCCCCGATGAAGAAGTCGACGATGCCATGACCGCCCCGGGAACCATCAACATCGTGGCCATCGTTCCCGAACACCTGTCGCGCGCCGCGATGATCAACGCCGTCGCAACCGTCACAGAGGCCAAGGCCCAAGCACTGTGGGACTGCGGAATAGCCGCCACCGGCACCGCGTCGGACGCGGTGTGCATCGTCTGTCCCGACGATGGTCCGGCCCATCCCTTCGGAGGCCCGCGCTCGCAATGGGGCTCGCGGTTGGCTCGCGCCGTGTACCGCGCCGTGGTGGCGGGTTGTGACTCTCGCGGAGAGTCGTGATCACGCTCGTCCTGGGTGGGGCTCGTTCGGGAAAGTCCGCCGTGGCCGAGCGCCTGGCGGCCGGCCTGGCCGAGCCCATCACCTACATCGCTACTCTCGAGGTGGGTGACGACGCGGACCTCGCGGCGCGCATCGAGCGGCACCGGGCGCGACGCCCTCCCCGGTGGCGAACGGTGGAGGTCGGCGAAGGCCTTCCCCAGCTGCTCCGGGTGACGGCGGGATCAGTCCTTGTCGACTCCCTCGGTCCATGGGTGAGCGCGGCTCCCGACATGAACGTCGACGGTGAAGCGCTGTGTCTCGCTCTCCTGCGACGTGCCGGCGACACCGTGGTGGTCTCGGAGGAGGTCGGGATGTCGGTTCATCCGTCGACCGAGGAGGGACGCCGGTTCTGTGACGCCCTGGGAACGCTCAACCAGGCGGTGGCGGCCCAGGCCGACGAAGTCATTCTCGTGGTGGCGGGCACGACCATCCACCTCGAGCAGCCCTCGGCGCTCTGATGCGTAGAGCACTGGCGTTCCTGACACCGTTCGGTGGTGCCGCGACGCCCTCGCCGGGCACGCTGGACTGGTTCCCCGTCGTGGGCGCGGCGATCGGACTGGGCGTAGGTGCGGTGTGGTGGTTGGCGGGGCGGGCGTGGCCGGCGGCAGCCGCCGCGGCGATCGCGCTCGCATCCGACGTGGTACTCACCGGATATCTCCATCTGGACGGGCTCGCCGATGCGGCCGACGGATTGTTGCCGCCCATGCCGCCCGAGCGCCGCCTGGAGGTGATGGCCGACCCCGCCGTGGGCGCGTTCGGTGCCGTCACCCTCGTCACAGTCGTCGTCCTCCGTTTCGGCGCGTTTGCTTCGACGACGGCCGTGCCCCTGGTGGTCGGGGCACTGTGGTGTGGGTCGCGCACGGCCATGGCCGTCGTCGCCCGCAGCATGCGTTACGCGCGCCCGGGCGGACTCGCCAGTGCCTTCAGGGTGACCCCCGTGGCCCCGGGGCCCGAACAGGCCCGGGAAGGCGACCCGGGAGTGCAGCGCCATGACCTCGCATCCCCGCGGGGCGTCACCGGTGCGGTCGTTCCGGCTGTGGTGGGAGCCGCTCTCGCGCTGGGCATGGCGATCGCCGGTCGAGGCGCCCACGGCGTGGCGGCCCTGGGTGCCGAATTCGTGGCCATCGTGGTGGTCATCGCGTTCGCGCAACGACGGATCGGGGGATTCACCGGCGACGTCCTCGGCGCAGCGGGCGTGATGGGCGAGACGATCGGGTTGCTGGTCTTGGCGGCCCGATGGTGAGCACCAACGGGCTCCTTTGTCGGTCGTCTGCCGGCGCAGCGCGCGGGCGGTCGGTGCCCAACCACCCCCTGTCAGCCGCGGCCGGGATCGTGGTCGACCGCGTGGCGGGAGAGCCCCCGTCGAGGTGGCATCCGGTTCGCCTCTTCGGATCCGCCATGGAGCGCGTGGAGGATGCGCTGTACCGGGACAGCCGGGTCGCGGGGGCCGCCCACGCCGCGATCGGAACGGGGCTCGCAGTCGCCACCGGCGTGGTGGCTGGTTCGACCGCTGCGGCCACCTACGTCGCGGTGGCCGGCCGGGCCCTCGGTGACGTGGCCAACTCCATCGGCGAGGCGCTCGAGTCCTCGGACGAGGGCCGCGCCCGCGACCTGCTCCCGAGCTTGGTGGGACGCGACGTGGCGGGGCTCGACGCCTCGAGCATGGCGCGTGCCGTGGTCGAATCCGTCGCCGAGAACACGGTGGATGCCGTGGTGGCCCCGGCGTGGTGGGCTGCAGTTGCCGGTGCCCCCGGCGTCCTGGGGTGCCGTGCCGTCAACACCATGGATGCCATGGTGGGGCACCGCAGCGACCGGTATCTCCGCTACGGGTGGGCGAGTGCGCGCCTCGACGACGCGGTGGCGTTCGTCCCCGCCCGGGTGACCGCGGTGCTGGTTGCCATGGTTCGACCCCGGGCTGCCTCGGCGATCTGGCGCGCCGTGCGGACCCAGGCCGCTTCGCATCCTTCTCCCAATGCAGGCGTGGCCGAAGCCGCCTTCGCCGCCGCGTTGGACATCCGCCTCGGCGGGGTGAACCACTACGGCGACCGGATCGAACACCGTCCCGCGCTGGGGACGGGCCGTGACGCGCAGCCCGGTGACATCTCGCGCGCCGTACGGTTGTCCAACGACGTGACCGCCGCGCTCGCTGTGGCGCTCTTCTTGGTGGGCCTGATCATGACGGCCCGGCCCGGTGATCGGGACACCAAGTGCCGGCGGCGGGCGAGATGACGCGCCTGCCGCCCCCCGGAGCACACGGAGGAGATGCCGGTGCCGTGGCCGAAGCACTCGGTCTCGACCCGACGAGCATCCTCGATCTCTCGCAGTCCCTGAACCCGGTCGCCCCGGATCCGGTTCCGGTGCTCCGCCGTCATCTCGACTCAATTCGCCGCTACCCGGATCCGGCTCGGGCCACGGCCGCTCTGGCGAACGCCATGGGGGTCGACGAGACGAGGCTCCTCCTGACGAACGGCGGGGCGGAAGCCATCCGACTGGTGACCGAGGAGATCGGGGGGACAGCGGTCGAACCCGAATTCGCGTTGCACCCCCGACGCGAGAGTGGGCCCCGGTGGCGCTCGAACCCCCACAACCCGAGCGGGCGATTGGCCCGCCCCGGCGAGCGCGCCCGGGTTTGGGACGAGGCCTTCTACGCCCTCGCCACTGGTCAGTGGACGCGCGGTGACCCCGACGCCGTCGTCGTCGGCTCGCTCACAAAGCTCCTGGGTTGCCCAGGTCTCCGGATCGGCTATGTCCTGGTGCCGGCCCAAGCAGAAGACCTGATCGTCAAGTGCCGGAACCGGCAACCGATGTGGTCGGTCAACGGGCTCGCTGCGGCAGCGCTTCCCGAACTGCTCACCCGCGTCGACTTGTCGGCCTGGTCGGGGCAGGTTCGTGCCTTGCGCGACCGATTGGTCATCATGCTCCGCTCCCACGGATTGCAACCCCGGCCTTCCGACGCCAACTGGGTGCTCGTCGAGGCACCCGGCCTGCGGACGACCCTCGCTCCTTACGGAATCGTGGTGCGGGACTGCGCGAGTTTCGGGCTACCGCAGGTTGTCCGCATCGCGGTGCCCACCGCAGAGGGGATCGCTCGGCTCGACGACGCGTTGTCACGTGCCGATCCCGACGCCCCACCTGACGCAGGGATCGCCGGTAGGCGGTCCCCAGTTGCTCCGAACCGAATCGATCACGCCAGAGAGAAGGTCCGTCATGACCGGTGAGAGCTTTGCCGATGCCTGTCAGTCCGTTCGACCCGTCGACAGCGAGGCGGCATCCGCCGCGGCCGAGTACCAGGACCGCCTGACCAAGCCGCGCGGATCGCTGGGTCGTGTCGAGGAGATCGGCATCCGCCTGTGTGCGATCGCGGGGGTATGTCCGCCACCGGTCCCCGACCCCGTGACCGTGGCCGTGTTCGCCGGCGATCACGGTGTCGTGGCCGAAGGCGTGACGCCCTGGCCCCAGGAGGTGACAGCGCAGATGGTCGCCAACTTCTGCGCCGGTGGTGCGGCCATAAACGTCCTGGCGCATCACGGTGGCGCCGACGTCGTCGTCGTCGATGTCGGAGTGGCGTCCCCGATCCCGACCGATTCGGAAGCGTTGGTCCGCCGCAACGTTGCGCGTGGCACGCGCAACCTGGCCGTTGAACCAGCGATGACCACCGAGGAGGCCGGCGCCGCCCTCGACGTGGGGGTCGACGTGGCTCGACAGGCCATCGCCGTCGGAGCCCGCATGCTCGTCACAGGGGACATGGGTATCGGCAACACGACGTCAGCGGCCGCACTCATAGCCGCATGCTCGGGGCGTCCCGCCGCAGCGGTGACGGGCCGCGGGACCGGGATCGACGACGCGATGCTGGCCCGCAAGACGTCGATCATCGAGCAGGCTCTGGCCCGCATCGGACCGCAACCGACACCCTTGCTCCTGCTGAGCGAGGTCGGAGGTCTCGAGATCGCCGCGTTGTGCGGCTTCATCGTCGGTGGGGCAGAGGGTCGGGTCCCGGTGATCGTGGACGGTGTCATCGCCGCCGCCGCGACTCTGCTGGCTGCGAGATTCGCCCCTCGTGTCGTCGACTATCTCGTCGCCGGGCACCGTTCGAGCGAGCCCGGGTCGTCGGTCGTCCTCGAGGAGCTGGGCCTGATCCCGGTTCTCGACCTCGGAATGAGATTGGGCGAGGGCAGCGGTGCTGCCTTGGCGATACCGACGGTGCAAGCAGCGGCCAAGATCCTGCGCGAGATGGCGACCTTCGACTCCGCCGGCGTCAGCGACAAGGCCGGCCCTCCGAGTTGACCGGATCGATCCTCGTCGCCGGGACGTCGTCGGGCGCGGGGAAGAGCACGCTGGTGGCCGGCCTGTGCCGGTGGTGTGCGAGGAACGGCATGTCGGTCGCACCGTTCAAGGCACAGAACATGTCGCTCAATTCCTTTGTCACACGTGAGGGCGAGGAGATCGGGCGCGCCCAGGCTTCCCAGGCCCAGGCGGCGCGCATCGAACCCGAGGCCGTCATGAACCCGGTGCTGCTCAAGCCGGGCACCGACTCCCGCAGCCAGGTTGTCGTGCTCGGACGGCCGATGGGGGAGATGGAGGCCCGTGAGTACTGGGACGAAAAGGAGCGTCTCCTTCCTATCGTGGTCGACGCCTACCGGGACCTGTGTCGGCGCTTCGACGTGGTCATCGGTGAGGGGGCAGGCAGTCCGGCCGAGATCAATCTCCGCGGATCCGACATCGTCAACCTCGGGTTCGCCCGGGCCGTGGGTGCGCCGGTGATCGTGGTCGCCGACATCGACAGGGGAGGGATGTTCGCGTCCTTGGTGGGAACCGTCGCCCTCCTCCACCCGCAGGACCAGCACCACGTGCGGGGTTTCGTGGTGAACCGGTTTCGTGGAGATCGCACGCTGCTCGAGCCGGGTCTGCAGACGCTCGAGGCCTTGACGGGCCGACCGACGTTGGGGGTGCTCCCCTTCGTCGACGATCTCTGGGTGGACGAGGAGGATCGCCCCGATCCGTCCGCCTATCGGGACCCCGGCGCTGCGCTCGGTGACGAGATGCTGCGGGTGGCGGTGGTGCGGCTGCCGCGGTCGAGCAACCTGACCGATTTCGACCCCCTGGCGGCCGAGCCCGGCGTCACGGTCAGGTTCGCGGCCCGGCCTCAAGAGATCGCCGATGCCGATCTGGTCGTCGTGCCCGGTACGCGCGCCACGGTGGAAGACCTGGCCTGGATGCGACGGCGCGGCATCGATCTCGCCCTCGAACAGCGGGCCCAGGCCGACCGCCCCATCTTGGGGATCTGCGGCGGGTACCAGATGCTCGGTACCTCCATCGACGACCGGGTGGAGAGTGGGCTCGGGAAGGTGGAGGGTCTCGGATTGCTTCCGGTGCGCACCACCTTCGGGGCGCACAAGGTGCTCGGCCGTCGTCGGCGCGAGCTCGCCGACGGCAGCACCGTCGCCGGCTACGAGATCCGTCATGGTTCGGTGCGACGTGTCGGTGGTGCCCCGTTCTTCGCCGACGAGGGGTGCCGGGACGGGTCAGTGGCAGGAACGTCGTGGCACGGCCTGTTCGAAAACGATGACTTCCGTCGCTCCTATCTGACCGAGGTCGGTCGGCGGGCGGGACGTGCATTCGTGGCATCGCCGAACAGCTGCTTCGCCGAGGTCCGAGAGGCCAGGTTCGACAAGCTGGCGGACCTGGTGACCGATCACCTGGACACCGTTGAGCTGATGAGCATCATCGAAGGTAGAAGCGACAGCCCCGTGACGTTGGCCATCTCATCGACCGATGAGGACGAGTTCACCTCGGCCGGCAGCCCCGCTTCGGGCCTCGGTCGGCATTAGGGGATCACTCCGCCGAGGAGATCGCCTACTTTTCGCGGTCTCCCGACGGCGCCGCGGAGGCCGGACCGTTGGTGAGGACGAAGCGAACGAGCTCGGTGCGAGACTCCACCCCGAGTTTGGTGAACACGTGGTTCAGGTGTCCTTCAACCGTTCGGACGCTGACCCCGAGCTGCGCAGCGATCGCCTTGTTGGACAGTCCCTCGGCGACCAACTCGACGGTCTCGTGCTCCCTCCATGTCAGACGTCGTCCGATGTCCGCGCCGGTGGGACCACGCGCGCCGGCGAGCCGAAGGGATAGGACGGGGTCGAGCACCGTGGTTCCCTGGCCTGCGGCGCGTACCGCACCGATCAGCTCATCACCGGCCATCGTCTTCAGGAGGTAACCGGCGACCCCGGCCTCGAGTGCTGAGCGGACGAAGGCATCGTCGTCGTATGCGGAGAGGATGATCACGCGAACGTCCGGATGGGTGACCGTGAGCTTCCGGGCAACGTCGATGCCACTTTGGTCCGGCAGCCGAATGTCGAGCAGCACAACGTTGGGATCCACCTCGCCGATCATGGCGAGCGCGGCATTGCCGTCGTCGGCTTCACCGACGATCTCGATGTCATCGGCGGTCTCGAGGACTTGGCGAGTCCCGGCGCGCAACACCTCGTGGTCATCGACGATCAGCACTCTCATCCGTGCACCTCGTCGGTCAGACTCAGGGCCCTCAACGCCGCTACCCACGTCGCGATGATAGTCGTGCGTGCGGTCGAACGACATCAGTGCTCGGAGCCGAGCACGGCCTCAACAGCCCGTAGGAGTTTTTGGGGTGAAACCGGCTTGTGCAGGTATGCCACCACCCTCGAACCCAGGCGTTCGCGCTCGGACGCGTCGAGGATGTAGGCCGAATGCACGACAACAGGTGGGACCGTCTTGATGCCCTCTATCAGAGACACGCCGTCCCGCTTCGGCATCCGGATATCGAGAAGAACCATTCGGTAACGATTCATCGTGAGAAGATCGAAGGCGACATCGCCGTCTTCTGCTTCGGCCACGCTGAAACCGGCCGATCGGAGGACCTCCGCCACCGACCATCTGACATCGGCTTCGTCGTCCACCACGAGGACGTCCGCGCCGAAAGGGGAATTCGGTTCCGAGACGGTCGATCCGTGTCGCGAGAAGTCCGTTTCCGTACCCGCTGGGCCCGAACGATCGCGCCGATCGCCAGGGTGCGGACCGACCCGATCGATACCGCCGGATGCGTACCCGTTCGTGGTGTTCATAATCGGTCCGGGCCAAGGAGCCGAAAAACGAGGTTCAGTCTTTACCGCCATGCCAACTCCCGGGAGGGCTGGATAGGTAGCCGCACCGTCACGATAACACCACCGGCGGCTCGATTCTCGATCGAAATCTGACCTCCGTGCGCCTCCGTCAGGCGTCGGACGATGGCAAGTCCCAACCCGGTTCCGTTGGCCTTCGTCGTGAAGAACGGTTCGAAGAAGCGCTCGATGAGAGCCAGGTCGACTCCTTCTCCGGTGTCTTCGACCGAGATGACAGCGGTGTCACCGTCGGCGTGTGCCGCGATGCGCAATGAGCCTCCATCGGGCATCGCCTGATACGCGTTGTTGATGAGGTTGGTCAGGATCTGAGCGAGCTGTTTGGAATCAGCGGTCAGGGTCACAGACCCCACCTCGTCGATCACCACGATGTTCGAAGGGTTGGGGGTGGCCTCGAGGACGTCGTCGAGCACATCTCTCAGCTCGAGATTCGCAAGTTCGGGCTCGCTCTCTCGCATGTACGCCGTCAAGTCCTGGGCGAGCTCGACGGCCCGAGCAGTCTGGCGCTCGGCAATGGCAAGATGCGGTTCCGCTGCTTCGGGATCACCGATCGATCTGCGCAGCATGTAGAGGGCGTTCATTACCGCTCCCAGGGGATTGCGCATCTCGTGGCCGACGACAGTGGTCATCTGGCCCATCGCAGAAAGGCGTTCGCTACGCACCAGCGCCTCCTGGGACGCCAGCAGCTCGGCGGTACGCTCCTCGACGAGGTGGGTGGCATAGCGCTGACGCCTCACCACGATCTCCACCATGCTGCCGACGGCGAGAGCCAGGAGCACGCCGAAGGCAATCACGACGTACGGTGCCAGGCTGGGAAAACGACCCGCGAGCGGGCTCCGCGCGGCTGCGACCAGCCACCAGCTGGTGTTGCCGAACGGCACGCGGACCTCAGACGTCGCACCCGTGATGGGCAGCGAGCGGTCGTTGGCCAGGACGAGCTGGTTCGTTTCCGGCTTGCGCGAACCGTAGACGGCGGCCCTGAGAACGCGGAACGGTGACGCTTGTGTCGCAGTGGTCGCGACAAAGGGGTCGAGGGAGATCTGTTCGTAGAGGGCATAACCCGCAGGAACCAGGGGAGGGCCCAGAGCCACGCCGAAGGTCGAAGTCTTCCCGTTGTAGGCAACGGGACCCGAGGAAAGGCTCGACCCGGCGCGCCCGAGTGCGATCGCAAGCGGCTGGTCGAGGACCTCACCGGTCCGGAAGGCTGTTCCGGCCACGGCGGTGGCCACGAATTGCGAGCCAACCTTGCGCGCCAGGACCAGGGTGAACGGTCCCGACGCGAGGGGCTGGGCTTGGGCTGCGAAGGCAAGGGGCGAACCCTTTGTAGAGCTCACGCCGGGGGCAAGTGCGTCGAGGGTCGAGCCGAGGCTGGAAATCAAAGAGGAGACGTAGCCCGCGGCCTGCGTGGCGTCATCTTTCAAGAGCGCCTGGTTCTGGCTGTCGACACTGCGTTTTGCCAGGACGAAACCGAGGCTCGCAGCCGCAATGATGACGAGCGCAACGGCCCAGGCGAGCGGAGACAACCGCCAGGCCCCACTTCTCATAGCGCCCTCCCCGCAGGATCTCAGAACGCTTGGCACGCTCGTCCGTGATCCTACCTTTCTGCGGGCGAATTCGTCGTCAAAGCAGGGAATCCTCCGAGCGGAATCACCTAGGAGTCCTACGTACAACCCCCGATGACCAGCACGCAGTGGAGCGCGACAAATGGACCTGGGCCACTCCCGCGCGACCGACGGACGTGGGGAGGTGTGTGGCGGGTGGACCGGCATGGGATGTGCGAGCTGAAGGTGACAGTGGCTGTCGTCGGGCCTCTGCTCCTGGCACGAAGTAACCGATCGGAGCGACCGCCTCGAAGCGGTCCGAACTAGACGATAAGGGGTGCACAGAGATGAGGAACAAGAGAAGGATCCTGCTCGGGGCGGTTGCGTTGACAATCCCCCTGGCGACATTGACTGCTTTGGGTCAACCGGCTTTCGCCAAGGCGCCTCCGAATCCTGTCAACTGCACCGGCTTGGGCGCGACCATCAACTTCGCCCCGCCAGGTCTGTCGGCAGCCGGGCAGACCGAGTCGAGCAAGACCCCGTCAACCACGACGGTGACGGGCGGCTCGATCGCCAGCTGCACGTTGGCGTCGAACGGGAGCCCAGTCGGTAGCGGGAGCATTCCCACCTTGACCATCAATGCCAAGCCCACGAAGGTCTCCAAGGGCGTCTACTCCTACGACACCTGCTCGAGCTTCGCCAGCCAAGGGCCTAGTGCGCTCAAGAAGGCTCTGAAGCACCTGAGCATCACCATTGGGGGCAATACGCTCACCTTCAAGACCAAGTCGGACTCGGAAGTCGTCAACGGCAACACCGGTGAAGTCGGGTTCCAGTTGAACGGCCAGGTCAAGGGCGGCGCGTTCCCGGACTCCAGTGCCAGTATCACGGCATACCTCGGTAACGACTCCGGGCCCGGAACCACGAACAGCTTCGGAACCGACTTCGTGGCCTGCGACAACGGGACCCCCGGCATCACAATCGCAACGGCGAGCATCGACCCCGCTACGAGCTCTGCGACGCTGTAAGTACGGGATATCTCGCACGTGAGGAGGCATCCGCCGGCCTCCGAAAGGGAGGAGCGGGGTTCATACCCCGCTCCTCCCTTCGCGTTCGTGCACCGCCAATCGGGTGCGACGCTCGACAGTGGGTACCGGCCGAAGTCGCGGGAACCCTTCGGTGTGGATCCAGATACGCATTTGTCGTAGAGGACGGCGTTGCGTTGTTGGCGGATCTCATAAACGCCGCCTCGGAGAGGCCGGTCCAGTCGGTCCCCTACGAATAGGTCATGTCTCCAGTCGTGGCATAGTTGCGCCCCGGGAGCTGAATCAGCAGGTTCGCTGCACCGGTTCCGGGCGCATAGCTCAGTTGGTTAGAGCGCAGCCTTCACACGGCTGAGGTCGAGGGTTCGAGTCCCCCTGCGCCC
>Ga0209415_10012073_pt1 | contig 14451 bp, 12 predicted proteins | sample PeaSoiSIISIP2007_FD_187696 | JGI IMG/M metagenome (GOLD analysis project Ga0209415, IMG submission 187696) | Peat soil microbial communities from Weissenstadt, Germany - SII-SIP-2007 (SPAdes) (version 2) | ecosystem: Environmental > Terrestrial > Soil > Wetlands > Peat | place: Germany...
TTCATGGAATTTGCGTGACGGGCACATGTTCGAGACTTTGAAGAACCTGCTGAGTTTCCACGGGCCGCGAAGCAAGGGAATCGTCTGGGCGCACAATTCGCATGTGGGCGACTCCGCAGCGACCGAGATGTCGGCCCGCGACGAATACAACATCGGCCACTTGTGCCGGGGGGAGTTTGGTCACGCAAGCTATTCGGTAGGTTTTGGAACGAATACCGGCACCGTCGCGGCAGCGTCGAACTGGGACGAGCCGATGCAGATCAAGACCGTTCGCCCGGCATTGGCCGGAAGCTATGAGCGGCTATGTCACGAAACGGGCGCTCCGCGCTTCCTGTTGCCATTGCGGGAGGTGGGCCCTGGGTCACGTGCGGCGCAGCTGTTGAAGCCGCGGCTGGAACGGGCGATCGGGGTCATCTACCGGCCAGAGACGGAATTGCAGAGTCATTATTTCGAGGCGGTACTGCCGCGGCAATTCGACGAATATATTTGGTTCGACGAGACCAAGGCGGTGACCCCGATACACGCCGAGGAACTGAAGGGTCTCCCGGATACCTATCCATTTGGTCTTTGAGGGGGCTTTATGCGACACGTCAATACAGACAGGCTGGTTCGGGATTTGGGCGCGGTGATGGCGGACATCGATGAATTGACCCAAGCGATGGGAGAGAATGCGAGCGAAGCGATGGTCGCGGCCCGGGAGCGCATTGCAGGCTCTTTGCGCACCGCGCTGCGCAATGTGGAAGACTCGCGCCGACAAGTGATGCGGCAAACCAGATGCGTCGCGAAATCGACGAATGGCTATTTGCAGGACAATGTTTGGAAGGTCATGGGCATCGCCGGAGCGGTCGGGATTTTGGCGGGGGCGCTGCTGAGCCACAAGAGCGAGTCACCCGGCGAACCACGCGATTGACTGCGTTGCGCCGATCCCGCAATTAGGCGTCCGCAGCCGGAGTTATTTTTTTTCGGCCCAGATGTCGTCGAGCCGCGCCGGAACCGAAGCGTCGCGCTCCAGGTGCGGGTGGCGCAGTCCATCATGGTAATCGAGGGCGACGACCCGATACCGGTCGCCGTTCTTGACGATCAACTCGATCGGCATCGTCGTGCCCTTGGCCGATCGGATCGCATCCTTGAGCACCTCGGAGCTGTAGGCGACGCCGTTGACCGCGAGAATTTGCGCGCTCTCCGTGAGTTTGGCCTTGAAGGCCGGGCTGTCCCAGGCGACCTGCAGCACCATGCCGTCCTTGTCGTCGAGAGCAACGCCGATCGAGTAACGCAAGCTCAAGCGCTTGCGCTCGAGATCGCTCGCCTTCTCGAGCTCGCTCGGGGTGTCCGTGTAGACGAGCTTGTAGCCGCCGCGGCGCAATCCTTCCAGCGGGGGCGGCCTCGCGACCCCATCGAGGCGCTCGCGCAGGAACCGGGCCCAATCGTATGGCTCGACCGTGTTCAGCGCCTTGACCACGTCTTCGAAGGTGTAGGTGACCGTCACCGAGCTGCCGTCGTCGATGCCGAAGAACGAGCGCGCGAAGTCGTCCAGCGAGCGCTTACCCTGCGATCGGTCGCGAATCAGGGTATCGGCCTCGAGCCAAATCAACCGGCCTTCGTCGTAGTAGTCCTCGAAACGCTGCCAGTCGCGCCAGGACATGGGGTGGCGTGGATTGATGATCTCGTCGTTGGTGGTGTCCTGCAGGGCACGCCAACGGCGGCCCGCCTCGTGCTCGTAATAGGCGGCGGTCTGGGCGAGTGCATCGAGGGCCTGCTGTTTGGTCCATAGACCCGAGCGGGCGGCGAGCACCTCGCCCCAGTACTGTGTTTGGCCTTCATACACCCACAGCAGGCTGTTCTGCATCGGTACGTTGTAGTTGGGAGTCCACAGGTCCGCGGGGCGGCGAAACTTGCCGTTCCACGAATGGGTGAACTCGTGCGGCAGCAAATCTCGGTCATACGCGTTCTTGTCCCATTCGGTGAAGGAATCGGGCTCGCTCCCGTTCTCGCTCGACTGATGATGCTCGAGCCCTTGCTGATGGACTTGATCGCTCAGCGAATAGAGAAAATCGTAGTGGGCGTAATGGTGAGCTCCGAAGAGTCTGTACGCCTGCTGCACGAGATTGCGGTAGGCCTGGAGCTGTTCAGGTTTCACCGCGAGCAGGTCCGACCGGTCCGCAAACAGGTCGAGGTGGACGGGCACGGCGCTGCCCGGATCAAGATCGAGTTGCGATGCATGGCGTCCCGCATACACTGGACTGTCGATGAGAGTCTCGAGGCTCAGGCGCTTGAACGTCGTTTGGGCGCCGCTCGCGGACTGCACTTCGAGCGCCGAGCCGAACTTCCAATCGGGAGGCAGCGTGAGGCTCGCTTGCACCGGGATCCGCCGGGCGAAATAACCGGCCGGATAGAGAATCACCGTATTCCACTCGACAAACAAAACGTCGCGGCTGATCTCCATATCGGCCACTTTGGTGCTGGTCGGCGACAAATACTCGAACTCGATGTCGATCGACTTGATCCCCGCGGCCGGGTACACGTGAAATGCGTAGACATCGAGCGGATCCCGCTTCCAGACGACCGGTGCGCCGTTCGCGCTGATCCGCAGCCCCGCGAACCGATCGATGGGGCCTTCGGGCGCATGCGATCCCGGCAGCCATTGCGGATATAGAAGCACGGTATCGGCGCCGATGCCGGTCAGGGTCTCGTGAACGCGCACGATTCGACGGTCGACATCCGAGGCATCGACCGCAAGACGTATCTCGCCGGGATAGGCGCGATCCTGGGGCGCCGCAATCGCCCGGGAGGTCCCCGGTGCGATGTTCGCGGGATTCGGACCGGGACTCGCGCTTGCCCAGACGCAGGTCGAGGCCGCGCAACAGATCGCCACCGCCATGGTACTACGCATCTTAAGATCCCTTTTTTCCGCGATTGGTGAGCCCGCTCGGACCCCATCCTGTGTTCGTCGTCTAACCTGCCGGGCTGCCCTCGACCTGGATCTCGAGCTTCACCCACATTTTGAAGCCGTACGCATCGCCCCAGGTGACTCCGAAGTCGCTGCGGTTCAACGTCGCGGAGGCATCGGCACCGCAGACTTCCTTCTTGGTCTTCGGGTTCTCTATGCACATGAACGAATTAATCTTGAGCGTGAGCGGTTTGGTCACGCCGTGCAGCGTGAAGGTGCCCTGCGCTTCGGTCGGGGTCGCGCCGCTCCATTGAGTGAACGTACCCGAGTAGGTCGCGGTCGGAAATCTCGCGGCGTCGAAGATTTCGGGCGACTTGGCGTGCTCATCGAGCTTCGCCAAGCCAAAATCGACGGAGTTCATGTTCACCGTGACCTCGATGGAACCCGATTTCGCATCCTTGTCATAGACGACTTGGCCCGAGGTATCGGTGAATTTGCCGCGCCACACCGACAATCCGCCCATATGATCGGCCGCGAAACTCGGGTAGGTATGGCGCGGATCCAAGTTGTAGGTGACGGGGGCCGCGAAACTGGCCGCGCTGATCAGCGTGGCGAGGGACGCCAAGACAATACGATACATTGAGGGCTCCTAAAAATAGAATGAGTATAATTCTGCAGAGTCGACCGCCGCGGCCTCGGGGGCGCCGGTGTCGATCTCAGGCGCGAATCATAGCCGAATTGGAACGGCTTCTAGGGATCTAATGGAATTATTGACTGCCATCGAGAGCCGCTCCTCGGCCGCGCGCCTGGTCGCGCCCGGTCCGACGCCCGGGGATCTGGCGCGCATTATCGATGCGGCGGGACGCGCTCCCGATCACGGGCGGTTGAAGCCTTGGCATTTGCTGGTTTTGGACCAGACAACCAAGGAGCGTTTCGCGACGGCGGCCGCACAGGCCAAACGTGCACGGCTTGCCTCTCTCAGCGACCAGCAGCTCGCCGCGGAACGCGAGAGAATCATGCGTTCGCCGACGATTGTGATCGTCGGCTGTGTGGTGCGCGAGCATCCCAAGGTGCCGCAGATCGAGCAGGTCATTGCAACGGCTGCCGCCGCGCAAAATCTGTTCTTGGCCGCGCATGATTTGGGGTACGGCGTCATGTGGAAGACCGGGGCGGCGGCCTATGACCTGGACGTCAAGACCCTGGTCGGTTTGCGGGTGCAGGATCATATCGTGGCCATCATGCATTTGGGGACGCGCCCGCCGTAGGCCGGACGGCCGCCGCCGCCGACTCCGTCATCGCTCGTGAAATGCGATGAAGGAGTGGCCGCGCAGCGAAACCGCCTTGACCAGCGCCCAGGCGGGCGATCCCGGCTGGAGCGCGAGTTCGCGGGTCGCCGACTTGGTGATTCGCGCCAAGATTTGGGCCCCGCCGATGTCGATGGAGATGAGATCCGAATTGCCATCGTCATCGTCGATGGCCGTCACCTTGCCTTGTAGGTTGTTGCGCACGCTCAAATGCCGGGGCATTTGCGTCGACACGATAATGTCGCGGGCCAGCAGCTGCACCCGCAGCGTCGTGCCCGGGGCCATCTCGGGGGTTTGCAACCGGAGGACGCCCCGTCCCACGCGTACCCGGGTCAGGCCGTTCGCGAAGTCCCGCCCGAGCACCACCCCGTCGATGATGGCGCCCACGGCATCGGGTCCGATGATGGAGCGCAGATGCCGATCGAGGCTCATCGCTCCGATGCCCCCTTGCGCGACGACGGTTCCGGACTGCATGAGCACGATGTGCGTGGCGAGGCGCAGCACCTCATCGAATCGGTGGCTGACGTAGACCATGGGAATGGCCAGCTGATCCCGCAGGGATTCGAGATACGGCAGCAACTCCTCGCGCCGGTCCCGGTCGAGCGAGGCCAGCGGTTCATCGAGCAGCAGCAGCCGCGGTTGCGACAGCAGCGCTCGACCGATTGCAACCCGCTGTCGCTCGCCGCCCGACAATTGGTGCGTGCGCCGGTGCATGAGCGCTCCGAGATCGAGCAAGCTCGCCACGGCATCGAGGCTCACGTAGCGGCGGCCGACCGCGCGCTTCAGGGCATAATGGAGGTTGCCGGCGACGCTCAAGTGCGGAAACAGCCTGGCGTCTTGAAAGACATAGCCGATTCGGCGCCATTCAGCCGCCAGGCCGATTCGGCGCTGCGCGTCGAACAGCACCGTGTCCTCGAGCACCACTCGGCCGCGATCTGCCGCGAGCAGGCCGGCGATGATGTTGACCGTCGTGCTTTTACCGCAGCCGGACGGCCCGAATAGCGCGGCCACGCCCGGAGTCGGCAGATCGAACTGGACGTCCAAGCGGAAGGCACCGAGTTGTTTGGCGACGGCGACTTGAAGCATCAGCGGCCCAGGATGCGGCGCACGCGCCGAGCGAACCATTCCGACAACAGCAAACCGCCCAGCCCCAGCACCAGCGAAAGCACCGCGAGCCGCGCCGCCGCGTATTCGCCGCCGGGCTCCTGTAAAGCCGAATACAGCGCCAGCGGCAGCGTGCGCGTCTCGCCCGGAATATTCGACACGAAGGTGATGACGGCGCCGAATTCACCCAAGGCGGCCGAAAAAGCCGTGATCGCCCCGGCGAGCAGACCCGGCAACAGGAGCGGCAGAGTCACCGTGGCGAAGCGATCGAGTGCGCCGGCGCCCAACGTACGAGCCGCCTCCTCGAGCCCGCGGTCGATGTTCTCCAGGGAGATCCGAATGGCGCGCACCATCAGCGGGAAGGACATGACCGCGGTGGCAAGCGCCGCGCCGTTGCGCGTGAAAATGAGTTCGATGCCTAACACCCGCTCGAGCCAGGAACCGATGAGGCCGCGGGTTCCGAACAGCAATAACAGCACGTAGCCCACCGCCACTGGCGGCAGCACCAGAGGCAGGTGAACCACGGTATCGAGCAAAGTGCGGCCGATGAATCGACGGCGGGTCAGTACCCAGGCTACCAGGATCGCGGCCGGCAAGCTGAACGCCACGCTGCGGGTGGCGACGCTCAAGCTCAAGCGCAGGGCCTCGCTTTCGCTGGGGCTCAACCACATCACGCTACGCAATCCTTACGACTGTGTGGGGCTTCATGCGCCGAGCAGTATACTGGCGCGGCGGATTTTTTAAGGATCTGGATACATGCCCTATTATCGCGCCGTGGCGCAAGCGGCGGCGTCGGCGCCTGAGCGAATCGGTGTATTGGTGGTCAATTTAGGCACCCCCGATGCGCCTTCCTATTGCGCCGTCCAGCGCTATTTGCGCGAATTTCTCGGCGACCGGCGAGTCATCGACGCCTCGCGCTGGATTTGGTTGCCCATATTGTACGGCTTCGTGCTGCCGTTTCGACCGATGCGGACCGTGGGCAAATACCGCAAGATCTGGTTGCAAGGCGGCTCACCCCTGGCGGTGTACTCGAGCCGGCTCGCGAGCAAGATGAGCGAGCGGCTGCGCGCGAGGGCGGGGGATGGGGTGCGGGTCGCGCTCGGCATGACGTGCGGCAATCCGAGTATCGCGAGCGCGATAGAGACCCTGGCTTTGCAAAATGCAAAGCGACTGCTGGTGCTGCCTCTGTACCCGCAATATTGCTCATCGACAACCGGTTCGGTATTCGACCGCACCAGCGATGCCTTACGGCGCTGGCGTTGGCTGCCGGAAACGCGCTTCGTAAACGATTACCACGACGACGCGGGCTACATCGAGGCCCTCGGCGCACGCATCGAGGAGCATTGGGCCGAGCGCGGCGAGCGCTCGCATTTGCTTCTCTCCTACCACGGCATACCGGCTTCCTATGTGAAGGAAGGGGATCCGTATCAGGCGCATACGGAGGCGACCACGCGCTTGCTGGTGTCGCGATTGGGGCTGAAGGACGATGAGTGGTCGCATTGCTATCAGTCGCGCTTCGGCTCGGTGGTCTGGTTGCAGCCCTATACGGAAGATACGGTGGCGGCCCTTGCCAAGCGGGGCTTGAGAAAATTGACCGTCGTGTCGCCGTCCTTCGCCGTCGATTGCCTGGAGACGCTCGAGGAAGTGGCCATCGAATATCGCGATAAATTCCTTGAGTTGGGCGGCGAGCAACTCACACTGGTGCCCGCCCTCAACGACGACGACCGCCATGCGGAATTGCTCGTGTCGATCGTACAACATCACCTCAAGGGCTGGACCTAGCGCGGCGATGATTGCGCTTCTGTCGCTGCTCGTTTGGATTTACCTATGCGTGGCGCACGGTAAATTTTGGATCTCGGAGCCGGAATTAGCGCCCGCCGTGCCGTCTGAGTTTCCCGATGTGGATGTCGTGGTGCCGGCTCGCAACGAGGCGCAATGCATCGGCGCCGCGATCGCTTCGCTCCTCGCTCAGGATTACGCCGGCAGGTTCCGCGTCATTCTGGTCGATGACAATTCCGTCGATGGCACGGCGGAGCGCGCCGGCAGGGCCCCGAACCTGCGCGTGATTCGCGGCGAACCGAAGCCCGCCGGGTGGTCAGGCAAATTATGGGCGTTGAACCAGGGCGTGACGGCCGGCAGTGCGACTGTCGTGCTGTTTACCGACGCCGATATCGTGCACGATCCGCGGCATTTATCGGCGCTTGTCGCCCGGTTGCAGGCACCCCGCGTGGATTTGGTGAGTGAGATGGTTCGCTTGAACTGCGCGAGTTTCGCGGAGCGTGCATTGGTGCCGGCCTTCGTGTATTTCTTTCAGATGTTGTATCCGTTCGCCCGCGTCAACGCCGCGCAGTCGCGCATCGCCGCCGCGGCCGGAGGGACGGTACTGATTCGCCGCGAGGCGCTGCAACGCATCGGCGGCATCGAAGCGATCAAACATGCGCTCATCGACGACGTGGCGCTCGCCAAGGCCGTGAAAGCCACGGGAGCCATATATCTGGGTCACTCCGCACTCGCCGCGTCGATCCGTCCGTATCGGCATTTCGTGGACATCTGGCGCATGATCTCACGCACCGCGTTCACGCAATTGCACTGCTCGGCGGGACTGCTCGGCCTCACCTTGCTCGGCCTGGGGCTGGTGTGGCTGGTACCCGCATGGGCGCTCGTGTTCGGCCACGGCCTTGCGCGCGGGTACGGTCTCGCCGCATTCGCCCTCTCCGCGATCACCTACCTTCCGACGCTGGCGCGCTATGGACGCAGTTGGGTCTGGTCGCTCGCCTTGCCGCTGATCGCCGTCTTTTACATGGCGGCGACCGGGGCATCGGCGGTGAATCATTGGCGCGGCGTGGGCGCCAGTTGGAAGGACCGAGCGTATGGCGCCGGCTGATGCGCGGACCGGCCCGCTGGACGGGGCGCGGCTTGCGCAGCGAGCGGTGCCAATGCTAGATTTGGATGATATGAGTTCACGGGCTTTCATATCTCTCCACGGCCCTGCAAGCTCGGGGCGGCCGGGTTCGTGTGGCGTGAGCCTGCTGGCGCTGCTGCTGCGCCGCTAGGCGCCCATCACCCCCGCGCGCGGTCGCGCTCACAAGACCGAATCGAATTCCTCAAATGCAATGCTTCCCACGGTGTGCGGCGCTGGCGTTGAGGGCATGGACCGACCGAACAAGAGAACAGCATGTTGCGTAATCCTTCGAATAAATATCGTGCATTCCCCCCCATCGATCTGAGCGGCCGAACCTGGCCCAACACGGTGATTGCAGCCCCGCCGACCTGGTGCAGCGTCGATTTGCGGGACGGCAACCAAGCGCTGATCGAGCCCATGGATGCGGCCCGCAAGCGCCGCATGTTCGACATGCTGGTCAAGATCGGTTTCAAGGAAATCGAAGTGGGATTTCCCGCCGCTTCGCAGACTGACTTCGATTTCGTGCGGGAGATCATCGATGAGGGGCTGATTCCCGACGACGTTAGCATTCAAGTCCTGACGCAGGCGCGTCCCGAACTCATCGCGCGCACCTATGAATCGGTCAAAGGCGCTCGCCGGGTCATCGTTCATGTCTACAACTCGACCTCGATCGCCCAGCGGCGAGTCGTCTTTCGGCTCGATCGGGCCGGCATCATCGATATCGCCGTGCGTGGCGCGACGCATGTTCGCGAACATGCTGAACGCGATAAAGGTACCGAGTGGGTGTTCCAATACAGCCCTGAGAGCTTCACCGATACGGAGCTCGATTTTTCGGTCGCGATCTGCGATGCCGTCAACGCGGTCTGGGAACCGACCCGCAAGCGTAAATCCATCCTCAATTTGCCGGCCACCGTCGAGATGGCGACGCCCAATGTGTATGCGGATCAAATCGAGTGGTTCTCGCGGCACATCGACAAGCGCGACAGCGTCATTGTGAGTGTGCATCCGCACAATGATCGGGGCACCGCGGTGGCGGCGGCGGAACTCGCCCTCATGGCGGGTGCGGAACGCATCGAAGGCACGCTATTTGGCAACGGCGAGCGCACCGGGAATGTGGACGTCGTGACGTTGGCCCTTAACCTTTATACGCAAGGGATTGATCCTTCATTGGATTTTTCAAACATAAACGAAGTCGCGCGCTGCGCGGAGTCGTGCAATCAACTGCCTATTCATCCGCGCCACCCGTATGTCGGGGACTTGGTATTCACGGCGTTTTCCGGATCGCATCAGGATGCCATCAAAAAGGGGCTTGCGGCGCGCGCCGACGGCGACCTTTGGGACGTGCCGTACCTGCCGATCGACCCTTCGGATCTAGGGCGTTCCTACGATTCGATCATTCGAGTCAACAGTCAATCCGGCAAGGGCGGGGTGGCTTATCTGCTCGAGCGCGATTACCAATTGGTGATGCCGCGGCGCATGCAAATCGAATTCAGCCAGGTGGTGCAAGCGGCTGCAGATATCACTGGTAAAGAATTGACTTCCAAGGAGCTGTGGGATCTGTTCACCCAGGAATATCTGGCACCTCGGCCGCCCATCGTTTATCGCTCGCACCAGTTGGCGGCCTCCACCGATGGAGCCGACACCGAGCGTCTGTCGCTGCAAGTGGAGTGTGACGGACGGCTCGAGACCTGGCTCGGGCAGGGGTCGGGTCCGATCGATGCCATGGTCGAGGCGGTCGGCCTGCCCTTCGATGTGCTCTCCTACGAGGAGCACTCGCGCGGACAAGGCAGTGCGGCGAAAGCAGTTTCCTATATAGAGATTACCACTCGCTCGCGGCGGACCCTGTTCGGCGCCGGCATGCACCCGAACATCATCACGGCGTCGTTGCTGGCGATTTTATCGGCCGTCAATCGCGCCATTGCGCAAGGAGCGCTGCCCGCGCGCGGCGGCAGTGCCCGTACCGGCACATAAATAGCGCCTATTCTTCAGTAATTCATTATAAATAATCAGTAAGTTACTGAAAGTTATTACTATTTAAAATACTCGTTGAAATCATTCTGATCGGCTCCAGGTTGATCATTCCATGGACTTTCGGAAAAGCGTGGTTGTAGTTGAATGCGTTGCCAAATCCGATATAGTGCGCAACTTCATGCAGCTGGCTGATCGATCCTATTGATTTCAAGGGCTTTTCTCGAACAATGAGCGAACGCGCAGACGAACATTTCGATATCGATGATGAGTTTCTTGGCGAAGCCGAAGAATCCCATGATTTCGACCCGTTACTCGAACGAGCGGAGCGGCGGCCCAAAGCCGCCGCCGTGGGCAAGCGCGGCAAGGCGGCATGGAGTCGTGTCGAGGACGTGCTTGCCGAGCGACAGTTGGAAAAAGAGCTGCGCGACATTTTCGAAGACGATTGATCCCCTTGGGCGCCACAATCGGAAGCTCAACGGCATGCGAAGCGCGGGCCGTCATCGATGCCCGAACATAACCACCCTTGGGTCGTGCTCAAATTCGGCGGCACCAGCGTGTCGTCGGCGAGCAATTGGCGCAACATCGTCGGCGTGCTCAAGCAGCGCCTTGCGGCGGGCCTGCGGCCGGTCGTCGTACATTCCGCACTTTCCGGCATAACCGATCGCTTGGAGTCGCTGCTGGCGGCTGCCGCGGCCGGCACCTACACGAACGTGCTCGCCGAGATCGAGGCGGCGCACCGGGATCTTGCGACGGCATTATCTATTGTTCCCGACGAGCGTTTCGACGCGTTCATGGCGCATCTACGGGACTTGGCGGCCGGCACGGCGGGGAGCCGCGAGATCAGCGATCGGCTGCGCGCCCGCGTCATGGCGATGGGGGAGTTGTTGGCGACCTCTTTGGGCGCCGCCTATTTGAATGCCGAGGGAGTGAGAGCGGCCTGGGTGGATGCACGCGAAGTGTTGCGCGCCGAACGGCGCCATGGTGCGACCGCGGAGGCGGGTTATCTGTCGGCCACCTGCGATTTCTCGCCGGATGCTCTGCTGCAGGCGCAATGGCGCGCGCTCGATCAAGTCGTGATCACGCAAGGATTCATCGCGGCCGACGAAGCGGGCGACACCGTGCTTTTGGGCCGCGGCGGCTCCGATACTTCCGGTTCGTACTTCGCCGCCAAACTGGCGGCCGCGCGCCTCGAGATCTGGACCGATGTGCCGGGGATGTTCAGCGCCAACCCGCGCGCCGTACCCACCGCCCGTTTGCTCCGGGCCCTGCATTACGATGAAGCGCAGGAGATCGCCAGCAATGGCGCCAAGGTGCTGCACCCTCGCTGCTTGCTGCCGGTGCGGCAGTATCAGATTCCCCTGCATGTCTATGCCACGCAGGCTCCGGGTCTCGAAGGCACGGTGATTTCGGCGAACGTTGCCGGAAGCGCGGGCCAGGTGAAGGCCATTGCCATCAAAAAGGGGATCACGCTGATTTCCATGGAAAGCCCCGGAATGTGGCACCAGGTGGGATTCCTTGCCGATGCCTTCCAGATCTTCAAACAGCAGGGTATGTCGGTGGATCTCGTATCCACTTCGGAAACCAACGTGACGGTGTCGCTCGACCCGACCGCCAATACCCTGGGTTCAGCGGCTCTCGCGCGCCTCGCGGCCGCCCTCGGTGAGCTATGCCGAGTCGAGGTGCTGGGGCCGTGCGCCTCGTTGAGCCTCGTCGGCCACAATATCCGCGGCATTTTGCATGAGTTGGGTTCGGCGTTCGAATTGTTTCAGGACCACAAGATCTACTTGGTGAGTCAGGCGGCGAACGACCTCAATTTCACCTTCGTGATCGACGAATCGCAAGGCGACCGTCTGGTGCATCAATTGCACGAGCGGCTGATTCAGAGCATCGGATCCGACCGGGTACTCGGGCCCACGTGGTTGCAGCTGTTCTCGCCGAAGGACAGCGCCGCGGCGCCCGTGCCCAACTGGTGGGAAGACCCGCGCAAGCGCCGGCGCTTGCAGGACATCGCCGTGCGCGAGTCGGCCGCCTTCGTGTACGACATGCCGAGCTTGGACGCGGCGATTGCAGCGGTGCGGAGGGTGCGCTCGGTGACCCGTTGGGCATACTCGATGAAGGCGAACTGGCACCCGGAAATTCTCAGGCGCATTCATTCGGCCGGTCTCATGCTCGAGTGCGTGTCGCAAGGTGAGCTCGAGCACGCATTTGCCTCCGTGCCGAATCTCGCGCCGGATCAGGTGCTGTTCACTCCGAATTTTGCCCCGCGCGCCGAATATGAATACGGTTTGAGCAAGGGCGTGCGGGTCACGCTGGACAATCTGCACCCGCTCAAAATGTGGCCCGAGATCTTCCGCGGCGCGGAGATATTTTTGCGGATCGATCCCGGCTTCGGGCGCGGACATCATCATCATGTGCGCACCGCGGGAGCCCAATCGAAGTTCGGCATTCCGGTGTCGGAGATCGACGAACTGGTGTCGTTGACTCGGGCTGTGGGAGTGCGGGTCACGGGACTGCACGCGCACACCGGGAGCGGGATCTTCGATGTCGCCAACTGGATCGAGACCGGGGCGCTGCTTGGCGAGCTTGCGCAGCGCTTTCCGGACGTACACATCGTCAATCTCGGAGGTGGAATCGGGGTTCCGGAACAGATGGGTCACGACGGAATCGATCTCGCCGCGCTCGATGCGGGGGTGGGCCGGCTCAAGCAGCGCTTTCCCGGGATCGATTTTTGGATGGAGCCTGGGCGCTTTTTGGTTGCCAGGGCGGGCGTGTTGGTCGCGGTGGTGACGCAGTTGAAGCGCAAGGGCGAGGAGCAGTATGTCGGCATCGCGACCGGGATGAACTCGTTGATCCGGCCGGCGCTTTACGGTGCGCATCACGACATTCGCAACCTAACCCGCCTCACGGAGCCGTTGAATCAAAAAGTGACCATCGTGGGTCCGATCTGCGAATCCGCCGATCAGCTTGGCAGCGATCGCTGGTTTCCGCCGACCGAGGAGGGCGATGTGCTGTTGATCGCTAACTGCGGCGCCTATGGTTTTGTCATGGCGTCGAACTATAATCGTCGGCCCCCGGCCGCGGAGTTTTTGATCGAATGACCCACCAGATTGGCCTCATCGGTTGGCGTGGAATGGTCGGCTCCGTGCTGTTGGAACGCATGCGCGCCGAAAGGGACTTCGATTTGGTCGAGCCGGTATTCTTCAGCACGTCCCAGGCCGGACGCCCGGCGCCGGACATCGGCCGCAAAGTCGGTCCGGTGCAAGACGCCAACGATATCTCGGCATTGGCACGCTTGCCCATGCTGATCGTTACGCAGGGCGGCGAGTACACGCAATCGGTGCACACGCGCTTGCGTGCGGCGGGTTGGCAGGGATACTGGATCGATGCCGCATCGACCTTGAGGATGGAGCGGTCTTCCGTCATCGTGCTCGATCCGGTCAATCTGGCGGTGATGCAGGCCGCGCGCGCGCGCGGCGTCAAGGATTTTATCGGCGGTAATTGCACGGTGTCCCTCATGCTCATGGCGGTGTGCGGCTTGCTGCGCGCCGGCGTGGTGGAGTGGATCACGGCCATGACGTATCAATCGGCATCGGGCGCCGGCGCCCAGCACATGCGCGAGCTGCTCGAGCAGATGGGCGCCCTGCATGAGTCGGCCGCGGAGCTGCTGCGCGATCCCGAGTCGGGTATTCTCGACATCGATAGCGCGGTCACGCGCGCCATAGGCCGCGCGGATTTTCCGACCAGCCATTTCGGCGCGCCGCTGGCTGCGAATCTTATCCCCTGGATCGACAAGGATTTGGGCAATGGCCAGAGCCGGGAGGAGTGGAAGGCCGGTGCCGAGTCCAACAAGATCATGGGTACCGAGGCGGCGCCCGTGCCGGTCGAAGGCATCTGTGTGCGGGTGAGCGCAATGCGCTGTCACTCGCAGGCGCTCACCATCAAGCTTAAAAAAGATATTCCCTTGCGCGACGTCGAACAATTGATCGCCGGCGGAAATTCCTGGGTGAGAGTCGTGCCCAATGAGCGCGTTTCTTCGATCAAGGAATTGGCGCCCGCATCGGTCAACGGCACGTTGACCGTACCCATCGGCCGGCTGCGCAAGCTTGCCATGGGCGGGGAGTATCTATCGGCCTTTACGGTCGGCGATCAATTGCTGTGGGGTGCCGCCGAGCCCTTGCGGCGAACCATGCGTTTTCTGCTGTCCTCGGAGCCTGTCTGAGTATTCCGCATGAGCCGCGTTGCGCTCTGCAAGGATGCGGATGCAAGGCGCGAGGCGCAGCGCG
>Ga0209415_10012074_pt1 | contig 14449 bp, 12 predicted proteins | sample PeaSoiSIISIP2007_FD_187696 | JGI IMG/M metagenome (GOLD analysis project Ga0209415, IMG submission 187696) | Peat soil microbial communities from Weissenstadt, Germany - SII-SIP-2007 (SPAdes) (version 2) | ecosystem: Environmental > Terrestrial > Soil > Wetlands > Peat | place: Germany...
TCCATCGCGAGCCGGCGCCCGACAGATCCGGCGCCAGATTGCCCTGGAATTTTTCCTCCGCGAACGGACCGGCATGGCACAGCAGGCACAGACCGACCTGGCGATTGGCGACGATCGCGCGGCCGCGCGCGGGATCGCCGGGGTTGTCCGTCAGCGGCATCGGGATCGCGTCGCCGACCACGTCGTAGGGGCGCAGGTCGGGCGACTGCGCTGCCGCGGCGCCGGCCGACATGACCAGCACGGTACCCAGCAGAGACGCTGACCAGAACATGAGTCTCAGCTGGCGCATGTTCTTCCGGAGCATGCGCTAGCCAAAGACCTCGGCGGTGACGGTGCGGAACCAGGCTTCCGCATAGCGCGCCTCGAGCGCCCGGGAGTCGCGGGTTGCGTTCGCCGGGCTCACCCCGCCGGCGCCTTCGACATCGACCAGCAGGCCATTGGCCGGACGGTACACCCCGGCGACCGAGATGCCGTAGTCCGGCGCCACCAGACTGTAGCAGGTATTGATGAGCTTCTGCGGCGCCGGCGCCGCGCCGCGCAGCAGGCTCACCACCGCGGCGGCACACACCTTGGCCTGCGCATTGGCGGCGAACGCAGACTTCGGCATCCCTCCCGCGATCGTCGCATCCCCGATCACGTGAATGCCGGGCTGAAGCTTCGATTCGAAGCTCACCGGATCGACCGGACACCAGCCGGTCCTGTCGGCGACGCCGGCCAGCTCGGCGATGCGACCGGCCTTTTGCGGCGGGATCACGTTGGCGACCTTGGCGTCATAGCGAGCGAAATCCGTCACCAGCGTGTTGGTCGCCGGCTCGACCGCCGTCACCTTGCCGCCCGCCGAGAGCTTGACCCACTCGATCATGTCGCCGTAGAGCTCGCGCCATCCGGCCAGGAAAAGTCCCTGCTTGGAGAAGGCGTCCTTGGCATCGAGGATGATCAGCTTCGACTTCGGCTTCCTGGTCTTGAGGTACCAGGCCATCAGGCTCGCCCGCTCGTACGGTCCGGGCGGGCAGCGGAACGGATTGGCCGGTGCCGCGATGACGACGAGCCCGCCGTCATCCATGGCCTCGAGCTGGCGGCGCAGCAGCAGCGTCTGCTCGCCTGCCTTCCAGGCATGTGGCATCCTGGCGGACGCCGCCTCGTCGTAGCCGGCAAGCCCGTCCCAGCGGATGTCGATGCCGGGCGCCAGCACCAACCGGTCATAGGGCAGTGCGGTGTCGTTGCCCAGCGTCACGCTGCGCGCCTGAGGATCGACCTTGACGGCGGAGTGGAAGGCCACGCCGACACCGGCATCGCCGAGCGCCGCGTAGTTGAACCGCTGCTCCCCGAGCTCGCGCAGGCCGACGATGACGCCGTTGCTGAACGGGCACGCCGTAAACGTCGCGCTGGCCTCGACGAGTGTCACCTGCGCGTTCGGCTCGAGCGCCTTGACCTTGCGGGCGCAGGTCGCACCCGCAAAGCCGCCACCAACGACGACCACGCGCGGTGGCGCGCCCTGAGCGATCGCCGGCAACGGCAACAGGACCGCTGCCGCCCCGGCGCGCAGCACGTCACGCCGGCTCACGCGATGCCCGGTCACGCGCCGACTCCCTGCCAGAGCGCTTTTTGGTGGAGCATGAGCACTACACAGACCATGGGCGAAAAGCGCTCTCGATTCGATGTTTGTCGCATTTCCTTCGGAAAACCGGCGTCCACTTTTCCGGAAAATGCTCTAATGCTGCGCCCCATACCATTCGGCAATCGCCCGCACCTCGTCGTCGGAAAAGCCCTTGGCGATGCGATCCATCACGGAAGAATAACGCTGGCCATAGCGGAATGCCTGGAACGCCTGCACGATGTCGTCCGGATTGCGACCGGCGAGCCGCGGCACCGGTGACGACACCTTGTCGGATGCCGGATGACAGCCGGAGCATGCAAGAGCGCCGGGCGGCGGATCTGGCGCTGCCGCGTTCACTGCTTCGCACGCCACCAACACCAGCAAACCGGCGGCCCACGCCGCACGCGCAGCCTTCACGTGATCCTCCCGACGAGGGGCGATGACCTGATCGGCCATCGCCCTTGTTGCCATTCATGCGCTCTTCAGATCGTGGTGGGTCAGCGGGAACGACCTGATGCGCTTGCCGGTGGCTGCGAAGATCGCGTTGAGCACCGCCGGCGCTGCGACCGCGATCGTCGGCTCGCCGACACCGCCCCAGAAGCCGCCCGAGGGCACGATGACCGACTCGACCTTCGGCATCTCGTCGATGCGCAGCACATTGTAGGTGTCGAAATTCTCCTGCTCGATGCGACCGCCCTTCACGGTGCATTCCTGATAGAGAAGCGCCGACAGCCCGTACACGAACGAGCCTTCAACCTGACAACTGATCTGGTCGGGATTGACCGCATAGCCCGGATCGGTCGCCGCCACGATCCGGTGGATCTTGACCCGGCCCTTGTCGTTGATGGAGATTTCCGCCACCGCGGCGACGTAGCTGCCGAAGCCCATGATCTGCGCCAGGCCGCGATGGATGCCGGTCGGCGCCGGCTTGTCCCATTCGGCTCGTGCCGCAACCGCGTCGAGCACCGCCAGATGCTTGGGATGGCTCGCCATCAGCTTGCGCCGGAACGCCAGCGGGTCCTGGCCGGCCGCATGGGCGAGCTCGTCCATGAAGCATTCGACATAGATGCAGTTCTGGTTGATGTTCACGCCCCGCCAGAAGCCGGGCGGCACGTGGGTGTTGCGCATGGCGTGGTCGATCAGCAGGTTGGGAACCGTGTAGCCGAAGGTCGATTCCGCACCCGTGGGGTTGAGGCCCTGGAAGGTCACCGGGTCCTTGCCGTTGACGAGGTTCTGCGGGAACACCGCGGCGATGATCGACTGGCCGGAAATCCGCATGTGCAGGCCGGTCAGATTGCCGCTGGCGTCGAGCGCGCCGACCATCTTGGCTTGGGTGACGGGATGGTATCGGCCGTGCAGCATGTCCTCCTCGCGCGACCACAGCAGCTTGACCCAGACGTCCGGCATCTCCTTGGCGATGGCGACCGCCTGGCGCACGTAGTCGGTCATGGCGCGGCGGCCGAACCCGCCGCCGAGATGCACCTTGTAGACCTCGCACTTGGCGACCGGCAGGCCGGCGGCCTCGGCGGTGGCGGCGAGCGCCGCCTCGCCGTTCTGGGTCGGCGCCCACACCTCGCAGCGATCGGCCGTCCACCGCGCGGTGGCATTCATCGGCTCCATGCAGGCATGGTTCTGGAACGGGTAGCTGTAGACCGCCTCGACGGTCTTGGCGGCGCCGGCGATCGCCGCGCGGACGTCGCCGTTCTCGTTGCCGACGAAGGCTTCCTTGGCGTCGAGACCTTCTCGCAGCATGGCCGCGATGGTGTCGCTCGACACTTCCGCGTTGGCGCCTTCGTCCCAGGTGATCGGCAGCGCATCGAGCGCCGTCTTCGCCTGCCACCAGGTGTCGGCCACCACCGCGACCGCGGAGTCGCCGACCTTCACGACATGCCGGACGCCGCGCATGGTCTCGACCTTGGCGGCATCGAAGCTCTTGATCCTGCCGCCGAACACTGGGCAGTCCCGGATCGCCGCCGAGAGCATGCCGGGGAACGTCAGATCCGCGCCGTAGACCTGCTTGCCGGTCACCTTGTCGGCGGTGTCGAGACGCTTCACCGACTTGCCGATGATCTTCCAGTCCTTGGGATCCTTGAGCGGGACGTCGTTCGGCGCCTCGAGCGTGGCGGCCTTGGCCGCCACCTTGCCGAACGTCACGGTGCGGCCCGACGGCTGGTGGGTGATCACGCTGTTGGCGGCGCTGCACTCCGAGACCGGCACGTTCCACTCGCCGGCAGCCGCCTGGATCAGCATGATCCGCGCCGCGGCGCCGCCCTTGCGCACGTAGTCCTGCGACTCGCGGATGCCGCGGCTGCCGCCGGTGGAGAAATTCTTCCACACGCGATTGCGCGCGATGTTCTGTCCGGGTGTCGGATATTCGGTCGATACCTTCGACCAGTCGCATTCGAGCTCCTCGGCGACCAGCTGGGCGAGGCCGGTGAGCGAGCCCTGCCCCATCTCGGAACGGGCGATGCGGATCACCACGCTGTCATCGGGCTTGATGACCACCCAGGCGTTGACCTCGGGCGCCGCCTCGGCGGCGCTCGCCCCATCAGCGAAGGGCACGTGAAACCCGAGCGCCAGCCCGGCGGCGGCGGAGCCCGCGAGGGCGGCGGAGCTTGCGAGAAACGAGCGGCGGTCGATGTTCGGCATCGTCGTCATGGCGGCCTCCCTCACGCGTCGGCGGTGGCGTGGATCGCGGCGCGCACCCGCTGGAAGGTTCCGCAGCGACAGATGTTGGTGATCGCCGCGTCGATATCGGCGTCGGTCGGCTTCGGCTTCTCCCGGAGCAGCGCCGCCACCGCCATGATCATGCCGCTCTGGCAGTAGCCGCATTGCGGGACGTCCATGGCGAGCCAGGTCTTCTGCACCGGGTGCAGGCCGTCGCCCTTGGCGAGCCCCTCGATGGTGACGATCTGCTTGCCGGCGACGGCGCTGAGCGGCAGCGAGCACGAGCGCACCGCCTGACCGTCGATGTGCACCGTGCAGGCGCCGCACTGGGCGATGCCGCAGCCGTACTTGGTGCCGGTGAGGCCGACCGTCTCGCGCAGCACCCACAGCAGCGGGGTATCGGGATCGGCGTCGACGTCGTGCTGGGCACCGTTGACGGTGAGACGGGTCATGTCATTCCTCCAGAGCGAAGTGGCAGCTGGTATGTCGCGGCCGGCATCCGGGACTTGTGGCGGTGCCTGGAACCGAGGGACATCCGGGAGACGCGAGTGTCGGTCGATGACTGACCGCAGCGCAAGTCACAATGGTGCGACACGTCGCCGGACTGACCTCGCGATCACATCCACGGCTCGCCGGCGATCAGCTTCTCGGCGAGCAGCTCCGCCGCGACGTCCAGGAGCTTCTCGCCCTTCTCGGCGGTCGCCTTGCGGGCATCGCCCATGACGCCGGTCGGGGTCAGCTCCGTGAACGACTTCCACACGCTGAGCGCCGGCCCGACGCCGAGACCACGGCCGGCGGTCGGGCCGAAGGCCTCGCTGATGCGCTCGCGCCTGACGCAATCGGGAACGATCGTGAGCATCATCGAGGTCTCCGCCTCGCAGGCATGCAGGACCTCCTGCTGATCCTCGAGGATCGTCGCATAGGCGCGGGCCCTGTGGGCGAGCGTGTACAGCGTGGTCGTGGCGATCGGCGCCGAGAGCTCGCGGGCGAGGTCGGTGGTGAGCGCGCCCAGCGCCGCGATGTTTCCCCCGTGGGCATTGACGATCAGGATCTTGCTAAAGCCGGCGCGCAGGATCGACCCGCACAGATCCTTCAGCAGCGCGTGATAGGTCGTGAGCGACAGCGAAAACGTGCCGCCGAACGCCACGTGGTGCTCGGCGAGCCCCATCCACACCACGGGGGCGACCACGATGGGACGGCTGCGCGCGACGATCAGCGCCGTGCGCCGGCATCCCTCGCCGCCGAGAAACGTGTCGACGCCGGTCGCCAAATGGGGACCGTGCTGCTCGGTCGAGGCGACCGGGAGCAGCACGATGGCCTCCTCCTCGGCCCTGCGGCGCAGCTCCTCGGCGGTCATCCGGTTCCACAGCACTTCGGTCATGGCCCTCTCCGATTGTCCAGCGCGCTTTCCGCAGGCGGAAAGCGTTCTGGATTCGACGTTTATCGCATTTCCTTTCGGAAAACCGGTGTCCACTTTTCCCGGAAATGCTCCAATGCGGTCTTGCGTGCCGCGCTGTACTCGGCGTGCGTGCGCGCGACCAGCTCGGCGACCGGGATCACGGCGTCGACGCCGGACACCGAATGGCCGGCGCTCCAGATGTCGCGCCAGCGTTTGGGCTCGGCCTCGCGGGCCGCGACGTCGATATCCTTGGCGATGTCGATCGGGTCGCGCTCGGGCAGAGCATCGGGATCGAGCCCCGCGGCCCTGATCGACGGCCGCAGCATGTTGGTCTGCAGCCCGGTGAAGGCTTTGGTGAGCAGAATGTCGTCGGCCGAGCTCGCCACCAGCATGTCCTTGTAGCCCGCGGCCGCCATGCTCTCGCGCGTGGCGATGAAACGCGTTCCCATGTAGGCGAGATCGCAGCCGAGCGTCTCCGCGGCGAACAGCGCAAACCCGTCGCTGACGCCGCCGGCGAGCACCAGGGGGCCGGCGAAAAAAGATCGCACCGCGCGCACGAAGGCGAACGGGTTGAGCCAGCCGGTCTGCCCCCCGGCCCCTGCCGTGAGCAGCACCAGCCCGTCGGCGCCGGCGGCGAGCGCGCGCCGCGCATGGCGCAGCGTCGCCACGTCGGCGAGCACGACCGCACCCGCATCATGCAGTGGCGCCACCACGTTTTCCGGCGAGCCGACGCTGGTGATGACGATCTCGGGGGCATGGCGCAGCAAGATGCGGAGGTCGTCGCCCAGGCGGACATTCGAGCGGTGCACGATCAGATTGGCGCAGACCGGCGCGGGCGCCGTGCCGGTGGCGTCCGCATGCGCCAGCAGCCGCCGGCCGATCTCGGCGAGCCAGTGGTCGACTTCGTCGGCGGAGCGGCAATTGGCGGTGGGAAACGAGCCGATCACGCCGCAGGTGCAGGCCGCGACCACCAGTTCGACGCCGGAGACGAGAAACATCGGCGCGGCGATCAGCGGCAGCCTCAATCGCGGCGCCAGCCGTCCCAGTGCGTCAGATCGGCTCACCCGAATTCCCTCGCGCCAACGCAGGCCCTGTCGTTTCCACCCATTGCATGTATCATACGCCGCAATCAGCCGGGAACGCATCGGCGCTGCTGCAACAATGAGGGGAAACTCCCGTGACGACACAACTTTACGCCCCCGCGACCGTGGGGACCCAGACCCTGCGGGCGCTCGGACGCCAACCGGAGAGGGTTGCGTTCTCCTGGGACGGCGGGAGCCTGACGGGCGCCGCCACGCTCGACCTCATCGGCCGCATGCAGAAGGTTCTGGTGTCGGCCGGGTTCGGGCGCGGCCAACGGATGGCGGTGCTCACGGCAAACCGGGTCGAGACCTGGTGCGCCGGCGTCGCGGCGCAGCTGTCCGCCATGAGCACCACATCGCTGCATCCACTCGGCTCGCTCGACGATCAGATTGATCAGATCGCCGATTCCGAGGCCGAGGCTCTGGTGGTCGACCCCAGATCGTTTGCGGCGCGCGGGGGCGAGCTCGCGGCGCGCGCGGCCGGCCTGAGGAAGGTCTTCAACATCGGGCCGGCGGATTTCGGCATCGACCTGATGGCGGCCGCCGAGCACGCCGGAACGACGACGCCGCGCGATCTGGCGAGCGCCGACGACATCGCGGGCATCAACTACACCGGCGGCACCACCGGCAAGTCGAAGGGAGCCATGCGCCGGCACCGCGAATATGCGCCGTTCTCGAGCGCGATCCTGGCGGATTTCGAGATCCCGGCGGATCCGCGCTATCTGGCGGTCGCGCCGATCAGCCACGTGGCGGGCACCAAGGTGCTCCCGGTGCTGATGCGCGGCGGCACCGTGCATCTGCTGAGAGGGTTCGATCCCGACGCCATGCTGGCGGTGATCGCGCGCGAGCGGATCAACTTCGTCCTGCTGGTGCCGACTATGATCTATGTGCTGCTCGATCATCCGCGACTCGACGCCGTGGACCTCTCCTCGCTCGAGCTCCTGCTCTACGGCGCCTCCCCGATGTCGCCGTCGCGGCTGGTCGAGGGGCTCGCGCGCATCGGGCCGGTGTTCTCCCAGCTCTATGGCCAGACCGAATGCTATCCGGTGTCGGTGCTGCGCAAGTCCGATCACGATGCGATGCGGCCGGAGCTGTTCGAATCCTGCGGGTTTCCCATCGCGAGCTGCGACGTGCGCATCCTCGACGATGATGACCGCGAGGTCGCCACCGGCCAGTCCGGCGAGATCTGCGTGCGCGCGCCGCACGTGATGGCGGAGTACTGGAAGCGTCCGGAGGAGACCGCCGCGACCCTGCGGAACGGATGGCTGCACACCGGCGACATCGCGCGCGCCGACGAGCGCGGCTACCTGTTCATCCTCGACCGCAAGAAGGACATGATCGTCAGCGGCGGCTTCAACATCTATCCGCGCGAGGTCGAGGACGTGCTGTCGGCCCATGTCGACATCGCCATGGTGGCGGTGATCGGCGTGCCGGACTCGAAGTGGGGCGAGGCGGTCACCGCCATGGTCGTGCCGCGCGCCGGCGCCCACCCCGATCCGGATGAGCTGATCGCGCTGGTCAAGGCCCGCAAGGGGCCGGCGCATGCGCCCAAGCACATCGAGGTCGTCGACAGCCTGCCCACCACCGCGGTCGGCAAGGTCGACAAGAAGGCGCTGCGGGCCAAGTTCTGGGCCGGCCAGAAGCGCCTGGTGGGATGAGGAGCGAGCCGATGGACGAACGGATCCGCATCAGTACACAGAACGGCGTCGCGGATGTGCGACTGATCCGTGCCGCCAAGATGAACGCGCTCGATCCGGCCATGTTCGAGGCGCTGGCGGCCGCCGGCGCCGAGCTGAAGGACGACGCGACGCTGCGCGCCGTCGTGCTCTCGGGCGAGGGCCGCGGCTTCTGCGCCGGGCTCGACATGGAGAGCTTCGCCCGCATGGCCGGCTCCGGCGGCAGCAAGTTCAAGGATCTGGCCGAGCGGACGCATGGCTTCGCCAACTGGGCGCAGCACGTGGTGTGGCTGTGGCGCGAGCTGCCGGTTCCGGTGATCGCCGCCGTGCACGGGGTCGCGTTCGGCGGCGGCTTTCAGCTCATGCTCGGCGCCGACATGCGCTATCTGGCGCCCGGCACCCGGCTGTCCGTCATGGAGGCGAAGTGGGGCCTCGTCCCCGACATGGCGGGCACCCAGCTGATGCGCCACCTCGCCCGCGAGGACATCGTGCGCGAGCTCACCTACACGGGCCGCATCTTCTCCGCCGAGGAGGCGCTGAGCTACGGGTTCGCCACCCGCGTCGTCGACGACCCGCATGCCGCCGCGCTGGCGACCGCCCGCGAGATCGCGCAGAAGAGCCCCGACGCCATCCGCGCCGCCAAGCGCCTGCTCAACGTCGCGCCGGTCAGCGACCCGCGGACCGGCCTCATCGCCGAGGCGGTCGAGCAGCAGAAGCTGCTCGGCAGCGCCAACCAGATCGAGGCGGTGCGCGCCAATCTCGAGCAGCGGGCGCCGCGCTTCGCCGATGCCGGGTGACCGGAGGGTGCGTTATCTGGTCACCCCGTCGGGCCCGAGGCGGTAGCGCTCCACGACCGCCGGATCGGGATCGCAGCCGAGCCCGGGGCCCTGGGGAACCCGCACCTTGCCGCCCGTGGCCTCGAGCCACGGGCCGAACGGGCTCGCCTCCAGCGCCACATAGAGCCGCTCGAGCGGCTCCTCCCGGGCAAGCGTCGCGGCGACATGCAGCGAGGCCAGATAGCCTGGACCGAAGTAGGCGCAATGCGGCACCAGGCGTGCGCCCGCCGCGTCGGCCAGGGCGATCACCTTGCGCATCTCCGAGATGCCGCCGATCTTGGTGACGCTCGGCTGGGCGATGTCGATCGCGCCCGCCGCGAGCATGTGTTTGAAGTCGAGCGGCCCGGCGGCGTTCTCCCCGGCCGCGATCGCGACCCCGATCCGGCGCACGGCGGCGAGCCCGGCGTGGTCCTCCGGCGGCCACACCGGCTCCTCCAGCCAGTGCAGCCGGTACGGCAAGAAGGCCTTCGCCATCTCGATCGCCTGCGCGACCGTCCACGGACAGTTGGTGTCGCACATGATCTCGACGGTGGCGCCGACCGCCTCACGCGCCGCCGCGACCTGCGGCGTGTCGATCTCGTGCAGCTTGATGAAGCCGTAGCCCTCGCCGGCCGCGCGCGCGGCGATCCTGCCGACCAGCGCCGGATCGCCGTAGCGCAACAGGCTGGCATAGGCCGGCATCTCCTGGCGGAGCGCGCCTCCCAGCAACTGGTGGATCGGCTTGCCGGCACGCTTCCCGGCGATGTCCCACAGCGCGATGTCGATCGCCGAGAGCGCGTAGAGCACCGAGCCGTTGCGCCCGAAGATGTGCAGCTTCTGCAGCATCTCGGCGGTCAGGCCGCCGATGTCGGCCGGATCGCGCCCGATGAAATGCCGCGCCACCATGGTGTCAAGCGTCGCCTTGGTGGCGGGGGCGACCGCGTGGCCGAACCCTTCGCCCCAGCCGGTGATCCCCTCGTCGGTGTCGACGCGGACCAGCAGGATCGCCATGCCGCTCCAGGCCTGCCCGCCGAGCGGCTGGGTCGGCGCGCCCGCCTGGTACGGGATCTCGATGAGTGTGGTCGAAATCGCTTCGATCTTCATGGCACCTGTGCGCTCCTGAACCTGAGACTTACGGGCTACGGCGTCCTGCGCGATGTGACCCGCGCACGAAGTGGCGTCCCGTCGTAGAGCTCGGCGACGCGAGACCTCAGCCCAAACCCCACGAGAAGGAACTCGTCTCCGAGGTTGGTCAGCTTGCTCGACGTCCAACCTTGCACCGTGCGCAGGTCGACCCGGACCTCGATCCAATCCTGCTCGATCATCACGACCGCCTCGCAAGGCTGGTGCGCCAGATAGAGCCGCCGCTTGACGTCGATCCAGGTCTCGTCCGTTCCGGGAACTGGTTCCTTGTCGGTTCGGGACACCACCTCGGCCAACAGGTACGCACGCTCGACGAACCGTTGATCCGGCAGGTAGTCGGAGTCGATCACCGCAACGTCCGGCTCGGGCCGAAACTGCTCGCCGATACGCCCGAGTTCCACTCCAGGCCGCTGATTGGCGAAGCGCGAAGGATCATGCGTGGCGAGCACGGCGTTCAACAGACGCTCGAGATTGCCGGCAATCCGATTGTGCGCGATGGTCGGCGGTGTCATCATGACGGCGACACCTCCGATGAGCTCCCAGCGCTCGTGGTCCGGACGCTCGGCCTGGAAGGCACGGAACTCCCTTGCCGACATGCGACCCGACGCAGGTTTGGCGACCCCAATCGACATAGCGGCAGCTTAGCACGTCAGCATGGCTTCGAGCACCAGCGCGTCGCACTTGACATACCCGTCGTGGCGGCCGGGCATGCTGCGGCGCCGGCTGTACGCCTCTGACGCCAGAAGAAGACATGACCGTCCTCATCACCATAGCCGCCGACATCTGCTTTCTCACCCTTGCCGAGCTCGGCCGCCGCTACGGTGCCGGCACGCTCGACCCTGTCACCGTGGCCGAGCGTCACTTCGACCGGATCGCACTGCTCGAGCCGCACCTCAACGCGTTCCAGGTCATCGATCGTGCCGGCGCCATCTCGGCAGCCCGCGCCGCCGCGGCGCGCTGGAGCGCCGGCAGCCCCCTCGGGCCGCTCGACGGCGTACCGGTGACGATCAAGGACAACGTGGATGTCGCGGGCTTGCCGACCCGCCACGGCTCGACCACGACGCCCGAAGCTCCGGCGGAGACGGACTCACCGGTCGTGGCGCGGCTGCGCGAGGCCGGCGCCGTGATCCTCGGCAAGACCACCCTGCCGGAATTCGGCTGGAGCGGTCTCACCGACAGCCATCTGAAGGGGATCACGCGCAATCCATGGGACACATCGCGGTCCTCCGGCGGCTCGAGCGGCGGCAGCGCCGCAGCGGTCGCGGCCGGCATCGGAACGATCGCGTTCGGCAATGACGGCGGCGGATCGATCCGGCTGCCGTCGAGCTTCTGCGGCGTGTTCGGCATCAAGCCGACGTTCGGCCGGGTGCCCCATGTGCAGGACGGCCTGTTCGCCACGCTCGTGGCGGGAGGGCCGATCGCCCGCTCGGTCGCGGACGCGGCCACTGCGCTGGCCGTCATGGCACGGCCGGACGATCGCGACTGGCATGCGCTGCCGCCGCCCGCTGCCGGATGGCTCGACGATCTTGTGCCGCGCCTGGACGGATTGCGCCTCGGCTACGCGCCGGCGCTCGGCGGCGCCGAACCGGACGCCGCCGAGCGCGCGTGCGTCGATCAGGCGGTCGAGACCTTGCGCCGGCGCGGCGCCGTCATCGCGGACGTCGGCCCGGTCATTGCGCCGCTGCGTCCCGCGTTCGAGGCGCTGTGGACCGCAGGCTTTGCGCGGCGCCTGCGCACGATCCCGCGCGAGCGCTGGGACGAGCTCGATCCCGGCTACCGCCGCCTGGCCGAGCAGGGTCTCGACGTCGATGTCACCGCCGTTCTCGCGGCCGAGGCCGCGCGCGGCGCGCTCGGCCGCAGCTTCCAGGCGCTGCACCGCGCCTATGACCTGCTGCTGACGCCGACCATGCCGCATGCCGCGCCGCCGGCCGACACGGCCTATCATTCGCCGGGCTACGATCGCTGGCGCGACAGCATCCCGTTCACGCTGCCGTTCAACCTGACCGGTCAGCCTGCCGCCTCGATCCCGTGCGGCATCACGGCAGCCGGCCTGCCGGTCGGACTTCAGGTGGTCGGCCCGAAATATGCCGAGCGAAAAATCCTCGAGGCCTGCCTTGCCATCGAGGCGGCCCTCGGCTTCGCGCAGCCGCATCCGGTGTTGCTGCAGAGCCTGCAGGTTTTGTGCTGACGGCAACGGCGCCGACATCTCGTCGGCGCCGACAAGGGAACGAGACGGCTGGATGCCCCTGCCGGGAGGTCAAGGCGGCAGAACAGGATGCCTCTGATCTTTCTCGGAAGAGCTGAATGTGGTTGTTCGGATTGTCGCTCGACTGACCGTTGTGCCGGCGCCTGCGCTGGGTGACGCCGGCCGTCGCCGCGGAGGGAGCCATGTGCGTCGAGGATGCCGCCGTCAGCGATCTGCGCGACGCGCTCGCCGCCGGGCACGTCACCTCGGCCGACCTGGTGCGCATCTACACGGCGCGGATCGAGGCCTATGATCGTGCAGGTCCGCAGCTCAACGCGGTGCGCGAGATCAACCCGGACGCGCTCGTCGTCGCGACCAGGCTCGATGCCCGCAAGGCGAAGGCGCGGCGGCCGCTCGAGGGCATCCCGATCCTGGTGAAGGACAACATCGCGACCGGCGATGCCCAGCACACCACCGCCGGCTCGCTGGCGCTCGCCGAGGCGGGTGCCCGGCGCGACGCCACGGTCGTCAAGCTGCTGCGCCAGGCCGGCGCCGTCATCCTCGGCAAGGCCAATCTCACGGAGTTCGCCAACATCCTGGCTGTCGGCATGCCGGCGGGCTACAGCTCGCTCGGCGGCCAGGTGCGCAACGCCCACGCGCCGGAACTCGACGCCAGGGGCGTGCCGATCGTGTCGCCCGGCGGATCGAGCTCGGGCTCCGCGGTTGCGGTGGCGGCCGGCCTTGCGGCCGCCGCGGTCGGCACCGAGACGTCGGGCTCGCTGCTGTCGCCGGCGATGCTCAACGGCGTCGTCACGGTGAAACCCACGGTCGGGCTGATCAGCCGCGCCGGCATCGTCCCGATCGCCGCCAGCCAGGACACCGCAGGGCCGCTCAGTCGCACGGTGCGCGACGCCGCGATCCTGCTCAACGTGCTCGCCGTGCCGGACCCGCGCGATCCGGCGACGCGGCGCCTAAGGCGTCCCGCCGACTATACGGCATTCCTCGACGCCGATGGCCTGCGTGGAGCGCGCATCGGCGTCCCCGGCGACCCGTCCGATCCCGGCAACGACGTCTACTACGGCCCCTTGCGGCCGCGCGCCGCGACGGTGATGCGCGACGCCATCGCGACGATCGCGGCGGCCGGCGCCACCGTGGTGCGATCAAACATGCCGACCGAGGGCTGGATCGGCGGACCCGGCACCGAGATCGCCATCCTCAACCGCAATCCCGAGAGCCCGACCCGGCACCAGCCGGCGCGGCTTCCCATCGTGTTCGTCTACGAGCTCAAGCACGACCTGAACGCCTACCTGCGCGACTGGGCCAGGGGCACCCGGATCCGCACGCTCGCCGACATCATCGCGTTCAACCAGGCGCACGCCGACCGGACGCTGCGCTTCGGCCAGGACATCTTCCTCGCCGCGCAGGCGACGCGCGGCGATCTCAGCGAGATGGAGTACCGATCGGCCCGGCGCATGGACCTGCGCGCCACCCGCACCCTCGGCCTCGACGCCTACATGGACCGGCACCGGCTCGATGCCATCCTGTTTCCCGGCAACAGCGGCGCCGCCATCGCGGCGAAGGCCGGCTATCCCAGCGTCCAGGTGCCGGCCGGCATGATCTCCGGCACCGGCGACCAGGAAACGCCCGACTATCCTTATGGCGCGACGTTCACCGGCCGCGCCTGGAGCGAGCCGACCCTGCTGCGGCTCGCCTACGCGTTCGAGCAGGCGACCAGGGCCCGGCGCATGCCGCCGGGGTTGCCACCGCTTCAGCCGCGCAGCGGCGCGATGCCGACATCGGCCCGAAGTGCTAGCAGCCTGTCGGACTTAGCAGGCTGGGCGCGGATGGGCTAGAATCGACGCATTGATTCTCCATTCCCGCGCCC